>Ga0302319_10001349_pt1 | contig 54870 bp, 44 predicted proteins | sample Bog_T0_2_FD_203319 | JGI IMG/M metagenome (GOLD analysis project Ga0302319, IMG submission 203319) | Peat permafrost microbial communities from Stordalen Mire near Abisko, Sweden - Bog_T0_2 | ecosystem: Environmental > Terrestrial > Soil > Wetlands > Peat | place: Sweden: Abisko, Stordalen Mire...
CACGTATCGGGAGCAAAACATGACGTTCACTACTGGTAATGCACGCCCCAAATCAGGCACTGCTCAATTCAAGGTAGATCGGGAACACCCTAAAATACTTCCGGCGCTACGGGACCGATTATGGCGGTATCGCTCCACAGGAAACTTTGAGGGTACCATTCCAGAGATTCACAGATATCTATCCGACGTACGTCAGTCTAGTTACGACCCTGTTACCAATGAGGTACTGCTCGAACTTCATTGCGCTGCTGCTTCGGCGTTCGATCAAGTCGACGATCAAAGGCAGGTTCAAGCGTTCCTTGAGCCTTTTTCTGCCGCGCTTTACTATATCGTTCAGACCATCCTGAATGATCACCGCGCGTCAGGCCTGAGCACAGCAACTACATTGGACTTACAGGCGCATTCACACTTATGGTGGTTAAGAACGTGGTTAGTACAGCGCCTTGGAGTTCAACAGTATCGTCTCGGTAATTATGACCACGCGATAACTTATTTAAATGATGCTGTTGCCCTTTCCAAAATCTTAATTACGGTTCCGCTTCCGCCTCACAAAACGGCGCACAACGGAGATGATGAACTTCGGCTGAAGCGTTTAAAGCATGTCAGTGTTTACTCCTCCAATCGGTACTGGCGTGGCATAGCACTTCTACATCATGGTCGGTTCGCCGATGCTCAGGCTGACTTCGTCGAAAGCCTCCAGATTATGGCTGACAAGCATGCCGAACTTGAGCGCGGCATAAAAACAGCGGATGCAAAGCGAGGAGCATACCTTGATCGCAGAGACAGCTACGTTCTGCAATACGCAAGGTACGTTACCAGCCGTACTCTAATGGGATTGGGCTTATTAAAGCTTCACTGTGGTGAGCTCACCGAGGCCAGAACCAATTTGTCGACTGTACAAATCATGCTTGCCCGTGATTCGAATGACGATCTAAGGCGACAACGGTGTCAGTCCCTTCTTCTATCTGTGCAGCAAGTCGCACTTGACAATAGCCAACCCGATTGGGCCTCGAGGGGCAAGGAAATCATACTATCGTTACGCTTAGTAGCTAAGGCGCTTCGCAAAAGACATTTAGTCAATTTCCTGCGCGCTCGCGAAACAGAAGCTCTAGTTCATATTCGACTTGCAGATCTCTATTTTGAAAAGATGGGCCAAGGCGGTCCTGATGATCCTGTTCGGCTAAATCTGCAGGCTGCCTTAGCGATCGCCGAGGACAACGCTGGGTTCTCCGTCGGGAATGTTCGCGAGTTACTGCAATCGAGATTGCTAAAGCTTCGCGTAGTTAGTCGCCAAGCTCGATTAGCATGGGCAGGCAAAGGTTCACCTCCGGGCGATGATCCAATTGAATTGGGTAATATCCTCTTATCGCAGCGTGCAATTTCGGGTTTTCCGTTAATCCTAGCTGATACCAAAATCGCTCTGGGCAATGCTTATGCTCGACGCTACCGGTTCGGTAATAGCAGAAATTTACCGGATTTGGCCATCGCGGAAAAGCTTCTTTTAGAGGCTCGCGATATGGCGGGTCACAATCTACAGACGCTCGTGCTTTGCAGTTTATATCTTGCCCGAATCCTGGTTTGGCGAGGCAATTTTGATAAAGCACAATTCGAGCTTGAGCGATGGGGCCTCACCGCGGAGCGGGGTTCGCCCTGGGTTCGAGCGCTTCGTGATGAGGTTCAGTTAGAACTCAGGGCGTTGAGCACGGGGAAATTAGTTATTGATGATTCGAAGCTCACGGGAACTGGAATATATACCGCAATCCACCGGGACTTACGTCGTTTTCTGTTGAAACAGATGCCGGACGGCTTGTCCCACAAGGAGATTGCGACTAAGCTCGGGGTCTCGCGCCAAACTGTTTATACATGGCAGAATGAGCTTCGCGATGAAGAGCCGAATCCTCGATGAACTTGACCTATCTTCGGGTGATTGTTGTGCTAGCGAGTTTTCGATTTTGCCGCACACGGCGAATTCGACTGTGACCGCTCTGCGGGAATGAAGGGAAGTTCCTTTGCCTCTTCATGCGGTCGCGGACGAAGGGGGCCTCGACACGGATGTGGCAAGAGCGGAAGCCTCTCCTGACGGTAAATTGAAACCAGTGCCGGAAGAACGCGTAATCGTCATAGATCCCGAAATAATGAATGGGACGCCGTGTTTTCGTGGCACGCGGGTTCCGTTCAACAGCCTGATTGACTATCTGGAAGGTGGCGATTCGCTGGGTGAGTTTCTGCGGCAGTTTCCGACGGTTACACGCGAGATGGCGGTCCGGTCACTTGAGGAAGCGAAGGATTCGCTGCTCGCGAAAATCGCTTGAATATATTGCCGGCGGATCTGGATGTCGCCGAGATTCGTCAGCAGTTCGTCGTCGAGAAGTTGCAGGCGGTTGCCAATGCCAAGGTCGCTCTGAGCAAACGCCAGCGTTTGCTGTGCTGCCGTCGCGTCACGGGTGACGGTGAACTCGGTGCGACAGATTTCCTGACCATGGAACAGATCACAAACCGACTCGATGGCGGCGTGTTGATAGTCGAGATCCGGCTCAAAATGGAATTTCATGATTGTGGCTTCTTCCTGGTGGGCTTCTTCAGCAACCGAACCGCTTGTTTTTCCAGTGCCGTCATATCATCCCGCTCTGATTCCGATTCAAGGAATGCGCGGCGACGGGCGGCAAACTGTTCGTATTGTTCGGCTGCCACAGTGTCCGCCTTTTCCTTGCTGACGCGACCGGCGTCTTTCAAAACGCGCCGTTCGTTGAACTGGAGAAACTCATTCAGTTTGGTCTCCCAATCCCGCAGGAACACCTGTTTGCGGCGTCTTGCCTGATCCTCCGCATAATCCAGCCACATCACGACGATCCGGTTCAACTCGCCGATCTCGTGATTCAGGTAGTTCTTCGCAATAGTCACGTCGCTCTTTTGGACGTGAGCGCCCTTCCACGTAGTCAGACCCATGTTCGGCCTGGTGTAATCTGCCCGTCCCGAGATCAGTTCCGGCGCCGTTTTTCCGCTGGCGGCGAAGTGGAGCTTGTTCTTGCATGATCTGGAAAAATTTAACGCTGTCGGCATCCGACGCTCGATAGTCGGCTGCCAAAGCGAAGATTTCCTTTACCCGCAGGTACATCCGGCGTTCGCTGGCGCGAATGTCACGAATTCGTTCGAGGAGTTCGTCGAAGTAGTCGGGAACCCCCGATCCTTCAATGGGCGGATTCTTCAGCCGCTGGTCGTCCATCGTAAAGCCCTTTACGAGGTACTCGCTCAGCCGCTCGGTGGCCCAGCGGCGGAATTGCACCCCGCGCGGGGAGCGGACTCGGTAGCCAACGGCGAGGATGGCGTCCAGACTATAGTGTTCAATCAACCGGGCAACGTCCCGGCCTCCCTCGATTCGAACTATCCGGAATTTCCGGATAGTTGCCCCCGGATCGAGTTCCCCTTCTTCAAAAAGGTTCTGGAGGTGTTCGTTGATCGTCCTCACATCCTTCCCGAACAGTTCGGCCATCAAGGCTTGGGTGAGCCATACGGTTTCGCCTGCGAACCGGCACTCGACTCTGCTCCGACCGTCCTCGGCCGGGTAGAGGATCACTTCGCCGGTGGGTGGAGGTGGTTCCCCAGCCCGTGTTGCTGGAGAATGGCCACATTCGCGCGCCAGCCAGCGGAGTTGGAGACGATTTCGAAAAGCGCGGTCCTTCTCCGAACCCGTCAGACCGAGGTCGCCTCCCGCTGTTTCCGGGAGAACTACGCGGCAGGTTTCGAGCATTTACGACGACGTCCGTTGAGCCGGGCATAATCGATGCGAATGTACTCGTCTATGCTTTGGACGCGGATGCTCCTCAACACGCAGCCTCGCGCGCTCTGCTCGATGCGGCGGGCGATTCTTCCACAACACTCTATGTGACCTCGCAGATTCTTTGCGAGTTCTATTCCATCGTGACCAACGCGCGGCGGGTTCCAAAGCCGCGTTCTCCTGCCGACGCCCTACAGGCCATTGTCGGCCTGCTCGCGTTTCTTCACGTGTTGCCGACCCCGGCCCCGCGCGGAGGGTGACTGGACGATGAATCGTGCAGGTCAGCCGGATGCGATCCAATGTACCGTTTTAGTGAAGGCGGGTCGAAAGGAATCCACCTGAGCGATTGTCGCTGACGCGGGCGACTTAACGAGTTAAGCGGAACAATCTGGCAAATTATTCACTTTTGCGTTCCCCGCGGTGCGGCATTAAAATCTTTTCGCCTTATTGTGAAGAAGTAATTACCAGCGTTACGGGTACCTGGACTAATTGAGGAAGCGCGCTCAGCGATTCGAACATCAGAGTGGCCTGATACGTTCCTGCTGCGAGTCCGCTGGTGGACACCGCTAAGGTGACCTGGGCTGAACCGGTCCCAGATACAGGCAGCAGACTCAACCAGGAAGGTACAGCACCCGAGGAAAAAACGCGGACTGACCAGACCTGGGACGGAGCAGAAGTAGTAACGCCTAACAGGATGGTCGCGGATGAGGTTAGCTTTACGCTCGCAGGCGAGATGGAAAGAGTATTGGGCGCAGCCGGGGTATTCAGATAGGGGAAAGTCATAGACGCAGTAACTGGATTACCACCGTCGTCAGTACCATCCACTTCGTAATTGAGCAGTGCCGGAGCACTTATGCCCGACCAGCACATTCCAGCGCGAAGGGTACCGCCCGGCGTCAGACGAGTCGAACCCCAGAACGACGCGATAGAGGTACTCTCGTCGGCCCCTCCCGCGACAAAGCGGGTCAGGTTTACACCGCTGGCACCGGACAGTTCACGAAGCTGAAACTGTTGGGTCCACTGGCAGGAAGATCCACCGGCGGGGTTCTGGAGGACAGCGGAAGGAGCTCCGGACAACTGCATGGAGGCCTGAGGCTGGCGTCCGAGAAACGGCACCGTCACGGAAACGGGCGCGGCCCAGGCGGCGCCGCTCGGGTCCACGCCATTGACAGTGAAAGTGATCGGAGTGGGAACGGTTAATGCGGTGCTGGTGAGGGTAGCGGTAACTGAACCACGAGCGGGAATCGCAGTCGAACCGAACAGAGTCGCAATTGTAGATGTCAGATTGTTGGCGCCGCTTTGGAAACTGGTGAGTGTTGTGGAAACACCATTCACTTCTCTCAGCGTCACGGTGTAACTCCAGGCATTACCGGCCAGAGCAGGTTGCTGATAAACCGGATCAGGACTGATGAACATTTGTACGGACGATGTCTGGGTTGTACCGGAGAGAGTGACGGTGGTGGCAGCGAGGGAGGGAGTGAATTCCGAGTTCCCCGCGTAGCGGGCCGTAATCACATTGGCGCCCGCCGCGAGTTGAGTAGATGAGACTGTAAACGTAGCGGTAGAAGAAGAACTCGCGCGGTTGAGTGAGGCCGAACCCAGCAGGGCTGTGCCGATCGTAAAGCTTACGGTTCCGCCGGGCGCTGTGCCATTGGCCGCCTGAACTGTCGCGGTAAGAACTACACTGGCGCCAGTGCTGACGGCGGTAGTTGCGGACGTCAGGGTCGTGGTGGTCGACGTATAAGCGGAAGATATCGCCGACTGCCAGGCGGTGAGCAGCGAGTTGACATCGACAGAACCCAGTCCGGTAACAAGATCGTACCCAGTAGACGCGGTATATCCGAAAGAACCAGTGGTGCAATCACGAGAAGCTGCAACGCAAGGCACAATGTTCGAACCCGCGGTGATGTCGTGGAAGACGGTAGGCGAGTTCTGTGCAAGGCGGTAAAGCGTAGGGTTAATATTACCCAGGCCTGCGAGATTCAGGACGCCCGTCTTAAGAAGATATTGGTTCAGCAGGGCAACGACTCCGGCAAACAGAGGTGTACCCGCGGAGGTTCCGCCATAGACCCCATTACAATTGCCGGAGTTACACACGAGGTATCCGTCGTGCGCCCACGATGCGGAGAATGCAATATCGGGAACCCCTCGGCCGCCGCTGTTAGGGAAACCGGGCCCGGACTGCCAGGACGGAACAGGAAAGACAGTGCTGATGCCACCACCGGAAGCAGCGAGCGCGCCGATGGCAAGAGTGTCGTTCCATGAGATCTCGGGAATGTACCCCGACGCGGAGGAGAGGTTGGAATTATTGGTTCCGTACCAATAGACGCCGGTGCCTTCGTTGAACTCCGTGCCCCCTACCGCGGTCACTTCGGGTATAGCCGCGTAGAGATTCACGGAGAGACCTTTTTGCGCGATCTGCCCGCTTACATCCTGCGTATCGCAATCAGCCGGCCCGGAATCGCCGGACGCATTAATCCAGGTAATGCCCTTTACATTCGCTTCCTGGGCGAGGGTACGTAAAGCTGCCGCGGCGGTGGAGGAAAAGTTTTTCTCGCAGGAATGGAAACTCATACTCACAATGGGCGCTAACGAGTTGTCAATGGTCCAGGTGACGGCATCCTCTACGTTGGTCGAGTACACGTAAACGAAATCGGCATTACGGGCGACCGCTCCTGAGATTTCAAGATCAAGAGAAGCTTCAGGCTCCTCGGTAGTTGCGAGCGGAATGCCGGGATCCGGCACGGCAACGATCTGAGGAGTCATTGCCGGCAGATTGAACTTAGTGCGGTAGTTGTTCAAGTCAGTAAGATTCACATTGGCTTCTCCGACGACCGCGATTTTCTGTCCCGTTCCATCGATTCCCGCGCTGTAGAGGGGAGCGATATCGTAGATAACCGCGAGATCATCCGGCGCGAGATTATTTATCCCATTGCCTCCCGCGGCCGCGGGGCCCACATTGCTGTTCCGCCGCAGCGATGGACGTTGAGGAACAAAGTCGTCCAATCCCCGGAATCCTAATATGACCGGCCCCAGTACCGATGGTACTGAAGGTTCGCTGGCCAGAGCGAAGTGGCTGCGTCCACCGACTTCATATATGTGAACAGGTGCATGAAGAGTGTTTTCAATCTGGGCGGCTGTAGCGGAGAATGCAATCCAGTTTCTGCTTGCGGCAACAGCGTCGATGCTCATGCCATGCGATTCGAGCCACGCTCTGATTCGGCCCATACTGACGGTGTCGAGACCGAATCGATCAGCGTATTGGGCAGGAGAGAGCCAGCGGCGATAGTCAGGACTGGCAGGATTTTGTTGAGCCGCAATCAATTGCTCGAGGTCCCGCTGCTGGGCGGAAGTTCGTTTCACGATAAGAGTGATGTAGTTGAGCCGGAGGCCTGGATCCGCAGGACCTCTATCGCTGTCAGGTACCGCACTGGGGTGGAGATTGCCACTTAATACCGCGGTAGTCAGGTTACTTACAGTGGCTGGCACTCTTTCCTGCTGCGAAAAAAGCGGACCGGTGGCGAGGGCAGCACTGATAACAAATATCAAGCACGATAAGAGGCTGGTTAGCTTCGGAGATCTCTTCATGCAGTGGGCACCTTTGGCTGAGATTGGAAAGGATAAAGTCAGGCTAACCGGTTAAGTGCAACTTTTCCAGAAAAAAAACGAATAATCTTCAGATTTTTTGACTAACTCTATTTCCTTTTGGATCACACTCGTTTAGCATATGGGGATGATTTTGAGGCTTTTGCTGTTTGCCGCGATGCCGTTTCTGGGTTTAGCCGCCGACCCGCAAGGAAAGCCAACTCCCACCCCCACGCCACCTGCGGCTAATGTTGCTGCTTCAAAACCCAAACCGGCCGCCGTAACTGTGCTCCCCAAAGTCTCGCTCAATGTACCAGCGCCTAAAGACTGCGTGGTAGAAGGCGTAGCAAGCGATACTAGCCATGTAATTCGCGTATCGATTTTTCATGGGGGTTCCACTGTCGAAACGCGCGAAGTGAGGACCGACGCCGCGAAAACTTTCGTAGCTGGATTCCATAACTGTCTGGTGCCGGGAGACGTAGTGGAAGGGTTCGTTCTGCAGGGCACCACAGAGATCGCCCGCTCTATTCCGATAGCGGTAATCGCCGGATCGGCTCCGGTAGTGAAGCCTGCAGCTGCTCCGGTACGTGCTCCGACGGTTACGAGCGTCAAGCCAGCGCCGACAACGGCAACAGATCCTGCAAGCGCCGCTGACCCACCGGGAGATCCTTGTGCCGACGGAAATCCGGATGCGTTTGCGGCGCCATCGCTAAGTGATGGTGACACGGAAATCAAGGGGAATACGTCGATCGATAACGGGAACGTTTCGGTTTGCGTGAATGGGTTTCCGCGTCCGCTGGGCGGGGGACAAAAGTATATTCGGGCGGCTGGTTTCACTTACGACGTGATGGTTAGTGCTCCCGCGCTCGCCGGGAGCGACAGGGTCAGAATCATTGTCGAAGGGGCCGATGGCAGCCGCGTAATTACTACAGCTACAGTAAGTGCTTCGAAAAAGGTCACGGCGAAACCGTGCGATGCGGCTGTACCCCCGGCGACGCCCGATACAAGCATAGGAGCCCTCCAGATACAACCCAACTTGCGGGCCGGCGATACAGAAATAAAGGCTGTCCTGCCGGGCCCGGGCGGTACGGTGAATGTCTGCGTGAACGGGGTATCGAAGAATATTACAGACGCGACCAGCGCGGGCGCCGCGGCAGCTACTGACACGGTCGCAGGAAGTACCCTCGACGTCAAGCTGGCAACAGCCGACAAACTGCTCCTCAACCAGGATGTCGTGATTGCGTGGACATCGAAGGACCAGACAAAGCGAGTGACGCTATCCACCGTGGTTCTGGCTCCTAAGTTCGGGACGGTCCGGCTGACGGGAAGCCCGAGGGAGGGTCAGGATACGCTTTATGTGAACACGTTAGTTCCCGTGGCGGCACCCGCCAGTGGAACAGCGGCGGGATCGGGAGCGCCATCCGCGCCGGCATCGACAGGGCTCTCAGTCTCCGTTTATGTAAATGGCGACCAGGTTACGTTGATCGACAGCGGTAACAACGGCGCAGATGCTCTGTCGATTGCCACGAATCCGACGGGGAGCACTGCCATCAAGCTCAAGACACCACTCGACGGCGGTGATTGCGTCGCGGTGGTCGAGTTCACAACGGGCCAACCCCCGCTTAATTTCGATAAGGATCTCGATAGGAAGGATTTTGAGTGCACCGTTACACAAGGCATTAAGAAAGGGAAAAGGAGGGCGGGCGACCCAACGCCGGCGGTAGAAAAGGGAATCCCGGCGGCGGTCCATGAAGATTTTTCGGTATCGAAACCCCAACTGGCATCGTCAGTTTTCGATTTCGGAAGGGTGCGGGGATATATGGCGGCCGGAAGCTTGTTTTCTTTCGACGGCAATAACTTTTCTCAGCCGAACATATTTCTGGCGTTCAACGTTACCAGAAACTGGCTATGGGGTGGCCCTTACCGAAAGACCGTTCCAGGCAAAAATAAGGATATACCCGACGTTGAGGAAAGCTACAAGCGTCTGATGTTCGAGACGTTTTTCGAATCGCGGCTGACGGCGCTGCCCGTAGCGACCTGCGCAACGTCGACCACCACAACGGCAACCAGTTCGACGCCGACAGCCACCGCGACAACACCGTCAGCAGCGGCCACGACGTCAACCCAGGGGGGAGCCTCGCCGGCATGTACCTCGGATCAGTTGGGCTCGTTCATCTCATCGCAAAAGGCAGCGACGCTGACAGGCGGTGCATGGGCACCAATCATCGTGGATACCTGGAACTACCTGCATCAGCCTTATGCGCTATCGATTGGGCCGCTTGCGAAGGTGGGCTTCGACACTCCCGCCGGCGCCATTACGCAGTCAGGAAGCACGGCGGTTGCTGCCGCTACGAATCAGGCGTTCTACACGAATTTTGGATTCGGAGTGCGATTGGGCCTGCACAAGATGAGTTACTCGACCGATGTGGCGCCGAAGCTCGAATCGTACATCGATGTCACGACAGGCCGGTTCAGCAACTTCGATGCCGTGGAGGCCGATGGATCTACTCATCGTCCCTGGAGAATTGCGGTCGAAGGCCTTCTGCAGGTTCCGGCAACGCCATTTTTTATGGGCTTCAGCGCGAATGTGCACCAGAACTTCGGGCTGGGTAGTGCAAACCCGATCGATAACGCCAGAGACGATCTGCGGATTTTGTTCGGCGCGAAGTTCGATGCGGGTAAGTTGTTCGACAAGGTAATCTCGTTCAAGTAAGGCGAAATCCATTGATCTATGTCACTTATCTTTACCTGCTTCGGGTACCTCTGATCGTTGCCGCACTCCTGGCTGGCTTTCCCCTTTTTGCGCAATTTACCGGATCCGGTTCAGCACTGTTTGGAAACCTTTTCGATCTGACTTTTTCGGGAACCTTCTGGCTTACCTTCGCCGCTTCTATACTCGCCTGGAGTATCCTGCTGACCTCAAACGTGATCATGTTCAATTCACGGGAGCGCTTTGGCATCCGACCATTCAGGACCATCGGCGATCTTTCCTGGCGGTGGATTGTAGGCGTTCACGCTCTCGTAATTCCGGTTCTCATTCCCCAGGTCGTCAGTTGGAGTGAGTTCCGCGAAGGCGGCCCTGGCCTACGGTTTGCTGCCGGAGCTTTGGTGGGATATGTGACAGCCTATGCTGTCGCTGCATTTTCGCTCTACGCCGCGATTTTAATAGCTCCGCCTGGCCAGAAGCCGGAGCAATTCCCAGTCCCATCAGGATTCAGGAACTGGCTTAAGAAGGCGGATGCAATCAGCCTCCTGCCGGCGGGATGGATTACGCGACTTAAGAATCTGGGCACCAAGCTGCCGCGCGACCTTCGGCAAGGATTTCTCGCCAGCGACGGATTGCCGTGGTCGGGCCATTGGCTGCTGTTGACATTCTCGATTGCCACTTTTCTGATCTATAAGCTGATTGACTGGTTTCAGATTTCGCACCTGGGGTCCGAGGTAGGCTTTCCGGCCATTCTTTTCGTGTTTTGGCTGTTTCTGAATATCAACTGGATGTTCAGTTTTCTCAGTTTTCTGCTGGATCGTTTCCGCCTACCTCTGATCGTTCCATTCGCGCTCGCGTGCATCATTGCTTCTCAGTTTGCATCGTCCGACCACTATTTCGATATCCGTGAAGGAATTACGACCCAACGAATCCCGCCGGCCGCGGTACTGAACGGCCGGATCACTTCCCCACGCAGGCCGCCGATCGTCCTTGTGGCAACTGCCGGCGGTGGGATTCAGGCGGCAGCATGGACGGCTCAGGTTCTTACAGGCCTGCAGGAAAAGTCGCTCGGATGGAATTCAACTCGAGATTTTTCACGAGATATCGCACTGATCAGTTCCGTATCGGGTGGCGCGACAGGAGCCATGTACTATCTCAACCAGTACCGGTCCAGTGAACAGAAGTTTACTCTTGCTAAGGAACGACTTCACGATGTAGTGACAATGGCGGAGGGTTCAAGTCTGAACGATGTGGCGTGGGCATTGGTCTATCACGACATTCCCCGCCTTTACTTTCCCTACACGCTGAACCAGAGGGAAAATTTAATCGACCGCGGACTCATGCTGGAGGAATCGTGGAAGAACAGGGACCGGATCAGTTCCTACCTCTCAAATTGGCGCGAAGGAGTGAGGGAAGGCTGGCGCCCCGCCACGATCTTCAATTCCACGGTGGCGGAAACCGGCGAGCCCTTTTTGTTCGCCACAACGGATCTGGCAGCAACCGGACCTGGTGTGCACGGCTGCTATCCAGGCGCAACACCAGAACGTCGGTCGTTCACTGATTGTTATCCGGATTCGGACTTACCGGTCGTGACCGCAGTCCGGCTGGCTGCAACCTTCCCATTCGTGTCTCCAGGTGCTCGCGCAAACACGAGCCAGCCTGAGGTTCATCTGGTGGACGGTGGATATTACGACAACTTTGGAGTAGCCAGCCTCGTTCAATGGCTGACTGAGGCGGCAAAAGGAGTCGCCGGCGATGCAAGTCCTCCCCCGATGCTCGTAATACAAATCCGTTCGTTCCCCGATGACCAATTAGATGTTCCCACAAGAAAGAGCGCGCTCTTTCAGCTCTATGCTCCGGTCGACGCCATGATGAATTCACGCACCACGGCACAGCTGGTGCGCGATCGGGATGATCTGGCGAGACTGCAAGACAGATGGAAAAATAACGACGGAACTCCGTTGATTCAGACCGCGACATTCCAGTTTCATGGCAGGAATGCACCTCTCTCCTGGGCAATGAATGAGAGCCAGAAGGCTGCCATAAAGGATCAATGGAACCACTTCGACGAAAAGCAGTGCGGTCCAGATAGCGGCAACGATGGTTGTGAAACTCAAGTGGTGCGTTGCTTTATCGATCCTCCAAATCCGAAATCGGCGGAAGGGGCGCTGTGCGACAAGTTACGGTGCAGGAAACGGGTCTGGTAGTTCACCCGTGAATTATCCTAAATACGCCCGTTTCGCTGCAGGTGCGACTTACGCCCAGGTAACGCAGTTTATTCCGGTGACTCTCTCGGCCAGATTAATCGGCTAGATTTACCGCGGCCTCACACTGAACTCCCCGAAACGGCTTGGTTGCCCCTTTTCGCTTTTCGAGTTATCGGCGTGAATCCATTCGTAAATCCGCGTCAGATCGCGTTGGGCGCGAGAGGAGATGTTAACGAGGTAAGCCACGGCCGGCTTCGAAATCCGCGAAAAACTCCCTCGCGGGCCGGGTTTTTCCCTGTTTCATGTCATCCATTCCCTGGCGGATGCCCTCCGCGGCACTGGCGGTGGCGGCGATGTCGAGGAGTCGCTGGTAGGCGGCGGCATCCTGCACGACAGCGGTGGCTTTGCCTTTGACGGTCAGCACGACAGGGCGACAGGTTCGCTTGAGCTGCTTCAGGAAGTCGCCGGAGGGGCGGCGGAAGGTGGAGAGAGATTGAATGTCGCTGGTGATGTCGAGCATGGGCGAGCGGTTTTTCGGGTGCTTACCGTTCAGGTGCTACCAGAATAGCGCTCTTTTGTTTTGCGGCCGGAGGCGGAGGGGTTTAACTGAGATGGAATTGGTATCAGATGCAGACAGACTTGTATATACAAATCAATATACTCAGGAATGGGGAGATAAAGGCATTCGCCGAGGTGATCTATGACCAAAGGCAGGCAGGCCAGTCGAACGGATTGTGCGCGAGTCGATTCCCAAAGCGACAGGGAGATCAGAAAAACGGCGAAGGCGGATCGTGACACTGCGCCGGTCGTATCGGCGGAATGGATGCGGCAGGCGCGCATTCTGGAGCCGAAGGCGAAGACGGCGGTGTCGATCCGGCTGGATGAGGATGTGATCGAGTGGTTTAAGCGCCGGGGCACGGGCTATCAAACGCGGATTAACGCGGTGTTACGGGCTTATGTTGAGACGCCAGGGAAACAATAACGGCATGGCAGCGGGCGATTACGCGAGATCCGGAACTGATGCATGGAGTTGCTGGGTTCCGGGCTTAAGCCTCTGGCTGAGAAATCCCGCGTAAGAAGCCCTCGCCTTATGGATTCGCTACCTATTCGGGAGGGCCGGTTGTCTGATCCAGAGATGACTTTCCGCCGCGAAGACATGTATGGCCCCGACGCCAGGTAGCGCTGTTTTTCCTGACACGAATATTCTGATCTATTCCAGTTTTCCCGGAGCGCCGTTTCATGACACGGCTCGTGAACGGTTAGGCGAGCTTGAGCGCGAAGCCGTTGGACCGCCGCCGACGCTGGATGCGCTTACTCGAGCGGTTCGGCAATTCGAGGCCGAATTTGAGATTGCCGATGAGGATGCCGCCGTAACCGCTATTCTGCTGGACCTGCTGAAGTCGCGAACTGTTCGGGGAAAGCAAATTCACGATACCAACATTGTGGCCACGATGCGCCGGTATGGAATTCCTCTGCTGCTGACACACGGTACAGCCGACTTCACGAGGTATGTGCCAGACATAACCTCCTGTCGCTGATTCAGTGAGGTGAGCTCGGTTCCAAATGGAGTTGCCCACAATAAGCTGGGCGGCATTCGTGGCATCGGCGTGAATCCATTCGTAAATCCTCGAAAAACTCCCTCGCGGGCCGGGTTTTTCCCAGACGGAAATAATTAACGCAACGGCACGCGAGCGGTGAAGCGGTGAATTGGTTCAGGTATCCTGGCTTAATTACATGCGGTGAAATTCCGCCTGATCTGGACATAGCTGACCCTTCAACCGAACGTTGGATCCAGAGCGATGGGAGGATACCCGATTCTCATTTCAGGGGAGAATAAGTCAAGGTGACAATTTGACAAAAACCGAGGCTGGCATCGTGACGATTCACAGCAATCATCCCGTGGATCAAATCGTCGAAAAGATCACGCGCCTTCTCCATGCCAAAGGGGTCAGGTTATTCACCCTGATAGATCACAGCGGCGAAGCGGAGAAAGCCGGCCTGCATATGCCGCCGACAAAGCTTCTGATCTTCGGCAATCCGAGAGGCGGCACGCCGCTGATGTTGGCATCGCCGAGCCTGGCCATCGATCTTCCCCTGAAGATTCTGGTAGCGGAAGACGAGGCCGGAGTCACTCAAATATCCTGGAATGATCCGGCTTATCTGCAGTCCCGTCACAAGGTGCCCGAAGATCTGGTCAGGCAAATTGCCCTGGCGGAAATTCTGGCCGTCGAAGCGGCCTCCTGACTTTTAATTTTCTCGCCCCGCAGCCGTGCGCATATTGGAAGAGAACGGAAAACGCGCACCAGTTGATCGTCAGCCATCACCCGGGCAGAGGACCGCTGTGACCCGGGCTCCGCTCTCCTCAATCCGCGATGCAAGCACCTCCAGAGTCCGTCACCGTTTTCATCCCCGTCGATGGCGAAAACGTAGAGGCTGCCATCGCCCCAGTTCGCGCAAATGACCTTTATTTCAGGCAATCGTTTCAATGACTTGCGTATTTCTGATCGATGAATGCGGTATCCGGTGATGTAGTGTGTTGTTGGGGGGAGTTTCCATTGAGTCTGTTAGCGGATTTTTCATCTCTCGGGTGACTCCTCGCAGAGATTCCGGAATAAAGAAAACAAGCAACTTACCCAAAATTGGGTTCTTCCGAAAATACGTTGAGCTCCGTTTGTTTTCAATCAGTTGAGGTAATGATTTGGTTACCAGCCGGGACGGAGGAGATGCGGTGAATGGAAATGCCGAGTTTACCGAGACGGCGCATATGATGCCGGATCATTCTCTGTCTCTGCGGCTCGCCGAGGGGAGGGGCCTTCCTGTCCTCAAAAGGCTGTTGGGTTTCCAGGGTGCGATGGATCAGCGTCAGCATGAGATGCGCCACGGCAATGAGGGCGGGCGCTTTCTGCCCGCCCGATCGGCTGGTAACGCGCCAGAACTTATCGCGGTGAGAGCTGTGCTTCGTGGCCGAGGCAGCCCAGGCGCATTCAGTCAGCGCGCTCCTCAGCCAGGGATTGCCTCCGGTCGTGCGACTGCTCTTGTTCTTGCCGGCACTGCGGTTGTTGCCGGGACATACTCCCGCCCACGAACTCAAATGCTTCGCCGAGGGAAACTGCTTCATGTCCGCTCCCGTCTCGGCCAGAATATTGGCCGCGCTGCGGTCCTGGATGCCGCGAACCGTCTGCATCAGTTGCAAGGCCTTGTCCAGACCCGCTTCGTGAATTTTCGCCGTTATGTCACGGTCTATCTCCGCGATCTGGTCTTCCAGAAACGTCATGTGGCTGAGGCTGTAACGGATCATCTGCCGGTGGTGGTCGCTCATCCGGTGTCCTTCCAATGCCTGAATAATCTCGGGAATCTTCTTCTTCGCTCCCCGTTTGGCGAACTGCGCAATCTCGGCCGGCTGGGCTTTTCCTTCCAGCAGCGCATCCAGCATCAGTTGCCCGGACACGCCGAAGACATCGGTCAGTACATTGCCCAGTTTTACGTTGGCGTCCTCCAGCACTTTCTGAACGCGGTTCTTTTCGGCCGTCGCGTCGCCCAGCAGGCGCTTGCGTCTTCGAGTCAGATCGCGCAGTTCGCGAATCGGCCGCGGCGGAATGAAGCTGGGATAAATCATGGCATGACGCAGCAGATGCGCCAGCCACCAGCCGTCTTTATCGTCGGTTTTGTGCCCTTTGCGGTTCTTCACCTCCAGCGGATTGGCGAGGCAGAGCTTCAGGCTCCCCTCCAGCACGTTGAATACAGGCTTCCAGCAGGAGCCGGTGGATTCCATCACGACCTGCGCGATGTTCTCGGTTTTCAGCCAGTCCCGCAGAGACTCCAGTTCCGCCGTCGTGGTTCCGAAGCGCCGTCTCTCGACGCGCGGTTCCGCGTCCAAAGCCCCGGTCATGATGCAGACGGCCAGAAACTTCTTCCCCACGTCGATTCCGGCGCATCGCTCTATAGCTGCACAAATCATCTTCTGTTCTCCTTCCCGGCGGAAGAACAGCGACATCTTCAGAACTATCTTCTTCCTCGGCTCACCTGCTCCATTCGGGGATTCAACATGTCGGCCTGACCAGTTTCGTTTTCGGCTCAACCGATCCATTACCCAATCCGGTCGCCTTCTGCCGCCTTCGCCCACCATCTCACACATTTTCATGGGCTGGGGTGAACGGAACCCCGTCATGAGAGTTTCGTTTTGTAAAACGCCGTCGCAGCCCGGAATCGCCTCCAGCGCAATCACCCCGACCTCGCAATGTAAACTGGCATTTCCATGGAATTAGATAAAGTTTACGAGCCTGGGCGGTTCGAACCCCGCTGGGCTCAGTGGTGGGTTGAGAGCGGTATTTACCGCGCCAAATGGGAACCGAACCGGCCTGTATTCTCCCTCGTCATCCCCCCGCCCAACGTCACCGGCTCCCTCCACATGGGCCATATGCTGGAGCACACCGAGATCGACGTCACTGTCCGCTGGCATCGCATGCTGGGCGATGTCACCCTGTGGCTGCCGGGCACCGACCACGCCGGTATCGCCACCCAGATGGTCGTCGAACGGCAACTTGCCGCCGAAGGCAAAGACCGCCGGGCCATGGGTCGTGAAGCTTTCGAAGAACGTGTCTGGCAGTGGAAAGCCGAATCCGGCGGGACCATTAAACGCCAGATGATCCAGATCGGCGCGTCCTGCGACTGGTCGCGCGAACGCTTCACCCTCGACCCCGGCCTCTCCCGCGCCGTCCGTGAAGTCTTCGTCAGCCTCTACGAAAAAGATCTGCTCTATCGCGGCGAATACATGGTTAACTGGTGCCCCCGCTGCCAGACCGCCATTTCCGACCTCGAAACCGCCCACGAAGAAACCGCCGGACACCTCTGGCACATTCGCTACCCCATCGTCGGTACCGATCGTCACATGGTCGTCGCCACTACCCGCCCCGAAACCATGCTCGGCGACACCGCCGTAGCCATCAATGCCCGTGATGAGCGTTATCTCGACCTGCATGGACGCTCCGTCCTGCTGCCGCTGATGAATCGCGAGATCCCGATCATCCTCGATGACATCGCCGATCCCGAATTCGGTACCGGCGTCGTCAAAATAACCCCGGCTCACGATCTGAATGACTTCGAAGCCGGTCGCCGCCACAACTTGCCGATGATCCGCGTCATCGGTGAAGACGCAAAGATCACTGCCGCCGGTGGAAGGTTCGTCGGTCTCGATCGCTATGAAGCGCGCAAACGCGTGGTCGCCGAACTCGAGCAATTGGGCCTTCTCGAACGCACCGAGGATTACACCCTCAGCCTCGGTAAGTGCCAGCGCTGCAAGACCGCGGTCGAGCCCCTCGTCTCCAAACAGTGGTTTGTCAAAACGAAGCCACTCGCCGCCAAAGCCATCGCCGCTGTCGACGAGAAGCGCATCAAAATTGTCCCCGAAAACTGGATCAAGACCTGGAACGAGTGGATGCACAACATCCGCGACTGGTGCGTTTCCCGTCAACTCTGGTGGGGACATCGAATTCCCGCCTGGTACTGCGATGCCTGCAGCGACACCATCGTCTCGCGAACCGACCCCACCGAATGCCCGAAATGCGGCGGGGCTTTGCGCCAGGATCCTGACGTTCTCGACACCTGGTTCAGTTCCGGGTTATGGCCGTTCTCAACTCTCGGCTGGCCGGATCAAACCGATGACCTCAAGCACTTCTACCCCACTTCCCTGCTCATCACAGGCTTTGACATTCTCTTCTTCTGGGTAGCCCGCATGGCCATGCTCGGCATCGAGTTCATGGGCGATGTTCCCTTCCATGAGGTCTACATCCACGGCCTCGTCCGCGATGCCGACAAGCAAAAGATGTCGAAAACCAAGGGCAATGTGATCGATCCTCTGGTGGTCACGGAAGAGTACGGCACCGATGCAGTTCGTATGGCGCTGCTCACCGGCGCCGCTCCCGGTACCGACATCGTCTTCACGCCCGACCGCCTCGATAGCTCCCGCGCTTTCGCCAACAAAATCTGGAATGCCGCCCGCTTCATCTTCATGAATGTCGGCGAAGGCGTTGCCGAGCCAACCACAGGCGCGACGCGTCTCGAAGACCGCTGGATACATTCCCGGCTCAACGCCTGTGCCCGCGACATGAATCGAGCCATCGAGCAGCACCGCTATCACGAAGCGTCGCAGACCGTCTGGCATTTCATTTACGACGATTTCTGCGATTGGTACATCGAGCTCAAAAAGATCAGTGCCGATTGGGGAGGGATTCTTCCCGCCTTCGAATCGACTCTGCTCCTGCTGCACCCGCTGATGCCTTTCATCACGGAAGAACTCTGGCATCGATTGGGTAGACCGGACGACAAATCAATATCCTTCGAGCCCTACCCGCAATACGATCCGCACAAGGAAGATCTGGCCGCGGAAGCCGAGATTGAGCTCCTGCAGGACATCGTCCGCGCCGCCCGCAATCTTCGCGCCGATCTGGGCCTCGATCCGAAACAACCGCTCACCGGCCGCATCTCCATCGGTATCGAAAGCGAACTCGTTCGCCGCCTCTGCGGAGTCACTCTCGCGCAGGGAGATGTTCCGAAGACGGGCGCCGTCAAGTCTATGCCGGACTTCGATCTATCCATCGACGTGCCCGGAGCCGAACTCGAAAAGCAGCGCAAGCGGCTGGAGAAGGAAAGGGAACAACTGGAAAAGAATATTGCCAATTCGCTCCGGCAATTGAGCGACGAGACCTTTCTGAGCCGCGCACCCGCCAAAGTTGTCGATTCCATTCGGACCAAACTGGCTGAATACGAAGCGCAGTTGCTCAAGATCACCGAGCGTCTGAATGACTGACCTCGCTGACATCGCTGATATCGTTCGCCGTGCACTCGCCGAAGACATCGGCTCTGGCGATGTAACCACTGAAGCTTGCGTTCCGGCTGACCGCATGGCCGCCGGATATTTCATAGCCCGTGAGTCTCTCGTGCTCGCCGGTACGGACGTCCTGGCGGCTATTTATACGGAGCGCGGAGGCGTGGACGAATTAACCGTCCGCCACTCCGATGGCGATCGTCTGCGTGAAGGCGATCGCATCGCCCTCGTACGCGGCCGCGCCCGTACCCTGCTCGAATGCGAGCGAGTCGCCCTGAATTTCCTGCAGCGACTTTCCGGCGTCGCCACCCTCGCCAGCCAGTTCGCGGAAGTAGTCAAAGGAACCAACTGCCGGGTTCTCGATACCCGCAAGACCACGCCCGGGCTGCGCGAACTGGAAAAGAAAGCTGCTGCCGCAGGCGGAGTTACTAACCACCGCATGGGTCTGTACGATGCGGTGCTTATCAAGAACAATCACATCTCTGCGGCCGGCGGAGTTCGTCCGGCCATTGAGAGTGCGCGCGCCTGCGGCCTGGCTCTGGAAATTGAGGTCCGGACCATCGAAGAACTGGACGAAGCCCTTGCCTGTGGCGCCACTCACCTGCTTCTCGATAACCTCTCTCCGCAACAAGCCGCGGAATGGGTCCACCGCATCGGCGGTCGGGCTACGGTCGAACTATCCGGAGGCATCGATCTCGATTCCATTCGCTCTTACGCTGAAACGGGGGCCGACTTCGTTTCCGCCGGCGCCATTACTCATTCGGCTCCCGCCAAAGACATCAGTTTCCGTCTCGAGTTGCTTTGAAAGTCTGGTTTCAATCGACCGCGTCGACCATGATCGACGCCGCTCGGCTTGCCGAACGTGGTGAGCCGCATGGAACGGTTGTCGTGGCTGAACACCAGACCGACGGCATCGGCCGCCACGGGCATAAATGGCACTCTGAACCCGGCGATGGTCTGTATATTTCGATCATTCTGCGCCTGACCTTACCGCCCGATGCACTGCCCGTCCTCACGATGGCGCTCGGACTGGCCGTTCAGGAAGCCGTGAATCTGGTCGCCGGAGTTCAGGCCGATTTGCGTTGGCCTAACGACGTAATCCTGAACGAAAAGAAGCTCGCCGGGACCATTGTTCAGCAACCGCAGAAGAACGCACTGATCGCCGGTATCGGCATCAACGTCGCGCACCGGCAGTTTCCCGAAGAACTCCGCTCCATTGCGACTTCACTGTGGATCGAGACGGGCTCAGAAGTCTCGAAGGAAGTTCTTCTGGACACAGTTGTGGAAGAAGTCCTCCGATTTTCCCAGATTGTCGAAAAGGAAGGGAAAGCAGAAATCCTGCGGCAATTTGCAAGCAAATCGAGTTACGTCCGAGGCAAGAGAGTCGTGGTTGACGGAACGCTCCGTGGCGTTACAGCAGGCCTGAATGACGATGGCTTTCTTCTGTTAGAAACGCCCACGGGTATTGAAACCATCCTCACCGGCGGCGTGCGGACGGAGGATGAACCAGCTTCTCCAGGTTAGCGAAAGCTTTTTCGAGACTCTGCGGCCGAGTCCGGGTCCCTTCGAAAATATCCCCGACGCGGGCAAATCGCGCCGGAGTATTCGCGATGTTGAACTGTGTGGGTTCCAGCCCTTCCCTCACTTCGTCCCAGCGCAGAGGAGTCGAAACCGGTGCGCCGGGGTATGCCCGCGCCACATAAGGCGCTGAGATGGTCTTGCTCTCCCCGATCTGCAGATAGTCGAAGTAAACTCGGTTCTTCTCGCGAGCTGCCACGGAACGCGGGGTCGTGAAAAGATCGGGGCGCTCGGCCGCAACCAGGCGCGCAATCACCTCGGCAAATGAGCGAGCCTGTTCGTACGTATAGTGGTTTTCGATTGGTACGAAGATATGCATGCCATCGCCACCCGTGGTCTTCGGATATCCTTCGAGGCCGATGGCATCGAGCTTGGTTTTGACCAGAAGCGCTGCCTCGACTATCTTGGCGAAAGGACACTCCTGCGGGTCAAGGTCGATCAGGATGTAGTCCGGGCATTCGAGCGATTGAATCCGGCTCATCCAGGGGTTTTGATCGATACATCCGAGGTTAGCCAGGTAAAGCAGACTGGCCGTATTCTGCGCAAGGACATAGCGGATTGACTTACCCGCTTCGCCGATCGTCTCTGTCTGCAGCCAGCCAGGGTAGCCCTCCGGAGTGTTTTTCTGAAAGAAGAACTGCTCATGAATGCCATTCGGATATCGCTTGAGCGATAGAGGCCGGTCCTTGAGATATGGGAGGAGAAGCGGAGCGACGGAGGCGTAATAGTTCAACAGATCGCGCTTGGTGTAACCGTCTTCCGGATAGTAGATCTTGTCGAGGTTGGTGAATTTCAGACTGTGGCCGTCGATATCGAGCGTGACTTCTTTTTTATCGGGCGGCAGGAAACCCTGCGGTGCCGGATCGGCCGGTTGTTCGATGGCAACCTGCGACGGAGTGACATCGTTCCGCAATCCCATGTAGACGGGGGCGCGAAGTTTCCGGTCGCCCGTCCAGTTGGCGAACTTGATCTGAGCCACTAAGCTCGGTTCCACCCACTCGGTGCCGCGAGGGATTTTGTCGCCGCCGGTGAAAGGCCTTTTAGTTGTTTTAAGCGGCTCTAATTTGCTCCAGAGATCGCCGAGGTTGCGCTGATTAAAGCCAGTCCCCACGTTGCCCGCGTAGAGAAGTTTGCCGTCCTCGTAGAATCCTACGGCCAGCGACCCAAAGTGTTCCCGCTCGCCCGGAGTAAAGCCGCCGATGACGAATTCCTGCTGTGAAGTGAGTTTGATCTTGAGCCATTCGCGGCTGCGGCGTGACTCGTAATAGCTGCTCTTGCGCTTGGCGATTAACCCTTCGAGACCGCTTTGCCGGGCCGCATCCATAAGATGCTCGCCCGCATTTTCGAAGTGCTCGGAGACCCGCAGCAAAGGGAAAGTTTTGACGATTTGTTTTAACAGACGATAGCGCTCGTCGAGGTGAACGCGCCGCAGATCGAAGCCATTGAGATAGAGGACGTCGAACACCATGAAGTGGGCGGGGCTTTTCTGACCCATCTTCGCGATCGCATTGGCATCCTGCGAATGAATACGGGGCTGGATCAGTTCGAAATGAGAGACACCTTTGTCGTCGAGTATGGCGATCTCGCCGTCCAGAACCACCTGCTCCGCCTCGACGTAGTGAGGCAAAACCTGGAGTTCAGGGTACTGGCGTTCGCAGCGGTTGTCGTTGCGAGTGTAGATAGCGAGCTCGCCCTGATCGATGTAAGCCAGGCCGCGCACTCCGTCCCACTTGACCTCGAAGACCCATTCGTCTCCGGCAGGGGGAGACTCAATCAGGGTGGCGCCCATCGGGGCGAAGAATCCGGGCATCGGACTCCGCACTGCCCCCGCGATCCCTTCAGGATTTACGGCGGGAACTTTTTTTTTAGCTGCTGTTTTCTTTGCCGGCGTTTTTTTATGGGCTGGCAAATCCCCCGCAATCTCCTCCTGTGTCCGGCCGGTCTTTGCGCTTTGAGCGAGGGTTTCGATGTCCCAGCCAGCCTTGGCGCTGTCGTCCTTTTTCTTGATGATCAGCCACTCGTTGCCTTTGCCCCGGTTCTTCATATGGACCAGAGCCCAGGTCCCCGAGAGCTTCTCGCCGTGCAGTTCGAACTTGAGATCGCCCCGGGCGATCTGTGCCATTCCGGTCTCTTCGCCGATCAGATCGAAGGTTCCCCGGTCCCAGAGCATGACGCTTCCGGCGCCGTAGTTGCCTTTGGGGATGTTGCCTTCGAAGTCGCCGTAGTCGAGCGGGTGGTCCTCCACCATGGCGGCCAGGTGCTTGACGGATGGGTCAAGCGAGGGCCCTTTGGGAATCGCCCATGACTTCAATGTCCCGTCGATCTCGAGGCGAAAGTCATAGTGCAGACGAGTGGCGTTATGGCGCTGGATGAAGAACCGGCCGGAATGGCCCTTTGCGAGTTTGGCCTTACCGGAAGGCGCCGGTTCCGGCGTCTTTGTGAAGTCGCGTTTGCGGGCGTACTCTTCTAGTGACATAAACGCATGGAAATGTTCGCATTTCCATGTTATAGCTGTACAGTGGGTCAATTCGGTTCTTAGTGTGAGGTTTTAACCATGGCGACGAGCGTTTGGAAAGGTCATCTGACATTTGGGCTGGTTTCGGTTCCCGTGCGTTTGTTCACGGCAGCACGCGGCGAGAACGTCAGCTTCAATCAGCTTCACAAGCACGATGGCTCGCGAATCAAGCAGGTTATCTACTGTCAGACCGAGGACAAACCGATCCCGCGCGATGAGATCGTCAAGGGCTATGAGTACGAAAAAGGCAAGTATGTCGTAGTGGAGGACGAGGATATCAAAAAGGTGGCGCCACGCACCGCCAAGGTCATGGAGATCCAGGAGTTCGTGAAATCGGACGAAGTGGACCCGGTTTTTCTCGAAAGCTCCTACTACATGGCGCCGGACGAGGGCGGCGAAAAGCCATACTCCCTGCTGTTCGAAGCTCTGAAAGCAACCAAATATTACGCCGTCGCCAAAATCGCCATGCACAACCGCGAGCACATCGTCGTAGTGCGTCCGGGCAAACACGGCATGGTTCTGCATACCATGTACTTCGCGGATGAAGTGCGCGCTACCGAAGAATTCCGCACCGATACGAGCCAGGTGAAGGACAAGGAACTATCCCTCGCAAGAATGCTGATCGAATCGCTGGCAGCAGACTTTGAACCGCAGAAGTACCACGACACGTATCGAGACAATCTCAAAAAGATGATCGAGGCCAAAGTGGAAGGCCACAAAGTGGTGGAGACGCCGCAACCGCACGTAGCTCCGGTCATCGATATTATGGAGGCGCTCAAGAAAAGCCTTGAGGCGCGCAAACCTCCGAAGACTGCAACGGCAGCAGCTGGTGAGGCGTCGGAAGAGACGGAAGCCGTTGCTGAACAAGTTGGGGAACAATCGAAGCGTAAGCGCGCAACACGCAAAGTCCGGTCCGCTTAAAGGCATATCTTTGAAGAAGCTGCTGCTGGTCTCGCTGCTGGCTGCGCTGGCGTCGGGAGCGAGCCGTCTGGCGGAATTGCCGCCTTCCGCGCAGGCCGCAATAGACCGAATTTCTCCCGGATCAATGAAGGAGAAACTGACGTATCTCGCGTCAGACGCTCTGGAAGGGCGAGGCACTCCGTCGCGCGGACTCGATCTGGCGGCCGACTACATCGCGGCCCAGTTCCAGAAAGCCGGCCTCGAACCGGTGGGAGTCAACGGCAGTTATTTCCAGGACGCTCCATTTGCCCAGATTACCCCGCGCGAAGAAGGTTTTGCCCTGTCAGTCCGGTCGGGCAGCCGAACGGTTTCGGTACCCGCTGAATCGGTCAATCTGGAATCGGATAAAGCTCTCGATTGGAAGGATTTGCCCGTCCTCCGCTTGCCTGCTAACGGAGCCATCCCTCCGGTTGAGGGGCGCATAGTTGCGGGAGATGAGCAGCGCTACGGCGACGAAGCGCTGCTGGCCGATCTCGCCTCGCGCAAACCGGCGCTGATTCTGTTGTTTGGCCGGAGCCGGTTTATCCACCCTAGTGAACCCTATCTGGAGGATTCGAGCCTCCCGCATCCGCCGGTCCTGCGGATTCGCGACTCCGACGCGGCCGCCATTTTCCGCAATGCTGTTTCCCCCACAATTACTCTGCATGTGGACGGACCGGACCGGCGCGAATTCACGCTTCGCAACGTAGCGGCTCTGCTTCCAGGATCCGATCCGGTTCTGCGCAACCAATATGTTGTCGTGAGCGCGCACTACGACCATCTGGGCAAAACTTCGAAGGGCATCTTCCCCGGAGCGAACGACGACGGTAGCGGCACGGTTTCGGTGATGGAAATTGCCGGCGCATTGGCCGGATTGAATCCTCGCCCCCGCCGGAGCATTTTATTCCTGACGTTTTTCGGCGAGGAAGAGGGTTTATTTGGTTCCTACTACTACGCCGCGCATCCGCTGGAACCACTGCGGGACACGGTAGCAGATCTGAATCTGGAAGAACTGGGACGTCCCGACGACTTAATTGGCCCAAATCCCGGTGGAATCATTTTAAGCGGCCCTACTTTCTCCGATCTCAACGGAAGCCTTGCAGAGGCTGCCAGGTGGGAGGGCGTCGCCATGCATAAGCGTTCCGACGCGGATGAATTTTTCGACCGCAGCGATAATTATGCCTTCGCATTACACGGAGTCGTGGCGCATACAATCGCGGTGGCCTTCGAATTTCCGGATTATCACAAGATGAGCGACACGGCGGATAAAATCGACTACGAAAATATGGCGAAAGTCGATCGCGCAATCGCGGCGGGCGTAGTCGCTATCGCGGACCGTACGGAAGCACCGGCATGGAGCGACTCAAAGGCCGCCGCGATTTACCGCCATGCTGCTGGCAAATAACAGCAGCGTGCTAAATTAGAAGATTCCTTGCCTTAGTCCCCATCGTCTAGAGGCCCAGGACATCGCCCTTTCACGGCGGTAACGAGGGTTCGAATCCCTCTGGGGACGCCAATCACAGGCTCTGGCTGATGTTGTCCAGACCACCGTTTGTGCGTACCTGGTAAACTATTGGACACACATTTGAGTGGCTGTGAACTGACTGAGGAGGTCTCCCATGTATAAGAAGTGCCTTGCCGCACTGGCGCTGGGTAGTGCGCTGACATCTATTGCCGCGGCGCAGGATGCGAAGAGCGTTCTGGCGGACGTCGCAAAAGCGATGGGCGTCGGCACCAATTTCGGCTCCGTACGGTATGAAGGAACGGGCTCGAGTTTCCAGTTCGGCCAGTCGTACGACGTTAAAACAGCGTGGCCGAAATTCAACGTGACGAAGTACGAGCGCGTAATCGATTTCGATGCGGGCGCGTCGCGGCAGAAAATGACTCGCACACAGGCCGAGAATCCGCCCAAGGGCGGTGGGCAACAGCCCATGATCGGCGAGCAGACGCAGGACACGGTGATTGGGACGAAACAGCCGTGGGACGCGCAGTTCGAGATGTGGGCCACGCCGTGGGGATTCCTCAAAGGCGCAATGGCCGCTCCGGACGCAAGCGCCGCAGCGAAGACCGAAGCGGGAAAAAAGTACACAGTCATCTCTTATCTGGCAGACAAAAAATATAAGGTCAGCGGCTACGTTGACGACCAGAATCTGATTGCGAAAGTAGAAACCCAGGTAGCCACTCCGGTGCTGGGCGATACGCCGGTCGAAGCAGTCTTCACCGACTATAAAGATGCGCGGGGAATGAAGTATCCCACCAGACTAGTGGAGACCGAGGGCGGCTTTCCGGTGCTTGACCTGACACTGACGAGCGTGCAGAAAAACGTAGTCGCGGGCGTGGCGCCTCCGGCTGCGCCGGGCGATAACCGCGAAGTTGTGGACGAACAACTGATTGCCCCGGACGTATACTACTTCACCGGCGGCACGCATCACAGCGTGGTTCTCGGCTTCAACGATTACGTGATCGTAGTGGAAGGCCCGCTGAGCGAGGACCGGTCATCGGCCGTTATCTCCGAGGTGAAGAAACTTTACTTCAACAAGCCGATCAAATACCTGATCAATACGCACCATCACTTCGATCATTCGGGCGGCATCCGAACTTATGCGGCGGAAGGTGCAACGATCGTCACCTATCTCGAGAACAAGCCGTATTACGAAAAGACGTTCGCCATGCCACGCACATTGGCGCCGGATAAGCTGGCGCAGTCGAAGAAGAAGGCGGTGATTGAGGCGGTAACGGAAAAACGCGTCATCACCGATGGCACTCACGAGCTGGATCTGTATCACATCCAGAACAGTGGACATGACGGGGGAATGCTGATCGGGTATTTGCCTAAAGAAAAGATAGTGATCGAGGCGGATCTCTACACTGCTCCCGCGGTCCAGCCTGGTGCGGCTCCCGCAGCGGCGCCCGCGGCCGGTGCAGCACCGCCTGCTCCCAATCCATACACCGTCAGCCTGCTGAATAACCTTGATCGTCTGAAACTCGATTACGATAGAATCCTCGGACTTCATGGGCGCGAGGCAACAAAAGACGAACTGCTGAAAGCGGCGGGAAAAGCCCCGGCAGTAGCAGTCGCGGCCGCAAAGTAAAGGGCTGGTTTGACACCTCTTAAGGACCTATATATGATGGCCTTCGTGCGCTTAAAGAATGTTGCAATCCCAGTGAGTCTTCTGCTGCTCAGTTCGCTGACCTTATTGGCTCAGGGGCGAGGTGGCGGCGGCCCTCCCGGACCACCTCCCGGCCCGCCGGTGAATCTCAAGATCCTGCCGGCTGACACCAACATTCAGCAGGTGATGGGGAACATTCGGGTCGCTCTGGGAGTGCAGTGCAACTACTGTCATGTGGCAGGTAAGTTCGACAGCGATGACAATCCCAGGAAATCCATCGCGCGCAACATGATGCGGATGACCACCGACATCAATTCCGGCTTTCCTGACGGCATGCAGCACGTGAGTTGCTACACCTGCCATCACGGCGATTCGACGCCGAAGATGGATCCTCCGGCGGCAGATGCCGGTGGACGCGGTGGACGTGGCGGTGGACGCGGAGTGGTTGACGGCGGACAGCCAAAAGAGTAGTTAAAGCAGGACGGCGAAGCCGAGACAGCTCATCAGCGCTAATACCGCCGGAGACTGCAATCGGGCATCGCCGGGTACAGAGAGTTCCCAAAGGCCCGCCGCAATCATATGCGACTGGCCTTTTCTTTCGAAGGCTCCCGCATCGAGCACGGTGCGCCACGGATCAGCCGCGGAAGAAGAAATCCAGAGCGCTTTGAAGGCGCCGGAATTGTCCATCTTCACAGTAAGGGCGCTGGCTTCAGGGTCCGGCTTTCCGAGAACCGATGGATTGGCCGGTTGGGTGGGATCGACTGCGGCGCGCTCGGGTGTAAACCGGCGGAAAGCCCAGAAGGGGCTGGTCCGATCCACATGCGGCCAGAGAGCGAGCATCTGAGGCCGGAAGCCGCCGCGATAGCCGGGAGCCGGCGTACGATTGGCATCGCGACGAGAAATCATACTGGAGAGAAACTCGCGATTGTTGCAGGCAATCAGAAGATCGGGCTCAGGTGAGGCGAGAAAAATTCGCTCATTGGCGCCGTCACGAACCGCCTCATGCTGGGATCCGCGGGATGTCCAGACCTGTTGTCCCCCGATCACATCATCGGCACCCCGGGCCAGGGCCGGCGAGGGAAGGGCTTCGGAAAATGAATAGACGGCACAGCCCTCGAAATCGATCATGCCGAGAGGAAGCGGGCTGCCGGGCTGAACTGGGTGGGGCGCGAAGTGGCGGGCGGCGAGAAGGCTCAGGCGAACGGTGCGGCCTTCCAGAGATTTGGCAAAACGACCGTTTTCCGCGGTTGTAACCAGGCCCAGCAGATATGCTCTGAGAGTGTCGGAACCGCTGGTGCGGGCGGCATCGGGGGCAGACAAAGTGAATGGCTCCTGCCAGGCCGCGACGGTTTCGGTGTCGGCAGGAAGCCATGCGAGGATTCGATCTTCCAGGTCAAGGGTGGCGCGGGCCCAGGCGCGGTTGCGGGCTTCACGGGTGGCCTCACGGAGCGCACTGGTCAAGGTAGCGGCCCGCTTCCAATCGGCCGCATCGACGGCACGCTGGGCTTCGATGGCGAGACCTATGAGGTCCGTCTGAATGACAGCGTCCTGGGCAACCGCAAGAGAAGTGAGAAGACAGAGAAGCGTACCGATTGCCGCGGGACGGAATCGCTTCGTCCTCACCGGTAACTCCCGAACCCCAACAGTGAGAGCGCCACGGCAATGGGGTAGTCGCCGCGCGAACCGGTTTGAGCGGTGAACTTCAGGACACCGTCGTTTGAGGTTTCGGTCACGAAATCTTTTTCGATAGCGCGGGCAATGGACGCGGGAACGGCGCCAGCGCGAGTGAGGTAGCGAATTTCGACGCGGCGCAACGTCGAGTTCCATGCGAAGGTGAGGCCGGAGGCGCGGTCCTGCGGGGCCGGGTAGTGACGGAGCCCGAATGCCGAAGCATTCGTGTCGATCTGCGACCACTCCGTGAGTTCAGCCGGTAGGGCGCGCAGAGCTGACGGCTTCGAAGTGCGGGCGAGGATTCCCGCAACAATATTTCTGTCGGTCGCGAGTACGAGAATATCGGGCCGGACCAGGGCGAGCCAACCTTCATCGGCACGCGGGCCGCGGGAAGTAGCGCGCCAGACAGGCCGGTTTCCGATCAGCTCACCGGGCTGACCGAACGCGTCTGAATTGACTGAAGCACTGAGGAAGTAGAACCAGGCGCCATCGGCATCGGGCATGACGGCTGGGATTGAGGTGGAACGGGCGCGCAGGTTACTCAGTCCGGCGGCGGCGAACCGAACGGTCTGGCCATTCAGCGCGGCGAAGAAACGGCCATTAGCGACACTCGCGAGACGTTCTGTGAGGGAGACCTGCGGCAGATGTCCAGGAGTCGGAGGAGCGAGTTCATTCGAGTTCAGCGTGAACGGCTCGCGCAGAACAAGCAGGGTTTCGGTATCGGGCGGCAGAAGGCTCAGGACTTCGCTAAGACGTTCCTGCGATCCATTTGCCGCGGCGGCGCGAAGCTGTTGCTGAACGCCGTCATCAAGCTTAGCGGCCAGATCGGCTGCTGAGGCAAAGTCGTTGGTCTCGACGGCGATCAGTACATCCTGTGCGGAGCGAGAGAGGGCGGCCGGCGTGGGGGATTGGGCGAGCAGCAGGGTGGCGAGAAATCCGGCGGAGAGGATTCTCAGCGCAGTCATGGTGGCCTGAAACGAGTATTATAATGTGTTTTCAATTCCCGGGCAGGCGCGGTTTCGCACGCTCAACCGCCAGCTGGTTTTTGAGTAGTCAGGAGAGGCAATGTCGAAACTATTCTTCCTAACGTTTTTGCTGACCGCCAGTGCGCCTGTTTTTGGGCAAACCATCACAATATCCAACATGACGTTGTCCGGTTCGGCCGGCCAGAACGACTATACGAATCCGATAACCGGTACAGGAACGGCCTCAGTAACGGGGGGCAGTGCCACGGTAACGCTGAGCGGCTATGCTACGCGTGACCGCGGACTGGCGTGCGGCGATGTCGTGCAACTCGTGGTTAAGTTGAGCTTCAACGCTACGGATAGCATCACAAGTATTTTCACCGCACCCGTTTCGTCCAATGTGAGCACGCTCAACCTGACGGCGCAGCCCATCAATGTGATTGCCGGGACCGGTCAATATGCCGGGAAAGGCGGATCGGGCAACCTTACGCTGACGATCGTCGTCAATTCCGACAACACATTCAACGGTACCGGAAGCGGCACCCTGCAAGTCACTTCGCAGCTCACTCCGACTCCCTATGTATATCCGAGCGGGGTGGTGGCGAATGACAACACTGTTCCCATCGTGCAGCCGGGGGGATGGGTTGCGATTTACGGCGCGAATCTGGCGAATGGGGTGACGAACTGGAACAATAACTTCCCGACGAACCTGGGGGGAGTCAGTGTAACCATCAACAACAAGTCAGCCTACATGTATTACGTGAGTCCGACACAGATCAATGTGCAGGCGCCGTCCGATTCGACGTCCGGTTGTGTTCCGGTGGTGGTCAACACGCCGAATGGACAAGTGACATACGCGGTCACACTGGAGCCACAATCGCCGACCTTCGCGACGCTGGCGGGACCGGCGAACACCTATGCGATCGGGATCGGAATCAATTCCGACGGCACGTATAACGTGATCGCTCCTGCCGGCGCGTTCCCCGGACTCACAACGCGCCCGGCGAAGGCAGGCGAGGTAATCGAATTCTGGGGCTTCGGCATGGGTCCAACCAGCCCGACGGTTCCGGCCGGCAGTTTCTTTGCGCAGTCGGCTCCGTTAGCGAATCCTGGCAGCTTCGCGGTTACGATCGGCGGACAGAACGCGCCTGTCCTGGGCGTGGCGTTGGTGTATCCGGGCGAGTATCAGATCAACGTTCAGATTCCTACGGGTCTGCCGAACGGAGATTACCTGATTCAGGGCACGTTGAACTTTCCCAATCCTGTGTTGGGCACAAACACGCAGACGCAGAGCAATCTGTACATCACCGTGCAGTAGAGGTACCCGGCTGTCCGATAATAGGTGAGCGATGCCCACGGCGCCCTCACCTACGGTCTGCCCCGACTGCAACGGCACGGGCTGGAAAATCGTCGAACGCGACGAAGTTTCGGGTGCCGTGCGGTGCGAGTGCGCGGCGGTAGAGCGCGCGGAAAAGCTGGAATCGGAAGCCGGAATTCCGCCGCTTTACCGGAATACATCGTTCGAGAATTTCCTGTTGCCGCGGGACAATCCGATTGCGTATCGACAGCTGACGGAAGTGTTCATGGCGGTGCGCGGTTTCGCGAGAGACTTCCCCGCTAACAAGCGGCCAGGCCTGCTGTTGATGGGCGATCCGGGAACGGGCAAAACGCATTTGGCGGTGGCGGCTTTTCGGGCGATTCTGGCCAAAGGCTTCGAAGGATTGTTCTTCGATTATCAGAATCTGCTGGACAAGATTCGGTCGGGATACGATTCGGCATCTGGCGCCAGCGATCGGGAAGCGTACCGGATCGCGATGGACAAGGAAGTGCTTCTGCTGGACGATCTGGGGGCCCACCGGGTGACGGATTGGGTGGAAGATACGGTGACATCGATTATTACGTCGCGATGCAACCAGGGCCGGCCTTTGATCGCTACGACAAACCTGATCGATCCCGATGCGGGTGACGTTACGTATGAACGTTCCAGTTCCGGCAAGGTGGACTATCGAACGACGCTGTCGGATCGGATTGGTCCGCGCGCGCGTTCTCGTCTGTTTGAGATGTGCCGAGTCATCAAAATGCCGGTAATGGACGATTTCCGGGTACGCAAACAAGGCCGTCCGTGAAGCGCGGGTGGGCCATTGCGGTGCTGTTCCTGGCCGGGGCGGAAGCTCTGCCCGCCTGGGTCGAGTCGGTTGAATTTCCCTGGAACGCTTATCCGAGGCAGCTTTGGGAGCGGGAGCTGGTTTGGATCAAAAACATCGGGATCACGCACGTCAGCCTGCCACCTGCCGGGAAGAATAATGCGGCCGGTGATGCGGGCCAATTGAGCGACGTTCTGGCTATTGTGCGGCGGCTCGGAATCGAAGCCGATCTGGAACGCCCGGTGCCGGATGAGTTGAAACCGCTGACTGTGGAACATGGCGGTCCGTTGACCGATCCCGTGCCCGCCGCGACCGTGAGACTATCCGCACTCGACCCGGCGGCACAAGTTCGCAGCCGGGAAGCTATGGCGTCGGGGAGCCCCGCAGTGCTCTGGACGGACGTGGAAGACACGTTGGGACCGGCGGGATTTCATGCGGGTGCGGTGAATTTCGCAGGCGATGAAAAGCCAGCTACGGCGGCGCTGCGGCGCGATGCGCGGCTATCGCAGTACTGGGCGAAGACGTTCGCAGGTTTGCATGAGACGCCGGGCGCGGCGGTTGCGCCTAATAGCGCCACCAGTAGCCCGAGCGCCGGTGCCGTCAACATTAAAGCCCGGCAATTCACCGGGGCGAACGGCATCTCCATGGTGACGGTTTCGAATCGAGGCAAGACCGCGTGGAGGGGCGGGCTGAAGGTTGCCTATTTTTCTGTTCCGCCTGCGGCTGGTAAGTTCATCAGTATCCCGGGCGTGAATGTTCCCGCCGGCGATGTCGTCTGGCTGCCCGTTGGAGTGCCTCTGACGAAGGGGCCGATGTGCAAGGAGTGCGATGCGTTTTCGAAGGCGGAACATCTGGTGTATGCGACCGCCGAACTCAATGACATGGAGTATGAGAACGGAATTCTGGCGATGGAGTTTACAGCGCCGGAGGCTGCAGAAGTTATCCTGCAACTCTCGCATGAGCCGATTGGACCTTATGTAGCGGGAGGGCTTCCGTCGACTTTCGATTGGGACGAACACGCCCAGCGGGCTCGGCTGAAGATCCCCGTGGGCACCGGAACGACGAAGCGCGTTCGCGTGGGTCTGGCGATCGACGCACCGGATGCAACCGGATTTTTCGACAGCGCGCGAGTTCTGTTAATTGGGGAAACCAATCATCTGAGCAGCCGGTATTCATCGGTTGAAATCATGCAGCGCTCACGCCTGCGTACCGCTCCGGAACTGCCTTTCGTGCAGCAGCCATCCGAAGAGCCGCTCAGTCTGTTTTACGACATTCGAGTGCCCGAGACGGCGGTTCATGGCGACCATGCGCAACTGGTGATTGAAGCGGATGGCCGGCAGATGAGTCATGCGGAACCGCAGTTGCTGCGGCCTGTTTCTCTGACGTTTCCCGATGCCACGCAGATACGGTTCGATGCTGCCTCATCGCTGCCGCTTTATCCGGCGGCGATTCCGGTCAACCGGAGAACCGGTCGCGACTTCAGTGTGAGCGTACGGAACAACGCGCCGGAGATTCGCATTTTTGAGGTTGAGCCGAAGGCGCCGGGGCTGGAGTTTTCTCCGGCGAAGATGGAAGTAGTAGTGGGCGCGGCAACGGCTCGCGAGGTTTCCTTTCGCGTGTTTGCCACCGATGCGGACCCCGGCGTTCATGCGGGCTCGGTGATGGTGACAGGTGCGGCGAAGCGGGAGGAGCCGGTTCAGTTCGTTGTGATCCCGCAGGATGGAGCGGTCGCCTACGCGTCGTCGGGCGTGTGGATTCTGGAAAGCGCAGCCTCGCGGGCGGCGTTCATTCCCAACCGCTGGGTGGAATTCCTGAACAAATCGAACAATCAAAACGCAATCGGGGCGGGCGGAAGCGCATTTACGGCGGGCGCAATTGAAGTCCGCGACAATGCTCTGGTCTTCGGCGGACTGGTAGTGGGCGGACAACGCGTGATCCGGATGAGCGATCTGGACGCGCTGGCCGCAACGGTAAAAAAACGCTAGGGACGCCGGTATCTGAAGTATCGAGTACCGCTCGTTCACACTCACGGCTCCGAACGATGCTAAGGACGGCGGCCGTACCAGGCGTTTTCGAGAAGCTCACGGACACCCGCATAATCGACAGGCCGCGGATTGGCGTAAGGGTTCTGCGTGGCTAATTCCGCGGCGCGATCGAGGCCGTCGAGAGGCATGCCGATGTCCTTGAGGGCGATGGGCGCACCGATGCTTTTTGCCAGATCGTACAGACCCTGCGCGGCGTCGGCCGTTCCCAACGCGTTAGCTGCGCGACGCATGGCTTCGGGAGCGGCGTCACGATTGTAGGCCGTAGCGTGGGGCAGAATCACGGTGTGCACTTCGGCGTGGCCCAGGTTGAACGTTCCGCCCAGTGTGTGGCAAAGTTTATGGTGGATACCAATGCTGACTGACCCGAGGACTACGCCGGCAAGCCAGGCGCCGTACAAAGCGTCAGAGCGGGCTTCCAGATTCCGCGGCTCTTTGATGACGACGGGAAGAGCGCGGGCGAGGGCGCGAATGCCTTCTTCGGCGAAGAGCGAAATGATGGGATTTCCGTCGGGCGCATAAAGGCCCTCGACGCAGTGCGCGATGCCGTTCATGCCGGAAGGACCGGAGTACTGCGGCGGCAGCGTTAGGGTGAGCATCGGATCGTAGATGACGGTTTTCGGCAGGACTCTGCGATCGCGTCCGGTCTTCTTGATGCCTGCCTCGGTGAGCCCGTAAATCGGCGTCATTTCGGAGCCGGCGTAGGTGGTGGGAACGGCCAGGATCGGCAGCGAACTTTCGAGCGCGATGGCTTTGCCGAGACCGATAGTGGAACCGCCTCCGATGGCCACACAGCAGTCAGCACCGAGCCGTTTGGCTTCTTCGCGGGCGGCGCGGGCGGTCTCGATCGGAACGTGCATGACGGCTTCGGCATAGACGCCGGCGGACACGTCTCCCAGGCGGCGGGCAACATCCTCCGCTTCTTTGCGCTGTTCGGGAGTGGAGAGGACAATGGCCCGCTTCGCGCCGAGACGCTTTACTTCTTCAGCCACCTGATCGAGGGCACCGACGCCAAAAATGACGCGGCCCGCGGGTTGATCGTATACGAAATTATGCATGTGCAGATTCGATTATTTCAGATGCGCTTGTCAGTTCGAATAGATACAGTAGATACAATGTAATCACGCGACGGAGGCGCACAGGATGCAGATTGAGATCATTCGGATCGGCAACTCGCGGGGCATTCGCATTCCCAAACCCATCATCGAACAGTGCGGTTTCGGCGACACTGCCGATTTGCGGGTGGAAGAAGGCCGAATCGTAATCGCACCGGATCGAGCGCCGCGTCAGGGTTGGGCCGCTTCATTTGCGGCGGCATCAGGCGGCACAGACGAATTGTTACTGGAGGGCAGCATTCCCAATCGCTTCGACCAGGAGGAATGGGAGTGGTGAACCGGCCGCGGCGAGATGAGGTCTGGCTTGTGTCGCCCGACCCGACGGTGGGTTCGGAAATTCAGAAATCGCGGCCGTGTCTGGTCGTTTCACCTGACGAACTGAATCAGAATTTACGAACTGTGATCGTCGCTCCGATGACCACGGCTGAGAAGCAATACGCGACGCGCGTCTCAGTGACATTCCAGCGCAGGAAGGGACAAGTAGCGGTGGATCAGATCCGGACTATCGATCGCGAACGGTTAGTCCGCAGACTCGGAGTGGTTCCGGAGAAAACCGGCGTGGCAGTCTCCGCCGTACTTGTCGAACTGTTCCAGCACTGAACCGGACGCTTATTACAGCGCTTCCAGAACTTCGGCAGCGTGGCCTTCCGGCTTCACGTTGTTGAAAATTTTGACGATCTTGCCGTTCTCAATGACGAACGTGGTTCGCGCGACGCCCATCACTTTTTTGCCGTACATATTCTTTTCTTTCATCACGCCGTACTGGTTGGCGATGCCCTTATCGGCGTCGGCGAGTAAGGTGAAATTCAGATCGAACTTCTCTTTGAACTTCGCCTGAGCTTTGGTCGTGTCCGGGGAAACGCCCAGCACCGTGACGCCCTTCTTTGTGAACTTTTTCACGGAATCACGGAACTCGCAGGATTCAATGGTGCAGCCTGGCGTGTCCGCTCGCGGATAGAAATAAAGCACGATCTTTTCCTTCTGATGATCGGCGAGATCGAACTCTTCACCGCTGTCCGTGAGGACCTTGAACACTGGGGCTTTGTCGCCTTCTTTGAGCATGTTGGTCTATTCCCTTAGCTTAGTTTTGATTTCAAAAGCTCGTTCAAAGTCGCAGGATTGGCCTGGCCGCGCGACGCCTTCATCACCTGGCCCACAAAATAGCCGATGACAGTCGTCTTGCCGCTCCTGTACTGTTCCACCTGCTTCGGACTGGCGGCGATCACTTCGTCGATTATCTTTTCGAGAGCGCCCGTGTCGGAGATCTGCTTCAGACCTTCGCGCTCCATGATAACCGCTGCCGGTTCACCCGATTCGAACATTTTGGGCAGTACATCTTTAGCCAGTTTGCCGCTCAGTTCGCCTTTGACGATCAGCGCCACCAGAGCGCCGAGTTCCCGCGCCGCCACCGGCGATTCCGTAATTTCTTTGCCCGCCGCCTTGAGCAGCGCGGCCAGATCGCCCATCACCCAATTGGCTGCCTGCTTGGGTTCCTGCGACACGGCGGCCACTTCTTCGAAGTATTCGCTGACAGCGCGGAATGCAGTGAGAACCTGGGCGTCGTATTCGCTCAAACCGTAAGCCTCAATGAAGCGCGCGCGTTTGACGCCGGGCAATTCGGGCATGGAAGCCCGGATGCTTTCGCGCCAGGCGTCGCCGATCCGCAGGGGAACCAGATCGGGTTCAGGGAAGTAGCGATAATCGTGCGCGTCTTCTTTACTGCGCATGGAAACGGTCTCGCCGGCATCGGGATCGTAGAGCCGGGTTTCCTGAACGATGCGGCCGCCGCCTTCCAGAATCGCCACCTGACGCGCTATTTCGTAGTCGATTGCCTGCTTCAGGAAACGGAACGAGTTCACGTTCTTGATTTCGGCGCGAGTGCCGAACTTCTCCGCGCCTTTCAATCGAACGGACACATTGGCATCGCAGCGCAGGTGGCCTTTTTCCATATCGCAGGTGGAGACCTCGACGAATTGCAGTGTCTGCTTCACCTCGCTGACGTAAGCAAACGCTTCATCGGCGGAGCGCATGTCCGGCTCGCTGACGATTTCAATCAGCGGCGAGCCGCAGCGGTTCAGATCGACGTAGGTATAACGGGCGGAGTCGCGAAAACCGTCATGCTGGCTCTTACCCGCATCATCTTCCATATGGACGCGGGTCACGCCGATCCGCTTCGGCTTGCCGTCGACCACGATATCGACCCAGCCATCGATCGCCAGCGGTTCGTCGAATTGAGAGATCTGATAACCCTTGGGGGAATCCGGATAGAAATAGTTCTTGCGGGCAAAGCGCGAGAGCGGCGGGATGGAGCAGTTCAGCGCCATTCCTCCCTTCATGGCCAGTTCAACAGCCTCGCGGCTCAGTACGGGAAGAGCGCCGGGCAACCCCAGACAGACGGGGCACACGTTGGTGTTCGGGGCTGCGCCGAACTCCATTAAACAACCGCAGAAAATCTTGGTGCGGGTACCCAGCTGGACATGTACTTCGAGTCCAATCACGGGTTCGTATTTAGCGATCAATTCGGGGGGAGCAAGATCCATGGCAATCGCCGGCATCCCTTACAAAATACCAGCCAATGCCGGTCCGAAAGAGCCGAGCCAAGTGAGCGCGGGGGCCGGTTCATGCCTGCCCCCTCATTCCTCACCCACATCTGTCAGGCCAGCTTACCCAGCCGTGACGAGATTTCTTTGGACCTCATTAACGGTGGGCTCTGCCAGACCGGGCAACCATACCGTTACTTTGTGAAGCGCTCCGTCGTCCAGCAAAGGCACGATTCCCGCATCGAGACGTTCTCCATCCATTTCCGTGGCTGTCTTCGCGCCGGACCCGCGGCGGCTCACTGCAATTTCATAAGTCGCGGAGCGATACCGCCACGTCATCTCGAAACCAGGCCAATCCGCGGGGATCGATGGCTCTACGGTAAAACCGTCCCCATGCACCTTTAACCCGAGCACTTCCTCCACCCAAACGCGATACATCCAGCCCGCCGAACCCGTATACCAGGTCCAACCGCTCTGCCCGACGTGCCCGGGAGCGAAGGAGACATCGGCCGCCACCACATACGGTTCTCCCCGATAACGACCGAGTTTCTCAGGATTTCTGGTAAGCTCGATCGGATTCATCATCTGGAGCAGCCGGACTGCGTTCCCTCCTTCGCCGAGACGCGCCCATGCCAGCGCCATCCACAACGCGCCGTGGGTATATTGCCCGCCATTCTCGCGCAGCCCCGGGGGATATCCCATGATGTAACCGGGATTCGGCTCGGAATGGTCAAAAGCCGGTGTAAACAAAAGAACCAGGTTGTCTTTCTCCCGTGCCAGGTAACGTTCCGCGGACTCCATCGCCTGCCGGGCCCGCTCGCCGGGAGCCGCGCCGGAGATTACCGCCCAGGATTGTGGAAGAGAATCGATCTTTGCTTCCTGATCGGAGTGGGAACCGAGTGGCGAGCCATTGTCGAAGAAGGCGCGCAGATACCATTCGCCATCCCACGCGACTTCGTCCATCTTTCGCTTCAGGTCCGCGGCTTTCCGGCGCCACTCGGACACGAGACCCGACCCATCGTGTTTCTCGATCACTGTGGAAAACGCCTGAGCCGCCGTGTAAAGGAACCATCCCAGCCAGACGCTCTCCCCTTTGCCTTGAGCGCCTACCAGATTCATCCCGTCATTCCAGTCGCCGTTGCCCATCAAGGGAAGTTCGTGCGGTCCCAGTTTCCATGCGTGGTCAAGGGCGCGGCGGCAATGTTCCCAGAGGGGGGCGGAATAGGTGGATATAGCGGGCGCGGACATCCGTTCCTGTTCGCCTTCTTTAAGAACAGGAGCTTCCAGGAAATACGCTTCTTCGTTCAGAATATCGATATCGCCCGTGATGCGAACGTAATGGGCGACGACGAAGGGCAACCAGACCAGATCGTCCGAACAACGAGTGCGAACGCCACTGCCTGTCTCCGGATGCCACCAGTGCTGAACATCGCCTTCCGCAAACTGGCGGCTGGCACTCAGCAGGATGTGACGCCGTGTAATCTCCGGAGCGGAATAAACAAAAGCCAGGCAATCCTGCAATTGATCGCGGAAACCAAAGGCCCCGCCCGATTGATAGAGCGCGGACCGTCCCCAGAAACGGCAGCTCAGCGCCTGGTACAAAAGCCACCGGTTCAGCATGATGTCGACCGAAAGAACAGGAGTCTTCACCTGCAAAGCGCCGAGCCGCTCATCCCACCACGCGGCAGCAGCATGGAACGCCGAATCCACCTGCGCGGGATTGGCATACCGGGAAACGATTTCGCGGACGTGCTCCATCGACTCGCCCTGCCCCAGCAGAAAAGTGACTTCGGTGGCTTCGCCAGGCTCCAGCGTCACACCCACCTGTAACGCGGCAGCCGGATCCAAACCGGTAGCGGAGCGATTATCGAGGCGCGTCTTTTCGAGCGCGGCCGGAAGGGTCCGCGACATGTTGCGACCGAGGAATTGCGTGCGGTCGGAGGACCAGGACGAAGCGCGCGGGCTCGACGCGGCAAATGCGTACTGCCCGGGGAAAGAAGGGTTCCAGTATTGCCGGGCTAAGAGTGCACCGGACGCCTCATCGCGCGACAACTGCACATGAAGCTGCTGGTCTTCCCGCGTGGAGCCGAGCACCCACTCCGCGAACCAGGTAACCGTGAGACGCCGCGTATGGGAAGACTGATTGCGCAAAGACAGGCGGCAAATCTTCACGGGATCGCCCGTGCCTTCGCCTTCGACCGGCACATACACGGTCAATTCCTGGGCGATCGCATGGCTGTTGTGTTCGAAGATCGTATATCCCGCGGCGTGGCGCGCCCGATAGGCATCCTTCTCTCGCGCGGGCAGGGCCGTCGGCGTCCAGACCGCACCGCTGTCGTCATCCCGTAAATAGACGATCTCGGATTGAATGTCACTGACGGGATCGTTCTGCCACGGCGTCAACCGGTTGGTCTGGCTGTTGCCGAACCATGTGAACCCGAGACCGCTCTCGCTGACCATCGTGCCAAAGTGGGCATTCGCCATGACATTGACCCAGGGCGTGGGGGTTGTGCCGCCGGGCTTAAGATAGATGGCGTACTCGCGTCCATCCGGCGTGAACCCGCCCAGGCCATTGAAATAAGGCAACTCCAGAAAAGGCAGCGGAGCGGACGGCTCTTCATGCGCCGTCCGGGCGGGCACGAACGCGGGCTGGGGAAGGCTTTCGGCGGCAGCGGCCAGTTGCTGCTGCAAAGGTCCGCGGCTGGCGTTCAACACGATCGAGGCAGCTTCCAGCAGCAGATCGCGACTGTCTCCGCTCAGGGTGAACCAGTCCCGCACAAAGATTCCCCCGGGCCGATCCATGCCTGCTTCCGATGAGTGCGCCTCTATATGTCGCAGCAGTTGCTGGCGCAGAGGCTGATCGTAGCCCGGGATCTCCTGGTTCAGGATTACGAGATCGGCGCAGAAGCCGCGCAATCGCCAGAATGCATGCGCCAAAAGAACTTCACGAACAAGAGAAAGGTTGCGTGCCTCGGCGATGGTGACGGCCACGATGGGGAGGTCGCCCGAAATACCCATTGCCCAAAGGCCCTGTTGCCCCAAACGGTTGCGCGCAAGCCGGTCGCTCGAAGGGCGCAGTCTTGGGTTCGGATAAAGAAGCTGGCTGGCCAGCTTCTGAAAGCGGTGAGCCGCACCCGGACCGATTCCAAGAAAGCGGAATTCGAGTTGCGCCTGCGTCCATGCCATCTCGAAGGCCCGGCCGGCCGCTTCGGGACGTTGATATTTATGCAGAAGATCGATCACGGCTTCGCGAGTCGCAGCAGCTACGGTAACGAAAGTGATTTCGGTTCGTTCGCGAATATCCAGGTCCAATCTGGCGCGCAGACTGAAAACGGGGTCGATCACGGTGCCGACAGAGCCGCTCAGTTTTGTCCGGAGAGCTACTGCCGTGGCGGCTGTGTTGCCCCGGCCGAGGAATTTAGCCCGATCCGTTTCCCGCTCTATCGTGCCTTCCGCCCCCACCACTGCGTGTCCCATCCAGATCGGTGGATCTTCGTGCGATCGCGGCCGCCTGTGCGCGATCAGAATTCCCGGCTCCGGCGCTTCCGTCTGGATGAACATCTTGGCGAATGCGGGGTGTGCTTTGTCCGCGCCATGCGACGTCATCGCCAGCTCCATGTAACTGGTGAGCTCGATTTGCCTCGCCCGCAGCGATCGGTTGATCACCCGTATGCGGCGCAGTTCCGCGTCATCTTCGGTAGCGATGGTAACCTCGAGGACCGTTTCGATGCCAAAAATTCGCCGCCGCAATTCCGTGCGATCCGCGGAGAAACGCACATCCGTCTCGCCTTCGCGGGATACGAAAGGTTTATTCGACGCGCTCCAGACTTCGTCCGACCGGGTGTCCCGCAGGTATATGAAACTACCCCATGCATCGAGAGCGGGGTCGGAACGCCAGCGCGTGAGATCGAAATCGTTCCAGCGGCTGTATCCCCCGCCGGAGTTAGTGATCATCAACGCATAGCGGCCGTTGCCATGCAGATTTACGCGCGGCACCGTGGTCTCTTCGGCCCAGATCCGATCGGCTGAATCCTCGCCCGCGATCATACGCAGGGGGGCCATGCGAGGCTGGGTTTCCTGCTTCGGCATCCGGGCCAGAGGAATCCGTTCGAAAAGCAGCGATTCGACCGCCCGTATCCGCAAGTCTCCGTGGAAACGCCGTTGCAGCACGTCGCGATGCAGCACATTATTCAGCGCCGCCAGGCTCATCCCCTGGTGGTGCGCCATATACGTGTAGACAATTACGCCGCGTTCGCCTTCGGGAGTGCTCTCGCGGGTGAAATCGATGGATTCGTAGAGTCCCATCGGACCCGCCAGTCCCGTTCGCCGCAGACGCTGCAGGTTATCCGCGGCAGCCACCGGGTCCACTTGCAGAGCCAGAACCGTGGCATAGGGAGCCACCACCAATTCGTTGTCCACCGCGGGGTTCAATGCCAGCGACGGAACCCCGAAAGCTTTGTATTGGTAAATCTGATGCGCATCGAGCGCGCTATAGGCCGATTCGGATACGCCCCAGGGAACTTCGTTTTCAGCCCCATGCTCGATCTGGCGCTCAACCGCGTCATGGCAGGCACGGTTCAGAAGAGAGTTCGTGTAGGTGCGCGTGAAGATTACGGGCATCAGATATTCGAACATGGTGCCGCTCCACGAAAGCAGCGCCTCACCATGGCCCACATAGGCATACGGACGGTAGAGCGCCTGCCAGTGTTCGGCGGGCACGTCGCCCTTGGCAATCGAAACCAGACTGGCCAGACGGCATTCACTGGCCAGCAAATCGTAGTGGCTGGTAAATTCTCTCGGCCCTCCCACGGCATATCCCACGCCGAACAGCCTGCGTTGGGAGTCATAGAGGAAACCCATGTGCATCCCGTCCGAGAGTTCGGCGGAACGTGCCACGATCGCTTCAATCAGTTGCACCGTCGCCCGCGCGTTGTCGCGGCAAATCGTGTATTCCGCATCGAGCCGGCCCAGCCATTCGACTACCGCGGGCTGCAGGTCGCGCACTCCCCGCCATGCCAGCACCACATCGACGGCTGTAAAGCTGCCGTCCGCCAGCGCGGAAAGGGAGGGGATTTGATGAAGGGCGCGACGCCGCAGCATCACCGCATCCGCTCCAATCGCCCGCAGCGTTGTATCGGGAGGGGATGCCAGCGTATCCATCCATCGCAGATAGCGGTCCGCCGAATAATTCCACGCGGCCAGCTCAGCCGCCAGTTTCTCCGACCAGTAAGCCGATTGGTCACCCGGGGTGGCGCTCCATTTCTGGGCCTGCCGCAGGCGTTCCATGGGGCTCTGCGCCATCCGCAGCCGAGCAATCAGATGATGGCCGTCTTTCGCGCCGCGCAGGAGACGCCGCAAGGCATCGAGCGCGCTGGCCGAGGAAGGGTCGTCTCCCGATCCCTCCGCCAGCGTCGACAGCGTATCGCTGAGACCTCGCATCGATGCCTGCCCGATAACGGGAGCCCGCAGAATATCCTTGCAGCCCTGTTCGAGAACCCACAGTGTCGCAATCAGATTCCCGCTATCCACCGTGGAAACGTAGCGCGGATGGAGCGGCTCCAGCGTTCGCGTGTTGTACCAGTTCAGAAGATGGCCTTCATACCGCTCCAGCCGCTTCAGAGTGTCCATGGTGCTGGATACTCGCCGGCAGAACTCATCCGCCGTCAGATAGCCGAAATCGCGGGCCGAAAGGGCCGACGTAAACCACATCCCGATATTGGTCGGTGACGTTCTCTCCGCCACTTCAATACGCAGTGCGAGCTGTGTATTGTCGGGCGGCAGCCAGTTGGTCGAATCGTTTACCAGATCGTCGAAGAACCGCCACGTATGCCGCGCCGTGTCGCGCAGCATGTGGGTTTCAGCGAGCCCGAGCGTGCGCCGCGCCGCGGATCCCGATTGCGCCAGCCAGCGCATCAGCAGCGGCGATACTGCCCAAAGCACCACGAATGCCGAAGTCGGAGCGAAGTTCCGTTCCAGCAGCAGAATCACTGCCAGCGGCGCCGAGAGCGCACTGATCGTCAGCAACTCGCGGAAGGTGGCATCCATATGCCGGTTCGCTTCTCTCTTCGCCCCTTCCGCCGTCTGCCATTCCAGCAGATTGCGCCGGCTGACGAACCGCCGGTAAAATACCCTGCCGATAGCGTCGGCTGTGATCCACGCCTGATGTGGCAGGAACGAAAGCATGACGACTGCCCGCGAGATTTCATCCGCCGCGCCCTGCCAGCGGTGAACGGAACCCTCCATGCGTCGAACCAGCCGGTCGAGCAATGGGGTAACGGCGGGAATCGCGATCGCCAGCGCCACGACCAGGCTCCACACGCCGGGCGCCGGCGAGATCAGCCAGCCCATCAGCAGCAGAAACAACGCCGCCACGGGCACCAGACTGCGCCGGAGATTATCCAGAATGCGCCAGCGATTAATCAGGCTGAGCGGATTCTTCTCCGCGTTCCCCTGCCTGCCCGGAATCCGCCACAGACCCCATTCCGCAATCTGCCAGTCGCCCCGCGTCCACCGGTGCTGGCGCCGCGCATAACTCGCGTAATCGACCGGCAAATGTTCGAACAGCTCAATGTCCGTGGCCAACCCTACACCCACATACGCGCCTTCAATCAGGTCGTGGCTCAGCAACCTCTCCGCCGGAAAACGGTCCCCCAGAATCGTGTGAAACGCCCGGACATCATAGATGGCCTTGCCATGAAAGATGGCTTCGAGGAACAAATCCTGCTGCGCGTCGGAAACCGTCTGGCTATATGGGTCGGTTCCGGTGGCATCCGCGAAAATACGTGTGAACCGCGTCGCCGTGGCGCTGGTCAGAGTAATGCTGACGCGCGGCTGAATAATCGTATAACCGCGCCGGCGAACACGCGTAACCGGATCGATCTCCACTCGGTTCAGCGGATGCGCGATCGTCTCAACCAGGCGGCGTCCCACTTCGAGAGGCAGTTGCGTATCCGCGTCGAGCGTAATCACGTACGAGATCGGCAGCGGAAGGCGCCCCACCCGCAGAATGGACCCGTCTCCTTCACCGCACAGAAATGCGTTCAGTTCCTCCAGCTTGCCGCGCTTGCGTTCCCGTCCGATCCAGCGCTGTTCACTTTCCGACCACACACGCGGGCGATGGAACAGAAGAAAATGAGCCGCCGGATACCGAATGTTAAGCGTCTCAATGCCGCTGCTGATGGCAAGATAGAGCGTTTCATCGCTCACCGCCGTTGCTTCCGGCGCATCGAGGAAGTCCGAGTATAGGCCGAAGAAAAGATTCGCCTCCCGATTGCCCAGATACCGGACTTCCAGCTTCTCGAGTTCGGCCCGCACCACCTCGAGGCTCGAGAGCATCATGGGGACCACCACCAGCGTGGCGTGTTCCGGCGGAATGCCGCTGCGCTGGAATTCCATCTTGGGCAAAGGCTTCGGCGGCAGAAGCGAAATCACCAGCGCATTGACGATCTGCAGAGAAAGCTCGCTCAACGGGAATAACGCCAGCGCGATCAGAGCCGCCAGAACGGGTATCCGGTGGACACCGCCTTCCCAGGCCAGAACACCCGCTACGGTCGTGAAGGCAATCGCGAGAACACTAATGGAGGTGAGGTAGAAAGGGGTCGCATTACGTTTCCCGGCCCGCAGCATCGCTTCCGCGAAGGGGAGGCGTACCGCTAGTTCTTTCTCCAGCGCAGGCAGACCTTCCGCCAGCAGAAACCAGGCTACGTGAGCGTTGGGAGAATGCGCATCGCGCTGCATCTCCCGGCGTGTCATTTGAATGGCCCGCCGCGACACCTCGGTTTCAGAAAGCCCACTTTCCCGCGCAATCCGTTCCACCGCGCGCCGGCAGAGGTCCCGTGTGTGGAAGTCGCTTCGCCCGTAAATTCCGGCGGGATCCGCGCGCAATTCCGCCTCTACCAGGCTTACCTGCTCAAAGATTTCCGGAAATTCGAGTCGTGCCAGCGTTCGCAGGCTGCCGAAGGCATTCGCCGTCGAGACAACTTCCACCGCCTCCCGCGTGTGCTGCTCTCTGACCAGTTCCAGCAGCGGTTGATGAAAACGTTCTTCAATCCAGCGTTGCACCGGAGCCAGTGCGATCTCTTCGTCCTGCAACTGTTCCGCCAGCGCCGTAATGAAATACGGCTGATTGGCTACCGGTTGGCTCTCCAGCAGGTGCAGTATCCGATCGAAAACCTCTCCGCCCATACGCGCCGAGGCCGCCAGGCGATTGGCCCACAGATAGGCGAGTTCTCTGAGTTGTTGTGCTTCGCTGACCTGCGTAGCCAGATGCGACAAGGCCTCAATCAAAGCCACCCGCAAAAACAGAGGGAACGACCAAAGTTCCGCGATGCTTAAAGGCTGCTGCGCCTGGCTCTGACTCAGAGCATCGCGGATATTGTTCCCGGTAAGGACGTAGTCTGTCGAGGCGAGCAAGCCCTGCGCCAGCCCCTGAATGCCGCTTTCGCGCCTTTTATTGTTTCGGCGTTTGCGGTCGTGAGGCAGGTGCCGGTTCACCTCCGTGATTTGGGTATGTATGAGGTAGGAATTGTCGAGAATCCACTCGGCGGCCGGTGTGAGTGCGTGGTCGAGCCTCGTCGCTTCCAGCAAATCGGCGCGGGCTACATTCAGTTCGCGCTCTTTTTCGTCCAGGCGGGCGAGAATGGCGCTGCGAGTGGCACTCGAAGGTGAAGTTGCTTTTCGGTCGATCCGGCCACTCCACCGGTTCCCCGCCCCCAGATCCGGCCGGACTACGAATATCGCCGGTGTTCCGGCACTTCGGATGGTCTTTACGACAGATTCAACCTTGGCTCCCGCGGTTTCGACGACGAGCATCGACTCGCCTTCGAGGCGCAGCGGCGCGAAGGCGCGGCAGAACTCCGTTGGCTGATCCTCAGCCGATTCGATGAGGCAGGAGCGATGCATTTCGGCCAGAGCGCGGCGAGCGCGCTTGGCTTGTTCTGCGTCGGAAGGATAAATAGCGAGGACGACTCGAACCGGCTTGGCTCTCATGCGCCTGCCCGTCTCGCCTCAGGCTCGGCCGCGAACGGTCCGAATCGCGACTGAGATAAGGAACAGGGCGCCAAACAGTGCAGACATCAGCTTCATGGACAAAGGCGCGAAATCACCGGCGGAAACTAAGTTCCCTCCGCTGAATAGTGCGATTATGGCGAAAACGATCATCCATCCCAGCATCCGATTTGTCTCCGTTCGTGAAATCTTAACAACCGTTAATTAGCACGTGGAGTGCCATCGTAAGTTGATGAAAACAATATGGCGCAGGCAGGTACCGTGACCAAAGGGCAAGTATTGCAGGAAGCGATTGCAGGAGGGGTGCCAAACCCAGAGCGGGAAAGGCAGTTAGCTCATTCAGGAAAAGTAAAAGGGGGACCGGCACAAGGCCGATCCCCCGGAGGTAAACCTACTTGGAGAAGAAGGAGAAGTTACTGCTTTTTAAACCGTTTGCCCAGAAGACCGAGACCGAGGAGAGCGCTACCCATCAGGGCCATGGTGGCCGGTTCCGGTGTAGTGGGCCCAACTGGTGCCGTGTAGTTATAGATAACTGAAACCGTGTCCGTCGTATTCGACGTGACCGTGGTGGTCAGATTCGACGCTCCGCCCGAAGAGGTGACAGAACCGTAAGTGAAATAGCTGATGTCGAAATTACCAGCTGTGTTGTAATAGCCGGAATCGCTGCTCGTGACCACGCCGGAATTGTAGTTGTATTGGCCGGTTCCGGCGGTATGCGTGGTAGGGGTAAACGAACCACCAGAATGGCTTTCAGTGGGGAGAAAACTGATCGTCTCACCGGGAGCAATCGTCTGGCTAAAGGGGCCGCCGCCGACGCTGTAGAGACCATAGGCAGTCACTCCATTTGGTACTGAGCCGCCTCCAGCAGTTTGAAGAGCCGTTAAATCTCCCGAATAGACGGAACTATCGGCGGTACCGCTGTCAACCCCGATGGTGGTGTTCTGGGTATATTGAAATGTTTGATTGCTCCCCAAATCGGTGGGGGCAAAAAAACTCAGATCTGTAATGGTTTGATTGACCACGATCTGAAGTGTGACGCTATTCAACACGTCGCCTACCGTATAGCCAGCTGCGCTCTGAAAGAAACTAAAAACAGCGTCAGTCTCTGCATCGGTGACGTCGGTGCCTTCTGGGCCGAAAGTTTGGGTTTGCGTGATCGTATCTGCGCTGGCCAATCCCGCAACGGCAACTACAAGCGCAGATCCTATTAAAATTCTCCGATAAATGCTCATAGTAATATTTTTCCTCTTCCCCAAGAGACCAAGGCTGGCGGCTATTTGCCTCCTACCACCTCTGGCTTCACTAGCGATACTAGCAGGAACCTGAAGCGGTGAACAGATTTTTGAAAAATTCTGCAGAAAACCGGTACCAGTACTGGTATCCCAATGAAAAAGCGGCCCTTGCGAGCCGCCTTGTTTGTAATCTTTTTGTAGTAACAAGCACTTTACGCGCTGAATGAGCTACCGCATCCACAGGTCGATTTCACCTGCGGATTATTGAACTTAAACCCAGACCCTTCAAGACTTTCCACGTAATCCACTTCGGCGCCGTCCAGATAAAGGAGGCTCGCCTGGTCGATAAATACCTTCAGGCCGCCATACGTGTACGTCTTGTCGAGCATATTCGGGGCATTCTCGAACGCCATCGAGTAGCTGAATCCCGAGCATCCTCCGCCAACCACGGAGATCCGCAGACCGGCCGGCTTCGGCTCCTGCGACTCAAGGATTTCCTGCACCTTCGTAACTGCGGTCTCTGTCAGATTCACCATGAGCAAACTTACCTTTCTAAGTGAGAAATAAATGTCCGATGAGACATTATACAAGTAGATGACGCGAAAGCCGGCGGAAAGATTCGTCGAAATTGCGCATCATTGCATATCCTCGCCGCCGAATCCGGGTTTCAAATTCATATTACCAGGCGGAAAAGCCGGGTAGGGATGGGAACGGCCCCCGGGCTGCTGGGCATCTGGTATCTTCGTGATGCGCGAGATGTTAAGCGCGGATCGCTGAAACCGCCAGGTTGCGGGTTGCGTCACACGGGCTGTATGGGAACACTGACCGGCGCGCTCCCCCTCCCGGCCTTCGGCAAGAAGGCGATCACCAGAAGCAGAGTGGACTACGAGAATACGACAGAAGGCGCGCTGGTTCGCCGCGCGCAGGCGGGTGATGAGGCTGCGTTCCGCGACCTCGTCGAGCGCTATCAGTCTAAAGTCTTCTCCATCATTCATGGCATAGTCCGCCAGAGGAATGACGTCGAAGACATTGCGCAGCAAGTCTTCGCCAAGGTCTACTTTTCCATCCGCAATTTTGACTTCCGCAGTTCTCTGATCACCTGGATCTACAAGATCACGGTCAATGAGTGCTTCGATTACCTGCGTAAGAAGAAGGTCCGCAAACTGGTTTACGAGAGTGACATGAGCGAGGACGAAGTCCGTCGCGTGGAAAACTCCGAGCCGGCTCTCGACCGCGGGGGGCGCGCCGATTCCAACCTCGCCCGCCGCGATTATGTAGTAAAACTGATGGATCGGGTCTCGGACGAAGAGAAAAAGCTCCTGTTGCTGAAAGAAGTCGAAGGCTACTCCGTCGAAGAGCTTTCCGGGATGCTGAAGATGAATGAGAATACAATTAAGGTTAAGCTGTTTCGCGCTCGTCAGAAACTGGTGAAGGCTGCCCAGCGGCTGGACCGGGCTCCTGCCGCTCCGGTTAAGCAGTAATGCCAAACAATAATGGGCAAGCAGTAATGGTGGCGGTAATGTTTTTTGGCTGGTTTCGTACAGCAACAGGGTGTCAGGTAACCCGGGTGTTTGGTAAACAGAAGGTCGGCCGATTATGCACGACGTAGTAATTGACGAACTCGAACGCCACTTCAGTGGAAGCGCTACACGCGCTTTCTATTCCCATCTCGACAGCTGCGCCGAATGCCGCTCCGAAGTGAATGCCATGGACGAAACGGCATTGCTGCTCCGCGAGCTTCGCACGGAACCGGCCGACGCACCTGAAATTCCTCTCGGCTTCTACAACAAGGTTTCCTTCCGGATTGTGGAAGACCAGCGCAGGCAAGCCTGGGGTTTGTTCTCCCCCGGAGTGGCCTTCTTCCGCCGGGTTGCTTTTGCCTCCCTGCTGCTGCTGGCCGGCCTCGGAAGCTACCTCGTCCTGCAGGACAATCCTTTCGGCGACAAGCATATGGATGCGGCCACCATCATGGCCCAGCATGACCCCACGGTCAGTCACGAAGACGGCGGCGACCGGGATCATATGCTGGTAACGCTGGCCAATTATCACGAGTAAGCATTCCATGACTCAGGACGTCGCCGCGCCCGCCCTCCCCAAACCTGCCGAGAAAGTAGCCATTGTTTCCCTGCTGCTGGTCTTCCTTTGCGGAGCGGTCCTCGGCGCTGTTGCCATGCGCATCAGCAGTCACACGCGAGTCGTGGCGGCCACTCCGTCGTCAGGCTTCTCTATGTCGATGACTTCCGTCACCGAATGGAAAAAACAACTTGACCTGACTGACGATCAGACGGCCAAGCTTACGTCCATCCTCGACGATTTTTCCCGCTATTACGACAACGTTCTCGCCGATGGAAATAGCCGGATCATGCAGATTCTCAATCCCGATCAGCGCCGCCGTTTCGAACAGATGCTGCGCGATCACAAACCGTAGCCTGCCCCGCCTCAGCTGTCTCGCGTTACTGCTGACTCATGGCTGACTCCCAGTGACTTATGTATGAGAAACTAATCGCGACATGCTTCGTTTGCTAGCTCCGCTCACCGTCATCGCGCTCCTTCTTTCCGGATGTTCCGCGATATCGCCTGACACCTCGAAAAAGCCAAAAACCTATGGGGCCGGCGAAAAAGCCTCGATCGGCCCTCTCACCTACAGCATTATCGATACGCAGATTCAGCCCGATCTCGGAACCGACGATGCGCGCCGCACTCCGCAGTCCCGCTTCATTCTGATCCACGTCAGTACCTCCAATTCCAGCAATGCCGATGTCCCGATTCCCGCCATGACGCTGATCGACGACAGCGGGAAAACTTACCCCGAACTGGCCGATGGTACCGGCGTGCCCGATTGGCTGGGCATCGTCCGCAAAGTGGGAGGCGGGCAGACCGAGCAGGGGCATGTCGCCTTCGACGCTCCGGCGCAGCATTATCGCCTCCGCCTGACTGACCCGAATGACAATACCGATGTGGGCGTCGATATTCCGCTCGATTTCATTCAGGAACAGGTCCACGACACCGGTACGGACCCCTCCACCGTCGGCGGAAATACCAGCAACCCTGTTCTGCGGCCGCCCACAAAGTAGTCCCATGCGCCACGCGCTCAGCTTCGTATTCGCTGCTTTCGCCTTAGTGGGAATCGGTTCCGCGCAGACGCTGAAGTTCGTGCGGCCCGTGGTCTCCGCTTCCGAAGATGGGCCGCCTCTTGAAACAGGCTCTTCTTTTCAGCCCGGCGATGCCGTTTTTTTCAGCTTTCAGGCAGACGGCTACAAAGTGAGTTCCCTTGGTAAGGTGCAACTCACTGCTCACATACAGGCTTTCGATTCGCGCAACATTCCCATAGCCCCCGTCGACGAAGAAGTCATCGGAACCACTCTCAGCGCCGAGGACAAGGACTGGAAACCTAAAATCCGCTCCCAGTTGATTCTTCCCTCCATCGCGCCCCCCGGTCCATGGCTGATTCAATACGAAATCACCGACGAACAGACCCATCAGACGCTGAAGGGCGAAACCCGCTTCTCCGTGCGCGGCGATAGTGCCGACCTCAGTCCCGAACTTGTCATTCGTAATTTTGGTTTTTTTCGCTCCCAGGGCGACCCCACGCCTCTGCACCTGGCGGCTTATCAGCCGGGCGATATGATCTGGGTGCGCTTCGACATCACCGGCTATAAATATGGCGAACAGAACGCCGTTGACGTCAGCTACGACGTAACCATCAATGGTCCCGGCGGACGCCAGCTCTTCCTCCAGGAAGATGCCGCCGAAGAAAAAAGCCAGGCGTTTTACCCACAGCCCTGGGTGCCGGCTGAATTCAATCTCACCCTGCAGAATAATACCGATCCCGGCACTTACCTCCTCACCATCACCGCCCACGATCAGGTCGGCAATCGGGTCGCCACCGTCCGTGGCGATTTCCGCGTCGAAAAATAACCCGTCTCGCCTCATTTCCCTCTTGTCATCCGGCCCGAAATCTGCAAAAGTAGGGTTAACTAAAAGGCGAACAAAAGGCGAATATGCAGACGGCGGTGCTCCAGCTACGTTCCCAAATCGAATCCCGCTTTGACCTGCCTCTCGAAATCCGGCAAAGGCCCGATCGCCTGCAACTCGCAACGGGGATTCCCGCTCTCGATGCGATCACCGACGGCGGCATTCCGCGCGGCACTCTGACGGAAGTCTGTGGCGCGGAATCCACCGGGCGCACCGCGCTCCTCTTCGTTCTGCTCCGCGAGGCCACGCGCCGCGGCGAATACTGCGCCTGGATCGATGCGGAAGGTGTGTTCGACCCCGCCTCCGCCGCCGAATCGGGCGTGGTTCTCGATCGCGTCCTTTGGGTCAATTGCGGCGGCAACCCTCAGCATGCCCTGAAATCGACAGACCTGCTCATCCAGGCGGGAGGCTTCGGACTGGTTGTGTTTGACCTCGCGGGCATTCCCAATGCCGTCACCCGCCGCATCCCGCTCGCCTCCTGGTTCCGCCTGCGGCATGCGGCCGAGCGGATGGGTGCGGCCCTGGTCGCTATCGAGCAGGAGATCAACGCCCGCTCCTGCTCAGCGCTGCAGCTGGAAATGTCCCCGGCCCTGCCGGTCTGGAAAGGCCGCTTACTCTATGCCCTGAAAGCTTATCCGGAAAGCCGCAAACATTACCGCTCGCGAACCGCTGAATTCCTCGCCACTCGCTGATTATTTATGTACGCCTGTCTGCATGCTCCGGGAAATCTGCCGCTGCTGCTCGAGTGCGCGCGCGGCTTCTCGCCGCATATCGAAGAAAACCCGCCGGACAGTGTAATCTTCGATGCGCGAGGCCTCGAAAAGCTGCATGGTCCGGCGCACAGTCTGGCTCGGGAGATCGAATGCCGCATCGGTATCCCCGCCTCCATCGCGATCGCATCGAACCCCGATTCGGCGCTCCATGCGGCGCGCGGTTTTCGCGGCATTACAGTCATCCCGGCCGGGCAGGAAGCCGCCGCCCTCGCTGCCCTGCCCCTGAATCTTTTACACGGATCTCCGCAAACCGCCGAACTGCTTCATCTCTGGGGAATTCATACCTTCGGCGATTTCGGAAAACTTCCTCCGCTCGGTGTAGCCGCTCGCCTCGGCGAAGAAGGCCTTCACCTGCAGCGCCTCGCCCGCGGGGAGGGCTACCGGCAACTGCGGCCTCTGCTCGATCCTCTGGAGTTCGAAGAGGAGATGGAACTCGACGATCCAGTGGAAGAACTCGAGCCGCTGTCATTCGTGCTCGCTCGCCTGTTGAATGAAGTCTGCGCGCGTCTCGATGCGCATTCGCTCGCCACCAATGAAATCCGTCTGCACCTGACGCTTGAAAATGCCCCGGTACATAACACGATCCTGCGTCTCCCCGTCCCGATGCACGATCCGCGGGCTTTTCTCAAAATGCTGCAACTCGAGTTGAACTCGAATCCGCCGCCCGCCCCGGTTCTCAAAGTGCGCCTCCGCGCGGAACCCATAAAGCCGCGCCCTACACAAAAAGGATTCTTCGTTCCCCCCGCGCCGGAACCGGAAAAGCTGGAAGTCACGGTGGCGCGCGTAAAGCATCTGGTGGGCGCCGGCCGCGTCGGCACACCCGAACTCAGCAACTCTCATCGACCCGACGCCTGGACTCTGAAGGCTTCTCTGCTCGCAGGTGGGGCAGGCGATTCCGCCTGTCTGTCCGAGCCGCGCTCGGACGTGCGCCCTGACGTACGCCTGAGTTTGCGCCGCTACAGGCCGCCGCGCCACGTACAGGTTCTGATCGTCAATCACCAGCCCATACGCCTCGCCTCGCCATCCATCGGCGGACGCATCGTCATGGCCAAAGGCCCCTGGCGCACTTCCGGCGAATGGTGGAAATCAGGCGACTCGGGTACAGAAGCTGCGTGGAATCGAGACGAATGGGATGTAGCTCTGGAATCCGGAGCCTTGTACCGCGTCTTCGAAGAACTCGGCTCGCGGCGCTGGTTTATCGAAGGCAGTTACGATTGATGCTTACGAACATCAGTAGACTGAGTGTATGCAGCAATACCCGGCATTCGAACGAATCACCGTGGATCCCGGCAAATGCGGTGGAAAGCCCTGCATCCGAGGCATGCGAATCACGGTCCGGCGCGTCCTTGAAATCCTGACCACGTACCCCAACCGGGACGAAATTTTCCGCGAGTATCCCTTTCTTGAACCGGAAGATCTCGAACAGGCCCTACAGTTCACAGCCTGAATATGAATGCCGCGGAAAGTCTCGTTCCCCTGATCACGGGCTTGCCGCCCAAAAGATCCGGATCGCAAATCAGCCATTGATAGCGAAGAGTGGAAGCATCTTCAGAGGAGATCAATTCGGGAACGGGATGGTCGATATTCAACTCGATCATAGGTCCAGTATTCAGTATAGTGAATGCGAACGACGTCAACACAACCAGACCAGCCCAGCCGCCGGCCCTCTTATGGATCTGACGATGGCGATAATGCCTGCACAACGCGCATTGCGGAAGTCCGCCTTTTCGGTATCGCGCCCGACCGTATTCTGAAAATCTTAATTCAAAAAGTAAGTCCGATACAGCGTATCCCGCTGCTTCGGCACAAAGCCCGCATCGCGAATCATGCGTCTCAACTCTTCTTCCGTCGCCTGGTGATGCGTACCTGCCGCCGACACCACGTTCTCTTCGATCATGATGCTGCCCACATCATTACCGCCGAAACGCAGCCCGATCTGGCAGGTCTTCAAACCCGGCGTCACCCACGAACTCTGAATGTTCTCGATATTATCCAGATAAATCCGCGAGATCGCCAGCGTCTTCAGATACTCCACCGCAGTCGCTTCCTCTTTAATAAAGCGCCCCAGTGACGTCAATTCGCGCTGAAATGCCCACGGAATAAATGCCGTGAACCCGCCCGTGTCTTCCTGAATCTGCCGCACAATATCGAAATGATTCATGCGCTGC
>Ga0302319_10001350_pt1 | contig 54773 bp, 41 predicted proteins | sample Bog_T0_2_FD_203319 | JGI IMG/M metagenome (GOLD analysis project Ga0302319, IMG submission 203319) | Peat permafrost microbial communities from Stordalen Mire near Abisko, Sweden - Bog_T0_2 | ecosystem: Environmental > Terrestrial > Soil > Wetlands > Peat | place: Sweden: Abisko, Stordalen Mire...
GGTGCAACCGTGCCGTCGCGCTCCTGTCGCAGCCACCGGGCCAGCGTCGCCAGGCCCAAGCCCTGCTGGCCGGCAAACTCCTGCTGGGTCATTTGACCGTCGTGATAAGCCGCCACCAAACCGTTTCACTCCTCCGCCGTAAACCGACGGCGGGTTCGCATTAATGATTTCCTTCGCATCCACCCATCCTGCCATACCCAACCAATCCAAACTACATGGGGCCGACCGGTCGCTTACGATGCGTCATGCGCATCTAAATATCACGACCTCTCCGCCCCGACCAAAAAGCACAAACGGCGCCTGTGGTGACAGGCGCCGTAAAGTGCGAATTTGAATTTAACGTTCGTTTGCCCCGGGGATTGCTTAGGCCTGGCGGACGGCCGCTAGGCGGTCCATGCGGCGCTTGGCCCAGATGCCCATTGCGAGGAAGCCGCCCAAGGTTAGGTACATCGAGGGTTCCGGCGTGGCCAACAGCGAGTGCACCGTGGCAGCGCCGACGTTGATAGCGATGATCGCGTCGTTGTAATCCTTGTCGCCCAGGTTCCATTCATCCTTGAAGGTGATGAACAGGTAGGGGCTATTGAGTTGCGGCACCGCGAACACGCTGGGCGTGAAGGCCGCAGAGTGGGCATAGCCATCCGGGTTGGCCGCCGCGCCGCCGCTGTTGAACACCGTGTTGCCGCCATTGGCACCATCCGCGATCAGGAAGAAGTTCAACGGGGTGCCGGCCGCAAAGGTGCCGAGGTTCACGAAGTCACCGGGCAACAGGGGCTGCGAAGGATTGCTCGGTCCGTAGTTGTTGGCCGGATTCGGGTTGAAATCTTCCGGGCTGGAAACGGCGGGGAAGATAAGTTCCGGATTACCGCTGCTGGTGCCGATGCCGGTGGTGTTGAAACCGAGGGTGCTGTCATAGCCGGCGCTCTCGGAGATGAAGGTGGCCTGCAAGGAAGTCTTGGCCGCGAGCGTCAGCTTGGACGGATCCACGGAGAACAACTTGGCGTTGCCGGAGTTGTTCTGGCCGTCGGGCAGGTTGGCCTGGATGAAGGCCAGAGCCTGTGGGAGGACGTTCTGGTCAAAGCTGGCGGAGGCGGCGTCCGAGCCGGCCTGCATCACCGGTCCGACAATGGGCAGGCTCAGGGGATCCACATTGGCTTGGAACGGTGCCGGCGAGCCGCCACCGGCGGGGGTGCCGGCTTGGGAGGTGAAGGCGGCGCAGATGGCGACGGCGAGGACAGCGGGCAAACGGAAGTTTTTCAGGGTCGATTTCATAGTATTGTTTTTTTAGTTAAGGTTGTTAATGTTTCAAACTGCACACCCACTCATAAGCAGGCCGCGTGCCAACTATTTAATCCCGTCAAAACCCAGATAATCATCATTTATTGCAATTTAAATAACAAATTACAGCCGATGCTTATGCAAAAGCATTGCAAATGCAACGGCACTGCACTGAAAGTACCATGCTGAATCCGTTTTGGCTATCCTTCAGGGATAAACTAAACGAAAGAAAACGCTGCCATAGGCGTTGCTGAAGGGGAGATTCATCAAATCAAAGTTCGTTGATCCGGCCACCGTCATCCAATTCGTGCCGAGCCCTTGCGCAAGTGAATTGGTCTGCATCAGCAAACGCCAACCGGTGTGATCGACCGGCCAACCCAGGGTGAATTGACCTGAGCCAAGGCTGGAATTGAGGTGCGGCACCCCCGACGACGTGGGGCGGGCACTGGCTGGCATTGAAACATCGCTGACTCCAAACGCATTGGTGGCGGTGACGTGGTAATAATACAGGACGCCGTTGGTCAATCCGGTGTTCGTCAGGATGAGGCCGCTTATGTTGGTGCCGGTCAGCTTGTAGGGGCCGCCATTGTTGGTGGCTGCATACACATAATAGCCCGTCGCCCCCGGTGACGCCGTCCAGTTCAAAGTGACTCTGGCATCCCCCGCACTGGCGGTGAGACCGACCGGGGGCATTGGCGTCGGCAACTCGAAGTCCAGATAGTCATACATCACATAGCTCACGGTGGCGCTGACCGCCCGGCGCTGCACCAGGGTGATGGTGTTCGTGCCGGTCACGAGGTCGCTGACCGGAATGCTGACATGGTCGATGCCGTACTTGTCATGAATCCCCTGGCGGATGAGCGAATCCGCATTGACGCCGGTGGGAAACGAGATGTTCGGATAAAAATCCTTGAACTCCGTGGTCAGCCCCGGATTGTTCACATAACACGCGATCGCCGCGCTGTAGGCTCCAGCCCAGGCGATGCTCAACGTGGCATCGCCGCTGACGGGCAGTTTGGGCACGTTAAACTGGAGGTTCCAGACCATGTTGTTGGCCACGCCATTGGCGAAGTAGGCGGTTTGCGCATAGTTCCAATCATTGGTCGGACTGCTCGCGCCGACCGTATACGTCATTGGATTGGGAAACTCATTGGCAAAATTCAGCCACAGGCCGGGAACCGCATAGTCATCGCCGTGACGATACTTCCCTGCGGTCCGGTCGGGATAGCCGATTTCCCACAGCACGTTGGAACCTTGGTGCGGCACGTTCCAAGTCAGCGTGCCGAGATTGGTCACCGTGCCGGGCGCAAACGTGAACGGTCCCGTTTGATATTGCCCCACCGAACCATTCGTACCCGCACAATAGGCGTACAATTCATAAATAGCGTTTGTGCCGTACGGCGAAAACGTCGTCACCGGTGGCAATGTGAAAGTTCCATCCGCCGCACATCGGGTCCAGAACTGATAACCGTCCGACTGCCACTGCCAGTCGTTGGGATCCACCTCCAGGCCGGCATCGGGTTCCGCAAGGCCGATCCAGGCGCCGGCGGCATTCGCCTGTGGCCGCAACGGATCACGGATGACCAGCTGGCCGGAGATGCTGGCGCGCTGATTCCCGGATTGATAAACGCTGTTCGTCAGCCAGCCGTAGGGCCAGGCCTGCTGTTCCGCGACCGCCTGCTGCTGCGCATCCGCCCAGCACGCCGCCCCGTTCGTGCCGCTGTTCAGGTAAAACATCCACGGCCCGTAGATTTTCGTGAACGCCGCGTTGCTGCTCACCGCGAGGCCCGTGTTGCCGTAGTGCGCCATGAGCGGTTCAAACCCGATGATCCCGCCGATGCCGCCGGAATATTCGCACGCCGGCGGCCCGTTCTCCTGATATTCATGCCCCCCCGCCACATACCAGATACCCATTTTGTTGGTGTCGCTCGCCATGCCGAACGTGCTCAGTTTGGCAAAATCAAACGTGTAGGAATATTTTCCGTTCGTGCATCCGGCGAACACGCCCGTGGTGTATTCCAGCACCTCCTTGGGTATGTTGATGTTCGTTATCGCGATCGTGTGGTAATTATCCCAGAAGCTGGGCTGCAAACCATTCCGCTTCTGATAAACACCGCCGAGGGACAATCCGTACCGCACGCCGTTGTCCACATAGGAATTTTCAAAGAAGAAATTCGTGTTGTCATGCGCCGTCGGCCAGAGCACTTGGATGAAGCTGATGTTTAAATTCGTGGCATAACTGACGTAGTTGGTTGGATGCCGCACAATCAGATAGGCATAGAGCCCCGCGTTGCCCCTGCCCAGCAGGTAATGCAGCTCCACATCAGCGATCACCTGGTCGCCATTGGCCGGGTTGTACGGACGAAAATAGCAGATGTCCGTGTTGGTGCTGCCGGCCACCGTGTTGGAATAGATGCAGTCGCCATTCCCATCCGGATACCAGTAATAATAAATCGACGTGTGATTGCCGAAGTTCGCCCCTGACTGGCTGACCGTTTGCGTGCCGTTGGCCGCCGGCGTGCCCGTCGAACCGGGTTTGAGATACTTCATCGAATCCACACTGCCGTTGGGCGAGAGGTCCACGTGCAGGATGCCGTTATCAAGATAATGATCCATCTGGCTCCCAAAAGCCTCCGTGCCCGTCGTCACCGACTTCGTGACCAGCGCTGTGAAACCGCCGGCCGTATTCGCCGAGGCCAGATGGGTGAAAAGCAGAATGCCAGTCCAACAACCAATCAGACGGAATAACTTCGAATAATCAGATGATCGTGCGGGCATGATTGCGGTGGGACGCAATCCAGTTACGGAACAGTTCATGGGTTGCAAAACTGGTGAGACCGGGTGGTTCAGGGTTCATAATATATGTAGGTTTAAAGGGTGTTTTTGTCAACCGACTTTTAAGCAAAACCGGCGGAATTCGTTGCCCCGCCTGGTCGCCACCTCTTCGCCGTCACGCACGATACTGCTCGTCGCTGACCAGTTCCAGCCAGTCCACCACCTTGCCGTCAAGCTGCTCCTGGATGGCGATGTGCGTCATGGCCGTCGTGGGCGCCGCGCCATGCCAATGTTTCTCGCCCGGCGGAAACCAAATCACATCCCCCGGCCGGATTTCTTCAATCGGCCCGCCCTCACGCTGCGCCCGTCCGCACCCGGCCGTCACGATTAACGTCTGACCCAGCGGATGCGTATGCCACGCCGTCCGGGCGCCCGGCTCGAAGGTGACACTCGCGCCCGCCGCGCGCGTCGACTCCTTCACCTGAAACAAAGGATCGATCCGCACCGTGCCGGTGAACCAATCGGCCGGCCCTTTGATCGATGCCTGTGAACCACTGCGTTTGATTTCCATAATAGATTGTTGGTCTCGTTCACCGTCCGGTTAACGGCATCGGTGTTTCGGCCCTGCACGGAGAATTAACCAGTCCTCTTCAAAAGGCGAGCCGTTTAAAGGCTTTATGGAATCGCAGTCGTCCCAGGATTAACCGGCTGACCCCGCAGCTTGCCCCTCTCCCGCCACGGGAGGAATGCCACGACAAACAACGGAATCGCCCACACCCATGCCACCCAGAAAAAATAAGGCAACATCTTCCAACAGGCGCGAAAGAAGGGGTTCGTCCATACCAGGTGCCGCACAAAATCCGTGTTCGCCTCCGCCGCCTGCGCCACCGGGCTCAGCGCATAATGATGCCCGATGGCATACTGCCCGCCCGACGCGATGTCCCACGCCACCGCGCAACCGGCCGAAACCTGCCAGCCAAACGCCATGCCGGCGAACGCCCAAATGCCAATTCCAAATCCACCCACCGCCAGCGCCCCGATCACAAAGCCGCCATAAGAAAATAACCCCACCGCTACTGCCCCGATGCTGATCGGTGCCACCGCCGTTGACCCATACGCAAACAATCCGCCGATCGCCACGCCGTCCGTCACCGCAATCCACGCCTTCACCGGTTTAAACATGTTCAACGCCTCATGACCTGCCAGCCGCCAAGACGGATGTGAACCGCCGGCAGGCCCAGCAGTTGAAACTGGCTGCGATACTCCCAGCCGGGCCGGCTCAGCCGGATGGCCTCGCTCGGCGACATTTTTGCCGCCAGATATGTGTTCCGCGCCCGCTGACGCCAGTAAAGAAAACCGGCGAGGACCAGCAAATAAGCCACCCAGAAAACCAGGATCAACCCGGCGAACCAACCAAAACGGTTTCGCATCAGCGGGTTGCCCCAATACATCAAGGAACCAATCAGCAGCAGCGCCACCGCCGTGCAAACCCCGAGCCGACGGTAATAACGGTTGCAGAATTCGCGTTCATCTTCCGAGCCCGCCTCGTTCAGTTCTCTACGATAGGTCCTCCACATCCCAATAAGCATTAGCGCCGGCGGCAAATAAAAGCCGGCCAAACCAAGCCACCCCGCGCCCTTCGCCGCCGCCCCGCTCTTGGCCGCCACGCCCAGCGTCGCGGCCTTGGTGGTCGTCGTCATAGCCGGCAACGCCAGCAGCACGGCGAGCGTGAACACCTGGCCGGGATTCGTCCGCGCCAGCGCGCCTTCGACAAACGCCAGCATCTCCTTGTGCAACAATTTCCGCCCGCGCGACAGCCGCTGCTTCACCGCGTCCTCAGTCAGCTCGAGTTTCTGTGCCACCATTTCAATCGATTGCTGCTCGCGATAAAAAAGCACCATCGGCTCGCGATAAAGTTCCGGGATCCGTTCCAGCGCGCGCCACAACATCGCCGCCTCCTCGTTGCTAATCGCCTTGTCCGCCGGCCAGGGTTCCGGCGCGTGTGTCTCTGCAACCTCCGTCAACGATTCCGCCCGGTGACTCGGTTCCCGGCCCTGTTTGCGGAGCGCATTGTGGATCAGATTGCGCGCGATGCCGCAGAGCCACGCGCGCAGCTTCTCCGGCTCGCGCAGCGTGGCGAGCTGCCGCCACGCGGCCACAAACGTCTCCTGCGCCAGATCTTCGCTCGCCGTCAGGTTCCCCGTCGCGCTGTACGCCAGCGAGCAGACCAGCGATTGATAACGGGCCACAATCTGGCCGAAGGCGTCCCGGTTCCCGGCCAGGCTCGCGCTGACCAACTCCGCATCATTGTTCAGGGCCGCCGGCATCATGTTGGAATTCATCATAGCGCCGCATCAGTGGCCGGAAAGCATGAAAAGGTGACAACGGAAATTCTCCCACCATCCCGCCCTCATTCACCCCGGCTCGCAAGGCCATCGCCACTGGTGATCAAATGATTTTTTATGCTGCTGTAGAGAATGTTTTCGCGCCGGATGCGATCCAGCAACAAAACGACCGTCTCGAAAATAACCAGCCGCATGATGGTATTCCAGATTTCGATGCCCATATGCTGGTAGCCCGGATCTTCGAATCGTTGCACAAAGGGACCAGCGATCGCGGCCATGACGGCGGCAACCGTGCCCCACCGCCAGTTCAAGGTGAGGGTTAATACCATGCAGGGCAGCAGATACAGGGGCAGGAAATTGGCGAAGGGGCTGGTCATTACATCCAGCACCACCACCAAAGTGAAAAAAATGCCGGTGATCAGCAAAACCGCCCAATTGCCGGAGATGGATTGATTCGCGTTGGGTTCAGTAAATGACTGGTTTGACCGGTCCCGAAGCATTTGTTTGCGGGCATTATCCAGCAGAATCACCAACAGGCTGAAGACCAATATCCGCATGGCCATGTTCCAACAGATTACGTCCTCCGGCATGATCAGCGGGCGCTTGAAAAGTCGCATCAGCGGGTTGGCCAAGGCGGCGACACAGGCTAATATCAAACCCACCCGCCGGTTGCCCTTCAGGGCCGGCAACAAACAAGGGATCAGCGAAAGCGGCACGAGATTCAAATGAGGGCCCATGACGGATTGCAATGCGACCACGCCGCCGATCCAGAGGCTGGCGGCCAGCATGACCAACCAATTACGTGACAATTCCTGGCTCAAGGGCGGCTTGCTCACGGGCGACAGGCTGGGCTCCCAAAATAGATTGGCCAGTTTGGCAAACGCGACGGCCATTTGTTGTCGCGCTGGTATTCTATGATCGCCCGCCCCGGCGGGAGCCGGCTTCCCCGCACTTTCTTTACCCTGCCATTTTACCCAGAGCAGCCGGAACAACTGGTCGGTTTTTTCACTGCCTTCCAACGGCCGCACCACCAGTTTTTGTTCCAGCAAATAAGCCAGCAGCAACGGTTCGACGATTTTGCTGATGCCCGCCTCACCGGCATATTTTTGAAAGCGTGGCGCCTGGACCAGTTGTTCCAGTTCGGCGGCGACGCGTTCCGGCGCATAGCGCTTCACAAGAATGGATGTCTGCACGATGAAGTGAAACCAGTCCCAGGCCGGAATGCCCTTGAGATGACCTCGTTCCCAGTCAAACGCGCGGATATTTTCAAGATTCATCATGCGCACGTTCCACGGTGCAAAGTCGCCATGATAAATCGTCGTGAGAACCGGATGTTCGGCCAGGGTCTCCCGAAGGATCGGCCATTCCGGCAGCCCGGCGCCCTTGGCCGTCGATTGCAATTCCCGCCATACGGACAGGTTCTTGATCGGTTCCGGCGGTCCGTCGCTCAACCAGTCATGGAACAATTTTTCGATGCCCACATCGTTATCCAGACTTTTCCCCCAAAAATATGCGGTGGCAAACGCGCTCATCGTTGCCGACGAATGGCGGCCGGTGATGCCCGTGCAGCCAATGACCTGCTTCGGCAGATGATCCAGCAGGCTCGCCTCGCGTTCCGTTGCCGCCCGGCCCGCTGGATTAAGCCCCACCTTTACGACCCGGATGGGGTTTCCGCCCGCATCGCGGAGCAGCAGCACCAACCGCGTGGTCTTGCCCGCCACGCCCCCAAACTTGATGGCCGGCGCTGGCATTTGTCCGGCCGGCAGCCCGGATTGTTGCGCGAGAAATTGCAGGAATTTCGACTCGGCGTCCGCCTCGATGACGACCCGGTCATAAAATTTCGCCAGCGGTGTCCTTAATATCAGCGGCGCCAGCGCGCGCCAGAGCTTCGCCAGCGTACGGTGCGCCGAGTACAGCGCGAAACTTTCCGCCGGGCTGACGGTTTTTTCCGGCAGCAGCAGAAACGGAAGATTTTTACGGCGCACCAGCCGCCAGGAAAAAATCAGCGGCCGTCGCCCCGGCTGCGGGCCGGCGAACAAGTCCGTGATGGCGGGTGGGATATTTTTCAATTTGGGTTTGCGTTTCCGGGTTTAAACGGGTCGACAAACAAACAGCATGTCTATGGACCAGTCATTGCCCCGGCCATCACCTGCCAGGGCCTTGTCCACGGCAAAGGCCAGGTGGCGCAACGGGGTCCGGTAAAGAGTGGGCGGCAGCATGCCGGCACCAAACTGGCGCACCACCTGAAAACCACATTCGCGCAGCAGCAGCCGCGTCTCGCCGGGTGACATTTCATTGAGCATCATATTACCCTGGCGCCGGCGTTCACGCCAGCGTCTCCACAAAATCGCCGGGTGGCGCAACGACCGCGAATTGCCGTGGACGTTGACCACCAGCAGGCCCTGCGGCTCACGGATCAGCTCCCGCAACCGCCGCAGCACCCGACGGCGAATTTCCGGCTCCACATTCAGCAGGAAACGGAACGCTGTGATGACATCGTAATTTTTCCCCGGCAAATCCGGTTGCGTCAAAATGTCGCCCACTTGCAGCCGGGCCCGGGTGCATTTTGTCCGCGCAACCGCGAGCATTTCCGGCGAAATATCAATCCCCTCCGCCGACCCCACCGTACTTTCCAGACTGGCCAGCACCCGGCCCGTGCCGCAGGCGAAGTCCAGCAGCGAAAGCGGATGGTCCGCCGCCGCCTGCTGTTGCCGCAGCAGTTCCACCACCAGCGGCCGCTGCAATTCCCAAATCCGCGAGGCATACGAACCGGCACCGTATAATATCGAGTCATAGGACTCGCCTTCACCCCGGGCCTGAAAGCGGTCTGCATAGCTGCTGATAGGCTGCATCTGTTCTAAAATCTCAATTTCGCCTCAATGCATCAATTTAATTATTAACGATTTATTCAACCTCAAACCCGCCGGCCGGCAAGTCTGTCCTGACTGGCACGCTCGTCATGCGTCCCCACCAGTATACATTCTCAACTGATTAGCAACAACCGTGGCGGCTCGCCCGGACCGGTTTCCGGTGCGCGATGAATGCACGGCGGCACCGGACACCCCGGCCATGCCACTGCGATGCGCCAAAGATTGCCGACACCAAAGCCAAAGGGCTGTGCCGCCGGGAGGGCCTCATAGTGAAGATCGTAACAACGCTCACTCAACCAGATACGAAAATCTTCATTATCCTCTCCGCCAAAACACCGGAGAAGTTCCACCCGGGTGGCGGGCACGTCGACGCGTCGCCGGGCCTCCTCGTTGCGTAGGCCCTTGCTGGCCGGCCCGTGATAAGTGCACAGCCACGTGTCCGTTTCCACCGTGGCGCTGTCTGCGTGGAAGGAAAATACATCCGTGGCCACCGGCTCCAGCGTCTCATCGCACGGGTAGCCGTGGATGCAGTTGAGCGCCGGATCAAGATTGTGCCCCCGGAGCAGTTGCAAATCGGCCAGCACAGTCGCCACGGCCACGCGCCCGGCCGCACTCACCGGCAGCGCCAACAGCCGGGCGTCGTCCACCGCCGTGATGGCCTCGCCCGGACCGAGCCGCTCCACCACCTCGCCAAAATCGCCCTCCAATTGGCGTTCCCAGCAGAGCGCATTGACGCCCCCGGCCAGCGGCGTGGTCACCAATTCTTGAAAACTATGCACTCGTTGGATGCGGGGATAAGCGGAAGGCAGGGTGAAAGGCATCATGTGCGCCCAGAAGCTAAACCGACGCGCCCCTCATTGTCGAGCTCTCCGCCACCCCCTGCTTCCCTCTGCATTCTCCGCTTCTCTGCGCGATTTTGCCCCTGGGGTGTTTTCCCTTGCCGTGGCGGCCCACTTAATCATCCGACTTGCAGTCCCCGCGCCCTCACCCCGTGCTTTTCATGCCCGCGGCCACGCCCTTGACCGTGAGCGCCAGCAACCGGCGCAATTGTTCCGTGCGCTGCGAGTCGCCAGCCTTGCGCCAGACCGACAGAAAGCGGATTTGCAAATAGTTCAGCGGATCCACATACGGATTACGCAGCCGGATGGACTGCGCGAGCGTCGGCTGGTTTTCCAAAAGCTCCTTGCGATCGTTGATGGCCAACACCAGCTTGACCGAACGAACGTATTCGTCCTCGATCAGACCAAAGATTTTTTTGCGCACCTCGGCGGATTCCACCAGCGCCGCATATTGGCGCGCAATGACCAGGTCGGTTTTGGCGAGCGAAACTTCGGCGTTATCGAGCACCGCCCGGAAAAATGGCCAGCGCCGGTACATTTTGCGAAGTTGTTCGAGCCCGTCCGGCGTCTGCTCAGAAAAATCATGCAACGCCGAGCCGACGCCATACCACGCCGAAATCAAATGCCGCGACTGCGTCCATGCAAACACCCACGGGATCGCCCGCAACTGCCGGATGTCCGCCGTGGCCGAGCGGCGCGACGGACGCGAGCCCAGCCGCAGGTGTTCGATCAGGTCGATCGGCGTGGCCTGCATGAAATATTCCGCGAACTCCGGCGTTTCATAAACAAGTTTTTGATAATGCGCAAAGGAACTTTTCGCGAGCCGTCCCATGTGGGCTTCCCAGGCTGGTAATTCCGCCGTCTCCGTTTCCGGCAGACATTGCACGGCGATGACCGCGGAGGTGAGCTGCTCCAAATTCCGTTGCGCGATGACCGGATTCGAATATTTCAACGAAATGACCTCGCCCTGTTCCGTGATGCGCAGGCGGCCGCCATGCGCCGCATGCGGTTGCGCCCGCAAACTGCGGTAGCTTGAACCGCCGCCCCGGTCAATCGTGCCGCCTTTGCCATGAAAAAAGCGCAGCTTCACCCCGCATTCATCGGCCACCCGCGACATCTCCTTTTGCGCCCGATACAAAAACCAGTTCGCCGCCAGGTAGCCGCCGTCCTTGTTGGAATCCGAGTAGCCCACCATGACTTCCTGCACCCGTCCCCTCGCCTTCAAATGCCGGCGATATTCGACGTCCGACCACAGGTCACCGAGGATCTTGGCGGAGTTTTCCAGGTCTTCAATCGTCTCGAACAGCGGCACGAGGTCAATGTCATGGACGCCCGCGAGCTTCGCGAGCTTGAATAGCTTCAAAATGTCGTCCGCGCTGCGGGTCATGCTGACGATGAAATGGCTGGCGGCCCGCCCGCCGAATTCCTGCTGGATTTTACGGATGGCCCCGAGTTCCTCCAGCAATTCCGCCTCGGCGTTGTCGAGCTTGCCGCTGTGATCGCGGAAATCGAGCCCGGCCAGATGCACCCCAAACGTTTTCGCCTGGATCAACAGCCGGCGAATGCGGCCGTTCGCGGCGCGCGTCGCCTTTTGTTTCAACAGACCTTTGCGAATTCCTTCGAGGGTCTCGATGAATTCCGCGTGATTGTGTTTGCCTTCGCCCAGGTTGCGCCGCAGCGTGCCGATCTGGTTGCGGAAAAATTCGTAAGGCTGATAAGTCCCGGCCGTTTGGGCGCGATTATGGGGCGCGGACAAATCCTCGCTGGCATCCGCGTGGGTGATTTCCCGGCTCAAGGCCAGACACTCGCGGCCGTAAAAATCCATCGCTGCGGCATGCTGCCGCCGCATGGCCGCGTGGCTGACTTCGGGCGTCACGAACGGGTTTCCGTCGCGGTCACCGCCCGCCCAGCTTGCGAACGCGAGAAATTGCCGCGTGCGCTTCACGCCGGGAAAATACCTGGCCAGTTCGGCGTCGAACGTCTCGTAAAAATTCGCCGCCGTCTCAAAAATGGTGCGGCTGAAATAATACAGCGCCGTGTCCACCTCGTGCAGCGGCCCGATCTTCTGCTCCCGGATTTCCTCCGTCTGCCAGAGCGCTTCCAGCACCTCCTCCGGATGATGCCATTCCTGCGCCAGCCGCGCCATCTGGTTCAGCACGGCCCGGCGTTTTGCCTCGGTCGGATGCGCCGTCAACACCGGCTCGATTTCCAGTTCATTCAGGACCCCCTGCAATTGCTTTTCCGTCACCCCCGCCAGTTTCAATTCACGGAACAAGTGCCGGAGCGACATCGGCGCAATCTTTCGGGAAGTGAGCTGGCGTTCGCGGGCCCGCTCTTCACAAAGATTCACGAGCTGAAAAAACAGGCTGAAGGCGTGCGCGAGTTGATAAGCCTCCTTGGTGTCGAGCCGGTCCAGCAAATTGTGCTTCGTCTGCCGGCTCGTTTCGCTGCCGAAATGCCGCGCGCGCCTGGCCAGTTTGCGGACCTTGTCCAGGTGGTCGAAAACCTTTTTCCCCGCCTGCTCCGCAATGATTTTGTCCAACCGGTCGGTCAGGTGCCGGATTTCTTGTTTCAGATATTTGCTCATAAGCCCTTCCTGTTAAGCTGCCCCCGCAACGCCAGCAGTTTTTACCAGACGCGTCCGCGGCAAACAAGTTCAACCAGCCATTTTTCACGGGTGCCTTTGGCTCCATACTGTGGCTGCGCCGGGCGATGATTCGGCGGTCCGCTCTCCACTCTCCGCGCTTATGCACTTTTTCTGCGGTCTCCGCGTCCCTGCGCGATTTTTCCCCTTGGGTGCTTCCCCGCCGAAACCCCTGCCGTGACGGCTCACTTCATACGTTTGGCGACAACGCCTCTTGAATCGTTTTTACCAGCAGAACCAATTCCAGTTTGTTCGCCGGGAGGGCCTTCCCGATGCCCTGCCGTTGATACGCCTTCGCCACCGCCAGCCGGCCCAGCCGGATGCCGGACAGCTCCAGCCGCAGTTATTCATATAACACCCTGGATGGCCGGCCAGGCGCCGCTCAAACTGCCAAAATGGCGGCACAGCAGCGGAAAGGTCGGAGCATCCGGATTCGGAGTGCTGGCCTGTCCGCTGGCATCCAGATAAAGACAACCAATTTCTTCCGGTGGGAGCTTCAGGAACAGCGCGTTTGCTTCCGCCGCCGCTGCCAGCCAAAGACGCTTGCACTCCACCAAATCCACCGGTTCCCGCAACAAGAGTGTTTTTAATCGGACTGCCGGGTAATGAGCCAGACGTTGTGCCTCTTCGATCAAAAATTGGGGGGGGTGAACCCGCTGTCTTTGCCGCAGGCGACCCAGGCCAAAGCTCCCAGGCTGAGCACGTTTCGATGCAGGAACAGCACGTCCAGATAATCTCGCAGTTCGCCGCGCCCGGCCAGGACCAGCACCTTGTTGGTGGCCCCATCCAACGGATGCAGCACGAAGCCCAGCTCCACATCGGATTGCACCGGGAAAAAGCGGAACTCGGAATCACAGGCCCAATCCATCTTCGTCGATTGACCGTCCTTGGAAACCGTTGCCCGGTGCAACGTCGCCTGCGTTTCGGTCCATTCCAAAGCATAGCCATTCTGTTCCAGCACCGCGACATCCTGCCGCGCCGCCCGTTTCAGACTTTGCTCGGTATCGTGGAAAAGGTCGATGTCCAGGGAATGCCGGTGGGAATCTTCACGGCGCAAAAAAACCGTGGCTCCGGCGACATAGCTCCCGGGATTCCGGTTGGCCGCCAGCAGATGCAGGACGTTTTTCTCAAAAGCTCCTAACGGCATATCTCGGCTGCCAGGTAAAAACCGCGCCGGCCGCCATCCGCGCGCAGCCGTTCGCAAATATAGGGGATCTCCTCCGCGACGATCTCCGCGTCCGCGCGCATGAACCAGAAGCACCGAGCATGAAACTCCCGGAACGCCTGTTGCGCCAAGGCAACCTTCTCCGCCGGGCGCGCCGCTGGGGACTGAATGGCCGGTTCGCTCATGTTGATTTAATAGTCCAATTCAGACATTTCGGCAACCTTTGAAAAGCGCCGCCAGCCCATCCATTGACCGCCCAGATATACTATTTCTTTATTGGCCCTACAGCCCCGCCGTCGTCGCTCCCGGCGCAGCGTCCTCGTTCAGCTCCAGCCGCAGGTAATCGTACACCACGCCGGAGGTCACATCCCCGGCCGGCACTGTCAGCGTCATAGTGTTTTCGCCCGCCTTCATCTTGGTGGCGTCAAACCGCAATGCCAGTTCCTGCCACACGCTCTTGTTCGTGTTGTACCGCAGCGCGTTCGTCTGCGTGGGATGCACCGTGCCCACGTTCTGGCCGTTAACCCCCACCGCCAGCCCGCCGCCGCCGTCCGCCCCCGCCAGCGCGATGCGCAGCGCCGCCTCGCCCTTCGGCGCATGGTCCAGGTTAAATTTGATCGTCCACGTCGTCGCCCGGCCCCGGCCGATTGTCCCCCAGGAATTCAACGGCAGTTGGTTCACCCAGCCAAATCGCTGGTTCAACGGGTCCGGTGCCGCCGGGTTCTTCCACCCCTCCGAAAGCGCGTGCGGCACCTCCTCAAAAAACCAGTCCTTGTGATAATCACTCTGGCCGACCGTGTATGTGATGTCGTTCGGGAACAAATCGCCGTAGCGCAGGGGCCAGCCCCACAGCCAGTAATTCGCCCCATCCCCCTTGTAAAACTTGTCCGCCGTCCGGTCCGGATACCCGATCTCCCAAACCTGCTTCCCGTAACGCACCGGCTTCCAGTCAATTTGATGCAGGTCCACTGTCTGGCCCGCGGCCACCGTGATGTTCGCCTGCGCAAACTCGCCCAGCACCCCATCCGCAAACGCATGCAGCGTGTAAGTCCCCGGCCGGACATTCGGGATCGTGAACGTCCCGTCCTCCTTGCCGTCCGCCCAGAACTGGTAAAACTTCGCGTCATGCGTCCAATCCACCGGCCCGCCGCCGCCCCGCCCAAAACCGCCCCGGCGACCCCCGGGAGCCGGTGTGGCAGCGCCTGCCGTCAAGTTCGTCGCTGGCGCCGCTGTCGCCATGGGAGCAGCCACCGGCGGCCCTGCCCGCCGACCGCCCACGTAATCCGGATGCGCCAGCCCCACCGTCAGGTGTGGCAACTGCGTGGAGGCCGCCTGCGGATCATTCAGCACCAGTTGCCCCGTCACCGTCCCGCGCTCGTCCTTGTGCGGATAATCCACCCCGTTCACCCAGTCATAAGGCCACCGGGCCTTTTCCACCGCCGCCTGCCGGAGCGCATCCTGCCACAACGCCATGGCATTATTCTGCCACGCGGGTGGCACCGTGGGATTCCCCGCTGTGGCCGTCAGCGTCGCCAGGTCCGCCGCGCTCGCCGCCTGCGGATCCGGCAACGAATTACAATACACAAAAATCGGCCCAATCACCTTGCTCCAATCCTCCCCCACGCTCATGTTGCAAATCGCCCCGCCGCCGTAATGCGTCCCGCGCCAGTAATCCAGGATGATCGGGTCCGGATTGTCACTGGCGTCAAAATGACAGACCAGTTCCTGCTTCGACGCCCCGCCGCTGAGATATTCAATCGAAGGATTGATGAACCAGATCCCCACATGATTCTTCGTGCTCGACCAGCCAAAGGCCGGGATCTTGTATTGCACCGCCGTGTAACTGTACTTGTGCTCCACCGAATTCTTGTAAAGCCCCGTGTTCAGAATCCGCTGCTCCTTCGCATGGATCACCGTGCCCGCGCCCCAATCCTGCGGCGTGCATTCAAGCATGTTCCGATCCGCATCCACTGAGATCCAATCGAATGTATGATTCAACTTCGTGATGTACCGGCTCTCCCCCACGCCCATCGTGCTATAAGTCGGCGGATGTGAGAAAATCGCATACGCATAAATCCCGCTGTCGCCCCGGCCCAGCGCATAGCGCACCTCGATGTCGCACATCGTCCCGCCGCCCGGCGCCCCCGGCGTCAGCATCACCGTGCCGCCCGTCTCCCCCTTCACCGAGACCTCCGCCCGTTCCCCGCTGTTGCCGGCCGGGTCGATGGTGATCCGCTGCGTCAGCTTCGGCGCCCCCTGCGGCGTCTCCTCCCAATAACCGCCCCCGCCCATCGTCTCCACCCCATGATAAACCAGCGATACCATGTTCCCGTTGCCCTTGTTGATCGTCGCCCGCACGATGCCGTTGTCGAGCACCCAGTTACGCCCCTGATCCGCGACCGTCACCGGCGCATCCGTCGCCGCCATTCGCAACGCCGGCCCAACCAGGTACAGCCCCATCAAGACAGTCCGCCAGCATATAAACCTAAAAAACGGTGATTTCATTCCTCCTCAGACGCTCCCCGCCCCAAAAGGTTTCGGTCAACCTCTCTGCTCTCGACATTCTCCTTTCTCTCATCACGGGCCCACCCGATAAAACCGGCAGTTCGCATTTGTCGCCGCCGGATCACAGAACCCGATCGTCGTGTTCGTGCCCGCAAAATTCGTCACCGTCTCCCAGTCCGTCAAATTCGTGGACACCTGCACCACGCCCGTCGCGCCCCCGATGATCAGCAGGCTGAACGCCAGGCCGCCCGACGTCATGTGGGCATTCGCAATGCTCACCGCCGGTTCGCCCGGCACCACCTGCGCCCTGACCCCCACCTTCAGCTTCGGCACCGCATTCGTTACTATCACCGTCACCGTGTTGGTCAGCGAATCCAGACCACCCTCATTCAACGCAAAAACCCGGACCACATTGGTGCCTGCGCTCAGGCTTAAATTGGTGGCCGCCCAGTTTCTAAAATTGTTGGTGCTCACCGCCATCACCCAACCGTTGCTGTTGACTTCGCACCACACATTCGTCACCAGCAAGTTGTCGCTGGCCGTGCCCAGGACGTTCAGCACCAGATTGCTTATCCGCAGCAGGGTGCCCAGGTTGGTGATTGTCAGCACCGGCTTCGTCACCTCCACAAAATTCGCCGTCAACGTCAGGTCCGGCGTCATGGCAAACAGCACCGTGGGTTTGTTCGTGAGCTGGCCGCCCGACCAGTTCGTCGCCACCGTCCAGTTGGTGAACACAAACCCCGTGCGCGCCGCGGCCGTGATCGAATAGTTCTTCCCGACCGCCAGCAACGCCCCATTATCATTCGGGCTCAAAATGCCCAGCCCGTTCGTGTGTACCTGCAACGTGGCGCTGACCACATAAACCAGCCGCACTGTGTTGGTCAGGGAGAAATTGCCGCTCGTGTCCTCCGCATACGCGGCGAACGTGTTCGTGCCGGGTGACAACGTCGCCGGTGCCGACCAGTTCGTCCAGCCGTTTGCCGTCACCGCGTTGCTCCAGCCCGTCTGGTTCAAGGAATAATATACACCGGCCACCGCCAGCTTGTCGCCCGCCGTGCCCAGCATCGTGTAAGTCGCGTTGCTCACCTGCAAGGGTGCCGTCGTGGCGGGATTCGTGATGCTCAAGCTCGGCCGGTTCGTGGTCGGTATGAAGATGCTCAGCACCGCCACGCTGCTCGTCACGCTGCCGCCGCCGTTGCCCACGATCACCTGATAGTTGCCCGAATTGGCGGGTTGCGCGTTCGTCAGGGAATATACATACGCGTTTGCGCCGTTCACGTTATTGCCTTGGAACTCCCATTGATAACTCAAGGGCCCGCTGCCGCTCGCCTCCACAGAAAAGAGCACCAGCGACCCTGCGGTGTTCGTGCTGCCCGCCGGTTGCCGCACAATGACCGGTGCCGGTGGCGGCAGTACGTCGATATTCACCACCGCCGATGTCGCCATGTTGCCCTGCGTATCCGTCGCCAGCGCCGTCAGTGCATAGCTGCCATAGGTGACGTTGCTCCAGACCAGGATGAACGGACTGTTCTCCAACACATTCGTGAGCGGCGTACTGCCGGTGTTTGTGTTCACGCCAAACACGTTGCCATTCGCAAAATACTGCACCATCCGGACCACATTCGAATCTGCCACCAGCGCCCGCACGACCACGCTCGCCAGATTGCTGTAGGTCTCGCCATTGGTCGGATACGCCAGGTTGACGATAAACGGAATATACGGCGGCGGCACATTCGTGACCGTGATGTTCACCACGCCGGAAGTGGCCGTGTGGCCCTGCGAGTCCGTCGCCAACGCCGTCAGCGCGTAACTGCCCGCCGTCACATTGCTCCACGCCAAAAAGAAGGGGTTGCTCTGCGTCAGGTTCGTCAGCAGCACGCCGGCGGCGTTCGTGACCAGCCCAATGCTGAGGTTGTTCGCAAAATATTGCACCGTCTCGACCACATTGGAATCTGCCACCGCCGCATGCACCCCCACCGTGGCCGGGCCGGTGAAAGCCTGCCCATTGGTGGGATACGCAAAACTGACGGCAAACGGCACATTCGGCGGCGGAATATTCGTGACCGTGATATTCACCACAGAGGAAGTCGCGGTGTTGCCCTGCAAATCCGTCGCCACGGCAGTCAGCACATAACTGCCCGTCAGCACATTGCTCCATGCCATGTAGAACGGACTTTCCGAGGTTAGGTTCGTCAACAGCACGTTGCTGATGTTCGTGACCGTTCCAATGCTAAGACTATTCGCAAAATACTCCACCGTCCGGACGACATTGGAGTCCGACACCAGCGCATGCACCACCACCGTGGCTGGCGCGCCAAAAGTCTCGCGGTTGGTCGGATACCAGAAGCTCACCACGAAAGGTATCTTCGGCGGCAGAATGTTCGTAACCGTGATATTCACCACAGTGGAAGTCGCCGTGTAGCCCTGCGTATCGGTCGCCACCGCCTTCAACGCATAAGTGCCCGTCACAATATTGGACCACCCCAGCGGAAACAGCGGCTCCGAGCTAATATTGGTGAACACCATCACGCTGCTGTTGGACACCACGCCCAGGCTCACGTTGTTCGTGAAAAAGCGTACCGTGGCCACCGTGCCGCCCGTTTCCACCGCCCGCGCATACAACGTCAGGTTCGCCGGGGAGGGAAACACGGAGTTGTTGGTGGGCGAATAAATATAAAGCTCCGGATGCACCACCGGATTCGTGACCGTGATGTTGACCGGCGCGGTCGTCGCCATGTTCCCCGCGTGATCGCGCACCACCACCGTCAGCGCATACGCGCCCGCCACCACGTTGCTCCATGTGATGGGAAACGGATTGCCCGCCGTCACGCTCGTCACCAGCACCGCCGTCGTGTTCGTCACATACCCGATGTTCGTGCTGCCTGAATAATACCACACCGACTGCACCAGGTTGGTATCCGCCATCCGCACATGGACATAGATATTGGCCGGCGCGCCAAAAACTTGGTTGTTCGTGGGATTGGACAGCAATGTGACCAGCACCGCATCCTGCCCCAGCCCCCGGTTCGCGAACAGCCCCAGCGCCAGCACCCCAAAGACGGCCGACACCCTGAGACGCCGGAATGCGCTTCTCAAGGGATTTAAGCTGGTAACAAAGGACATAATCGCTGAGTTCTGATGATTAAACCACTCCCCCGCCGGTGCAAAATTGACGTATCAATCCCAATTTTCACACATCTCAGGGTCACCCTCAGAACTTAACCTCAAACCCACCAAAGTCAAATTCCCTCAGTCCCGGTTTCCTCCCCCTTTTGACTACCCTCCCAACTGCAACAAGCTCAGGGTGCGCTCCAATTCGGCGTCGGTGTTGTAGAAGTGCGGGGCCAGGCGGATATAGGTTTGGCCGGCGCGATCTGTCCGCAGCGAGGTGATGATGCCGGCCGCCGTGAGCAGCTCATGCGTCGCCGCCATGTTTTTGCCGGCCTGATAGAAGGTGACGATGCCGCTCGCGCTGCCCGGCGTGCCCTCGGCATTCAGCACGGTCCAGCCTTTGGCCTGCAATGCGGGGATGAGCAGCGCGCGTTTGCGGAGCAGTTCGGCGGCGATGGCATCCAGGCCAAAGCCTGACACCAGTTCCAGCGCCGCGATGAGACCGACGACGCCAAGCAAGCTGTGTGTGCCCGCCTCGTACTTAGTGGCATCCCCACGGAAGGTGATCTGTTCCTGGGCCACGAAGTTGGGACAGCGGACATTGTGCCAGCCATAGACCGGCGGGTTCAGCCGCTCCTGCAGTTCCCGCCGGACATAAAGAATGCCCGCGCCGCACGGTCCCATCAGCCATTTGTGGGCATCCGCCGCGAGAAAATCCACATGCTCCACGGTGGTGGGAAAGGCACCGAGGGTCTGGATGGCGTCCAAACAAAAGAGAATGCCGCGCTCGCGCAGGTATTTGCCAATGGTGTCGTGGTCCAGCCGGTGGCCGCTGATGAAGTGGTTGGAGGCGAGCGCCACCAGCCGGGTGTTTTCATCGACCTGGCCCATGACATCCCGGGGGCGGATGGTGCCGAGCCCGCGAAGATTCAGCAGGCGCACCTGCACGCCGCGTTCGGCCAGGGCCATCCAAGGATAGACGTTGGAGGGATAGTCATCGTGGTAAATGAGGACGTTGTCGCCTTTGCGAAAGGACAGGCCGGAGGCGACGTAGCTGAGGGCGAGCGAGGTGGGCCCGACCAGGGCAATCTCCTGGGACTGACAGTTGAGGAGGGTGGCGGCGAGCTGGCGGGCATGGTCCAGCCGCTGGAGCATGAAGGATTCCTGATCGCCGAGGGTTCCCTGCCGGGCGCAATCGGCAATGGCATCCGCCACGCGGGCAGGCAGGGGGCACACGCCGGCATGGGCGAGAAATACTTTGTCGCGGATGACGGGGAATTCGCGCCGGCGAAGTTCCTCCTGGGCGAGCAGGTCCGGGATGGAATTCAAGCGGCGGCGCGATCGAGACTGGCTTTGAGATCGCGTTTACTTTTGCCGCCGACCATTTGTTCGATCACCTGGCCGCCCTTGATGATGAGCAGGGTGGGGATGGCGCGGACACCGTATTTGGTCGCCAGATTCTGGTGTTGATCAATGTCAACCTTGCCTATCTTGATTTTGCCTTCGTATTCGGCGGCCAGTTCATCAAGGAGCGGGGCGATCTGTTTGCAGGGCCCGCACCATTCCGCCCAGAAATCCACGAGGATGGGGGTGGCGGACTGCAGGGCCTGGGCGTCGAAATTATCCTGGGTCAGTGTGACGATGAGAGGGGATGCCATATAGGGATTGCGATTAGCTGGTAAAATTTTCGATGTTGCTCTTGGTGGCCAGAAAGCCCCACACAATGATGCCGACAGCGGCGAGCACGCAGACGGCCACGGAATAAATCAGGACTTTGTCCAAGGCTTTGATGGTGGGGACGGCCGGGGCGACGGCGACCGGGCGCGGTGCCGCAGGCTTGGTTTGCGGTGCGGCGGCTCCGGCACGGGCGGGGGCCGCAGCGGCGGCCGGGGCGGCGGCCGAGGGCCGGGGTGCCTGAGGGATGAATAAAGGAGCAGCGCCAGAAGGAGTGGACGGAGCGCCAGTCGGGCCGCCGGGCGGCAACGTGGGCAGCTTGATGGTGGGTGCCGCCGACGGTTTGGGCGGCAAATTAATGCGGACGGTTTCCTTTTTGGGCTGCACCTTGCCGGTTTCTTTCTTCGGCGGCGGCACGGCCCCGGACGGGATATTCGGAGGAAGTTCAGCCATATTCTTTGTTTACAAAGATAGACGGGCTCCGTTGGCTGTCAAATTTAATTCGAAAAGAAAAACCTGCCGGAATCAGGCCTTTTCCTCGATCAATTCGCGCCGGGCGCCGCCCAGAAGTTGTTCCACAAAGGCGGTGGAGTAAACGCCGCGCCGGAAATTGGGGTCCTGCATGATGGCTTTTTGGAAGCCAATGGTGGTTTTGATGCCGGTGATCATGTACTCGGAGAGGGCCCGGTACATGCGGTCCAAGGCCTCGCGGCGGTCTTTGCCGGTGACGATGAGCTTGCCGATCATCGAGTCGTAGGTGGGCGGGATGGTGTAACCGGCGTAGGCGTGGGTGTCCACCCGCACGCCGCGGCCACCAGGTTGATAATACATCTCCAACCGGCCGGGGCTGGGGCGGAAATCATCAAACGGGTCCTCGGCATTGATGCGGCATTCAATGGCGTGGCCCTTGAACTGGATGTCGCTCTGGGAATGCTGGAGGGGTTCGCCCATGGCGAGCAGGATTTGGTAGCGGACCAGGTCGATGCCGGTCACCTCTTCGGTGATGCAATGTTCCACCTGAATGCGTTTATTGACCTCGAGGAAGTAATAATGCCCGGCTTCATCGACGATGAATTCCACGGTGCCGGCATTCGTGTAGCGGGCGGCCTCGGCGATACGGACGGCGGCCTTGCCGATCTTGTCGCGCAACTTCCGAAATTTATTGTCCAGAAACGGCGAGGGAGATTCCTCGATCAGCTTCTGGTTGCGGCGCTGGATGGAGCAGTCGCGTTCGCCCAGGTGAATGATGCGGCCCTTATTGTCACCCAGGATTTGGATTTCAATATGGTGGGGGTTTTCGATGTACTTTTCAATGTACACGCCGGAATTGCCGAAGGCCTTTTCCGCCTCATTGCGGGCGGTGTGATAACCTTTGACGAGAGAAATATCGTTATGGGCGATCCGCATGCCGCGTCCGCCACCGCCGGCGACGGCTTTGATCATCACCGGATAGCCGATACGCTTGGCAACGGCGAGGGCGTCCTGTTCCTTTTCGACAATGCCTTCGGATCCGGGGGGCGTTTCCACGCCGGCTTTCTTGGCCAGGGCGCGGCTGACGGCCTTGTCTTCCAAGGCCTGCATGGCCCGGGGGCTGGGGCCGATGAAGCGGATGTTACAGCTTTCGCAAACTTCGGCGAAATGGGCGTTTTCGGAGAGAAATCCGTAACCAGGGTGAATGGCATCGACATCGGCGATCTCAGCCGCGCTGATGATGCGGTCAATGCGCAGGTAGCTTTCGGAGGCCGGGGCTTTGCCGATGCAAATGGCCTCGTCAGCCAACTGCACGTGCATGGAATTGACATCCGCCTCAGAATAGACGGCCACCGTCTTGACATTCAATTCTTTGCAGGCTCGAATGATTCGGACGGCGATTTCACCGCGATTGGCTACGAGAATTTTCTCAAACATGGCTTTTCAATGAAAACAAAGGCCAGCCAGCCGGCTTTTTGGGACCGAGGCTGCGGCTGGCTTTAATCGTTAGTTTGGCCGGACCTTGAACAAAGGCTGGCCAAATTCAACCGGCTTGCCGTTTTCCACCAGGATTTGGGTGATGATACCGCCGACCTCGGCTTTGATCTCGTTCATCACTTTCATGGCTTCGATGATGCAAACCACGGTTTCCGGATTTACCGCCGTGCCGACTTCCAGATAATTACTGGCTTCCGGGGAGGGGGCGCGATAGAGGGTGCCAATCATCGGCGATTTAATTTCCAGTTCCCCGGTGGCCACCGGGGCGGCGGCGACGGGTTGGGGAATGCTCGACGGGGCGGACTGGGGAACGGCCATCATGGTCACCGGAGCATACTCTTCCAATTGGGGGTTGGAGCCACCGTTAAGACCACGCTTCAGTCGGATTTTAGAATCCTGACGTTCCAGTTCAAACTCCGTGATGGAGTTTTTCTTCATCAAATCGATGATGGCTTTGATATCTTTTAGGTCCACGGTACATTTTCGTTAAAGTTATTATTAAGTGGTCAATTAATGGCAAAAATGCCGAAAAATTGGCGCAATTCAGAAATCAAGCTTAGCACGGTCCTGAATCGTCCTTAATCATTACCAGAAACAACCCCAAAGGTCAAGCATTAAAAAACGAGTGAAAAAGACGCAAAAAGAAGGTGAAATCGGTAAAAATAGATCGATTTAACCCGATTTCGCCTTATTTAACGTCAATCGCCGCTTCCAGTCCCAAAAGGTAAGACTTTGGACCGAAACCACATATCTGTCCCCGGCAAACGGCGGCAATCAATGACTTGTGCCGGAACTCTTCCCGGGCGTGGACGTTGGACAGGTGGATTTCGATAGTCGGAACATTTACGGCGGAGATGGCGTCCCGCAGGGCGATACTGGTATGGGTGTAGGCGGCTGCATTAATGACAATGACATCAAACTTACCCTTGGCATCCTGAATCCAACCGACGAGTTCCCCCTCCAAATTAGATTGTCGGAATCCAATGGCCACTTTCAGTTGGTCGGCCCGGGCGCGCACCTGGGCTTCAATGTCAGCCAGTGTGTCACGTCCATAGGTGGCCGGTTCACGCTGGCCCAGCAAATTTAGGTTTGGCCCGTTTAAAAACAGGATTTTCATCTCGTTGAAACCCTACCCAATAAACGGTTTTTTGTCGAATTCATTCTCCGAAAGCCGTATCAGACAACCCATTAACGTAAAAACTGTCCATGCCAGTGCCGGGATATACAGGCTAAATTCTGCGAAGCCTTGGATGAACCATGCCAGCACTCCGCCGAATAACGCCACGCTCAGATAATCCCCCGAACGCCAGATCCGGCGTCCGCTGGAGAACAAGGCCAGTGCGATCCAAGCAAAATAGGCCGCTCCGCCGACCAAGCCGGAGTCGGAAAATTGTTCGAGATAGTCACTATGGGTCAAACGTGCCATTTCCGCCGTGGGCGACTTCAGCCGGGCGTAGGATCTTTGAAAGGTACCCGGGCCGGTGCCCAATAACGGCTGATCTTCAGTAGTTTGGATGGCTGCATGCCAATAATCGAGCCGGGCCCCGGTGCTGGTAGCTCCGGCGACAAAGTATTTGTGGAATCGAACCACAAAAATTCCCGAACCCACCACGATTATCGTCACCAAGGCCAGCCATTTCAACCGGGTTGACCAATCCAGACGAAAAAGCATCAATCCACCAAGACCCATGGCGAGCAACCAACCTAGTTTTGAACCGGTAAAGATAAAGGCGGCTCCCCCAAGGCCAATGGTCATGAAAATGACCGTTCCTCGAATCAAAGGCTTAAGATTTCTGGTATTTTTAAAGGCCAAGGCCAAAGACACCGGGAACAATAGTAGAATTATTCCTGCCATGGCATTAGGATAGACAAGCGTGCCGCTAACACGGTTTTTGGCAAATTTTGCCAGAATTACAGGGTTTACAACGTCATTTCCATTTGAGTTAACGATAATGTTCTCTTGCTTCATCTCTAGGAACATTTGGGGTGGCATATTGGTCCATCCACTTCCCTCTCCTGCCACCAATACTTGATAGCTTTGGGGGAATTCAAAGACTCGTTGATCCACTGCCCGGATAAGACAGAAGGTGAACGCCAATAAAATTCCCGCCAACAGCCAACGCATCAGGAATTGGCGGCCCAACAGCATGGCCCCGAGGAAATAGCATCCCACACAGCCAATAAATTGCGGAAGGGTGCTGGCGGTCAGGGTGGGGTCCACGCTACGGGTGGCGGAGAGCAACTGCCAGCCCATCCAAATCAACGGCAGCAACCACAACCAGAATGTTCCCGGCCAACGTTGTTTGCTTTGCCAGATCAACCCGGTGCCAAGCAGGGCAATCGGCAGCCAAACCCATATGGCCCAATGGGACGGCCAGAAATTTGAGATCAACTCATCGACTGAAGCGGGAGGCGGAATCCTTTGGTCCAAGATGACCGGATTGCCGAATTTTATGATCACCAGACCCAAAAATAGCCCGAAAATCAACGCGTAACCGGTCAGGAGATTAAATTTTGATGCCGGCTTCATGCTGCGAATTTGCCCCGGCAGGGTTAAAAGTGCAATTTCAACAATCCCACTTCCAATGCGAGGGCTTCCTGAACATTCGTGTGGAGCAAGCGCTGGGTCTGTTCCAGAGTTCTCAGGTTTTCCAAGGCTTGCCGGGAAGTGATGCGTTTGGCAACCGCCTCGGTGCCGTCGATTTGCGGGAATTTCAGCAAATCCCGGCCAATGGCCAAGGTATGAATCCACGTGTCCCGGAGCCACCATTGGATGAGCATCAGCAAATCCGCCCGGCGATGACGATATTCCGCTTCAATCGCCGCGGAAAGTTCTGTCTCCCACTTATCGCGCAGGCCTTTCTCCGCGTCTTCGTGCTGTTCCAGCGGGGAACGGGCGCTCAGGGACTCATCCACCTGGGCCTTGATGGCGGCCAATTGCTGCAAAACTGCGTCCAGCAAACAATACCGGCCCAGCAGACTTTTCCGGTCGCCGGCCGCCAGGGCGCTGAATTGCGCGAGCCATTCGGCCTGGTCTGGCGCCAAGTTTGCGAGGCCGTCGCCAAAAAAGTTGAGCCGCAGACAGCGGGACAGGATGGTGGGCAACAAACGTTGTGGTTCGGTGGAAAGCAGGATGAGGACAGATTTTTGCGGGGGTTCCTCGAGTGTTTTCAGGAAGGCGTTGGCCGCCTGGGTGTTCAAACGATCGGCCGCCGCAATGACCGAAACCTTGTAGCCGGCCTCCGCCGGCTTCAGTTGAATCTGTTGCATCAAATGCCGCATCTGATCCACGGTGATCACCCGGAGCTTGGATTCGGGCCGGACCCAATGGACATCGGAATGCATATCCTGGGCAATCTTGCGGCAATTGGCGCACTCATCGCAGGCATCCGTGGCCACGCCGTTCTCGCGATGGGGATGGAGACAATTGAGAGTTTGGGCCAGCACCCGGGCCAGGGCTTCGAGCTCCTTCAGTTGATCGCCCGCAAAAAGGTAGGCATGACCCAGCCGCCCACGGGCGAGCGAGCGTTGCAACAATTGCACGCCTTGCTCATGCCTGGAAATGCTAGTGAATGCCATCGAAAGGATGGTGCCGACGGAGGGGGTCGAACCCACACGGCTTTAGGGGCCACTGGATTTTGAGTCCAGCGCGTCTGCCAATTCCGCCACATCGGCACTGTGATAACCAAGTGCTCTTAACTAATCACTGCTCCCGGAACCGGACCGGCAAGTTATCACCGCCGGATCAATTCCGACCGCCACCATAACAGACAAGTTTCCGCCAAGGCAAGCGTGCAATTGGGAATTGGAAGGAAAAAAGCGGGAGCCAGAGGTTCGAGGGGCTTTGTCTGCCAAGGCAGCCATCGCTTGACCTACACCAAACAAAATGTGTGGATTGACAGAATAATAACTTATGATTGAATTAATTATGACATCCAGCAGGGCTGGTCGTGGATCCGCAGAAAAGGGGTTGAGGGCGAAGCGGTCCGGGGCTGCTTGTGATGCTGTATTGTCATTTGGCCAATTGTCGAACGCCCATGAAAAATCAACGTTTACACTTAAACCGCCTGCTGCTGGCGGCGACCTTGGGAATAATTCTATGGAAGGCTTCCGCCCGGGCGCAATACAACCTCGGCACGCAAAGCAGGTCCAGCAGCACGGCGAACCTCACCTTCAATGCCGTCACCGTCGTCAACACCAACAAACCTTCGGTCACCATTGTCTCGCCCAAATCCGGTCTAGTGGTCAGCAATGCAGCGTTCACAGTGACCGGCACCGCCAGTGACAAGGTGGGGGTGAGCAACGTTTGGTATCAATTGAATGCGAACGGGTGGAATCTGGCGACGCCTGGCAATACTTGGAGCAACTGGACTGCGGCGGTCACGTTGGCCCCGGGCACGAACACCATTGAAGCTTATGCAGTAAACACTGTTGGGAACACTTCCCCCACCGTCACCAACAAGGTGGACTATGTGCTCAGTGCATTGCTGACCGTCCAGACGAATCTGCCGGGCTGGGGCAGCATTAGCCCGAACGACAATGGCCTGTCGCTTCCCGTCGGTTCCGCCTACTCGCTCACGGCCACCGCCAAGGCAGGGTTTGCCTTCACCAACTGGACCGGGACTTCCGGCCAGACGCTGACCAATGGCCGAACGCTCATCTTTACCATGGCCACCAATTTGATCCTGACCGCCAATTTTGTGGATACCAATCGGCCCACCCTGACCATCTCCAGCCCGACATCCAATCAGCAAGTCACCAGCAGCAGCTTGACCATCCAGGGCAAGGTCAGCGATAATGTGGCTGTCACCAGTGTGTGGTATAACTTTAACGGCGGCGGCTGGTCCAATCCTACGGGCCTCACCAATTGGTCGGTGTCCGTGGGTTTGAACCCGAACACGAACACGATTTCGGCATATGCCGTGGATGCTTTCGGCAAAGTCTCGCCGACCAACACAGTCAATTTTGCCTACGTCGACAAGTCGGCTTTGACCGTCCTGACTTTTGGGAGTGGCACGGTCAGTCCCAAAGACAACGGGGTGTCCTTGCAGGTTGGACAAAATTACACGCTCACCGCCGTTCCGGCCACCGGCTTTGGCCTGACCAACTGGTCCAGTGTGCAAATTACAACCCTGACTTCTGTGGGGGGCGGTGGAGGCTCGCCTGCGCCACCGGCACAGATTGTAATACTGGATAAACCCAGAGATGTTTTATCCAGTGGCGTCACAATTACAATCTCTCCGGGCGCACCCCCAGGAGGCTCCTCCGGTGGCTCTTTCGGCGGGCTACCAGACAGCTTGGGATCACCGTCGTTTACCACGACAAATTATACCTTTCTGACCAACCAGCCCGCGCTCACCTTCACCATGTCGGCCGGACTTGTATTGGCGGCCACTTTTGTGGACATCGCCCCGCCCACAGTGGTCATCACCAATGTTCCCGCCAGTTTGACCGTCAGCAATTCCAGCTATACCTTCACCGGCACCGCGAAGGATAACGTTGGTGTGGCCGCGGTTTATTACCAGTTGAATGGCAGCGGCTGGGAATTGGCGGGCACCGGCAACGGCTGGACCAATTGGACCAGCCCGGCCCTGACCCTCAATACCGGCACCAACATCATTGAAGCCTATGCCGTGGATGCCGCCGGCAACGCTTCCACCCCGGTCACCAACCGGCTGAATTATGTGTTCGCGTTGGGCGGCATCTGGAACGTGGCCCAATTTCAGACCCCGGCGCAAGTCACCTGGGATTCCTTCAATGGATTGCAGGGCGGGGGAAATTTTTGGACCACCAACGGCACCCTGTCCTTATATCCCAACGGCACTCTCAGCGGGGTTTTGGGCGTGCCCTTTACTGGCGTCTATTCACCAGCGGTGAACGGCCAGATCGCCGCGACCATTATCACGGCGGACAGCACCAATAATTACAGCCTCTTCATCAATGCCGGCCAGGACACCATGACGCTGACGGATGTGTCCGGCGATGGCAGCACGCAAGAATTGCTGCTCTTTGCCCGCGCGCCCGTGACCAGCACGTTCGCCAGCCTGGCGGGAACCTGGAATTTGGTGCAGTTCAAAACGCCCGACCAGCTCACCGCCTACGGCACCACGCTCACGGGCGGTGGGAATTTCTCCGCTACCAATGCCACTTTCACCTTCAATGCCAACGGCACCTTCACCGGATCCGGCGTGGCCACCAGCACGGGATATTATACCATCAGCAGCAACGGCTGGCTTGAGGTCACTGATATTGCGGACGGCCAGACCAACCGGGTCAGCCTGTTTGTGAACGCCAGCCAGGACACCTTGTTTTATGCCGGGGGCACGCTGGGCGATGACGTGGGCATCCGCCAGGCAGTGCTGCTGTTTGAGCGCGCCCCCGCCTCGGCCTCTGAATCTGCCGTCGCCGGGCTTTGGAACGTGTCGGTCTTTCAGACGCCCTCCGGAATGACGCTGGACCCGGTTAACGGCCTGCAGGGCGGTGGTAATTTCGGGGTGAACCTCGGCACGGTGACGCTAACTGCCAGCGGCACGCTCAGCGGAAATGTCAGCGGCGCTTTCACGGGCTCTTATTCCTTGGGCAGCAACGGGAGCGTGTCCTTCACCATCAACAGCTCTGGCAAAACCAAAACCGGCACCGGGTATCTGAATGCGACCGAAAACACCCTTTCCGGCTTTCAAATCAGCGGCGGCAACGGTCAGCAGCAATTCAAAGTCTTCCTGCGGGCCCCCAAATAGGCCCGGGCCCATTGCTTTGGAAATATGAAGCACCGCCTGCGCCTTCGCTCTTGTTCCCCGCCGGTTCTCTGTTATGCTCCCCGGCTCTGTGAGCATAGACACTGAAATTCAACGCCGGCGCACCTTTGCCATCATCTCGCATCCCGATGCGGGCAAGACAACGCTGACGGAGAAGCTGCTGCTGTATGGCGGGGCCGTGCAACTGGCCGGCTCGGTAACGGCGCGCAAAAATCAGCGGGCCACCACGTCCGACTGGATGGAGCTGGAAAAGAAACGCGGCATCTCCATCAGCTCCACCGTGCTGCAGTTTGATTACGACGGCTTCCGCATCAACCTGCTGGATACGCCCGGGCACAAGGATTTTTCTGAGGACACCTACCGCGTGTTGACGGCGGTGGATGCCGTGGTGATGGTGATCGACTCCGCCAAGGGCATCGAACCGCAGACGCGCAAGCTGTTTGAGGTCTGCCGGCAGCGGGGCGTGCCCATCTTCACCTTCATGAACAAGTGCGACCGCCCCATGAAGGAGCCGCTGGCGTTGCTGGATGAACTGGAGCGCGTGCTGGGCATCGGCGCCTTTCCGGTGAACTGGCCGATTGGCAACGGTTTTGAATTCCAAGGTGTCTACGACCGGCGGACGAAACAGATGCATCTGTTCGAGCGCACCGTCGGCGGCAAATACCGCGCGCCCGTCTCCGTGGGCGGCTTGGAGGACCCGGTGGTGCGCGGCCAACTCAACGACGAAACGTATCGCAAGACCGTCGAAGAACTGGTGATGCTGGACATTGCCGGGGAATCGTTCAACGAGGAGGAAGTGCTGGCCGGCCGGACTACTCCGGTGTTTTTTGGCAGCGGCATCAATAACTTCGGCGTGCAGCTTTTGTTGGACGGTTTCCTGAAGCATTCTCCGCCGCCCAAGGCCCGCACGATGGCCGGGATTGTGATCGCACCGGAAAACCCGGCCTTCTCCGGCTTCATTTTCAAAATCCAGGCCAACATGGATCCGCGGCACCGCGACCGCATCGCCTTTCTGCGCGTCTGTTCCGGGAAGTTTGAACGGGACATGACGGTGCATCATTCGCGCACGACGAAAAAGGTGCGGCTCTCCAGCTCCCATAAGCTCTTTGGCAACGAGCGTGAAACCGTGGATGAAGCCTATCCGGGCGACGTCATCGGCCTGGTCGGGCATGACGGCTTTGGCATTGGCGACACGCTCACGACGGACCCGACGATTCTCTACAAGGAGATCCCGCGGTTTACGCCGGAAGCCTTTGCGCACCTGCACAATCCGAACACGGCTAAGTACAAGCAATTCCGGCAGGGGCTGGATCAGTTGTTGCAGGAGGGCGTGATTCAGGCGCTCTATCTGCGCCACTCCGCCGCCAAGATTCCACTGCTCGCGGCCGTCGGCCCGCTGCAATTTGAAGTCGTGCAGTTCCGGCTGGAAAGCGAATACGGCGCCGAATCGCGCTTGGAATCCGCCCCTTGGAAAGTCGTGCGCTGGCTGCCCACCGACGTGACGGAGGATTTGTTGGACTCGCTCGTCCTGCCCACCGGCGCGCGCATCGCCTACGACATGGGCAACAACCCCGTGCTGCTTTTTGAAAACGAATGGTCCGCCAATTATTTTGGCGAGACGAACCCCCGCTGCCCGCTCTCCGCGCTGCCCGTGCAGACGGTGCGGAAATAACGTCCCAGCCATCACGGTCCAACCTTAAATACTTTCATGTCCAACCTCATCGCCGCCACCGACATCGTGGTCCGCTACAACGACCGGTATGTCATCAATCAGGCCACCCTGGGCATCCAGGAGGGCGACCGCATCGGCCTGGTGGGCCGCAATGGCTGCGGCAAGACCACTTTCCTGAAAATCCTGGCGGGCCTCCAGCATCCCGATAGCGGCGAGGTCAGCCGCCGCCGCGACCTCGTCGTCAGCTACCTGCCACAGGATTTCATGCTGGATGAAACGAAGAATGTCTATAAAAACGTCCGGGACGGCGCGCAGCATGTCTTGAACCTGATCACCGAGTTTGAATCCCTGCCGCACGACTCGAAGCGGCATGAAGAGATCGAGCACCGCATCCAGGCGCTCGACGGCTGGACGGTCGACCGCCGCATCGAAGTGGCGATGGCGCACCTGAACTGTCCGCCGGCGGAACGCAGCATCACCTCGTTGTCCGGCGGCGAAAAGCGGCGCGTCGCCATGTGCCGCGCCATCGTCTCCCAGCCGGATTTCCTGATGTTGGATGAGCCCACGAACCATCTGGATCCGGAGTCCATCGAGTGGGTCGCGGAGTTTCTGGAAAATTTTGGGGGCACCTTTTTGGTCATCACCCACGACCGCTATTTTTTGGACCGCGTGGCCTCAAGCATCCTGGAGCTCTACGACGGCAAGTTTTATTCGCACGCGGGGAATTACACGGATTATCTCCTGGCCAAGGCGGAACGGCAGGAGGCCGATGCCACCATCGAGCACAAGCGGCAGATGTTCCTGAAGAAGGAGCTCGCCTGGGTGCGCCAGGGACCGCGTGCTCAGCGCAGCAAGCAGAAGGACCGGTTCGAGCGCTATTACGAAACCGCCGCGCAATCCGGGCCAATGATCGAGGAGGATGTGGAGTTGGTCATCCCGCCGCCGCCGCAATTGGGCAACCGCACGGTGGAGGTCAGCAACTTGGGCGTGACCCTCGGCGGCCGGACCTTGTTCAGCGGATTCAATTACACCTTTGAGAACGGTCACCGCATCGGCGTGTGCGGCCGCAATGGGCTGGGCAAGTCCACCCTGCTGAAAATCATCATCGGTCAGCTCGCCCCCACCGAGGGCTCAGTGAAGACCGGCCAGCTCACGAACTTCAACTACGTCGATCAGGGCCGGCTACAATTGAACGAAAACCGCACCGTGCTGGATGAGGTGGCCGACGGCACGGAGTTTGTGCAGTGGGGCGACACGAAAATCTCCGTACGGTCCTACCTCAAGCGCTTCCTGTTTTCCGACGACCGCATCACCACCCTGGTGCGCAAGCTGTCCGGCGGCGAACGCAGCCGGCTGCTGCTGGCGCGCATCTTGAAGAGCGGCGGCAACTTCCTGATTCTGGACGAGCCCACGAACGACCTGGACCTGCCCACCCTGCGCGTGCTGGAGGAGGCGTTGATCGCGTTCCCCGGCGTGGTCTGCGTGGTGAGCCATGACCGTTATTTCCTCAACCGCGTGTGCACGGACATCCTTGCCTTTGAAGGCGACGGGAAAATCACCCACAGCGTCGGCGACTACGATTATTATTTGGAGAAGAAAAAGATGACGGCGGAGAAGGCCGCCCGCGAGAGCGCCGCACTGCTGGCCATAAACAAGGCCGCCGCCGCCAAAAGCGAGGCTGCCGCGAAGTCTGCCAAGGATGGCAAAGCGCGGAAAATGTCGTTCAAGGAAACGCAGGAGCTGGCCGGGATGGAAGCGAAGATCCATGAAGTCGAGGCCGAGATTGTGCGCATCGAGGGCCTGTTTGCCACGCCGGACTTTCACCGCACCCACGCCGTGCAAAGCAAGCAGCTCGTGGTGGACCTCGAGTCGCACCGCGAAAATCTCACGCAATTATTTGCGCGCTGGGAGGTTTTGGAGGCGCTTAGGGTCGCGGCGGAGCAGGGATGATGGTTTTTTCAGCCAAGCGCATCCGCGCTTGATTTGGAATAAATTGGGGGTATGGTGAAGCGCATGACGCTGCGCGTGTTGGAAAAAGAAGTTCTGGAGCTGCCGCCCCGGTCCCGGGTCCGGCTGGCGGAGAAAATCATCGCCAGCATTGATGATTATGCCGACCCCGCCTTGGAGGCGGCTTGGGACGATGAAATCGAACGACGCGTGAAAGACATTCAATCCGGTGCGGAAACCGGCATTCCCGCCGCGCAGGTCATGAAAGAGGCCCGCCGCATTTTAAATGAAGCCCGTCGCTTATCACTGGCTCGCCGCAAGTGAGTTGATTGAATCGGCGGCATTCTACGAGCAGCGCAACCCGACCTTGGGAGATACTTTCCTGTCTGCAGTTGAGTTGACGCTCCGGAAAATTTAGCACCAACCCGGACTCGGCCACCATGGAAAATTCGGAACCCGCAGTTGGAAGACCAGCCGGTTTCCCTTCCGAGTCGTCTCTCTGGAACAGCCGGACCGTTTTTGGATTGTGGCCATCTCGCACTTGAGCCGCCGGAAGGATTATTAGAGTCGACAGCTGAGGTGATTTTATCCCTAAACATCTCCGGCATGGTTGAAATCATCAGACCCCTCCCATCGCCAAAACCAGCGGATACAATAGAATGACGGGAACCAAAGCGCCACGCTGGCCGTTGCCAGCCACCAATTTGAATTGCAAATAAAAATCCCGGCGGCGACCGGCAACGCGACCAACCCGATCGTGGAATAGCAAACCATGGCAAACAGGGCAAGGGCGACGGGCAGCAGAACCACCGAATGCCAGCACAACGACCACAAACCGCGCGCCGGGGAATTTGAATCGTTCATGGGGCCTAGCCTGCTTGGAAAAAATGCTCCGGAAACAGTTCCTTGGAAAGCTCCCGGCCTTTCTCCGTCAATGCCACCGACTTGGCCTTGCCCACCGGATCGGAAATATACCCGGCGGCGTGGAGGCGTCCCATCACATCCCAATCGTAACCCTTCCACGACCGCGTCTCATACTTGTCACCAAACGTGGTGAGAAACATCAATGCCAGCGTCATCTCATCAACTTTTGCCTCATTGTATCCATAATGACCTCATTTGAATTTATCCAGTCTTTGATTAGTTCTAATTTTTAAAATCAGCGTGCAATCCCTTTATCGTTGTGTTTGCGGGGCTCCCATCAGGGCGTTGACAATTATTCACGCAACCTGAATCCAACGCCGCGAACAGGCTTCGGCCCTGAATCATAGTGGACATTTCCGTCGGAGAAACTGCCGGATAGTGTGCCGTCTTCACGCCGGCATGTTTGGCGGCAGAAAAGCAAATGACTCCGACAAGCAGTGCGACCACCGCCGGTATAATGCATTGGCTCTTCATATTTTGACTCTAATCCCATTCCTAGCGGGTTGCAAGCGGGACTATGGCGTTGCCAACCCAAATTCCGGCGGCGGCGTGGTGGTCAGCCGGCTCAAGGACACGCGGGTGCAGTAGGGCACAAAACCTTCCGCCCGCGAGCGGCGATAGGTGGCGGCGGCATCGTTCACCGTATAATCCACCGTGAACACCGGTTTGCCGGCGGCCCGAAACCGATGAAGTTGTTCGAGCGTATCGCGGGTATCACTCGCTGAGGTTCGCTGATCGTGACCTTTGGGATTATTCCAATCACTGTCCGCCGCGCCGGAATACCAAACGTCCTCCTGCCCGATGCCGTCAACCGCATTGAGCAGATCAGGGTGACCGTCCAGCAGGTCGGCGGCGTTCTGTTGGATGACGATGAAATTAGGATTGCGCCGCCGGCCGTAGTCGCGGATTTCGCCGAGCAGCCGGACCATTTCCCGGGCGGGGTTTACACCCGCCGCCCGCGCGGCCTGCTTTATTGCTCGATCATCATACGCCTCCACCCAATCGAGATACACGCCGTCGAAACCGCTTTGCAACACCTCATCCATCAGGCTGCGGTACGGACGGTCCGGTGCCGGCGGTGTCCGCGTGCCCGCCAATAAAATATCCTTCCACGTGGGATCCCAAAACGCCACCGGGAAATCGCCGCTCCAGCCGTCCGGATCCGGATGGATGATGAACGCCGGCAAACCGGGCGGCCGGGGCCGGCCCTTGGTCCAGCCTTGGGGCCAAGTCCAATACCAGCGCCAACCCTCGGCCTCGCCCACATTGAGATAAGCCAGCACGAGCCGCCGGTGCGACCCGTCGCCCGTTGGGGCGACCTGCAACCGCCGGACCATCCTTGGCGTGTCGAAACGCCGGTTCTCCGGCGACGACCAATCCGTGCGCGACGGTTCCACCACCAGCAGGTCGTAATGCGATTCGGCCAACGCATCCACAGATCGCGCCGTCGTCAGATCCTGCAACTGATACGCCCAGGTCTTCACTGCGGCGAGCGCGATCGGCGGTCGATTGGTGGTCTGCGCCAACAACGTTTGTCCGGCGGCGAAAAGCGCCAGCCAGACGAGCGAGTGAATATATGAACGAGACATCACACGATTTTAAGTTAACTCCCCGCGCCCGTCACCTGAAACACCGCCAGGCACACCTGGGCGCGCGCCGGGTCGTTCAGGCAGATTGCTCCGGCGCGGATTTTGGGTGCCGGTTCGCCCGCGAGCTGCAAGGGAAACCGCTCCTCCAGCCGCCGCGCGTAGGCCGGAAAATCCGCCACGCCCTCGGCGCGCAACCGGGCCTGATTCACCAGCCGGAACCAGCCGCAGCTCCCCTGCCCGGCCTGCTTCATCAGCTCCACTGTCACCCGGCCCATCGTATAACGCGGATTGATCTCCACCACCGGCTTTAGGCGGATCTGTCCGGCCGCATCCCTGTAAATGAAGGCATCAATGCTCAGCGCCCCCGTGAACTCCCGCCGCCGCAACTCCTCCGCCAGCAGCTCGAACAGAGACGCATAGAAACCCAGCAGCAGCCAGGACACATCCGCCGCCGCGGCGAAGCGGGCGACGACTTTTGACGGTATACGTTTATGATGATGCGTCTCCGCCCAGTTGCCCTCAAACTGGCCCCGGGCGTCGTTGAGCAGGCCCGTGTAGCCGCACAGCTTCAGCCCGTAGGCGGTCATCTCCAGTTGCACGGAGAAGTCCAGCTCCCGCTCCAGCCACGGCTCCACCACCAGCGTGCGCCCGTTTTGCAGTGCGTTTGCCAGCCAGCGCCGGTGCGATTCCAGCAGTTCCGGCTCAAACAACCGCATCGCGTTGCTGCCGGCCACACCCAGCGCCTCCTTCACCACAATCTTATGGTGACCGCGCCGCCGGATGGCCGCGATCACCGCCAGCGCCTCGTCCGGCGTGCTCACGGCCGTGCCCGCCTCATCCACGGTGCAGAGCAGGGATACATCCTTGAAGGCCGTGCCCGCGTGTGCCAGAAATTTGCGCAGGAACGTCGCGCTCCACGCCTTGGAATACAGTTCGGCCAGCCCGGGATTGAAACACTGCTCCGGCGTGCGTGTTTCCCCCGTCACGCGCGGGAAGAGCGGGGCGAGCAGTTCCTGGCTGTCCGGTCCCCACGCCCACGGCCGCAGGCTGCCCAGTTTGCGTTCCCGCAGGCCGGCCAGTTCCGCCGGCTCCACAAACTCCGGCAGCGCGAAGCCCGCCTGCTTGATGCGGCTCAAAAACTCCACCGCCGGCCGCCGCCGCACCAGCACCACGTCGTCCTGCCGTCCGAGAAACTGCGGCAGGTTTTCCAGATCCTCCGCCAGTTGCGCCTGATGTTTCGTGGGATTGAACGCCCGTCCCCCGGCGATGCGACCCTCCGCCAGCGGGTTGAAAACGTAGACGTTCGGGGTGCGGCCCTTGGACTGCGAGTATACGTTTAGCCGGGCGATGAACTCCGGGTCCAGCCCGGCCGCGCGGCGGCCCGCTAAGTTCAGCGTGAAACCCTTCGCCCGCTGCGGCGAGAGCGGGAATTTCAACGTCCGGCAAAACGCGTCCCAGTCGCTTTCCTCCGGCTGCTTCCAGCGGCGGAACCATTTCAGCCCGTAGGCCACATGGCCGATCTCATCCTTGTAAATCTGCTCCAGCAATTGCGCCGTGTCCGCGTCGCCCACCGCGGCGAACCCGCGCGCGAAGTGCCCCGCGAAATCCAGGTTCGCCTGCTCAAACGTCAGGCAGAGGCTCGCCACATAATCCATCGGGTTTTCCATCGGCGAAACGCACCGCCAGAAGTAGCCGCTCACCGGCAGTTCGCCGAATTCCAGTCCGCACGCCCGCATGCGCTCGATGTACCAGCGCGTGTGTAACTGCTCATCCTTGAGCGTCTGCAGCAGGCCCCGGCGGAACGCCGGCGGCGCGTCCGGGAACCGTAGCAACACCAGCGCCATCAGCTCCGTGGCCAGCAGCTCGTGGTTACCGAAGAAGTGCAGCAGCCGGCCCCGCTCAGTCTGGTTTTCCAACTGGTGCAGGCCGGGAAACTCGCTCTTCCCGGAACCATGCGTTTTGAAGTGCAGACCCTGCGGCCGTCCGGGCGCCGTGGGCACGGCCAGCGCCGGGCCGGGCCGTACATCCGTGATGTCCGTTGGCGGCCGGAGCTTGTCCTCCAGATTCGTCGCGAACAACACGCGCTCGGCAAATTCACGCAGTTCCATGCAGGTTTTGGGATGCCCGTTCCCGGCGGTGATTTCCTTTACTCGATCAGCACGGTGAGCGCATTGGACGCCGCGACCGCATCCTTGACGGCCACCGTATGCCGCCCGGCCGTCAGCGCCGGCACCGGAATCGCATACGTTCCCGGCACCTTCAACCCGAGCGTCGTCACCGACTTCGGTCCAATCCAGTCCAGTGCGTCCTCCGCATAAATCGCCGGCAGCTGGTGCCCGTCAGCCGGCTTGTCAGTTTTGGCGGCCGGTTTGTATTCCGTGCCGTCCCACACCACCGTCAGCCCTGCGAGGAGGGCGTGCGGGTCGAGATTATCCTTCGCCAGATTACGGACGGACAGATTCAGTGACAGCAGGTCGCCCTGTTCAAAGACCAGCAGCTCCGAGTTCAGCACCAGTTCATACGGCGCGGAGGTTGTGGACGGATTGGCGGACCGACCGCACAGCGTCAGGGCCAGCAAACAGATTATGAGTGCGACAGTTTTGATTTTAGGATGGAACATGCATTCCGCTTTATGAAAAGCGAATGTTACGTTTGTATGACAGACCCGGCCGGATGTCAACCGGCTTTGCCTCAGGCCAGCTTCACCTTGACCTTGTGGCCCTTGATTTCGCTGCGGTTCAACTTGGCGATGATCGCGTTGGCGTGCTCGGCCGCCACGTCCACAAAGAGATGCCGGTCCCGGACATCCACCGTGCCGACCACTTTGCCCGGCAGGCCCGTTTCGCCGGCCACCGCGTTGACCACGTCGATCGGCGCCACCTGCATCTCCGCGCCCAGATTCATCCACAACCGCGTCTGATCGCTCGGCGTCGCGCGGCTCACCTTCGGCTTGGCCGCCAGCCACGGTTCTTTTTTGTTCGGCCGGTCCGGACGCGGCACCCGGACTTTGCCCAAGGGCGGCGCGTCGGAAATCACCGGCTTGACCGCGGCGTCGGGCCGGACCACTTCGGGTGCAGCCGCCACCGGCTGCTCCACCGGTTTAACCACCGCTGGTGCGGCAGGTGCGACCGGAGCCGTCACCGGGGCCGCCGGGGCCGCCGGCAGTGCGATATGCTTGGCCGCCACCAAGGGCGGACGCTTGATGGCGCTCTGGATCAACGGCCGCTCCACCGGGCGCATGCCCCGGGGAGACGGCGCCGGACGGCGGTCATCCCGGTCATCCCGGTCATCCGGCTGGCCGGGCCGGCCAGGCCGGTCGAAGCGCGGACGTTCCTCGCGGCGCGGACGCTCGTCATAACGCGGCCGGTCCTCAAAGCGCTCCGGGCGCGCCTCGGCAAAGGACGGGCGTTCCGCGGGCGGCGGCGTCGCCGCCGGTTCCGCCCCGCCGGTCTGCAATTGATGCAGCAGCGCGGAGGCGATGTCCGTCGAGTTAAAGCCTTCTTCCAGCAGTCGCTCGATCAGCGCGTCCTGCTTCTTATATTCCCCGCTCTTGAGCGTCGCCCGCAGCTTGTCCAGAAACACATTCGCCCGCGCCTCATGCACCTCGTCCGCCGTCGGCGGCTTGCCCCGCTGGATGCGCATGTTCGTATAACGTTCGATATTGCGGATCTGGAACACCTCGCGCCCCGAGGCGAACGAGATCGCCCGGCCGCTCCGGCCCTTCCGGCCCGTGCGCCCGATGCGGTGCACATAATCCTCGCCGTCATATGGCAGATCGTAGTTGAACACCACCTCCACGTCGTCCACGTCGATCCCGCGCGCCGCCACGTCCGTCGCCACCAGAAATTCCAGGCCGCTCTTGCGGAACTTCAGCATCACCCGGTCCCGTTGCGCCTGCGTCATGTCCCCGTGCAGCCGGTCCGCCGAGTAACCCTGCGCGTTCAGCGCGTCCACCAGGTCATCCACCATCCGCTTCGTGTTGCAGAACACAATCCCCAGCTTGAAATCATGTAGGTCGATCAGCCGTGCCAGCAGCTCGATCTTGAACCGCCGGTCCACCTCATAGTAGCACTGCTCCACCGTCGGCACCGTCATCGCCTTCTGCTCGATCCGCACCTGCTGCGGGTCCCGCACATATTTTTCGATCAGTTGCTGAATCGGCCGCGGGATTGTCGCCGAGAAAAACACCGTCTGCCGTTCCTTCGGCGTCGCCTGCAAAATTGTCTCGATGTCGTCGCGGAACCCCATGTTCAACATCACGTCCACCTCGTCCAGGATCACCATCTTCAGCGCGTCAAACCGCAGCGTCCCGCGCCGCATATGATCCATCACCCGGCCCGGCGTCCCGATGACGATGTGCGCCCCCTGGCGCAGCCCGAATAATTGCCGGTCGTACGATTGCCCGCCGTAAACCGGCAACGCATGCAGCCCCCGCTTGAAAAACGCCAGCTTGTGGATCTCCTCCGACACCTGCACCGCCAGCTCCCGCGTCGGGCACAGGATCAGTATCTGCGTCGCGCGGATGGATACATCCACCTTCTCCACCGCCGGGATGCCAAAGGCCGCCGTCTTGCCCGAGCCCGTTTGAGATTGGCCCACCACGTCACGGCCGCCCATCAGCAGCGGAATGGACTCGGCCTGGATGGGCGCCGCCTGTTCAAAGCCCAGCTTCGCGATCGCTTTGAGCATTTCAGGGGACAGCCCCAGTTCAGAAAATAATTTAGGTGTCATGCAATAATGTCTGTTCGGACCGCTTCACCCTATCAGAATCGCCAGCGTAACGGGAGACATTTCTACATCAGTTGTCCAACAACTCCCGCACCTTCCGCGCCAGCGCCGCTGCGGAAAACGGTTTTTGGAGAAAGTTCATGTCCGGTGCCAACCCCCCGTGCCGGGCCAGCGCGTCCACTGAATATCCCGAGATCAGCAGCACTTTCAAGCCCGGGATCAGTGTCCGGATTTTCTCCGCCAGCTCGCCGCCGCCCATGCCCGGCATCACCACATCCGTGATCAGCAGGTCGATCGCCCTGGTCCGTGCCTCCGCCAGCTTGATTGCCTCGTCCCCCCGTGACGCCACCAGCACCTTATAACCCCGGGACACCAGCACCATCCGGCTCAGCGCCCGCACCCCCGTCTCATCCTCCACCAGCAGGACGGTTTCCGTGCCGCCCGCCGCCGCCGCCTCCGTGGCCGTCGTGCCCGCCGGGGCCGCCCCCGGTTCCTGCGCCGGCAGATGGATGGTGAACATGCTGCCCGCGTTCGGCCGGCTTGTCACCGTGATGAACCCGCCGCTCTGCTGGATGAACCCAAACACCATCGCCAGCCCCAGGCCCGTGCCCTTGCCCGGCTCCTTCGTCGTGAAAAACGGCTCAAAAATTCGCGCCAACGTCGGCTCATCCATCCCGCACCCCGTGTCGGCCACCGACAACGTCACATAATTGCCCGGCCGGGCGGAAGGATGCTGCTGGCAATACGCTTCATCCCGCTCCACCGCCGCCGTTTCGATCGTGATCTTGCCGCAACCCGCGATGGCGTCCCGCGCATTGACCACCAGATTCATCAGGGCCTGTTCGAGCTGGCCGGGATCCACCTGCACCTGCTTCAACCCATGGTTCTGCGTCAGCACCACCGTGATGTCCTCCCCCACCAGCCGTTGCAGCATCCGGGCGCAGTCGCCCACCGCCGTGTTCAGGTCCAAATCCTGCGGCTCCAGCAACTGCTGCCGGCTGAAGGCCAGCAATTGCCGCGTGAGATTCGCCGCCCGTTCCCCCGCCTTTTTTATCTCCGCCAACGAATCCTTTTGAAACCCGCCCGGCGACTCGCCCAGCAACAGGCCCGCGTAACCCAGGATGATGGTGAGCTGATTGTTAAAATCATGCGCCACCCCGGCCGCCAGCCGGCCCACCGCCTCCATCTTCTGCGCCTGCCGGAACTGCGCCTCCAACTGCTGATACCTCGTCACATCCTCCTTCACCGCCAGGAAATGGGTGATCTCCCCCCGTTCGTTCGTGATGCCGGAGATCACCGCCCGTTCCTGGAAAATCTCCCCGTTCTTCTTTTTGTTCGTAAATTCACCGCGCCATTCCTCGCCGCTCGTGATGGTTCGCCACAGCGTTTCGTAATGCGCCCGGTCCGTATTTCCGGATTTCAGGACCCGCGGGTTTTTTCCCACCACCTCCGCGAACGTATAGCCCGTCACCTCCGTGAACTTCGGGTTCACGTACTCGATGTTCCCCTGCAAATCCGTGATCACCACCGTCGCCGGACTCTGCTCCACCGCCCGCGACAGCTTCCGCAGCCGCGCCTCCGCCTGCTTCCGCTCCGTGATGTCCCGGAATGTCCAGATGCGCCCGTAATATTCCCCGGCCGCACCCAGCACCGGCGAGGAATACCGGTCCAGCACCGTCCCATCCTTCCGTTCAATCTCATCCCGGCTGACCTCCTCCGGATGGGCTTTCAAATGCTCGATTTTCGCAAGGAACGGTCCGGGCTCACAGATCTTGTCGATCACATACTTCAGCTCCACCTGCTCGTGCGGGTCGGCCACAATCTCCGGCGGCACCTGCCACAGCTCCACCATCCGCTTGTTCTGGATCAACTTCCGGTCGTGGGTGTCCACCACCAGAATCCCGTCGATGCTCGCATTCAACTGCGCCTCCAGCAGGGCCTTCTGCCAGCGCAATTCCTTCTCCCCCCGCCGCCGTTCCGCCCACTCCGCGCATTCCGTCAGCGCCCGCTTCACCGCCGGCACCAGCCGCAGCAGCCGGTCCTTCAGCACATAGTCCGTCGCCCCGCACTTCAGCGCGTCGATCGCCTGTTCCTCTCCCAATGTCCCGGAGACCAAAATGAACGGCAGGTCCGGCCATTTCACCCGCACCAGTCGTAGCGCGGAAATCCCGTCAAACTGCGGCACCGCATAATCTGAGATCACCAGGTCCACCCCGCCGCGGTTCAGCCCCGTCCAAAAATCCGCGCTCGTTTCCACCCGCTCAATCCAGCAGTCGATCCCGCCGCCCACCAACGTCTCCTTGATCAGCAAGGCGTCGTTGGCATCGTCCTCCAGATGCAAAATGTGCAGCGGCGTTTTCATGCCCCCTCCTTTTCGCCCGCCGGCGCCGTCTGCGGCGGCCGGGGCGGCGGCTCGTTCACCGCCGCCCAGAACACCCCGAGCGTCTTCACCGCCTGCATGAATTCCATGAAATCCACCGGCTTCACCACATACGCATTCACCCCCAGTTGATAACTCTTGATCAGGTCCGGCTCCTCCCGCGAGGATGTCAGCACCACCACCGGGATCAACCGCAAGACCGCGTCTGCCTTGATGGCCGCCAGCAATTCCAGCCCGTTCATCTTCGGCATCTTCAGGTCCAGCAGGATCACCACCGGCGGGCCGCCCTCGCGCCCGGCGAACTTGCCCCGGTGCTGCAGATAATCCAGCGCTTCCACCCCGTCATTGAGCACCTGTACATGATTGGCCAGATGATGCTCCGCCAGCGCCGCCAACGTCAGCTCCACGTCGCGCGGATCATCTTCCACCAGCAGGATGTTTCTTATGGGGGTATTGGAAGGGGAATTCATAATGAGTGTGGGTTGTGGGGGAGGGAAAAATAAAAGGTCGCGCCGCCGTCCATCGTGCCTTCCGCCCAGGCCCGGCCGCCATGCCGTTGGACGATCCGTTGCACGTTGGCCAGCCCGATGCCCGTGCCTTCAAATTCCTGGGTGCTGTGCAGCCGTTGAAACACGCCGAACAGCTTGTGCGCATAGGCCGGGTCAAACCCCACGCCATTGTCGCGGATGAAGACCACCGTCTCCGCGCCGGGCACCGGGCCGACCTCGATCACCGCCGCAGGCCGCGTGCCCGTGAATTTCACCGCGTTGCTCAGCAGATTGACCAGCACCAGCCGCAGCAACGCGCGATCCGCCTGCACCACCGGCAGATTATGGATCTTCATCGTCACCGCCCGGCCCTTGGTATCCTCCGCCAGGTCACCCACGATCTCCCGAACCAACGCCGTCAGGTCCACCGTCGTCTTCTGCATCTCCACCCGGCTGATCCGCGAAAACGCCAGCAGATCATCGATCAACACCCCCATCCGCTGCGTCGCCTTGGTGATGGTGCTCAAATGCTTCTGCCCGGCCGGGGTCAGCACCGGCGTCATCTCCTTCCTCAGCAGATGCACAAAGCCCGTGATATGCCGCAGCGGCGCCCGCAGATCATGCGACACCGAATACGAGAACGCCTCCAGCTCGTGATTCGCCGCATCCAGCTTCGCCGCATGATCCTTCAGGTTCGCATACAAGCTCTTGATCTCCGCCTCCGCCTCCTTCCGGGCCGTGATGTCCAGCGCCACCCCTTCCATCCGCACCGCTTTCCCGTCCGGCGCATAATAGCCGCGGCCCTTCGAGACCACCCAATGCCGGCTCCCATCCGGCCAGCGGACCTGCATCTCCGCCTCGTAGTCCGTATGGTTCGCCAGCGCCCGTTCCGCCGCGCGTTCCGCCAGTTCCCGGTCCGCCGGCACCATGGCGGCCAGAAAGTCCGTCCGGTTCGGCTCCGCCTCCGGCGGGAAGCCAAAAATCTGTTTGCACCGCGCCGAACTCTTCAGTTCGCCTGTCTTCAAATCCCGGTGCCACGTCCCCACCTCCGCCCCCGTCACCGCCTGCCGCAGCGCCTCCGCCTCCTTGCGCCCCGTGATGTCGCTGACCGTCAGCAACGCCAGCGACTTCCCCGCCACGTACTCCACCAATGTTCCAGTATAACTGAATATCCTTTTCCAGTCCGTCCCCGGCCGGCGCACCCGCACCTCCAGATCACGTAACGTCTCCCCGCGCAGCACCCGTGACATCGGCCATTCCGACACCGGCAGCACCACCCCCTCCTCCGTGCTCAGTTCGAAAACCGGATCCAGCTCGCGCAACTGCCGCAGTCCCTCCGCCAGGCTCGTGAACCCATGAATCCTCAACGCCGCCGGGTTCCAATGCAGCAGCCGGCTCTCCGTATCCGCGATCACCAGCCCGTCCTGCAGGCTTTCAACCACCACCTTCATCTGCGCCTCGCTCAGCCGCAACGCCTCCTGCGCCTGCCGCTGCTCCGTGATGTCCCGCGCGATCTTGGACGCCCCGATGATCGTCCCCGCCCCGTCCCGCAGCGGCGAGATCGTCACCGATACATTGATCCGCCGCCCATCCTTCCGGATTCGCTCCGTCTCGAAATGTTCCACGCTTTCCCCCCGCCCGATCCGCGCCAATATCTCCGGCTCCTCGTTCCGCCGCTCCGGCGGGAACAACATCTGCATCGGCTGGCCCAGCACCTCCGCCGCCCGATACCCAAAAATCCGCTCCGCCCCCCGGTTCCAGCTCGTGATGATGCCCCCCAGCGACTTGCCGATGATTGCGTCATCCGACGACTCCACGATCGCCGCCAGCTCCTGCGTGCTGGCCACCACCCGCTTCTCCAGCAGCTCCCGCGCCTGGTCCAGGAGCGCCTCCGTCGCCTGCGCATGCGCCAGTTCCGCCCGGCTGGCCGCCAGCGCCGCCGCCGCCGTCGCGTTGGCCTGCCGTAAGTGCTCATGAAACTCGCTGAAAATCACCCCCATCATCAGAAACAGCCCGATGGACAGGAAATACTTCGGGTCGCCCACCGCGAAGGATCCGACCGGCTTGACAAAGAAATAATCCACCAGCAGGATGGACAGGATCGTGGCCAAAATCCCGCCCTTGCGTCCGCCAATCCACGAGCTCATGAACACCGCCGGATAAAACAGGAACCAGATGAACGGCTTGAGGTCGGGCCAGGCGAGCCATTGCAGCCCCAGCGCCGCCAGCGGCGGCAGCAGGGCCAGAACAATTTGTTTAGCGCCGGGAGATTTCATGCGCCCGGTTTCCTCCCTAGAATTGGGTAATATTTGGCTGCCTCCGGCCGGCAAGCCGGATTTTCCTTCCATCCTAAATCACTGAATGCTTTCATGCCCGTTCTGATCCCGAAGTTCCACTTTCCAACCGCCGGGCGTGCCGTTCACGTCCCCGGATTACGCCGACCGGTCTCCATGGGCGAAAAACTAATCTTTATCCAAAGGCACCTTCATACCGTCGGACCAGACTCCATGGAAAGCAAGGCCCAATTTAAATTTAATCCCGGAGCGACCGCCCATAAGTTCTGCGCATTGACCGGCTTGACCACATGGCCATCCGCCCCCAGTCGTTTGCTCGCGGCGATATTCTTGCTCCCTTTCGCCCCCACCAGCACCACCACCGGCAAATCCCGCAACCGCGGGTTCGCCTTGATCTGTTTCAAGATCGCCAGCCCATCCCTTTTGGGCCGGCCCAAATCCAGCAAAATCAAGTGCGGCCGGCCGTTCGGCTCCCCCCGGCCCAGCAGAAATTCCAGCGCCGCCGCCCCGTCGGAAACCACCTGGATCTGATTCAACAGCCGCGCGCCCCGCAACGCCTTCAGCGTCAGCTCCACTTCCCTGGCATCATCCGCCACCAAAAGAATTTCCAGCATCCGCCCCGGCGGCGGCGGCCCCTCCATCAACAACGTCGCCGCCGAAATATGCAGCGCCGCCGCCAGCTTCAGGATGCTGTGCAGCGACAGGTTTCGCGCCCCCCGTTCCACATCTGAGACATATGTGCGATGCAGCCCGGCCAGTTCGGCCAGTTTTTCCTGGGAAAAACCCAGCCGGTCACGCCACACCCTCACCCGCGCCCCGAATGCTCTGTTGCTGGTATTAATTGGCACAATTGATTTAATCGATGTTAGTTATAATTCATGACGCTAACAACAGACTATAAGTGACGTTAGAGTTATTTCAACTTTCCTTGGTGAAAGTGGGCGGGGATAAATACGGATGCATCGTCCTCGCGCAGACCAACTGTAAAAAAACTCCCGGGATACTGGCTGATCCCCGTCTGTGGGTATGTCAGGCAATGCCAAATAACCCGCTCAGCACTTCGTGCGGCACGCCCGCCACCCGCGCCATCAGCGACAGCGTGCCAAACGTGGACTGGAAAATCATCGCCCGGACGAATGGCACTTGGAGCACCAAAATCACCCCGATGAAGCCGAATCGCGAAATCTGGTTGTATGTCTCGTAGCTCATGTGCGTCAGGTTCCGCATCACCTGCGAGCCGTCCAGCGGCGGGATCGGGATCAAATTGAAAAAACAGAGCCTCAGGCTCAACACCGCCCATTGCAGGCTCAGCACCACCAGATCCCCCGAGTGGATCAGCAGCCCCACCCGGGCCAGCAGCATCAGCACCAGGGCCAGCGCCAGATTCATCGCCGGCCCCGCCAGCGTCACCAGCAGGTCGTCCCGGCGCGGATTCCCCAGGTTATACGGATTCACCGGCACCGGCTTCGCCCACCCCACCAGAAACCGTCCCCAGCTCGGCGAGACAAAAATCAGCAGCAGCGGCAGGATCACCGTCCCCACCAGGTCGATGTGCACCAGCGGATTCAACGACACCCGCCCCTGCAGCCGCGCCGTGTCATCCCCGCACCGCCACGCCGTCCACGCATGGCCAAATTCATGAAACGACAACAACACCACCAATCCGATGTAGTAAATCAGCCCGTCAATCAATTGTGCTTCCGTCATGAACCCCCACCTTAACCGCTCCCGCCCCCATAGTCGAGACTGGACGCCGCGCCAAAATCTTTTTACCTTTTGGCCGCACCGTCCCAATAAATTGAATTATGCCATTACTTGAAGGAAAAACCGGAATCGTCTTCGGCGTCGCCAACAAACGCTCCATCGCCTGGGCCATCGCCCAGGCCTGGGCCCGCGAAGGCACCCGCCTCGCCTTCACCTACCAGGGTGAACGCCTCAAGGAAAACGTCGAGGAACTCGCCGGCACCTTCGGCCCCGACACCCTCATCCTCCCCTGCGACGTCACCCGCGACGACGACATCGCCACCGTGTTCAAGACCGTCGGCGAAAAATTCGGCAAGCTCAACCTGCTCCTCCACTCCGTCGCCTACGCCCCCAAGGACGCCCTCGAAGGCGAGTTCGTCAACACCAGCCGCGAAGCCTTCCGCGTCGCGCACGACGTCAGCGCCTACTCCTTTGTCGCCCTGGCCCGCGCCGCCACCCCCCTCATGACCGAGGGTGGCAGCCTCGTCGCCATGAGCTATTACGGCGCCGAGAAAGTCATCCCCCATTACAACGTCATGGGCGTCGCCAAGGCTTCGCTCGAGGCCAGCACCCGCTACCTCGCCTACGACCTCGGCCCCAAGAAAATCCGCGTCAACTGCATCAGTGCCGGCCCCGTCAACACCCTCGCCGCCCGCGGCATCAGCGGCTTTGGCGAAATGCTCAAGCACTACGAGGCCCACGCCCCCCTCAAGCGCAACGTCCTCCCCGACGAACTCGGCGCCACCGGCACCTTCCTTGCCAGCGACGGCGCCGCCGCCATCACCGGCCAGGTCCTCTACGTCGACGCCGGCTACCAGATCATGGGCATGTAACCGCCCGCACCCGCACCATCTCCCTCCGGGGACGACGCCCGCCGTCGTCCCCGTTTTAACAACCACACTTGCGCCTGCCTTCTCATGGAGATGCGCCGGCCGCCTGTCCGCCATCTCGTCCGCCGTAGCCTGGCGAAGGAGGAAGCTTTAGCGGTGGCAGAAGCTTCGCCTGCGCTTTCGTCAACCAACCACCACCCCTGCGCGGTTTCCGGCTGTTGCCGGAGCCCCGGCCATCCGCCAGTTGACAACCCAAAACGGTTCCATTATGGTTTTTTCTTGGCTGAATACACACTCAAGAACATTCCGGAAGAAATTTACCACCGGGCCCAGTCCGCCGCCGAGAGCAGCCTGCGTTCCCTTAACCAGGAAATCATCTTCCGGTTGCGCCGCTCCTTTGATTCTGAAGATGCCCGCCTGTCGGCGCTCCACGCCAAGTGGGTGATGGCCGCGCTGACCTCCGGTCCCGCCCGGCCCTTGCGGGCGAAGGCTATGGATGCCGCCTTTCAAAAGGGCGTCCGCCGGGCCAAAGCCCGGAGGTCGGGCAAGTGAAGCTGGCCTATCGCCCGCTGTATCTGGCCGACGTTGCGGACTGTGCCGATTACCTTTGCAGTGCCGCGGGCGAGCAAGTGGCCGCTGACTCGTATCAAGCCCTGAAAAAAGCCTTGGCCCATATCGAACGGGCGCCGGAGATCGGACATCTCCGGCAGGATTTGCCGGAAACGGGCATCTGGACCCTGAACCTCCGCAAATATCCCAACTACATCGTTTTTTATCGTCTGGAAAAAAACTCGATTGAACTGCTGCGCATCCGTCATGGCATGATGAATTTGCCGGAGTTATTTTCCGAAGCCTGACCAAGCGATCCAAAGGGGTCAGTTCTTGATTTTGTCATATTTCAGCTTTCCACTTTCCAAATTTCAGCTTTTCCCCACACCTCTTCTGTAACAACACGCTCGTTTCCCTTAATTCATCTGCATATGATATTCGCATGAGCAGCCAGCTGACCTCCGGCGAGGCCCCGCGCGTCTTTCCCCCCACGCGCTGGTCCGTCGTGCTCGCCGCCACCCAACGGCCTTCCCCCGAATCCGCCGCCGCGCTCGAGGCCATCTGTAACGCCTACTGGTATCCCCTCTACGTCTACATCCGGCGTTGTGGCCGCTCCGTGCACGATGCCCAGGACCTCACCCAGGAATTCTTCCGCCGCCTCCTCGAAAAACGCTGGCTCGATTCCGTCGACCGCAACAAAGGCCGCCTCCGCAGCTTCCTCATCGTCGCCCTCAAAAAATTCATGTTCAACGAATGGGACCGTCTCTCCGCCCAACGCCGCGGTGGCGGCCGGACGCACGCCCAGATTGACACCACCTTCGCCGAAAGCCGCCTCGCCGCCGACACCCATTCGCTCGCGCCCGATGAAACCTACGACCGCCAATGGGCGTTGACCCTCATCAGCCTCACCACCAATCGGTTGCGCGCCGAATTTGCCGCCGCCGGCCGGCCCGGCGATTACGACGCCCTGAAACACTGCCTCCTCGCCGACCGCGGTGCCATTGACTATGCCGCCGTGGCCGCACAACTTGACGTGAACGCCGGCACCGCCCGCGTGGCCGTGCATCGCCTGCGCAAACGCTTCCGCGAAATCTATCGTGAGGAGATCTCGCAGACCCTGGCCGATGGCGCGGATCTGGATGCCGAATTGCACCACCTCGCCAGCGCTCTGGCGCGACCGTAAAAAATTCCCGGTAACAAACCCGGGCCACCTCTTAAGTAACGGGCATGAATACCGAACCGATGCCAAAATGTCCGCAATGCGGCGCCGCCCTGCCAGCCGATGCGCCGGACGGCCTGTGCCCCCAATGCGTCATGGCGTTGAACCTGAAGACCGAGACCGTTTTCACCGACGACACCCCCGCCGCCCAACCGCCCCTGCCGCCCGAACAGGTCGCCCCGCATTTCCCCCAGCTTGAGATCCTCGAATGCCTCGGCCGCGGCGGCATGGGCGTCGTCTACAAGGCCCGGCAAAAGACCCTGAACCGGTTCGTCGCCCTCAAACTCCTCGCCCCCGAACGGGTGAACGACACGAAGTTTGCCGAACGCTTCACCCGCGAAGCCCAGGCCCTCGCCGCGTTGAACCATCCCAACATCGTCACCATCCACGATTTCGGCCAGGCCGGCGGTTTTTATTTCCTGCTCATGGAATTTGTCGATGGCCTGAACCTGCGCCACCTCCTGCGCGCCCGCAAATTCACGCCCGAAGAAGCCCTCGCCATCGTCCCGCCGCTCTGCGACGCCCTCCAATTCGCCCATGACCGCGGCATCGTCCATCGCGACATCAAGCCCGAGAACCTCCTCCTCGATAAAGCCGGCCGCGTCAAAGTCGCCGATTTCGGCATCGCCAAAATGCTCGGCACCGGCGAACTGCCCGGCGACCCCGGCGCGCCGGAAAACACCACCCGCAGCACCCTGGGCACCCCCGGTTACAGCGCGCCCGAACAGAAGAACGACCCCCGGCGCGTGGACAGCCGTGCCGACATTTATTCCCTCGGCGTCGTCTTCTACGAAATGCTCACCGGCGAACTGCCCGGCAAAAAAATCGAAGCCCCCTCCAAGAAAGTCCAGATCGACGTCCGCCTCGATGAGATCGTGCTCCGCGCCCTGGAAAAAGCCCCCGCGCTCCGCTACCAGCAGGTCAGCGAGGTGAAGACCTTGGTGGAAACCATCACGGCCACCCCAACCGGACTGGAAGATAATGCACCCGGCCCCAACCTCGAAATCCACCGCCAACTAATCTTAGGAGCGGGCGGATCTCTGGCCCTGATGGCTATCGGCATGGGCGTCAATGTCGCGCCCTTTCAGCCCTATGGCCTCGCGATTGTGATCTGGGGAGTTCTCCTTTCTGCCGCCGCCCAGGCGGTGATGCTGGTTGCGAGGGGCGGTCTGAAAAAAGCCAAAATGGCGGAGAGCCTTTTGCTCATAAACGGCCTCGGCCTTTTTTCCGCCGTGATTCCGCTGGCGTTGAACTGCCCATGGATGCGCAGAACCGATACGCACGTCCTCGTTATTGCCGCCAGCAGTTTCACCATTATTTACAGCCTTAAGAAACTGTTCGCGTTGTGGTTGATTCCGCCGCCCCTGACCAACCCATCGCCCGGTCAATCCGCAGCTAGGGCGTCGGCTCAACCTGAAAAATCAGATCTGCCCCCGCGCTTCTCCCGCACCGCCATCGTGGGCGCGGTACTGAATCCGCTGATATTTCCCATCGTGACGTTTTTGATTTATATTTGCCACCAAGTCAACACCCCGCCCGGGATCGTGCCGAGCCATTATTTGTTGGTTGCCTTGATCATCCCCATGCTGGTGCTCGTGGTGTTCGCCCCCACCATTTTCGGCTGGGTTGCCGTCACGCAAATCCGCCGCTCGGCCGGCAAACTCTATGGGCTGTGGCTCGCTGTGTTCGATGGTTTGCTGTTGCCGCTGCTCGTGCTGGACGCAGCGATTGTATGGTTGTGGCTGATGTTGGCCAGGCTGTTTGCCCGTCAGGTGCTCGGCCTGCAGGACTCGCTGTTTCTGGATGTTTGGGATCTCACCCTTTGGGCCTCACTGGCGCTCGCCTCCGTTGCCTGGGTGGACTGGCTCATCATCCGCGCCATCTGGCGCACGGTAAACCAAAGTGGCTCCGGCGTCCCGCCGGCTGTCCCCGGTTCATCACCCAGTCAACCCGGCCACGCCGATCCGGCCCCGGCATCCGGCCAGCGGGATTTGCGCGGGCCGAAAAAAGAACTCCTGTTTTGGGCGGCGATTATTTCCGTGGGCTCCGGCGTCCTGGCCATGCACTGCACGCCGGCGCAATTTGCCTGGGGCATCGGCCTTTGGGGCCTGGGCTGGTCGGTCATTGCCACCGCGCTGGTTTTGTTCGGGCGGAATGACCTTGCCCGGATCAAGCTGGCGGCGCAAATCACCGCCGCCAATGGCCTTGGCATGGCGTCCCTGGCCATTTACAGCGCGTTCCACTCGCCGCTGGATGACGGCTGGCGGCTGCTGGTCACCGCCGGTGCCGCCGCCTGCATCTATTATGCCGCCACCGGATTTTACAAGTGGACAAAAATCCTGACGCGCCCGCCGGCGGCCCTGGGTTACCTCACCTTTTTCTTGGCCCTCCTGAGCGGCCTCATCCCCACCATTTTCTACTGGCTCCAACCGTGGACCTTCCCCGCCCTGTCGGATTGCATGAAAGAATTCATGCTCGACCTGACCCTCCTCACCGCCGTGCTCGCCATCGTCATCGGCGCGATCTCCCAAAAAACCAAACTGGTCTGGACCGCGCTGGTCGTCGGCGCCCTCAATGCCGGCATCTGGCTGCTCATGTTCTTTGCCTTCCAAATGACGTCCCCCAATCCGGACACCCAAACCCCGCCGGAATGGTTGCAGGACCAGACCCTCGATATCCAGCCCGACGGCACCGCCCATTTCAAAGCCACCGCCTCCTATATCAACCGCTCACACTCCCCCGTGGATCGCGATACCTTCATCGACAGCAACTTTGTTCACATTAATAAAATTACCGACGAAAATGGCTGGCCCATGCATTTCGAAGCCGCCCCCAAAGCCCTCCAGCATGGCTATCGATATAACGTCATTCTGAACCGGCCCGTGCCCCCCGGAAGCCCCATCACAACCATTACCGAAGGCGACATGTACGGTCTCATCAACCCCGGCACCGAACCCGGCGTGTTCGAATATCACATGGATCATTCGCCCGGCTACGATGGCGTCACCCACCGCATCGAACTCCACCGGCTGCCGTCCGGCGCAGAATTGCTTTGGAAAAACACGGACGATCTGAAGGTGCAAACCGTCGGCGACCACCTCGAATTGCGCATCGACTGCAAAATCCCCCGGGGCGGCGACCTCGACCTCCGCTATCGCTACCGCCTGGCGCAATCCGGCACCAACTACAATGGGACCATTATACCACAGTCTGATATCGTTTCCTCCAATCTGCTCGCCGAGCCCCCCAAACTCCACTTTGTCGCCTGGGAAGACGATTGGCTCACCAACCAGCCTGGCGCAGCACATCACCCCGATGGATCCGCCGTGACCAACGCAACCGAACTCAACTGGTTGAAAGAGATCCTGGTGGCCGGCTGCGTCAAAGCCAGCCCCGCCCAAAAATTCGTGAGCCTCTGGTTCTCGCATCCGGCCTTCACCGGTTCAGATTTCACCGAGCTCCTTGATGAAAACGGCCGGTCGTTCCCCATCGGCAACCTGTTCTATGGCTTCTACGCCGCCGATGGCAAAGTGGACGGCGAAAGATATGCCAACCTCCCCTTCCACTGCTGGAAATGCTGGTGCATTTTGCCGTCCGAAACCAACCGCCCGTTGACACATATCACCTTACAGATGCGCTACACCCTCGACCCCTTGGAAAACACCCAGGACCTGTTCGCGCACTCATTTAACAACCCCGCCATGTCCCTGATCCCGCTGGAAGGCGATGCCCAGGTCACCAGCGTCGGCCAGAACACGGATGGCAACGCCTTCGTCGCCATTGCCGCCAACAGCGACAAACTGAAACCGCGCCGATTTGGCGTGGAAGCGGTGACCAAAGCCGGCCAGACGTTGGTCTCCGCCGGCTTCACCTTCACCGGATACAACGACACCGGCATGCAAGTGGCCAATTACACCTTTGACGTCCCCCTGGCCGACGTCACCAAATTCATCATCGGCACCCGCCCCATCCGCACCGCCATCTGGAAAGACATCACTCTCCCATGAGTCCCGCCTGCTCCTCCCGTTCACTCCATTTTCTGCTTAAGGCCCAACGGACCGCAATCCCTCAGCCCAACCCAACGGGTTGGGTTCCCCGCCCCTTCATTCTGCGGCCTGTAGGGCCGCGATTATTACCCGGCTTTCCTCCCCTGCGCGCTCCACCATCCTTGGGCGAACCACCTCCAATTCGCCACCCCAAAATCGTATAATCCGGCAGGGCGTTGCTGGGCGCCCTGATCAAAATCCGCCGTCAGGCGGATATCCCCGACCGAACGACCACCGCGCCGGCCCGCATTCAAAAGGCCCATCCAAACCACTCCCTAAAAGTCGTATAAAATGCAAGTGTAAGTCCTCACTTGTCAGCGACCTCCGGCAAAGCCGGAGGCTTGAGATAGCGTGAACCGCTCAAAGCGGTTAAGAACGGGCGGCGCTCAAAGCGCCACCAGCTCCAGTTGTTCGAGGCGTTTGTCTTCCTTCTCCTGG
>Ga0302319_10001351_pt1 | contig 54751 bp, 44 predicted proteins | sample Bog_T0_2_FD_203319 | JGI IMG/M metagenome (GOLD analysis project Ga0302319, IMG submission 203319) | Peat permafrost microbial communities from Stordalen Mire near Abisko, Sweden - Bog_T0_2 | ecosystem: Environmental > Terrestrial > Soil > Wetlands > Peat | place: Sweden: Abisko, Stordalen Mire...
CAGGGAGAATTCTTGGAGAGGAACTGCTCCCGATCTACGAAAAGGTTCGGCAGGGGCAGCGCCTGAGCTTTGAGGACGGCATGCTGCTGTCCACCACCCGGAACCTCACGGGAGTCGCGTATCTTGCCAACATCGTGCGCGAGCGGCTGCACGGCGCGAAAACCTACTACGTTCGCAACCAGCACATCAACTACACGAATATCTGCAACAAGTTCTGCAAGTTCTGTTCGTTTTACGCCAAGAAGGGTGGGCCCGATCCCTACGAGATGAGCCTGGAAGAGGTTCGCAAGCGCATGGAGTGGTACCGCGACATGCCCATCACCGAGATCCACATGGTCGGCGGCATCAATCCCCGGCTTCCCTACGAATACTACATGGACCTGGTGCGGACCGTCAAAGAGGGACGCCCCGGCGTGCATGTCAAGGCGTTCACAGCCGTCGAGATCGTCGAAATCGCGCGGGTGGGCAAGGTTTCGATCGATAAGGCGCTGGCTGACCTCATCGAAGCTGGGCTGGATTCCCTGCCGGGCGGCGGCATTGAGGTCTTGAGCGACCGCGTACACGCCGAACTGTTCGGAAAGAAATTGAGCGGCGAGGAATGGAAGGAGGTGGCTCGCGCCGCCGCCCGCCTTGGCCTCCGTCAATACGCAACCATGCTCTACGGCCACATCGAGACGGCCGAGGAGCGAGTCGACCACCTGATCCAGCTACGCGAGTTGCAGGACGAGACCAAGCACTTCCTGACGTTCACCCCGCTCTGCTTCCACCCCGAGGGCACCGAACTTGAGGACATCCCCCATCCGACCGCCGACATGGATCTCCGGGTCATCGCTGTCAGTCGGCTCATGCTGGATAACTTCGAGCACATCAAGTCGTTCTGGATCATGAACACCGTCCCGGTGACCCAGGCTGCCCTCTGGTACGGCGCCGATGACGCCGACGGCACCGTGCAAGAATACGAGATCACCTACCAGGACGGCGACCAAGGCAACAAGAAGCAAGCGCTCACCCGCGACCGCATGATCGCGATGATCACCGAAGTAGGCCGCATCCCCATCGAGCGAGACTCGCTCTACCATGAAATCAAGAGCGATGAGCCCGCCAAGCCTCGCCTCACCGCCGTGCCGATGGCGACGCGGTAGGACATGTTCTCCTGGCTTGATGCCGGGATTGCAGCGAGCCTACAGGATCACTTTCGACAGCACTTTGCCCTCGGGGTCGAGGTCGTAGACTAGGGGGACGCCGGTATCGAGGTTGAGCTCTAGGACCTCGGCGGTGCTGAGGCTGTCGAGCTTCATCACGATGGAGCGGTTGGAGTTGCCGTGGGCAACCACGAGCACGTTCTTGCCCTGGCGGATATCTCCCATGATGCAACGCTCGAAGAACGGCAGCGTCCGGGCGGCGGTGTCCTTCAACGCCTCCCCGTTTGGTGGCGGAATGTCATAGCTTCGCCGCCAAATCTTAACCTGATCCGCGCCGTGAATGCGGGCGGTGTCCTCTTTGTTCAGCCCCTGCAGGTCGCCATAGTGGCGCTCGTTCAAGGCTTGATCCTTGATCACCGGCAAGGCCAGCTCGGCCGCTTCCATCACCAGTTGCAGCGTGCGCTGGGCCCGGGTGAGGGCGCTGGTGTAGGCCACGTTGAGCGGCATTCCCTTCAACTTTGCCCCCGCCGCAAGGGCCTCGGACTCGCCTTGCGGGGTCAGAGGTACATCCACCCATCCGGTAAACCGATTCTCGAGGTTCCAGAGCGATTGACCGTGACGGATGAGGATGAGCTTAGGCATAGGCCTTAAGAATACCGAAAGGACGCCGGCGCTGCTGGGCGACACAGCGGTCGCCCTGCCCCGGGTTGCGGGCGAATTTGGTCGACTCTTGGTTATCGAATCGCGAGCAAGGCGACGGCTGCCGCCTGAGGTTTGGGCCGTCGGTGGGAGACTAGGACCTCCGTGGCCGGTCGATCTACCGCACCGCCATGACTTCATCGAAGCGCTGGATCAAGTCAAAGCGGCACGTCAACATGTGGGCCGAATTACCCGTTGATTTGCTTCAACTCAAATGCTTCCACCACGTCCCCAGCCTGGAACTCTTCCCAGCCTTCAAACGTGATGCCGCACTCCATACCGGTCGTTACCTCGCGAACGTCGTCCCGCAGGTGCTTCAGGGTCGAGATCTTGCCGGTGAAGACGAGGTCCCGACCGCGTCGCACTCGGCAGCTGGCGTTACGGATGACCTTGCCATCGGTCACGTAGCAGCCGGCGACGATGCCCTTCTTGGAGAGCACGAAGCGCACCCGGATATCCACCATGCCAAGGTAGCTTTCCTCGAACTTCGGCTCCAGCATGCCCTTGACGGCAGCTTCAATGTCCTCAATCAGTTCATAGATGATCGTGTAAGTGCGGATTTCCACCTTTCGCCGCTCGGCTTCCTTCTTGGCGCCGCCTTCCGGCTTCACATTGAAGGCGACGACAATCGCCTCCGCCGCTCCCGCCAGCAGAATGTCGCTTTCGGTGACCGGTCCAACGCCACTGTGGATGACCTTGACGTCCACTTCGTCGCTCTCGATCTTTTCGAGCAAGCCGCGAACCGCCTCCACTGAGCCTTGGACGTCGGCCTTGACCACCAGGTTGAGCTCCTTGTTGTCCTCCTCGGTCAGTCGGCGTCGAAGGTCCTGCAGGCTAAGTCCACGCGAAGGGGCATCCAGCGACTTGCGGTGAGCGACTCCCGCACGCTCGGTGGCCACTTCGCGGGCCGTTTTCTCGTCTACCGAGGCCTCAATCCGGTCACCCGGCGACGGCACATCGCTTAAGCCCAATATCTCCACCGGAGTGCTGGGACCAGCCTCCACCATCTTCTCACCTCGGTAGTCCGTCATCGCCTTGATGCGTCCGTAGGCGTTGCCGACAATGATGGCGTCACCCACCTTCAAGGTCCCTTCTTGGACCAAGATCGTAGCGACAGGGCCGCGACCCTTCTCAAGCTTGGCTTCGATCACCGACCCCTCGAGCGCGCCTTTCGGATCAGCGGTCAGTTCGAGGACCTCGGCCTGGAGGAGAATCATTTCGAGGAGCCGTGGGACGCCCTCGCCGGTCACCGCCGACACCGGGCAGATGATAGTGTCGCCGCCGTACGCCTCCGGAATCACTTCGACCTCGGGAAGTTGCTGAATGACACGCTCGGGGTTCGCCCCTGGCTTATCGATCTTGTTGACCGCGACGATGATCGGCACTTTGGCGTTCTTGGCATGGGCCACCGCCTCTCGGGTTTGCGGCATGATGCCATCATCGGCGGCGACCACGAGGACGGCGATATCCGTCACCTGGGCGCCTCGGGCTCGCATCGCGGTAAATGCCGCATGACCGGGTGTATCGAGGAAGGTGATCGTTCCCTCCGGGAGGTGAACCTGGTAAGCGCCGATGTGCTGGGTAATGCCTCCATGCTCTTTGGCCGCCACCGTGGTCTTGCGAATATAGTCCAAGAGCGAGGTCTTGCCATGGTCAACATGGCCCATGATGGTGACCACTGGGTAGCGCTTTTGGGCGCCAACCTTTATTTTGGGCTTGGCAACTACCGCCAAGGGCTTCGGCTTGGCCACGTCCGCCCACTGCACTTCATAACCGAATGCCTGAACAAGCTTCTCGGTGACGTCGTCTTTAAGGGCGGTGGTGAGGGTTGCCATCGCGCGCAACTTGACCATCAACACCTTCTGCACTTCCTGTTGCCCGACGCCCAATGCCGCCGCCAGGTCTCGAGGGGTGCGGTTCCGGGCGAGGGGAATCAGCTTGGACCCAAGCTGCTCCATCAGGGCCTCTTTGAGCAGATCGAGGGTTTCGCGGTCGGTAGTGACTTCGAGGCCGTCGCTTACGAGGCCCAACTCTTCTAACACGCCCAGTACTTGGCCGGGTTTGAGTTCGAATTCCTTGGCTAGGTCGGCTATCGACACCGTCATTTCTGTTTTCTTTACCTCAGTTTGCATATTAAATCTTCTTTGAGCCGGGCCCTTTCAACCTCGGCAACGGATCCTCTTAGCGCCCGGTCAAGGCGCCCCTTGGCCAGACCTGCTTCTATGCAGGCCTCGGCTCGGCAGAAATAGGCGCTTCTGCCGGTGCACTTTGCCATCCAAACAACGACGCGTCCCCCGACATCCCGGGAGACGCGCAGGAAGGAGCCTTGCTCTCCCTTACGTCTACATGCGATACACGTTCGTTCCGGCGGCATTCATTCCTATGCCTTCTTCTCAGCCGCCGATTGCGACTCGCTGCGGATGTCGATTTTCCACTCGGTGAGTCGCGCCGCCAACCGCACGTTCTGGCCGCCCTTTCCGATGGCCAGCGAAAGCTGGTTATCGGGTACGACCACATAGGCGCTTCTCTCGTCGGGATTAAGCTTGATCGAGTTCACCTTCGCGGGACTGAGCGCGTTGGTGATGTACTGGTAGGGATCATCGTGAAACGGCACGATGTCGATTTTCTCGTCGTAAAGTTCGTCGACGATCACTTGCACACGCCCGCCACGCGGGCCCACGCATGCGCCGACCGCGTCGACTCGCTCATCGGTGGAGATCACGGCAAGCTTGCTTCGCTGGCCAGGGTCGCGAGCCACGCTCTTGATGACCACGGTGCCGTTGGCGATTTCAGGCACCTCCAACTCGAACAGCTTGCGAAGAAGGTTCGGGTGGGTGCGGGAGATGATGACTCGCAGTCGCCGGGAGCTATCGTCCACACGCAGCACGTAGACGCGCAACCGGTCATTCGAACGGTAGGGCTCGGTGGGCACCTGCTCCCGCTTGGGAAGTTCGGCCTCCACCTTGTTGACGTTGACGAAGACGCTTTGACCCTCGCGGCGGGTGACCACTCCGGTCACGATGTCGCCCATCTTCTCGTGGAAGACTTCATTGATCTTGCGCTGCTCCGCTTCACGCAGCTTTTGGTTGAGCACCTGCTTGAAGGTCTGGGCGGCGATACGGCCAAAGCGGTTCGGATCGACCTCGGTGGCAATGAAATCCCCCACCTCGGCATCGGGCTTGCGACGGAGCGCCTCGGTGAGGCTCATCTGAAAACTTGGCTCCGAAACGACGCCGACGACTTCCTTTTCAAGGTAAGCCGTCCAACCCTTCCGTGGATCAAGATGAACCGTTACTTCGCCGGTGGCGCCGACAAACTTCTTGTACGCAACGGCAAGCGACTCTTCGATCTCCCGCTGAAGCTCTTCAAGAGGAATTTCGCGCTCTTGGGCGATTTGGTTGAGCTGTTGCAGAATATCCATTATTCGCATCACCCCTGTGGTCCCGAAAGAAAAAGGCGGCCTGAAGCCGCCTCGGGGACGCTTTTCAGTTGTGTCGTCGGATTATAGCACATGACCTAGGTTGGACCGACTCAGAACCCCCTCACCGCATTCATGAGTAAACTCAGATGGGACGGGGATTCATGCCATTTTTTGTCGTCGGATCTGACGGAAATCAATACGGGCCGGCTGACGAGCCGACACTCAAGCTTTGGGCAACGGAGGGTCGCCTTCATCCCGAATCGACCCTCAAGAATGCGGAAACGGGAGAGACGTTGACGGCCGCCAGCGTCAACGGCATCTTTCCAAGTGCGATGATGCCACCGCCTGCAATGGCCTCACCGCCCGTGGGCTCGACGGCAATAGGGAGCCCGAGCGCCTATGCCGGATACCAGCAGCCCTACGCAGCCTATCCCCGAACCATAGTGCAGCCCTCAGGCTCACATCCGGGAAAATCGCTCTTTTGGAATGCGGTGATCCGATCTCTCGGTGGTTTGGTGCTCTTCTTCCTGTTCCACGGACTTGGAGTTATTTGGGCCGGTTACGCCCTTTACTATGCCATCCGGTGCAATGCCTCTGGCCATCCAAGGGGAGTGCTCGCTATCGCGATAGCTGCTTTCTGCTTGGTGCTGGTGATTTTAGGCTGGATTTTGCGTATTGGCGGCGCCGGCGTTTAACCGCGAGATGTTTGACGTAATCAGGATCATGACAGGGAATTTATGAGATTCTATATCGTTGGCGGCGACGGAAACCAGTACGGTCCGGCGGACGTGACCACTCTGGAAGTTTGGGCCCAAGAGGGCAGGATCGAGGCCACCACGACGGTCAAGAACTGCGATACCGGCGAAACCATGGTCGCCTCGGCCGTCCCCGGGGTCTTCCCCAACATGGCCCCCCCGGAACCCGTTGGACCACCAGTGATTGCCCCAATCCCCATTCAGTCAACAGCGCCGCCCTACGGTTCCCCTGCCGCGTACAGCCAGGGATATCCGGGATATGCGCGTCCCCACCAACTTCAGGTCAGCCGAGGCGACGGGCTATTTTGGTCGGTTGTGATGCGCTCGTTCCTCTCTGTCATTTGTGCGTTCTTCGCGCCGATTGTTGGCGTGGTTTTCGCTGGCTATGCCGTGTTCCTCGCGTTCCGGTGCCGAGCCTTTGGCAACCCCAAGGCTCCGTGGGCCATCGGGGTATCGATGCTCTCACTGGGGCTGTCGGTGGCCTTGCTCCTTTTGCGCGGCGTAGGCGTCCGTTAACTTCAATTGACACCGGCAAGCGCCTCGTGATGTTCAAAGTGCTCGCTCGCCGCCTGTGTCAAGGTCGTAAAGTGAGCCCCCTTGGACCGGAAGAACCCAATCGTCTTGCGAAGCACGTCGGCTGAGTCATTGTAGTCCCTCAATCCGAGGCAGATCACTTCCCTGTCAAGGTTCGCCTCATAAAGGGGCTCCAGGTCGGCCAAGCCGGCGTCGAGGTACCCATGACGACCGTTATGGACGGCCACCGGCATGTGCAAAATGGGATTCGAGCCCGGGCGCTTCAGATCGTCCGGCGAGCTGTGGTAAGGATCGTGGGGCGCGCCGTGCCAGTCGACGAACATCCGGTAGTCGGCATCGGGCACCACCGATGAGTCAACGAGAATGCCGATCTCCTCAAGGTAGGGAATGTCGCTTGGAATGAGCGCAAATGCACCCGCTCGGAAGCTGGTGCATTTGATCGTGTGAGACTTCAAAGTGTCCTTAGCGATGTAAATGATGTTGCCGCGCTCTTTCGGATCATCGACGTATCCCCGCTCACCTTCGAAATTGACCTTCATCCCGATCTCATGCCAGCTCGGAATTTTGTGGATGAATTCGTGATAGTAAAGGCTGGTGTTCGCGCTTGGGTCCTTCATCGAGACGTGGATCAGCCACGTACAGGGGACAAACTCGGATTCAAGAACCTTGATGAACTCGCTCGTATAACAGCGGTCGTGATGAGCTCCCTCGCAATCCACCGTGAACACAACATTTGGCATCCGTCACTCTCCTGGAACTACTTTGACGCCAGTGGGCGTCGCCGTCATTGTATAACGTTTCCCAAGCACCATAAAGCCCTTGAATCGCACCGATTTCCATTGCTTTGGAAGATGAGGGCTCACATTGAGCCACTTCCCGTCCTCTAGCGGGGTGGACCAAGCCGCGCGGGGATTACGCGCATTGTCCACCCGGAAGCCCAGAAAGCCGTAGATAACCGCCTGAAGCGATCCCGCCGCCCCGGTGACGAAATAGGTTCGATTCGTGATCCGATACTCCCCGAACTGCATCAGGGGCGGCTTCTGAAAGTCCTTCCAACTCTGTTCCCAGGCTTTATAGGCCAGGTCACGATCCCCCATCCGGGCCCAAATGATCGCGTCAATCGGATCGGTCATCGCCGGTCCCAACTTCGATGTTCGCGGGACATAGCGATTCATGATCGCGTTTGCCTGGGCTTCGGCGGCCGGATACTGAAGCGGGTAGATGGCCAACTGGGCGGTAGCCTGCTTGTACACCCGCAGCGGATCGTGGTCGTAGGTCAGGAAGCTGTTTCCATCGTGCGGCAGCACGAAGCTGCCGTTCTTCGTGCTCCAAGTCTCGTCGTTGATCGCCAGCTGGGCCACCAGATTCGTGTAGAGGTCGTTGTCGGCCTCGGCCCACTCATTGGGAGACACCACATCGGTCAGTTCCCGCTTGCCGTCAGGACGGAGGGTCGAACGTGTGAGATAGTAGTTGGCCGCCCCGCGGACAAAGCGCTGGATCATGCCCCTCATTCCTTTCCAATGGTCCGGCCGCGTTGGCGCCTGATCATCCATCAAACCCATCGCCTCTGCATCACGAAGGGCCCACGCGGTGCTGCCCGTCCCATGAATCTCGAGCCTAAGGTGGGGAGGCGCCAATTCCAACCCGGACACGCTTGACTCCCAAGGAACTTGAACCACGCCGTTATGCTCGTATGCCTTGAGAAGGCTTAGCCGGTAGGCCTCGATCCAACGTGCCGATTCGGGATCGATGAACGCCATGGTCGGCATCACCCACACGTCTGCATCCCAAAACACATGACCGCCATAAAGCAAATTGCTCAGCCCAAACGGGGCGACGCGAATCGACTCGCGAACGCTGCGATTGGAAGGCTTGGTCGGTCCTATTCGGCTTGAGGAGATCAGGCTTCGTAAGTAGAACAGTTCGGAGTGAACGGCCTGCTGATCGGCCACCGGCCCGTCGATTTCGATGTCGGTCGACCAGATGTTGCGCCAGTATGCCCGGCTGGCGGCAAGGATGGCTAGACCCCTTGCCGATTGGCCGGCGCCGGGATCAGGGAACTCGTGCAGGTCGCCCTCCGCCGCCTTGCCCACCGACTTGGCCATCGCACTCTCCACGACCTCCGATCGACCCCATACCATTCCGATCGGCTTGTCAACGTCCAAAACATCAGGATTCATTGCCTCAACGATCTCGGTCTCCGTCCCGTCCATCGAAAAGCGTGTGGTCAGGATGCCGGAGTGAAAATCGAGGATTTGACGATAGCCGGTCACCCGGTTTTCGTCAAACGGAGGCCCGTTTGGCAGCGGACTTGGGAGCTGGACCAGGTTTTCCTTTCCTGACGTCTGATAGTTGTCGGCGCGGAATGCCGGCAGCCCGGAACCCCCTCCGTTGCGGCCGATTCGAATCCCCCACGCGCCGTTCCAGAGAAGCGCCGGCGAAGGGTTTTGCGGGTCCGTCGAGACGGCGGTCCATGGGTTTGGCGGAGCGGAAGTGAGAGCCGGGCCGGAAACGGTTACCCCTTTTTGAACTAAGTTACAGCCCGCCAGGCTTGCAGCCACGATCCACAAAGCCAGCAACCGACGCCCCATAGCCTTTCATACCAGCAAGCAAGCCTCTTTCGAGCGAAAAGCCTCTCTCGAAAACCGGATCATGGCTCGTTCGACGGCAAATCCCCTCGAACCACGAGAGTCAAAAGGCGTCTCAAGTTCGGGCGGCCATCATCCGTCCACGATTCCAACCTCAATTCAACGCCAGCATCATAGGTATAGTTTTCAAAACCATGTTCGCGTACCTGGTAGTACGCGGTCTTTTGGGGGTCTACCACACACATGACTTTGCTCAAGAATGCGATGCAGGTGAAGGCGCCGGCATCGCTTCGCGGTCTCTTCATTGCCTTGCTCACCCTTCTCGTTGCTTTAATGCCCGGTTTTGCGCTTGCCGGCGAAGGCGACGTCGTGCTTAAGTTCACAAGCGCCGACAACATCTACCTTTACATATCGCTGGTTTTTGGCGTATTGGCGCTTGCCTTTGGAGCCGCCCTTGCCAGCAAGGTTCTCAAGCAGGACCCCGGCACCCCCAAGATGCAGGAAGTGAGCCGCGCCGTCGAAGAAGGCGCCCTTGCCTATCTGCGACAGCAAATCCGCACGATGCTCATCTTCGTCGTGCTGATCGCGGTCGGCCTGTTCTTCATGTTCGGCAACAACGCGCTGATTTCGTTGACGTTCATTCTTGGCGTCGCCGCTTCATACGGGGCCGGCTTCGCGGGCATGCTCATGGCGGTGAAGGGCAACTGCCGCACCGCCGGCGCCGCCCTCACCAGCAACAAGAAGGCCCTTGAGACCGCCTTCCACAGCGGCGCGGTCGCCGGCATGCTCACGGTGGGCATGGGACTTATCGGCGCGACCCTCATTCTCCTTTTGGCCCAAGACCAAGCCATGCAGCTTCTTATCGGCTTTGGTTTTGGTGGATCGCTGGCCGCCCTCTTCATGAGGGTCGGTGGAGGCATCTTCACCAAGGCCGCCGATGTGGGCGCCGACCTTGTGGGCAAGGTTGAGGCCGGTATTCCGGAAGACGACCCCCGGAACCCAGCGACCATCGCCGACAACGTGGGCGACAACGTGGGCGACTGCGCAGGCATGGCCGCCGACATTTTCGAATCGTACGAAGTCACCTTGGTTGCTGCCATCGTGCTTGGCGCGGCGACTGCGTCCATCTTCGACACATCCACCTGGATGAAGCTCATCCTTTTCGCCCTGATGGCTCGCGGCGTCGGCATCATCGCCTCCGGCCTCGGCATCCTGTTTCTCAAGGGCGACGACAACGTGGACTCCGATCCATTGAAGTCCATCCGGCGAGGATTCTATTTCTCGGCTGTGATTGCCGCTATCGCAACCTTCGGTCTGGCCTGGTTCATGATGGGCGGCAAGGACACCCCCATCGTCGTCAACAAGCTCGTCTCCTATCAGCAGCTTGAAGTCAGTCTGATCCAGACGGTGGATCAGGTCCGGCAGGAATTGGCGGACAAAACCGGCAAGCCGAACTGGCAGGTAGCGACCACCGATTTGGCGGCCGATCCGCGGATCAAGGCGTTGGGCTTCACCAGCAGTCAAGAGGATATGGGAATGCTTAACCAGCTTCCCAAGGCGCTCGCCGACGGCATCTCCAATCGTCTCCCACCGACGGATGGCTTCCATATCGCCGATCCCAACGACCTAAACGACAAGGCTCTGGACGACGCCGCGCAAAACCCCATGCGCGCAGCCGCCACCGACCCGGCCTACGTGAAGGTTCGTGAATTGGCCAAAGCGGGGCTCGTCTTTGCCAAGCTCAGCGGCACGTTCCAACCAGCGCCGACTCCGGCGACGAAGACGATGCCCGCGTCCCAACCTCCGGCGCAGCCGATCAACCTATGGGTCGGACCGGTGGCTCCTTCCCAGTTACAAAGCTACGTGGACATGATGAAGAAGCGCGCCGCCGGGCAGCCCGGGTCGACGCTCAATATGGACGTTCCGAAGACCACCTACCCGGTCACGATCTACGAAGATCGAGACGGCAACCTGCTGCTTGGGGCAGCCCACATCGATGGGAAGGTCATGGACTATGCCAGCCAGATCCATCCGCTGACTTACTACAAGGCCAGCGTCGATGACATGAGCAAGCAGATCGCCGGCGCCAGTCAGCCCGACCCGCAGCAGACAGCGATCGCTGAGGTTCAACAGAGCACGGTGCCGTGGTACATGTTTGCCCTCGCGATCACCTTCGGGATCTTGATGGCGTTCGCCATCGAGTACCTCACCGACTACTACGTCTCGACCCATAAGAAGCCCGTGCAAGAGGTTGCCGGCGTTTCTTCTGCGGGCGCGGCCCCGATGATCATCCAGGGATTTGCCTACGCGGCCGAATCCAGCGTCTTCATGGTCTTCGCGATTGTGATCGCCCTGATGATGCCGATCTTCTTCTTCCCCCAGGCGCTGATTCTGAGCTTCTATGGAATCGCTCTCGTAGGCCTTGGACTTCTCACCACGACCGGCTACGTGCTGGCGATGGATACGTTCGGCCCCATCTCGGACAACGCTCAAGGCGTCTACGAGATGGCCGGAGACTTCGGGGAGAACGAGTACGGCTCGAAGGTTGTCCAGCGACTGGATGCCGCCGGGAACACGACAAAGGCCCTCACCAAGGGCTTTGCCATCGCCACTGCGGTCGTCGCCGCCGTGGCCCTGTTCCACTCCTATCTTGAGTCGGCGCGACTTGAGGGCGTCGGGCTTCGGCTCGACATTCCCGAGATCTTCCTTGGACTCCTCATTGGAGGCGCCGCGCCCTACCTGTTCTCGGCCACCACGATCAACGCGGTCGGTCGAGCGGCCTTCGAACTGATCAACGAGGTCCGTCGACAGTTCCGCTCCGATTCCGGAATTCTTGCCGGCACCAGCAAGCCCGACTACGGGCGCTGCGTGGCCATCGTCACTGCCGCCGCCCAAAAGGAACTGCTCGGACCGGCAATCCTCGCGATCTTTCTTCCGATAGCGGTGGTCTTTGGCTTCTCGATCGGCAAGGCGCCGGTGTCGCTCGGCGGACACCTCTATGACCTCGTCGGCGCGGAAGCGCTGGGTGGGTTCCTCGCTGGAGCGATCCTCAGCGGCCAGTTGATGGCCGTGCTGTTGGCCAACTCGGGCGGCATGTGGGACAACGCCAAGAAGCTGATTGAAGACGGCTTATTCGGCGGAAAGGGCAGCGACGCCCATAAGGCCGCCGTCGTCTGCGACACCGTCGGCGACCCCTTCAAGGACACCGCCGGCCCCGCCATGAACCCGCTGATCAAGGTCATGAACTTGGTCGCCCTGCTGATGGCGCCGATCTTCATTCAGCACCACGACCCCTCGGTACAGATCGGCGTTACCGCAGTAGCCGTCGCCATTCTGGCAGGCAGCATCTACTGGTCGAAGCGGGGATCGATGTCCGAGTCGATGGCTTCGGCTACCGGGGCGCCTTCTGCCGAAGACGTGAAGGAGATGTCGGAGACGGCAAGCTCTGAAATGATGCCGGAAGAAGTGGTCAAGCCCAAGCGAAAGATCAAGGTCGAGGAACCGGAAGACCCCAAGCCTGAAGTGTAAGCACGCCAAGGGGTTCTCGGCCGTTCATAAGGCGGCCTAGAACCCCCTTGAACCCCGGGGGACTCAGATCTTCGGTCTTCGTGCCGGTTGCGAACCACCGGATGCGGCGGCATAAAGGCGCCTTCCGAGCCTATGCCGCTGGCTTCCCTCACCGGGTAACTTCTATAAGATGGTCCTGCCCCTCTTGCTTCTGATGGCGACGCGTCGATTGTCGCCGGGCAACGATCTCAGCTCCACGTGGGATTCGCTTGCCAAAGCGATTAGGACGCTCTATTACGCCCACGACAGCCGGAAGGCTGAGGTCGACAAGCGCCTTGCCCATTACGCGCCACTGGCGACTGCCGCGACCTCGCGGACCGACTTCGCCGGGATCATCAATAAAATGTTGGTCGAGTTCGGGGATTCGCACTTTGATTTCGCCACCTCCACCGATCAGAACTACTATGTGTTGGATGGACTTTTAAGCGGCCACCCCGAACCCCTTCCCAACATAGGGGCCTGGTTCAAGCCGGTATCCGGTGGTTATGAGCTCTCAATGCTGCTTGAAGGCGGCGCGGCCCAGCAGGCGGGCCTTCGCAAGGGTGATCTTCTCTTTTCCGCGGACGGCAAGCCTTTCGCTCCGGTCGACAGTCTAGCGGCCAAGGTGGGACGGTCGGTGGTCCTTGGCTACATTCGGAACGGACATCCCCTCACGGCCACACTGAGCGTTGGGTCGATGCCCGCCAACGAGATGTTCCTCAAAGCGAGCGAACAGAGTTTCCAGATCATCCATTCGGGGACCCGGGCCTTTGGTTATGTCCACCCTTGGGAGATGATCAACGACAATTTCAGGCGCGTGGTTGAGGAGGCCGCAGACAATTCGATCAACACCGACGGTTTTATCCTGGACCTTCGAGATGGCTTTGGCGGAAGGCCAGAAGGCTTTGACGATGTGTTCTTTCGGCCCGGCGACGTCTTGGAAACCAAGTTGGCCGGCACCTCAACCAAAGCGCTGCTCGGTTACGACAAGCCCCTCGTTGTGCTCGTGAACGAAGGCACCCGGAGCGCTAGAGAGCTGCTGGCTTACGTGTTTCAACGCAGCAAGCGTGCGCTCATCGTGGGCCAACACACCGCCGGCGCCGTACTGGGCACCTTCCCTTTGCGCCTCAACGACTGGGCGATCATCGAAATGCCGAGGGCGGAAATGCTGATTGATGGCGAATCGCTGGAAAAAGTTGGAGTCGAACCCGACTTTGTCGTCCCCAAAGAATTTGATGCCGATGGCGACGACCTGTGCCTGGCCAAGGCGATCGATACGCTTACACGCGAAACGGCGGGCAAGAAGGGTTGAGGAGAATCGCCGTCATCGGAGGCGGGATCGCCGGACTGAGCGCGGCGTACGACCTGCAGAAGTCAGGCAAGATCCAGGTCGTCCTCCTCGAAGCAAGCAACCGCCTCGGTGGCAAGATCGAGACCGTTCGAGAGCAGGGGTGTCTGATCGAATTGGGGCCTGATTCGGTGTTTTCGACCAAGCCTTGGGCCGGCGAATTGATGACCGAGATCGGCCTTGCAGACGAGTTCATCGCGCCCCTGACCTCAGAGTTTTCGATTCTATCCAAGGGCAAGCTGCACCCAGTTCCCCGGGCCCTCGTTGGATTGATTCCCACCGCATCCACCGCACTGGAATCGGTCGGGTTTCTCAGCACCGCTGCCAAGCGCAGGTTCCTCGCCGAGGCCGACGTGAAGCCAGGCGGATCCGAGGACGAGTCGATCGCCTCCTTCTTCCGGCGTCGGCTGGGTACCCGGTTTTCACAGCTCGTCGCCGAACCGCTGCTTGCGGGCATCCACGGGGGAGACCCCACAAAGCTCAGCATGCTCGCGATGTATCCGTCCTACAAGGGGCTTGAACAGACCTATGGGAGCCTCTCCGCCAAACCACACACGCCCGCCACTCCTGGCAAGGCGGGACCGCCGCCGGGTTTTGTGACGCTAAGGGGCGGCCTCGAATCGTTCGTCGATCGGCTGGTCCAATGCCTGTCATCGGTGGAAATCCACTTGTCCGAAGCCACCCGGTCGCTCCTTCCGAAATCGGGCGGTCTCCGTTTGGAAGGCGACGGCTTCGCCGGCGAATTTGACGAGGTGATCCTTGCGGTACCGTCGTTTGCCGCCGCCCCCCTACTGCAAACGTGCGCTCCCCGGGCGTCCGAACTGCTGGCCTCTATGCGAACCGTCTCGACGGCGGCCGCCGCTTTCGGATATCCGATTTCGGCATTCAAGTCCCCACCCAAAGGCAGCGGCTTCTTGGTTCCCTTTAGTGAGCCGTGCGAGATCACCGGCTGCACCGTGGTCTCCAACAAGTGGGCAAAACGGGCGCCTGAAGGGGTCGTTCTCCTCCGCGCCTTTATGGGTCAGGAGGGGCAACCCAGCGTGGATGACCAGGATGACGAGGAACTCCTCAATGCATCCCAGAATGCGCTTGAGCGGTTGGTCGGTGCAACCGGGGCGCCGCTCTTCCGTCGGCTTGGCCGATGGCCAAGGGCGATGACCCAGTACGAGGTCGGACATCTTGATCTACTCGATGATATCGAGGCCGGCTTGGGCGACTTGCCCATTCGCCTTGTGGGTTCGGCGTACCGGGGAAATGGCATCCCAGACTGTGTCCGCCAAGGTCGAGCCGCCGCCCAAGCGATCATCGACGGTCTCTGACCTTCCGGCTGACCTGTCGCTATTCGAACACCCTCCTCGACGGCAGTGGTCCAAGCTGGTAGCCGGGAGTCAAAGCCTCCAAGCGGCGACCCCTGGTTGCCGCCCCGCGCCAACCCGGCCCCGACGGGGTCGCAGAAAGGGAATGTCGCCCCATCCGTGCCCCCGGGCCTACCCTCGGGCATGTCTCCAGGATTCTTGCGACTTATTTGCGAACGCCCACGTACTGAAGAGTGTTATGCTGGCCAACCCTTACCAGGGAGCCAGGCAAAAACGGGTGAAGTTGCCCCACGTTGCCTTTGGGCTCGCAGCACTCGTCATTGCAGGCGCAGGCGTTCTCATGGAGAATTACCTTGCGTCCTCCGCCAACTACCAAGCCCGGTTTTCCTTGCCCAACGATGCATGGATACCGGCCCTCCATCACTCCATTGCGACGTCGCAGTATGTTTCCACCGAGACGGGATCGGTCGTCACCGTTGGCGAATTTGACTTTGTGTCTCCGCAACCGCTTGGGCTTCGGGGTGACGATTTTGCCGTTGTTGGCAAGGTCGGAACGCTCAAGGGCCTCAAGATGACCTTTGTGGGTCCCCGCTTCTCGGTGGATGGAGCCGACTTTCGGTTTGTCGAATTCACAACGGCGGGCCGATCCATCTGGCGCGCATTGGGCGAGAAGGGTAACTCGAAGTATGAGTTCACGATGTACGTCGCCGGGGACTCGGAGGCCTTGCGGCGCAAGCTGGCCTACGACGTACCATTCTTCAAGGAGATGGTGCTTGAGAGCCGCTTCGTCCGAAGTCAAGACGACAAGGCCGATCTAGATCGTGTCGACCTCTAGGCCCACCGCTTTAAGCGTGTGCTGAACGTTTCGGAGGTGATGTTCAAGGCTGAATATCTCCTCCAATTGTTCGCACGTGAGCCGCTCCCGCACATCGGCGTCGGCAAGCACCGAACTCTTGAAGTCCTCGCCAGACCACGCCTTGGCAGCGTTTCGCTGGGCCACCTTATAGGCCTGCTCCCGCGCCATGCCGGCGCCGATGAGGGCAATCATCACGTGCTCGCTGAAAACCAGGTCGCCCATCTTGCGCATGTTGAGCTCCATGGTATCGGGGAACACTTCCAACCCCGCGAGGATCGTGGTGAGTCGGTGGAGCATGAAGTCGGCAAGTTGACACGAGTCGGGCAACACAATCCGCTCTAAAGAAGAGTTCGTGAGGTCCCGTTCGTGCCAGGTAGCAACGCTTTCCAGCATTGCGTGCGCATTGGCTCTCAGAATGCGCGCCAGCCCACAAACTGTCTCCGAATTCCACGGGTTGCGCTTGTGGGGCATGGCGCTTGAGCCGGTCTGGCCAGAGGCAAACGCCTCCTGCACCTCTAGAATCTCGGTTCGCTGGAGGTTGCGGAGTTCTCCCGCGATCCGCTCCAGACCGGCCCCGAGCAGGGCGAGGACGTTGAGGAAGGCGGCGTGGTGATCGCGATTGATGATCTGGGTGGAAGCGGGCTCTGGCGCCAGACCGAGCCGCTTGCAAACGATCGCCTCCAATTGAGGCGAGGTGATCGCGTGGACACCGACGGCCCCGCTGACCTTACCCACTGCCACGTCTGCTTCGGCGACTCGAAGCCGCTCAATGTTGCGCTGCAGTTCCGCATACCAGTTGGCGCACTTAAAGCCAAAGGTGATGGGTTCGGCGTGAATGCCGTGAGTTCGGCCAATCATCGGGGTATCGGCATGCTTCACGGCCAGCCGCTCAATCTCCTTGGCGAGCTTTTCAGCGCTCTTGATGAGGACCCGCGCCGAGTCTCGCAACATCATCCCGAGGGCGGTGTCGATCACGTCATAGCTGGTCACGCCGAAGTGAATATAGCGGCCCGAGGGCCCGGCGGTCTCCGCCAGGTTTCGGACAAATGCCATGAGGTCATGGCGGGTCTCCAGCTCCAATTCGTCACAGCGTGCAAGGGTGAAGGTGGCCTTGGCCTTGATTTCCTCGACCGTCTCGGCTGAGATCGCACCGAGTTCCGAGTGCGCCTCGCAGATCGCCACCTCGACCTCACGCCACGTTTCGTATTTGGCCTGACGGGACCAAATCTTCGTCATGGAGGGAGTGCAATAGCGGTCAATCATGCCCTAGAGGGTACCCGCGCGCTCGACTCGTGTTTTGGGCTCAGTCATCTCGGCCATGGCATAGCGAACGCCCTCGCGCCCGATGCCGCTGCGCTTGACGCCGCCATAGGGCATGTTGTCGAATCGCAGGGTGGGCACATCGTTGATGACCACGCCACCCACCTCTAGTGCGTCAAAACATGCGTCGGCGGTCGATGCGGCGGTGGTGAAAACGCCGCACTGAATTCCGTATTCGGACCCATTGACTTGGTCTATCGCCTCTTGCAGGTCATCGAAGGGGGTGAGCGTCATGACCGGACCAAACACTTCCTCGTGGGCCAACCTCACCCCCGAAGGTACGCCCTCCAAGAGGGTGGGACGAAGCATCGTGCCCTGCCGGGCCCCGCCGGCAATGACCGAGGCGCCCGCGTCCACCGCCTCCTGAATCCAACTGGTCACACGGTCAGCGTTCGCCACGTTGATAACAGGTCCGCACACGGTTGAAACATCGCGAGGGTCCCCAGTGGGGCATGCCTCGGTCGCCCGAATAAGCCTTTCGCGGACCGCGTCGTAAATGGAGCGTTCTACGCGAACGTGCTGAACCGAGATGCAAATCTGTCCTGCATATCCATAGCCTCCGGAGACGATTTTTGGCACTGCCGCATTGAGGTCGGCATCGGCGAACACGAGCACCGAAGCATCACCCCCAAGTTCAAGGATGGTTCGGCGATTCGGGAATAGCGACTTAAGCTTCCAGCCCACCGCGGCCGAGCCGGTGAACGAGAGCATCTTGACCCGCTCATCTTCCAGGGCCGACTGGGTGTCGCAGGCCGATGCGTTGACGATATTGACAACCCCCGCCGGGCACCCTGCGTCGTGAATGATCCTACCGAGCGTCAGGGTGGATAAGGGCGCCAAGGGAGATGTCTTGAGCACGATCGCGTTCCCCGACGCGATCGCCGGTCCCACCTTGTGGGCGGCGAGGTTAAATGGCCAGTTATAGGGGACGATGCCAAAGACGACGCCGAGTGGCATCCGCTCGACGACGCATTGGTATCCAGCGCCGCGCGGGTCGAAACCAAGGTCAAGGTCCTCTCGGGGGCCGAGGCCTGCCTCTTCGGCAGACAGTGAAAAAGTGAGGGCCATGCGGTCGACCTCGGCCAGGCTCCAAACGATGGGCTTGCCCACTTCGTCGGTCAGCAACTCCGCAAGGTCTTCCCGCTCTTCGCGAATCAATGCGGCGATCCGATTTAGGAGTCGCTGCCGGTGCCCTGGCTCCGCCATTCGCCATTTGGCAAAGGCGTGGTGGGCGGCATCGACCGCGGATTCCAGATCGGCCAACCCACCCTCCGCCGCGGTACCTACCACCGAATCGTCAAAGGGGCCGCGGACCACCGCCTGTGAGGCCCCCTTCACGAACCTGCCATTGATGAGCATTTCGCTCATGGTCATGGTACGATATTATCCTATATCCGCCCATACAGGAAAGGACTGGTCGTTGCCGGTAAACTCAGCTCCACACATTTATGTTAAGAGCCGGTATCGTCGGACTTCCGAACGTCGGAAAGTCAACCCTTTTTAACGCGGTGGTCGCCAACGCCCAGGCCCAAGCTGCCAACTTCCCTTTCTGCACCATCGAGCCTAACGTGGGCATCGTCGCCGTGCCCGACGAGCGGTTGGACGTGCTTGCGAAACTGTCGCAATCAGCTGAAATTGTCCCTGCCCGCGTCGAGTTCGTCGATATCGCGGGCCTAGTAAAGGGCGCCAGCAAGGGCGAGGGGCTTGGCAACCAGTTTCTTGCCAACATCCGCGAGGTCGATGCCATCGTCCACGTGGTCCGCTGCTTTGAGGATGACGATATCATCCATGTGGCGGGCGGCGTTGATCCGGTGCGCGATATCGAGATCATTAACATTGAGTTGGCTCTTGCCGACTTGGCGAGCCTTGAGCGCCGTATCGAGCGCGCCCGCAAGGACGCTCGAACCAAGAAGGATGGTCAGGCCGAGGTCGACGCCCTTGAGAAGCTTCAGCCCGCTTTGAACGACGGGATTCCCGCGAGATCGGTGGCGCTGACCGAGGGCGAGGCGGCCGCCATCCGCACCCTCAATTTTCTGACCCTGAAGCCAGTGATCTTCGCCACGAATGTCTCCGAAGGGGATCTTGCCAAAGGGAATGCCCATGTGGAGGCGGTCCGCAAGGTGGCGGCCAAAGAGGGCGCCGAGGTTGTCGTGATCTCGGCCCAGGTGGAGGCCGAACTGGCCGAATTGGACGAGGCCGACCGGGCCGAATTCCTCACCTCCCTCGGAGTGAGCGAAGGGGGCCTCAAGTCGCTGATTCGGGCCACCTATGACCTGCTGGGCCTGCAAACCTACTTCACCACTGGCCCCAAGGAGACGCGTGCTTGGACCATTCACAAAGGCATGACGGCGCCTCAGGCGGCGGGGGTGATTCACACCGACTTTGAACGAGGCTTCATCCGCGCCGAAACCGTCGCCTACCCCGACCTAGTCGCCCACGGCTCCTCCAAGGCCGCCAAGGAAAAGGGGCTCGTCCGCAGCGAAGGCCGCGACTACGTGGTCCAGGAAGGGGACGTGATGCTGTTTCTGTTTAATGTCTAGTGATACAGGCGCGGATTCCCGCGACCGCTCTGACAGGGAGACTTCCGGGGCAGGGGCCCACCCGCGGCCCGGGCGTTTGTGGCACACGTTGCTTCGTCGCGCAAAAACATTTTTCAGCGCAGCTCCGATTCTCGGATGTGAGGGGTCAATATTGCCCGCTTCAGGTTCGCGGCAATGCCAGCACGAGGCCGAAGATCTCAAGTTGGAATGACGCGAGAGCCTGCACTTCTCACACCGAATCATTTACCGGTGAAGCCGTCCGAGCAGGAGGTTGAGATCCTACGCGTTTTCCATGGCGCTCGGCGGCCCATCACGGCGAGGGACGTCCGTTAGCGCGCCCAGCTCAATCGACATCAATTCCGCACCTTGCCGCGAGCTCCTCAACGAGCAGTTCAAATGGCACCTCAGTGCCGTTTCGGGACCAGCCGACGGGGACCTTGAGGCGGCCTGCCACGACGTAGGCGTACGGTCGGATCGTGAAGTGTCCCTGCTCGGTATCGAAGATGCTCCGATCCCCCTGGGTTGTCATTGAGATCACATCGGCGTACGCATAGAGCCGCGTCGAGCCCGGCCGGATGATCTCGAAGTTTCCTTCATCCAGCACATACTCGCTGGCGGCCGCCTGCCGGTGCACAAGATCGGTGATCGCGCTCTTCCCTACCGCCATGAGAGCCCCAGCGGCTACCTTGACGTTTTCTCCCAGTGAGCGCATGCTGTCCGGGACCACTAGCCCTCCGGAGATCTGCTTGGCATCCTTGCGGCTCTTCTCGGCCCCGGTTTGCAGCCAGCGAATGGCCTCGCCGGGTCGGTAGCGAATGAGTTCCATGGTTGCTGATTGTAACGCTTCTTTTGACGTCGCGGTTGCGCGAGATGGTCCAACCTGCCCTACGGCCGGGGGCCAATTTGGTCGAGCTTAATCCCCTGGGGGGCGACCATGCTCGCTTCCGCGAAGTTGCCACCGACCAACACCACGTTGCCCGAGTAGGTCAAATCGCTTTGAGTGAGGCTGTCCTGGTAGGTGATCCAGGTGCCTCCAAGGCAAAGGTTGCCCTCCACAACATTGCCGCCGGGGTTGGCCAGATCGGACTCGGAGGTGGCGGCGAGGGCCGGATATCGAACGCTGTAGGGCGGATTGTGGGGGTCCACTGCCCGGAACGACTCGATATAGTTCCAGCCGGCTCCCGGCTTCATGTTCTCCGCCGCCCAACCGCGCCCCCGGGCATCGAAGGCGATTCCAGGGGAGGGCTTCAAGAAGGTGTTGTTCTCGATGATGTTGTCTCGACCACCGCCTAACATGATCGCGGTGCCGGGGCCCTCGAAGACGTTGCCGAAGATGGTTGCCCCGTCAAAGCAGTCGTCCAGATAAACCGACATGACGCCATCGTAATTGCCGCCCACCGTCACGTGTGGACCAATCTCGCGGAAGCGGTTGAAGCAGATCATGTTGCCCCGCATGGTAGCGTTGCGACCCATATAGACGGCGCCGGCATCTCCCGTGCCGGTGCAGACCCGGCGGATGTCGTTGTATTCCACCAAATGATCATTGCCGCTCAAAAGAATCGCCTGGTGGGGCGCGTCGTGAATGGCGTTATGGCAGACCCGGTTACCAACTCCGCTGATCTCGACACCTGGGTGATAGGTTAATAATCGGCGCGCATACTTGTAAATATCGTTGTCTTCCGCATAGAGGTTGGCTGGCGCAAGGGTCTTTCTGTCGCCGCCATCCAGCGAGATGGCTGTGGCGCCAAGGTCGTGAAGTCGGCAATGCGCGACTCCGCTCGCCTGGCATCCTTCAAGCGCCACGCCATACGTGCCGAAGTTGGCAATCTCGCACCCGAGAACGGCTACGTTCTCGCTGTTTTCGGCCAGGACGCCCCCGTCCCGCCCAAACTCCATCTTCAGGCCGCTGAACTGGACGTCGTGGCACCCCTTCAAGTGGAACATTGGTCCGGGCAGGACGCTCGCCACCGCCTCATGCTTCTGAAGGGGAGCCGGGGGCCAGAAGTAGAGCATTCGGCTGGCGCGGTCAAGGACCCAATCGCCTGGCGCACTCAACCCCTCCAGAAGATTGAGAAAGAAGAACCGCCTTCCCTCCTTCAGCCCGAAGGGCGGCGTCGCTCCAATCTCCACCCCGGTTGTCGAATCCAGTCCGATCACCTTCTCATAGGACTCGGCCCAATCAAAGTTCCAAAAGCCCAGTGCCCAGAGGTCATCCTGCCGTCCCCACGCGAACGGCGTTCCATCCGATAGCATGAAGCGGTTCGGTCCCGTCAACGAACCGACCTGGAGCCACCCAGTCGTCGGGTATCGGGCAACGGTCATCGGCTGATCATCGAAGAAGAGCTGCAACGGGGCCGGCCTCTCCGCAATGCCAAAGCCTTGCCGCTCAAGGGTTCCCAAATCGATGGCCGGTGCTAAGGTCGAGACCCTGATTAGACTCCGCCCAATGGCCCCGATTCTCGCGAGTACTTGCCGGTCCGCTACCGGCTTCCATCGGTTAAGATAGACGCCGCCCGAAAGGCATGCCCCCGGCTCGCCCGTGATGGTCATGTTGGAGTCTTCAGGGCCCACCTCAACCGTCTGGGCTACCGGATAGACGCCGGGCTCGAGGTGAATGGCAACTGCCTGCAACAGACCTTGCCGCTCGCTCCCGGCGATCTCCAGCGCCCTTCCGAGCGTGAGAAGCGGTCGATCGCTCGTGCCCGGATTCAAGTCGCTTCCACCAGGCGAAACCGTCAGGCTCAACGGGTTCAAGAGCAGGGCCATGGCGATGACGGCAAGGGCGCACATGATCCCACCATACCCTTCGAATTCCCGCTGGAGTCGCCATCGGTAGGGATGCCGTCCTCGCGTCCTCAGGCTCTTGGGGTTGCCCGCCCCTAACCCGTTTGCCCGCTCCAAACACGGGCGGCGCCAAACACTCTAGGACGGAGGGGACGCCGCCCCTACCAAAGGGGGTCCACTCGCCGTGGTCTAACTCAGAAGCCGCGTGGGATTCTCAAGGAAGCCTTTCACCAAGTTGATGAAGGCTGCCCCTTTGGCACCATCGATGACTCTGTGGTCGAACGAGCCGGTGATGTTCATGATGGGGCGCACAACCAGCTCATCGTCCTCACCGATCACCACGACCCGCTTCCGAACGCTCGAAATCGCGAGGATAGCGGCGTTGGGTTGGTTGATGATGGCGATGAAATTATCGACGTCCAGCATTCCCATGTTCGAGATCGAAAACGTGCTTCCGCTCAGCTCATCAAGAGCGAGCCGGTTGGCGCGGGCGCGCTGAACCAGGTCTTTGACTCGCTCGGAGATCTGCCGGAGGGTTAACGTCTGCGCCCCGTGCAAAACCGGCACCGTGAGCCCTTCCTCAACGGCGGCTGCGATACCAATGTTGACCGCCCCAAACTGCACGATGCTGCTGCCGTTAAAGGTGGCGTTCACCTCGGGCATTTCGGTGAGGGCTTTGGCGCTTGCCTTCACCACGAAGTCGTTGATTGAGACCTTGCCGCTGCCTTCGGCTTCAAACTGGACTCGCAGGTCCAGGATCTTGGACACATCCACCTCGACCGTCGCATAGAAGTGGGGCACCTGCTGCTTGGATTCGAGGGTGCGCTTGGCGGTGATCTGCTTGAGACGGGTCAGGGCCACCTGCCGATCGGCGGCGGCCACGGCAATCGGCGTGAAAACAGGGGCGGCGATCGCCGGCGCGGCGGGAGCCGCCTTGGGCGCCTGGCGAACGTCCTTTTCGACGATCCGTCCACCCGGGCCGCTGCCAGTGATGCTCGTCAAATCTACGCCAAGTTCGGCGGCGATCTTCTTGGCCAAGGGCGACGCAGATACCCGGCCGGGGGCCGCGGCCGCAGGCGCCGATGCGGCAACCGCAGCGGCGTCCTTTGGGGTCTCCGATTCATGGTGGTCATTGGCGGACCCGTTGGCCGATGCCGAAACTCCAGAGCCCCATCCTTCGGGAAGAGTCTCGCCGGCTTTGAGGAGGGCGGCAATCGGTTTGCCAACCGGTACGGTCGCCCCCGCTTGGATGAGGATGCCCTGCAAGGTGCCCGATCCGGGGGCCTCGAGTTCCAAGGTGGCTTTGTCGGTCTGGATTGTGCCGATCACATCGCCCGACTTCACCTTGTCACCCTCTTTCTTAAGCCACTCCAGAAGGGTGCCTTCCTCCATTCCGTCGCCCATCTTGGGCATGATCACTTCGGTCATTGAGCTTGAGACGCCTCCACCACCAACTTAGGCTCAAGATTACCCGTGATGGGCCGGGCTGCCGCACGTCGAACTCGAAGGTCATCTTCGTTGGCGCTAAGGGCTGCTTGTATTGGCGCCCGAGGCGGGGGCTGCCGGCGCCGACTGGTCGTCCGTGTTTGCGCCCTCCTGAAAATTGGCATAGCCTTGGCTCTCTGCCTGATCGCGGCTAGTGAAGTACACCCGCCGGGCGGCGGGAATCTTCGCCTCGCTGTCGGGCACGTCCTTGTAGTACAGCTTGGTCTGGCTGTCGCCAACCAAATCCGGCCGCTGCATTTCCCTCAAACTCTTACACCCGCCAAGCGCCAGCGCCGCGAGCACCATAACGGTTAACCACTTCATGTGGATTTGGACGCAGGTCCACTAAAAATGGCTTCACAGTCGCGCGATCACGGCGTCCCCCATTTCCTTGGTGCCCACGAGCCGCGTGCCCTCGGTGTAGATGTCGCCGGTGCGATAACCCTCCTCAAGGGTGGCCTCTACGGCCTGCTCAATGCGAGAGGCAGTGGCAAAATCGCCGAAGGAATATTGGAGCATCATCGCGGTGCTGAGGATGGTGGCGAGGGGGTTGGCCTTGTTTTGCCCCGCGATGTCGGGCGCGCTGCCGTGGATGGGCTCGTAGAGGCCGAACACGCGGCCCCGGTTGGGGTCGCTTAGGGAGGCGGAGGGCAGCATGCCGAGCGAACCGGTGATGACCGACGACTCATCGCTCAGGATATCGCCGAACATGTTCTCGGTGACGATCACGTCGAATTGCTTAGGATTCCTTACAAGCTGCATGGCGCAGTTATCGACCAGCATGTGAGCCAGTTCAACGTCCGGGTAATCGGCGGCGACCCCGATCACCGTTTCGCGCCATAGGCGGCTGGTCTCGAGCACGTTCGCTTTGTCCACGCTGGTTACGTGTTTGCGGCGGTTCTGCGCAATCTCGAAGGCACGACGAGCAATCCGCTCGACCTCGGGCTTACTGTAGATACAGGTATCGACCGCTACCGCGCCATCTTCGCGGCGTTCGCGGGGCTTGCCAAAGTAGATGCCTCCGGTCAGCTCGCGCATCACCACGAGGTCGATGAGGCCGTTGTCGCCTTTCAGGGGCGAGGAACTGAGGAGAGCGGGAAAGGTCTTGGCCGGGCGTACGTTGGCGTAGAGATTCAGCTCGCCGCGCAGCGGCAATAGCGCCCCGACCTCCGGTCGAAGGGACACCGGCTGCACGTTGTCCCACTTCGGGCCACCGACCGCGCCTAAGAGCACGGCATCTGATCGCTTACAGAGGGCGAGGGTTTCTGGCGGAAGCGGATGGCCGGTGGCATCGTAGGCGCAACCGCCTACAAGCGCGGATTCAAATACAAGGTCCGCGCCCACCGCTTCAAGGACGCGCACCGCCTGGGCGGTGACTTCAGGGCCGATTCCATCTCCGGCGAGGACGGCAATCAAATGGGGCATAGAGTTAGGATTATGGGCGATTTGCCGGATTTATCTCCCTCACCCATCCGGGGTCCCCTGCCCCGGAAGTCCTCTCCCGCAAACAGCATCGGGAGAGGAGTCTTAAATGGGCTCTGGGTCATCAACCGTGGCATCTAACTTTGGATCGGCGTTGGCAGGTACGAGGTTGAAATGGTCAAGGATAAGATAGGCGAAGCCGGCGCCGAGCAGGCCGCAGCAGATGCCGCCCAGCACATCGGTAGGCCAGTGGACGCCGCGGTAGATGCGGCTGAGAGCCACAAGTGACGACCAGAAAATTGCCGCCAGGCCGATCCAGCGACAGTCTGGACGTCGCCAGGTCAGCATCAAGGCCATGATCGCCAGGCCAAACGACGACGCCGTATGCCCGCTGGGAAAGCTGTGATAGTAGATGGCCTCCTGCGGATGGGCGAAGGGCAGCAGGCTCGGACGATTTCTCGGGATCAGGGCCTTGAGGCCATCAGAAAGCAGGAACCCCGCCAACGCGGTCGCCAATCCGATGGGAAGCGCATACCGTCGGGTGGCCTTGAAGAGGATCAGGATGACCACGTACCCCGTCTCAGACCACCCGAGGCCGCTGAACGAGAGCAGGGCAAAGAATGGATCGAGCCAATCTCGGTGCATGCCGAGGTGAATCAGCCGGAAGATGGCCATGTCGGCAGATTGGAGTAATCGGTCCAAGATTGGGTCATGCTACCGCGCCACCCTTCAGCCGCCGGCGGAGAGCTTATAAACGAGAAGTAAGAGTTCGACCGCCGACTGACAACCTTTGGCCCTTCCTGCGTGAATCAGTGTATATTGTCCTCAGGATCAGAGGCGATTTCTTAGCGGAGTCTTGCGTCTCGATGACCCTTACGTGACCTGCGCATGCTCCGTACCTGTCGCTTTTTTGCCCTGATCGCCACGCTCCTGATTGCCTGCACGGGGCTGGCCGAGCCCACTCTTCACTTCTGGATGGTGGGGGCGGGACTCGAGGATCAAGAGCTTTACACCCGCCTCGGCAACGAGTTCGAGAAAACCGAGCATGTCAAGGTGAGCTTCCTGCCTCTTCCTTGGGGCAGCTTCAAATTCAAGTACTTGACGGCGATGGCCGCCGGCCTTCCGCCCGATGTCGGCATCACCAATAATGGCGGGCCATACGACTACGGCATCGTAAGCGGCGTGGTCGACCTCCGTACCGAGTTTCCCGACCGGGTCAAGGAGCTTGAAGACCGCTACTACCCGGCCACCCTTCCCCTCGGATCAATCGGTAACCACCTCTACGGGGTGCCCTTCGACACCACCACCCCCATCATCTTCTACCGAACCGATACTTTCCAAAAGCTCGGGCTCAGCCCACCGACCACCATTTCCGAATACAACCACGTCCTGAACGTGCTGGATGCGAACGGGTACATGACCTACTTCGAGTTCCCCAGCACCGCTGCCTGGTCGCTATCGATGTACACCATGCCTTACGGCAAAAGCAGCGTTCACATGGATGCCCAGGGCAAGCCGACGGTGGACTGGCTCGATCCCCTGTATCAAAAGGGGGTCGTCGAAGCGCTCAACCTGTGGTGGATGCACCTAAGCCCTGGCCAGAATTTGAACGGAGGCGGAGGCGGCGTCTTCGCCGCCGACAACATCGGCACCGCAACCCCGGTCTACGTTGCAGTCACCGACACGTTCACCGAGCTGCATATCAATAAGCCCGCCCTTGATGGCCATTGGGCGATGGCCACGTGGCCGATCGCCGATGGCGGCAAGCCTTACAACATCATGGCGGGGACATCGCTCGTCATCTTTCGGGATGCAAAGCTGAAGAAAGCGGCGTTCGACTGGATCATGTTCCTGACGAGCATGCCCGTACAGCACGAGATCGTGCTCGACCATTTGAGCCGGGGTGAAAACTCAAGCTGCTTCTTCTCGACGGTGCGGCAGGCCTATGAGCCAAGCAACGATGCCTTTTGGAACAGTGAGCCCAAGCTTCAGGCGGAGCACGACCTTGTGGATGTTTACAAGAAGGTGCTTCCCTCCTTTAACACCCAACAAGGCGTGCCCGGGTCGGAGGACGTCGGCCCTCTCGAGCAGAACTTCCTGGATTCGGTGGGCTCTTTCATTCAAAGCCGGCAGGATGAAATTGCCGCCCGACACGGCATCAGTCGCCGGGAAGTCATCGAAGCGTTTGGGCAGGGCAAGTATCAGGACGAGTACAACACGCTTGAGAACGACATCCGTGACAAGGTCGCAAGCGGCTACAAAGACCTTGCTCCCAAAGCGATGGAGATCTTCGCCAAGGAGAGTGGCGAGGGAGCGTTCTATGCGGACGTGTCCAGCCACTTTGCGGAAGCTCAGGCCGCTCCAGACGCCCTTAAGGTCGCCAAGTGGGTGGCGCTGCTCATCTTCGTGGGCTATGTCGCCTTCGCGGTGGGCCCCAAGAAGAACCGAGCCAACCTTATCTCCTACCTCCTCATCGCACCGCCTTTGGCGCTTTCGCTGATCTTCGTTTTCATCCCCGCTGCCGTCGCCCTCTATATCTCCTTCACGAAATACCATCCCGTCCTCCCGCTTTCCGCTGCGCGGTGGAACGGGATTGATAACTACCGCGAGGTCATTGGGAACGGCGACCTGCCGGCGAGCCTTTGGAGGACTGGCCTGTACGCGGTGGTCACAGTACCGATCGGCATGGTCGTTTCGCTCGTCTTTGCGTTTCTCCTCAACAATAGGCTAAGGGCCCAGCGCTGGTGGCGCTTTATCTTCTTCTCACCGATGGTCACCGGCGTCGTGTCGATCGCCCTCATCTTCACTCTTCTGCTCCTCGACTCACAACTGGGTTGGCTGAACGCCCTCCTGCTTGATTGGCATTGGGTCAAAGACCCGATTCAATTTCTTACCAGCGAGAAGTTCTTCCTGCCGAGCGTGATGGCACTCGCCATTTGGCAGGGCTTGGCGTTCTCCATCCTTGTATTTCTCGCCGGCCTGCAGCAGGTTCCCGAAGAGCAGTTCGAGGCGGCCGAGATGGATGGCGCCGGCCAAGTTCGCAAATTCTGGAACGTCGCGGTGCCCGGCATTCGACCCCAGGTCTTTTTCATGCTGGTGCTGGGCGTGATCGGCAGCTTTCAGGTTTTCGATACCATTTACACCCTCGCCGGCAAGAGCGGGGGCGCCAGCGCCCGATTTGGCCCGGAGGATGCCGGCCAAACCGTCGTCCCCCTCCTCTACCACTACGGCTTCGAATCCTTTGAAATGGGCAAGGCGGCCGCCGTGGCGTACGTGCTCTTTGTCATCACGATCCTGATCACGATGATCCAGCTATGGCTCCATCGGCGGGGAGAGGTCTAAGCCATGCGGAAGGAGAAAGGAAGCCTTTGGGGGACGTATCTGCTGCTCACGCTTGGTGGGCTTGTCATGATCTTCCCCTTCTATTTCATGATCGTGACCTCATTCAAGAGCAAGGATGAAGCGCAGGCGATTCACCCTAGCTTCTGGCCCCATCCCTTCACCATCGAACCTTACATTGAACTGGTTCGGGATAATGTCGTCTTCCGCGCGGCGGTCAACAGCGTGATCGTCGCCATTCTATCGACGGTTGGCACCGTCCTGATTTGCGCGTTGGCTGGGTATGCGTTCGCCAAGCACCGATTCGCAGGGCGAGACGTGTTCTTTGTTGTCCTCCTTTCCACGATGATGATCCCGGGCGCTGTCCTCTTGATCCCAGGATTCCTGCTCTTCCGCGACTTCGGCTGGCTGGATACATGGGCGCCCCTCATCGTTCCCGGCCTGGGCGGCGCGTTCGGCGTGTTCATGTCCCGTCAGTTCATCGGGACCATTCCCGACAGTCTGATCGAATCGGCCCATCTAGAGGGCGCGAGCGAATGGCGAATCATCTTCCGCATCGTGTTCCCGCTGTCCAAGGCGTTACTGTCCACGCTCGCCATTCTGACCTTCCTTGGGTCCTGGAACAGCTTCATGGGCCCGCTCATCTTCCTGCTCAACGACAAGCTGTTCACACTTCCCATCGTGATCGCCTTGCTTCAAGGGCGCTTCAGCGACCGCCAGAACGTCGAGATGGCAGGGGCAATGGTCTCAATTATCCCGGTGCTCATTTTGTTCTTCTTCTTCCAGAAACAGGTGGTGGCGAGCCTTGCCAATACCGGTCTCAAAGAGTAGCTCCGCCGCCGAATGCGCCCAACTAAACTTGGTCAAACGGGCAATTTCAGCTGTAGACTAGCGGTTGAGGGGGCTATCAAAGATGCAAGTCCTTAATAACGAAGCGTTGATTTCTGATGCCGAGGCTCGGCAGTTTGCCAACCATTGGATCGAAGCCTGGAACAGCCACGATGTAGACCGCATCATGGCCCACTATGCAGACGATGTGCTTTACCAATCCCCGCTGATTGCGCAGCGAGGGTTTAGCGAGCGGGGCCAGCTGAACGGCATCGAACAGGTTCGAGAGTATGTGACCCGGGTTCTGCCTAACTATCCCGACCTTCGCTTTGAGCTGTCGGGAGTGGCAACCGGAGTCCATAGCGTGGTGATTTTCTATCGGAACGTTGCCCGCGACGTCCGCGCCGCCGAGACGTTCGTGCTTGATGACGAAGGCAAGGCGGTCGAAGTCCGCTGCCATTACTTTTCCTGAGGGTTGGTTCGAATACTTAATGTCTGGCGTTCTCGGCGTCCAGAAGACTTGGAATTCACCGTGGGAGTGTGGTTGCTGGCAAGCCACGCCCTTCCGGATGCGACGGTTGGTCCGGGGCGGTGGGACAGCCTTTGTTACGAATGGTAGACTCCACAGACACGGGCCGGCCGATCTGGCCGGCTTTTTGCGTTGTCGGATTCTATGCTTGACGATACCGACTTGATGAGCCTTGGCTCAGAGCGCGACCGACTTGACGATGTGCGCATCGCGGAGGCTCGGCCGCTGATTTCACCGGCGATTCTCCTCGAAGAAATCGCCCGCAGCGAGTACGGGTCACGAACGGTGCTGGAGGCCAGGCGGACGGTTTGCGAAATTGCCTTTGGCAAGGCTGACTCTCGGCTGGTTGTCATCGTCGGGCCATGCTCCATCCATGAGTTGAGCTCAGCTCGCGAATACGCGAGCCGAATCAAACAGGTCGCTGAGCGGTACCGCAAGGAGCTTTTCATCATCATGCGCAGCTACTTTGAAAAGCCGCGCTCGGTGGTGGGTTGGGAAGGGTTTATCACCGACCCCGATCTCGATGACTCGCACCACATCAATAAGGGTCTGCGCGAAGCGCGCACCCTCCTGCGCGACCTTGCTGAGATGGGACTGCCGGCGGCAACCGAGTTCCTCGATATGACGGTGCCCCAGTACATCTCCGATTTTGTCACCTGGGGAGCGATCGGGGCGAGAACAGCCGAGAGCCAGCCGCACCGCAAACTGGCTAGCGGCCTCTCCATGCCGGTTGGGTTCAAGAACCCCGTCGACGGGCGGATCCAGCCCGCGATCGACGCCATCATGTCGTCTCGTCGATCCCACTGGTTTCCCGGCATTACCAAGGACGGCGTTGCCGCTCATTTTCGCACGAAGGGGAATGAACACACTCATGTGGTGCTGAGGGGCGGCTCAAAAACGGGTCCCAACTTCGATGCCACTCACGTGGAAGAGGCCTCCCGCAGTCTCCGCGAAGCCAAGTTGCCGGAACGCGTCATGATCGACTGCAGCCACAGCAACTCAAACAAGGACCATTCCCGGCAGCGTATCGCCGTCGAGTCGGTGGCGAAGCAGGTTCGATGGGGTTCACCCAACATCATTGGGGTCATGATTGAGAGCAACCTGTTGGCGGGACGCCAGGATATCGTCCCCGGCCAGCCGCTCGTGTACGGCAGAAGCATCACCGATGCCTGCGTCGACTTTGACGAGACCGAGCGACTGCTCGAGCTTCTGGCTCAGGCCGTCACCAACCGATCTCTGTAGCTCCACTTGCCCTCTTCAGTTTGAACCTGACATGCCAATAATCGGGTTAGGATTGGAACGCCGGTCCTTGGGGTTGCGGCATTGGCAGACGCAAAGAAAGACGACAAAGGCGAAGGGAAACCAGCCAAAAAGGGGGGCATTGGCAAGCTCCTGGTCATCGTAGTGGTGGCGCTCGTCTTGGCGGGCGGCGGCTACTTCATGATGTCCCATGGCAAAGACACCAAGCACAAGGGCACCAAGAAGGTTGAACTCGGCGAGGGAATTCCCCTTAAAGAGCTTCTTGTCAACCTGAGCGATGGCCAAACCTACCTGAAGACGGAGATAGGTCTGGTGTGCCTCAAGGACTTCTCGAAAGACGCGATTGACAAGAATTCGATCCTGATCAACGACGCGATCATCATGCGTCTGAAATCGAAGTCGCCCCAAGACCTTTCGACCCAGGCCGGCCTTAAGCTGCTCAAACGCCAGCTTTGCGCCGACATCAACTCGGTTCTCCCGAAGAAGGACGATGACGCCGATGACGGGTCGGCTGATCCCAAGAAGGATGCTCCGCTGGATGCCGACTATCCCTACGATTCAAAGTCGGGGCCGGTGATGAAGGTCCTTTTCAACAGTTTCGCCACCCAATAGCAGGTTGCGCAGGGCCCTACTCTGCCCACTTCGCCTTGCCTCCAGGTAATGCGACCTGAGCGACGACAATCGCGAAGGCCGCAACGATGAGAAGCAAGAGCGCAAGGCCAGTCGCGTTCGCAAGGTTGCCCTCAAATCCCACATAAATCGCCAACGGCATTGTCTGGGTCACCCCCGGCAGGTTGCCGGCAAACAGGATCGTGGCTCCGAACTCGCCGAGTGCTCGGGCAAATGCCAGCACCATGCCCGCCGACATGAGCGGGGCCGACAGGGGAATCACCACTGACCAGAACACCCTTCGCCGATCCGCTCCGTCAAGTGCGGCAGCCTCCAGCAAGGCGCCATTTACCGAACCAAACGCTTCGGCGGCGTTGCGGATGTAATAGGGCGCTGCCACAAAAACCTGGGCGATGACGACGGCGCCCGCGCTGAACGGCAAGTGGATGCCAACCGAGGAAAGCGAGGGCCCGAGCAAACCGGTGCGCCCGAAGACGAGCAGGAGGCCGATGCCGGCGGCGGCCGGGGGTAGCACGATGGGTAGTGCGACCACTGATTCAAGAAGGGCCTTGACCGAACCTCGCGAGGTCGCGATTAGGAGGGCCAAGGGCGTGCCCAAGATCCCGATGACCAGCACGCCAATGGCGCAGGTCTTCAGGCTTATCACAATCGCCGACTGCGTATCGGGATCAGCCAGGGAGGGTAATGCGCGATGTTGGAGCGAATAAAGGGCAATGCCGATCATGGGCAGAATGAGGAAAAGCACGAAGCCCCAGCCCAAAGAGGTCGAAAGTCCCCGTAAATATCGCATTCTTTCGCAAATTCGGCAACGAAGTTAAAGTTCTGGTCAAAGCCGGGAACGTTCACATGACCCGTTCCGTTAGGAAAGATAGACGCATATCCTCCTTCCCCCGACCGGGCCGAAAGCAATCGCTTTCGGCCTGGTTGGCTTTTTGATGGCATTATGGCGGCCAAGGTACAATGGAAGGTGAGGCGCGGCCAATGTGTCGCGCTTTTTTGGTGCAAATCATGCAATACGAAGCCGACCTGATGAGCCTGGGTTCGGAAAGGGATCGCCTGGACGATGTGCGCATCGCGGAGACCCGGCCGCTTATTTCGCCAGCCATCCTCCTGGAGGAGATCGCTCGCACCCCGGAAAGCTCAGCTAAGGTTCTCGCAGCCCGTCGGACCGTTGCCGAGATTGCGTTCGGCGAGGACAAGCGGCTAGTAGCGATTGTGGGACCGTGCTCCATCCACGATCCGGCGGCGGCTCGCGAATATGCGGAACGCATCACAAGGATGGCCGATCGCTACCGCGATCATATATTCATCGTGATGCGCACCTATTTCGAGAAGCCTCGAACGGTGATCGGATGGGAAGGTTTCATCACCGATCCCGATCTCAACGGCTCCCACCGAATCAACCGAGGGCTTCGGGAAGCTCGAGGTCTCCTACGCGACCTTGCCGAGATGGGACTGCCCACCGCGACCGAGTTTCTCGATATGACGGTGCCTCAATACATCAGTGATTTCCTGACATGGGGCGCGATCGGCGCCCGGACCTCGGAGAGCCAGCCCCATCGCCAACTCGCAAGCGGCCTTTCCATGACGGTGGGCTTCAAGAACCCGGTTGATGGGCGCATCCAGCCTGCGGTCGACGCCATCCTCTCTGCCCAGCGTTCCCATTGGTTCCCTAGCATCACCAAGGACGGAGTCGCCGCCCACTTCCGCACGACTGGAAATCAGCACACTCACTTGGTCCTTCGCGGAGGGTCAAAGAGCGGACCCAATTTCGAAGCCTCCCACATCGAGGAGGCGGCGGCTGTCCTGGCCAAGGCCGGCCTACCTCAGCGTGTCATGGTGGACTGCAGCCACGCAAACTCTCATAAGGACCATACGCGACAGGGAGGGGTTGCGCTGGAGATCGCCGATCAACTGCGAAACGGCTCGCGGCACGTCTTTGGCATCATGTTGGAGAGCAACTTGGTGGCCGGTCGCCAAGACATCGACCCTATGCGAGAACTGGTCTATGGTCAAAGCGTGACCGATGCCTGTATCGACTTGGAAGAGACCGATCGCCTCCTCGACGCTCTGGCGACCGCGGTCGCCCACTAACTCGACGAACGAGATCAACCTGCTAGGAGCACGTTCACGGCTTCGATGCGTCCATAATGGGTCCTATGTCCCAAGATGTACGTCGGATTCTCGCGACCGACTGTGGCTCGACCACCACCAAAGCCATCCTCATCGAAAAGAACGATGCCGGCCAGTACCGCCTGGTCGCCCGAGGCGAGGCGCCGACCACGGTGGAACGACCGTTTGAAGATGTGACGGTGGGCGTTCTCAACGCGGTGACCGAACTTGAGGAGGTCACGAGTGAAACGGTGCCCGAAGGGTTTCCAAACGGCAAGCGAACCCTGATTGAAAACGGGCTCGTCAAGCGGTATTTGAAGGAAGGCGTGCGCTCAGGCGAAGCCAAGGACGCACTCGACGGTTCGGACATGTACGTCTCCACGTCATCCGCAGGCGGCGGCCTGCAAATGATGGTCGCCGGGGTGGTCAAGTCCATGTCGGCGGAATCTGCCGAGCGCGCCGCCCTGGGCGCCGGCGCGATCCTCATGGATACCCTTGCCGTAGACGATGGCCGCAAGGAGTATCAGAAGGTCGAACGGCTACGCCAATTGAGGCCGGACATCATCCTCATGTCGGGGGGAACCGATGGTGGCACCAAGTCCCACCTCATCGAAATGGGTGAAGTAGTCAGGCGCGCCGATCCCCGCCCTCGGTTCGGAGACATGAAGCTCCCCGTGATCTACGCGGGCAACAAGGAGGCCCGCGAGGAGGTCAGGACGGTGCTGGGCGAAGGCATCGAATTCAAACCGGTGGACAACCTGAGACCCACCCTTGATCGCGAGAACCTCGACCCTGCCCGCGATGAAATCCACGAGATGTTCCTTGAACATGTGATGCAGCAGGCGCCCGGCTACTCCAAGCTCCTTGAATGGACGAGCGAAGAGGTGATGGCCACTCCGAATGCGGTGGGCAAGCTCATGAAGCACTATGCCGACCAGGAGAAACTCAATATCCTGGGGGTTGACATTGGCGGGGCGACCACCGATGTATTCAGTGTTTTTAGCGGAATCTATAACAGAACTGTTTCCGCGAATCTCGGCATGAGCTACTCGATCTGCAATGTGCTCAAGGAAGCGGGAATCGATAACATTGCCCGCTGGCTGCCTTTCGAGATTGATACCGCCGAGGTGAGAAATCGCCTTCGCAACAAAATGATTCGGCCCACAACGATTCCCCACACCTACGAAGATCTGCTCATTGAACAAGCGGTTGCTCGCGAAGCCCTACGGCTGGCTTTCGAGCACCACAAGTCTTTGGCGCGAGGGCTGAAGGGTCAACAGCAGCAGCGCGACGTTGGGCAAATCTTCAACCAAGGCGGCTCAGGTGAGACGTTGGTGAAGATGATGAATCTCAACATGATCATCGGATCAGGCGGAGTTCTGAGCCATGCGCCGCGCCGAGCGGAATCGGCGCTGATGATGCTGGATGCCTACCAACCTGAGGGCATTACCGACATCACGGTGGACTCGATCTTCATGATGCCGCACCTCGGCGTCCTCAGCGAGCACTTGTACGAGGCGGCCCGCGAGGTGTTCGAGCACGATTGCATCGTGCCGTGCGGCCCCTGCATTGCCCCGGTGGGCGCAGGTAAGGAGGGCGAAATCTGCGTCACCGTTCGGGGGAGTGGCATTAACGAGGGGGTTCCTTACGGTTCACTCAAGGTGATCCCCTTGGGACGTGGCGAAACCGCCGAGTTGGTCTTGGAACCCGGGCGCCCCTTTGATCTCGGGGAGGGACGCGGAAAGACGGTCACCGCAAAGGTGAATGGCGGCATTGTGGGCATCATGATCGACGCCCGGGGCCGCCCTCGCGACCTTTCGCTTGCGACGCCTGGCCGGGTCGCCAAGCTTCGCCAATACTTAGAGGCCTTTGGCTTGCCACTGCCATAAAGGCGGCGGCTACCGATCCCCAGTTCTCCAGCGGATAAATCGAATAGGCCCTTGGGCATGTTGCCCAACCGTTAAGGCTTGAAGCGAGTATCCTGCTAATGCCGGTCGAGGTTTCAGTCCAGTGGATGCAGAGTGGTTTTACATCGGGCACTACGGTCAACTCGGCCCATTGACCCGCGATCAATTCGACGAACTCATTGAGGGCGGGGTGATTGGTCGGGAGACTTTTGTTTGGAAGACGGGCATGGCGGATTGGCTGCCTGCCGATAAGGTCCCGCAGCTAGCGGAGACGTTTACCAAGTCGAATCCCTTTCTTTCCCCGCCTCCGATGCCTCAAGCCCCTCCGCCACCGGGGCGCGGATTCCCTGGCGTCAGCGCCCCGCAGCCTTCGTATATGCCTGGCCAACCGCTGACGCCGCCTCAAACTGAAATGGTCCCGCGGCCTGGTCCCTCCATATTTTCGCCGTCGCCATTGAACTTACAACAGCCCGGCATCGCCAACACGCTCTATCCAGGTGGCATCCGAAGCGACAAGAGCCGCGCCCTCGCTGGCATTCTTGGCATCATACTCCCCGGAGTGGGGCGAATGTACCTTGGGTACTCGGCGATCGGGGCGCTCCAACTCCTGTTCACTGTTCTTACATGTGGCTCGCTTTGGCTTTGGTCGTTTGTCGACGGAATCTTCATTCTTTGCGGTGGAGTCAAAACCGATGGCTACGGCCGCGTTCTCGTAGACTGAAGTCACCTTTAACCTGGCAGAATCGCTGGGCAATTTCCATTTGGCAACGCCAATAATGACAATTGTGGGGAAGGGAATGTTATGTCTTCTAGGTCAGCTTCAAAGCAACTTCTGAACTCTCGCGCCCGCGTTTACCACTCCGGTGCAAGTGGTTGGACCCCAGCATGGCTCTACGATGTCAAACTGCCTGACATCTGGATCAGTTCCGCCGCGCCACTGCCAGCAAACTCAAGCTTGACCCTCGCCGTTCAATGCGATAATGCATCCATTCACTTTGTCGCCCAGCTTGAGAGCACCGACGTGGAGGAAATGAACAGCCGTAAGGCGCCCATCTTTATGGGCAACGGCGCCACCATCGCCCAACCGTGCCAGTATTGCTATCGGATCGTGCTGTCCACTCCCATGCGCCAGCTACCCAATGCCCAGAACGACCGCAAGACAGTCGCCGACCTTGCCGGGAAGGTCCTGCGAGGGGACGACGAGATTCCCGTGATCATTTGGGACATGTCGCGCGAAGGCGCATGCCTCCATTCGTCCGTACAACTCGACCAAGGCGATGACCTGAGGCTTTGCTGCGAAATCAACCGGCGAGAACTTTGCCTGCCCATGTCCGTACGATACAGCCGTCGCCTCCCTGCTTCGGGGCCCTTGTTCGCAACGGGTATCTACTTTGATGCGATGCCGAGGGTGGATGGAGCCGTATGGAATGCTCGATTTCAGGACGCCGGTTCCAAGCCGGCACGGGCGCCCAAGCAGCCGGCACCGATGGTTCCGACTGCCCCCGCAAATGTGAGAGGGGATGCCTCCGAGTTGCTGGAACGGGCTTCCGAGTTGCTCGACCGCATGCGCCAAATCAATGTGACGGAGAGGCGGCTGATCAATAAGCACCTAAGAACGCCCGAATTCACCGACTTGGTGAGCATCGCCGACTCGCTGGAAAGCAATCTTGAAGTGCTAGGACGTTACCGACGGGACTTGGAGGTAGCCATCCTGGAAACCGTCCACTCCCTGCACGACGAGAAGTACCTCAGCCAGGCCAGCTAACCGTCAACAAGCAACCGATAGCCAACCCCAGATTCGGTGCGAATCAACTGTGGTCTGGCGGGGTCGTCTTCCAGCTTGTGACGAAGCTGCCCCATATAAACGCGCAGGTAATGCAGTTCGTCGGCATAGGCGGGGCCCCAGACTTCCTCAAGCAACTGGCGGTGGGTCAACACCATGCCGGCATGCCGAACCAGGAGGGCAAGGAGCTTAAACTCATTGGGGGTCAGGTGAACCTCCACTCCGCCCTTGAATACCAATCGGCCGCCGACGTCAATTCGAATGTTTCCCCTCTCGAAGGGGACGTCGGCCGCCTGGGTTTTGAGCCTGGCCCCATGGCGGAGGGCCGCCCGAATTCGCGCTTGTAGCTCACCCACGTTGAACGGTTTGGTGATGTAGTCGTCCGCGCCATTGTCGAGAGCGGCGACCTTGTCGCGCTCTTGGCCCCTCGCTGACAGCACGATGATCGGCGTCTGGCTCCATTCTCGAATCTGGCGGCAGACCTCTTGGCCGTCCTGATCCGGCAACCCAAGGTCAAGGAGGATGACTTCTGGATTATGGCGTGCGGTGGCCCGCAGACCCTCTTCGGCAGTGTCTGCTTCGAAGACATGGGCTTCCGTCGGCCCATAGCTCGCCTTGATCAGCCGACGAATTGGGGCTTCATCTTCAATAATCAACAACCGAATCGGTTCAGTGTTCAACGGGCGCCTCCGGGGCTTTATCCGGTAACGGAAGGGAAATGACGAATCGCACGCCTTGTGGCTGAATGGACTGCGCCCATATGGCGCCGCCATGTGCTTCTACGATGGAGCGGCAAATCGCCAAACCCAAGCCGGAACCACGTCCCTTGGTGGATGCTGAACGAGCGAATTTTCGGAAGATCATCTCCTCCTCACCCTTGATCAAGCAAGGACCGTTATTCTCGAACAGGATCTCAACGTCGCCACTCTTCTGGTCCCCGGTCACATGCACATAGGCGCCTTCTGGCGTGTGGCGCGCGGCGTTCTCGAAGAGGTTGATAAACACGTGCTCCATGAGCTCTCCGTCAAGCCTCAGCAATGGCAGATTCTGTGGAAGGCTGACCTTTACCGAGCGACCGGCGAGCACCGGTTCACAGCGCAAAAGGGCGCCACCAATCAATTCTTCGATCGACTGCCATTCCGGTCGCAACTCAATCGATCCGGATTCCAGTCGCGTCATATCAAGCAGATTCCGAACCTGACGCTCGAGACGCTCCGCCTCGGTCGCCACCGCTTCAGCGAGCTCCCGGTCATGGGGATCGGTAAGGGTCGTACTGCTCCTGAGTTGGTCGGCCGAACCGGCGATGACGGCAAGCGGTGTTCGCAGGTCGTGAGAAACCGTGCTCAGCAGCGCGCTCCGAAGCTTTTCCCGCTCGACCTCCAAGTGGGTCTCCGTCGAGTTCTTGGCCAGATTGGTTCGTTCGATGGCGACGGCAAGCTGGTTCGCATAGGTTTGAAGCAGGTGTTCCCACGCGCCATCAAGGGCGCGTCCTTCGCCAAGCAACACCGCAAGAACGCCCACACAGCCCTTCTCCGCGTTAAGGGGAAGATAGAGTCCCGATGAGCCGGGGAGCGTGTCGGTGAACCGACCTGCCCGGGTACCGCGATCGGCGACCCAGTTCGCCACCGCAATCTCCTTGTCGTCATTTTCAAACCCGCTCCGTGAACCAGGGGCGGAAAAGAGCTCACCCGTTTTGCGCGACTTGATGAGCACGGCCGCATCACATTCGAACACATTGCGCACTTGCTCGGCAGCGAATTCGGCGATTTCACGCCGGCTTCGGGTGGCTGCCAACTTCCGGCTCAGCTCGTAAAGGGCGGCGGTTCGGCGCGCCCTCAGCGCCGACTGTCGCCCTTCCTCCCTCGTCCTGGTTGCCAAAGCGCTAATGCTGAGGCTGACCGCGGCCAAGACCGTGAACACGACATAATATTGAGGGTTCGCGACCTGAAAAGTGCCACGCGGCGCGGTAAAGAAATAGTTAAGACATAGGATGGCAAGCAATGACGCGAACGCAGATTCGGCCATTCCGGCGCTAAAGCCCACCGTGGCCACCGCAAGCAGGTAGATCATGCTCTTTCCCGCCTCCTTCACCCATGGGTCGAGGAGGCCGCAGGCGACCGTGGCCAAAGCCACGGTTACCACGGATAGGCCCCAGCCCCGCCAATCGATGGTTTTGTTCCTCACCGCCAGCGGGTTGGCTGGTGGAGCGCCATCGTCAACGCCGCGAATGACATGGATATTGATGTCCCCGCTGTGCCGAACCAACGAGTCCACCACCGAACCAAAGAGGATCTCCTTCCATCGCGGCTGCACGGGTTTGGCCACGACGATGGTGGTGATGTTGTGGGCCTGAGCGAAGCGCACAATCTCGTCGGCGATGCCGGCCCCGGAGAGGATCGATGTCTTGGCTCCGAGTTGCTCGGCCAGACGAAGCGCCTCATAGACGACCTTTGCTTCCGCCTCGCTCACCTGGCGCGTGCTTTCAACCGTGACCGCGTACCACTCTTCGTGGAGGGCATTGGCCATGTTGTGGGCAGCCCTCACAACATGGGTGCTCAATTTGTTTGGCGCGATGCAGACGAGGAGTCGCTCGCTGGTGTGCCAAGACTCCTTGACCCCCTCTGCTGCCCGAAAGGTCCGCACCTGCTGGTCGACCGCCTCGGCGGTGCGCCGAAGGGCCAGTTCTCGGAGGGCGACCAGGTTGCGCTTCTTGAAAAAGCCATCCAGCGCCTGATCAACCTTCTGAGGGATGTAGACCTTGCCTTCTTTGATGCGATGGATCAACTCGTCGGGGGTCAAGTCGATAAGCTCAACATCCTGAGCCTCTTGGATCACCGAATCGGGCAGGGTCTCGGTGACGATGATGCCGGTGATCTGGGCGACCACATCGTTCAGGCTTTCGAAGTGCTGAATATTGACGGTGGTGGCAACGTTGATCCCAGCACTCAGCAGTTCTTGAACATCTTGCCATCGCCGACGATGGCGCGAACCGGGGGCATTGGTGTGCGCCAATTCATCGACGAGGACCAGCCCAGGCTTCCGGGCAAGTGCTGCGTCCAGGTCAAACTCCTCCAGGGTAATGCCTTGGTAGGGAATTTCCTTGAGGGGGATCCGCTCAAGGCCTTCGGCCAAATCTTCGGTCTCGCGCCGACCGTGGGCTTGAAGGAAGCCGACAACAACATCCTCGCCTCGGCGCTTTGCCTCCTGTCCGTCGGAGAGCATTGTGTAGGTTTTGCCCACACCGGCGGCCATGCCCAGATACACCTTTAGGCAACCACGTTCTGTGGCTCCTCCCTCGGTGGCGAGCTTTGCAAGCAAGGCGTCAGGATCTGGACGCTGGCTCATTGACTTTGGCAAACCAGCCGACACATATTCACATCAATCATATCGCTCGGGCTCTTGCGACTGCAGAGGCATTGTACATCGCGACATAACCCGCATCACCAACCCCTTATAGTTGTCCACGATCCAGGGCCAAGTTTAGTGCCAAGACATTGACGCGGGGTTCTCCGAGGATCCCGAGTTGCGGTGATTGGGTTAACCGCTCAACAAGGGATTTCAACTTGGCAGGATCGATACTTCTTGTTTTGGCGACACGTGGAATCTGGAAGATGGCCGCTTCGGGAGTGATGTCCGGGTCCAGTCCGCTTCCGGATGATGTGACGAGATCGGTGGGAATTGGGGTGTCATGATCATAGTCGTATTGCTTCAATGCGGTGATCCGTGCGACTACTTCCTGCTTGAGGGCAGGATTCGTCGGGCCGATGTTCGAGCCCCCCGAAGACCCGGCATTGTAAGGCATAGGGGTCGTGGCGGAGATACGTCCCCAGAAGTACTTCGGCTGATCAAACTCCTGTCCGATCAGTTCCGAACCGATCGTGACGTCCGGCTTGGCGGGATCTTTAATGAGAGAGCCGTTGGCCTGGTGCGGAAACAGTGCCTGAGCAACCCCGGTCACCAGCAGGGGGTACATGACCCCGGTGACAATGGTGAGCACGATGAAGATTCGAAGCGCAGGAACGAAGGTTTTCACTTGATGAACACTCCAAGAATCACGTCGATCAGTTTGATGCCGATGAACGGTACGATCAGCCCGCCCACGCCGTAAATGAGCAGATTCCCTTTCAGCACCCTGTCGGCGCCAACCGCCCGGTACTTCACGCCCTTTAGGGCAAGTGGGATGAGAAACACGATGATGAGGGCGTTAAAGATGACGGCGCTCAGGATCGCACTCTCAGGCGTCTTCAGACCCATTACGTTCAACTTCGTGAGGTCGGGATAGACGGCGGCGAACGCAGCAGGGATGATGGCGAAGTACTTCGCAACGTCGTTGGCGATGCTGAAAGTGGTCAAGGCTCCGCGAGTCATGAGAAGCTGCTTGCCGGTTTCCACGATCTCGATGAGCTTAGTGGGATTGCTATCGAGGTCCACCATGTTGCCCGCCTCTTTCGCCGCCTGGGTTCCGGTATTCATCGCCACCGCAACGTCAGCCTGGGCCAACGCGGGGGCATCGTTCGTGCCGTCCCCCGTCATCGCGACGAGACGGCCACCCTGCTGATACTCGCGGATGAGGCTGAGTTTGTTTTCGGGCGTCGCTTCGGCAAGAAAGTCGTCGACTCCGGCCTCTGCTGCAATCGCGGCGGCGGTGAGGGGATTGTCGCCGGTGATCATGACGGTCTTGATGCCCATAGCACGAAGGTCGGCAAACCGTTCCTTGATGCCACCCTTGACAATGTCCTTTAGCTGAATGACTCCCAGAACGCGAGCGCCCTCGGCGACAACCAATGGGGTGCCACCAGCCTTCGAGATCGTCTCGACGTCGTCTTGGGTCTCCTTGGGCCACTCGCCGCCTTGTCCTTCAACGTAGCGACGAACCGAATCCTGCGCTCCCTTGCGAATCTCACGACCTTCCAAATCGACACCGCTCATTCGGGTCTGGGCGGTAAAGGCCACGAAGTGGGCGTTCAGAGCGCCCAGGTCACGCTCCCGGATGCCGAATTCTTCCTTTGCGAGAACCACCACGCTCCGGCCCTCCGGCGTCTCGTCGGCAAGGGACGCCAACTGGGCCACGTCGGCAAGTTCCCGAACCGGAACCCCCGGCGCCGGAAGAAACGCGACCGCCTGACGGTTGCCGAGGGTGATCGTGCCCGTCTTGTCGAGAAGCAGCACGTCGACGTCTCCCGCTGCTTCCACCGCTCTTCCACTGGTAGCGATGACGTTCTTGCGAAGCAAGCGATCCATACCGGCGATGCCGATGGCGCTGAGTAGCCCCCCAATGGTGGTCGGAATCAGGCAGACCAGCAGAGCGACAACGATGGTGATGGTGATCGTTGTGCCCTTTCCGGCCGCTTGCACGGCATAGAAGGAAAAGGGAACGAGCGCAACACAAACGAGCAGGAAAATGATGGTCAGCCCGGCGAGGAGAATATTCAGCGCGATCTCGTTGGGAGTCTTTTGGCGCTTTGCGCCTTCGACCATGCTGATCATGCGGTCCAGAAAGCTTTCGCCTGGGTTTGCGGTGATCTGAACAACGATCCAGTCGCTGAGCACTCGGGTTCCTCCAGTGACTGCGCTTCGGTCGCCGCCCGACTCGCGAATGACCGGGGCCGATTCTCCGGTAATGGCGCTCTCATCAACCGTCGCAACCCCCTCCACGATCTCACCGTCGCCAGGAATAAACTCTCCGGCGGGCACATAAACAAAGTGACCCTTCCGAAGGTCGCTTGCGCTAACAGTGGACTGAGCGGATTCTTTCGAGGCGCTCGCCAAGAGGTGGGCAGGCACGTCCTTCTTGGCTGACCGGAGACTGGCGGCCTGGGCCTTGCCCCTACCCTCGGCCATGGCCTCAGCGAAGTTCGCGAATAGGCAGGTGAACCAGAGCCAGATAGCGATGGCGCCCACAAATCCGGGGTTGCCTTCGGTTTTGCCCCCACCTAGGACGACAAACCACAACAGGGTCGTTAGGATGGAGCCCACGAAGACGAGGAACATGACGGGGTTCCGAATCTGGGTCCTTGGATCCAGCTTTCGGAGCGCGTCGAGAGTGGCCTGACGGACCAGTTGCGGGTCGGCCATGGCAAGGGATCTGTGGCTCATTATTTCAAGGCTCCTGCGATCATCTGAAGGTGCTCGACGACTGGCCCGAGGGCCAGGGCCGGAATGATGGTGAGGGCGCCGACGATAAAGACCACTGAGATCAGCAGTCCAACGAACAGCGTGTTATCGGTGGGTAGCGTGCCGGCGCCGGCCGGCACGATCTTCTTCTTGGCCAAAGACCCGGCCAATGCCAGCACAGGGATGATCAGCCAGAAGCGGCTCATCCACATGATGACTGCGCCCGCCAGGTTGTGGTAGGGCACGTTTGCATTGAATCCGGCAAAGGCCGAGCCGTTGTTGTTCCCCATGCTGGAGTACGCATAGAGGAGCTGGCTGAATCCATGTGCACCGGGGTTCGACATGGACGAGGATGCCTGGTTGACGATGATGGCAAGTGCCGACCCAAGTTTCACCAGACAGCATGGGATGAGGATGAAGAGCGAGGCCATTTTCATCTCGTAGGCTTCAATCTTCTTGCCCAGGTATTCGGGGGTTCGTCCCACCATGAGTCCCGCGATAAACACGGTCACGACCGCGAACATCAACATGCCGTAGAGGCCGCAGCCAACACCGCCGTAGATGACCTCGCCAAGGTTTAGGAGGAACAACGGAATCAGACCACCCATCGGCGTAAAAGAGTCGTGCATCGCATTCACCGAGCCGTTGCTTGCAGCGGTCGTAGCGGTCGCCCAAAGGGCCGAATCGCCGATGCCGATCCGCACATCCTTGCCCTCCCAGTTGGCCGTTGTGCTCAGCCCAAGCTGATGAAACATGGGGTTGCCCGCCTGTTCGGACCAGACACAGGGCACGAGGTAGATCACAAAGATCACCGTCATGGCCGCAAAGATCGCCCACCCTTGACGACGATCCTTCACCATTTCGCCGAAGGTGTAACAGAGGGCGGCCGGGATCAACAGGATGGAGAGGCACTCTAGGAAGTTGGTGAGCGGCGTAGGGTTCTCGTACGGGTGGGCCGAGTTCACATTGAAGAACCCTCCTCCGTTTGTTCCAAGCTGCTTGATCGCAACCTGCGAGGCAACGGGTCCGAAGGCGAGACTCTGCGTCGTCACCGCTTTACCTGTCGCGTCCACCGTGGCCTGGGTCAAGTTGGCGGTTTGGTAGTTGTTAAACGTCTGCGGCATGCCCTGCTGCACGAGAACGACGGCGAGGACGACGGACAAGGGAAGGAGAATATAAACGGTGCTCCGGGTTAGGTCGACCCAGAAATTGCCAATCTTGTCGGTCTGGCGGCTTCGAAAGCCTCGGATCACCGCCGCCATCACCGCGATGCCAGTGGCTGCCGAAAGGAAGTTCTGAACGGTAAGTGCCAACATCTGGGTGAGATAGCTCATCGTCGACTCGCCACCATAACCCTGCCAGTCGGTATTGGTGATGAAGCTGATGGCAGTGTTCATCGAACTGGTCTGTTCGACGGCCGACTCCCCGGCCGGATTCAACGGCAGCGGAGCTTGAAGTCGCTGGATGGTGTAGACCACCACGACCCCGATAAGGCTGAAGACGAGCACGGCAATCGCGTAAGGCTTCCACGCTGTTTCTTCCTCAGGGTTCACGCCGCTCAGGCGATAGATCAGACGCTCCAGCCAACCGAGAATGGGCGTCAGCATGGTCTTTTGGCCATCCATGACCTTGGCCATAAAGCCGCCAAGGGGCTTGACCAGGAGGATCAACACCACCATGTAGAGAACAACCTGCATCCAGTCTCTCATTTCAGAACTTCTCCGGGCGGGCAAGGGCCATGAAGAGATAGCCCAAGAGGATCAGGGCGATCACTCCGGCAATGATGTAGAGCGGGTTCTGACTCATTGTCCAATCTCCAACTTTTCGCAGAGGCGGACAAACCAGGCGGTTAAGAGCACGATCAGAACGAGCAGACCTAAGACGAGCACGTCTAACATATCGGTCATGGTGGGACCGGGGGCGGTCAAGGGCGAATCAAGATGGGGTCCATAGATGTCAAGAAAAGCTCATGAACATCAAGGAAGTAAAGAACATCAAGATCCGGCGCGGCCATCACCAAGCCGATTTGCCAGAATTCGTTACGACTTCATGTGCGCGGAGGCGAGCGGTAATGATCATGCCAAGTTGATTGCCGCCGCAACGTTTCGAATCTCCAAGTCGAGACTTTGGTTTGACGTCACCCAGAGACTCCTGTGCAAGTACCAGTACTTCTACTTGACCGCCGATAACTCCCACTACAGCTCGGCGAACCTGGGCGATGGCACCAAGCTCATCGCCGCTTGCTCGACCCCTTAGGTCGCCACGTCGAATGGCCAGTTTCCGGCGGCGCAACGGTGCGTCGCTCGGGCCGATTTCCTACCTAAGGCCCCTGAATGCCGAGTCGCGAATTTCAAGCAGGTCCTTCATGAGCTGGCCAAGATCGGCCGACTTTTCAACCCCCCCGAAGGCATCGTGCAACTGCATGTAAAGCCGGTAAAGCCGGGCATACACAGCAACCGATTCAGGATCGGGAACAAACACACGCTCTTTGATTCCCGTCATGGCCGCTTGGGCGGCTGCGACGTCAGGGTGGGCGCCTCCGGTCACACTGGCGAAGATCGCCGCTCCGAGGGCGCAAGACTGCGCGCTCCTGCTGATCTTCATGGGCCGATTGCAGACGTCGGCATAAATCTGCATCACCAAAGCGCTCTTCTCTGAGATGCCACCGCAATTCACCACCGAGTCGATTCTAGCCCCGTACATCTCCATTTGCCGCATGATCGTAAGCGCGCCAAAGGCGGTCGCCTCTACGACCGCCCGATAAATCTCTGGAGCAGTCGTATGGAGCGTTTGGCCGATCAAGAGGCCGGTCAGCCTTTGATCAACGAGGATGGTGCGGTTGCCGTTGTTCCAATCCAAGGCAAGGAGTCCGCTCTGACCTGGTCGAAGCTTCAACGCTTCCTGGGTTAGTGCGACGTGGGCATCGGGCTCGCGAAACTCGGGTGGACAGAGGCGTCCGGCAACCCATTGATATAGATCGCCGATCGCGGATTGGCCGGCTTCAATGCCCATCATCGAGGGCAGCACCGAACCACGGACAACACCGCACATGCCCGGAATGAATCCTGTTTCGCCATCCGCCACCGCGATGTCGCAGCATGATGTTCCCATCACTTTCACAAGCGTTCCCGGACGAATCCCACTTCCAACCGCGCCCATGTGAGCGTCAAATGCGCCCACGCAGACAGAAATCCCGGCAGGGAGGCCGAGTGTTTCGGCAACCCCGGGCGCCAACTTTCCGGCCTCGGTGTCGCTGGCGAACGCTTCACAATAGAGTCTGGATCTCAAGTCCCCAAGTCTTGGGTCAAGGCTTGCAAGGAATTCGGACGAAGGCAACCCACCCCACTCGGGGTTGAATAGCGCCTTGTGTCCCGCCGCGCAGACGCCGCGCCTCAATTGCGAAGGATGGGTCACGCCAACCAGGTAACCCGGCACGAAGTCTTGGCACTCAACCCACGAATGGGCCGCTGCGAATACTTCAGGATCAATGCGTGCGCAATGCAGCAACTTCGACCAAAACCACTCAGACGAGTAGGTGCCGCCGACCATGCGCATGTAGGGCAGCCCATCCTCATCTGACTTGCGAGTGATTTCGCCGGCCTCGGCAAAGGCCGTATGGTCCTTCCAGAGCCACGCCATCGCGTTTGGGTTGTCAGCGAAGCGGCTTTGCTCGGTGAGCGGTCGGCATCGCTCATCGACTGGAATGGGCGTCGAGCCGGTAGTGTCAACGCCGATGCCTACAATAAGGTCGCGTCGGAAGCCCGGACCGGTTTCCGCAACAGCTAGGGCGCCCTGCACCGTGTGAGCAAGCCCCTCAATATAGTCCGCCGGAAACTGTCTCGCCAGGACGGGGTTGGAAGGGTCGGTGATCACGCCCTCATCCCCATGTGGATACGGCCATACGTTGCTTGCCACCTCCATGCCATCCTCGCAGCGCACCACGAGTGCCCGAACACTGGACGTGCCGTAATCCAATCCAATGACGTAAGAAGCCGACTTTGCCATCTCTCACCCTCGATTCAAGTCGCTAGTGTATTCTCACGGCGTATGGAAATCGACGCGCTCCGGCAGGAGGTTTGCTGGGCGAACAAGATGTTGCGGGAGAGCGGGCTGGTCACCATGCATAGCGGCAATGCAAGCGGCTATGACTTCGAGACCGACACGCTCTGGATCAAACCTTCGGGCATGGATTACGACAAGATCACTCCCGACAATCTGGTCGCGATTCGCGTCTCCACCGGCGAACGCCTCGGGGGAGCACCTCGCCCAAGCGTCGATCTTCCCCACCACCTCTATCTCTATCGCAACCTCCCTGGACTGGGGGGCGTCGTCCACACACATAGCAACTACGCGACGGCTTTTGCGGCGGCCGGACAGTGTATTCCCTTGGTGCTCACCGCCATCGCCGACGAATTTGGCGGCGACATTCCATGCACGCCCTATGTTGACAACGAGGGCGACCATATCGGCGAAGCGATTCTTCAGCATAGGAGCAAGGGCCCTGCGATTCTCCTTGGAAACCACGGAGTCTTCGCCTGGGGTCCGAGTCCCGGTGCCGCGCTTAAGGCGGCCGTCATGGTCGAAGACGTGGCCAAAACCGTTTTTCTCGCACGGCAGATTGGCGCGGTTCAACCGCTTCCGTTGGAAGAAGCGGAAAAGTGGTGGGATCGCTATCACAATCGGTATGGCCAGTATTAGAGCACGCCAGCAATCAACCACCACTATGCCAACCACACCAACCGAAATCTGGTTCGTCACTGGGAGCCAGCACCTCTACGGCGAAGCGACCCTTCGCCAAGTCGCCGCGAATTCGAAGGTGATCGCCAAGGCGCTGGGCGATACGCTTCCTGCAACCGTCGTGTTCAAACCGGTGCTCACAGACTCAGAGGCCGTACGTGGCCTATGTTTGGAGGCAAACTCGTCGCCCGCGTGCGCCGGGGTGGTGCTTTGGATGCACACCTTTTCGCCTGCGAAAATGTGGATCGGTGGCCTTTCGCAGCTGCGTAAACCGATCTGCCATTTTCACACCCAATTCAATCGTGACCTGCCATGGGACTCGATCGATATGGACTTCATGAATCTCAACCAGGCGGCCCATGGCGACCGAGAGGCCGGGCACTTGCACACTCGTCTTGGGTTGGCGCGCAAGGTTGTCGTTGGACACTGGACCGACCTTGAGGTTCTCGCCCGTTTGGATGCATGGACCCGGGTCGTAAGGGCGTGGCAAGATTGGCAAGGCGCCAAGTTCTGCCGATTCGGAGACAACATGCGCCAGGTCTCGGTCACCGATGGCGACAAGGTGGAAGCAGAGGCTCGCTTTGGGTTCTCCGTGAACGGATACGGTGTAGGAGACTTGGCGGCCTCCGTTCGATCGGTCGATGACACCGCAGTGCATGACCTCTGCGACCAATACGAGACCGACTACGTGGTCGCTCCCGCTTTGAGGAAGGGAGGCGAACGTCATGCCGCCCTTCAAGATGCGGCGCGAATCGAACTCGGCATCCGCTCGTTTCTAGAAGCGGGCGACTTCAAAGGATTCACGACGACCTTCGAGGACCTGCATGGGCTCAACCAACTCCCGGGGATCGCGGTTCAAAGGCTCATGGCAGAAGGCTATGGGTTCGGCGCCGAGGGCGACTGGAAGACCGCCGCTCTCCTGCGTCTCATGAAGAAGATTGGTGAGGGGCTGCCAGGCGGCACCTCCTTCATGGAGGATTACACGTACCACCTGGACCCCCTTGAGCCGCTTGTATTGGGCGCCCACATGTTGGAGATCTGCCCTTCCATCGCCGCAGATAAACCCAGCGTTGAGATCCACCCGCTTGGCATCGGAGGAAAGGCGGATCCGGTCCGCATGGTGTTCAACGCGAAAGCCGGGCCTGGATTGAACGCTTCACTCATCGATCTCGGACCACGGTTCCGACTGGTCGTGAACGAAGTCGAGGCGGTGACCCCCAAACCCGTCCCCAACCTGCCGGTTGCGCGGGCCCTTTGGAAGTGCCAGCCCAATTTCAAGACCGCAGTTGCGGCCTGGATTTATGCTGGCGGCGCCCACCACACCGCCTATAGCTACTCGGTGACCCAAGAGCACCTGCGCGATCTTGCCGATATTGGCGGCATTGAAATCGTCGTCATCGATGCGGATACCCGACTCACCGATGTTCGAAACGAACTCAGATGGAACGCGAAGTGCTTCGCTTAGCCGATTTCGGCCGCTGACTGACATCCACGCTAGGTCGTGTCCTAAATCATCCTGACAGGAATCCAAAAGCTGGATAACCTGGCCTCCGGCATGACAAACTGGGGACCGATGGTTTATTTTCCAGAAGTGTCGGAGCCAATCCGATTTGAGGGCCCAGAGAGCAAAAACCCGCTGGCATTCAGGCACTATGACGCGCACAAGCTTATCGGCGACAAGACCATGGGAGAACACCTGCGTTTTGCCGTTTGCTATTGGCACACATTCAAGGGCGTCGGTCTCGATCCTTTCGGCGCCCCCACCATGAGCCGTCCGTGGGACACGTCTTCGGACCCACTATCGCGGGCCAAGGATACGATGGACGCGGCTTTCGAGTTTTTTACCAAGCTGGGAGTGCCCTTTTGGTGTTTCCACGATCGGGACATCGCTCCAGAGGGTAGCGATTTCAAAGAGAGCTGCGACCTTCTGAAGAAGGTCGTGGACTATGCAGAGGGCAAGCAGGAAGAGACGGGACTAAAGCTGCTTTGGGGCACGGCAAATCTGTTCAGCCATCCGCGCTACCAAGCAGGTGCGGGCACGAACCCTGATCCTGACGTGTTTGCCTATGCCGCAGCCTCCGTGAAGCACGCCATTGACGCCACTCACCAACTGGGTGGCTTGGGCTACGTGTTCTGGGGAGGTCGCGAAGGATACGACACCCTGAAGAATACGAAGATGCATCAGGAGCGCCAGCAGTTTGCCCGCCTCCTCGAAATGGCAGTGGAGTATCGCAATAAAATCGGATTCAAAGGCCAGTTTTACATCGAACCGAAACCCAAGGAACCGACGAAGCATCAGTACGACAGCGATGTCGCCTCTTGCCTTAATTTTCTACGCGAGTTCCGCTTGAAGAGCGAACTCAAGTTGAACATCGAGACCAACCATGCCACGCTGGCCGGCCATAGCATGCAGCATGAACTCCGGGCCGCGCGAGAAGCGAATGCCCTCGGCTCTATCGACGCGAACACCGGCGACGAACTCATCGGCTGGGATACCGACCAGTTCCCAACGAACGTCTACCTGACCACCGAAGTGATGCTTGAGGTCCTCCAAATGGGCGGCTTCACGACGGGCGGCCTCAATTTCGATGCCAAGGTCAGGCGCCAGTCCCACGAGACCGTAGACCTGTTTTACGCCCACATTGGCGGCATGGACGCGTTTGCCAGGGGCCTCGAAATCGCCCACAAGATTCTCCAGGACGGACGGATGCAGAAGCTAGTCGATGAGCGCTACGCGGGCTGGGATGCTCACTTCGGCCAAAAGGTGCTCCACGGCATCAAAACCCTTGATGACTGCGAGGACCATGTGCTGCGACACGGCGAGCCGAAGCGGCACTCGGGCCGACAGGAATTCTTCGAAAACCTGATGAATGAGTTCATTCTTTAGGCCGCTCGATGCGTCGGAGTGGCCATCATTCGGCCAGGATTAGGTTCAAAAAGTGGGAAACACGCGGGGGCATGCCGGAACCTGCCACACTAGAGACATGCGTCACTATTGGCAGGTCGCGGCCGGCAATGTTGCCTCCGGCCCAAACTATTCTCACTTATTTCTAAAGCATGGCTTGGCGTTTGTCGGCGGCGATGACCAGGTGGCTTTGGCAGAGGAAGTCCGGGCGGGCGACGTGCTCATCTTGAACGATGGTGCGCGAAATATTGTCGCGGCAGGTTTGGTCGTTGAGCGTGGTGGGCGCCACGGTGGATCCGATGACAAAGCGTGGGTCCGCGACGTTGAGGGCTCGGACCTTCGCGCCTATCTCTTCGTCGATTGGCATGCCGCAGAGTCCCCCTTGGAAGTCAAAGGCCTGACCCGCTCTTCCATCGGTCGTACAAATAAAGCAGAACACCATACCATCGCTGAGGCCCTCCTCAAGAATCCTCCGCTACCTATTGAGCCGGAGCCCGGGGAACCAACTCTCCTGTCCTACGCCGACATCATTGCCGATCTTCAAACGCAAAGCAAATATGTCGATCCAATCGCGACCCTGGCGGCCCTTGAGAACATTCAGGCGGTCTATCGTGAGCAGGCCCAAGAGGCCCAGGAATGGAATGAAGATGAGACACGGGACCGACTCGTAAAGCCGCTGTTGACGGCGTTCGGCTGGCTGAAACCAGAGATTAAGGATACGGTCAAGGGGCAGGGGCTAGGGCGCCTGTTGTGCTGCTTCCCTTCGATGCGTAGCGAGAAGAGCCTTGATGTCAAGGTCATTGAGTGTCGACGGTTTTCGAGTGGCGTGGATCTTTCGGCCTCGCAGTCCAACCAGATCGGCAAGATTTTCACGGGAACTCGGGTGCTCGTCGTCACCAACGGTGTCGCGATGAAGCTTTACTCGCGCCCGGAAGTTGGCGCTTTCAAGACCGATGCTGGGGCTTATGTCAATCTTGCTCGGCCAGCCGAGCGCTGCCCCTCAAATCCGAAATTGCCTGGGGCTTTGACTGCACTGAGGTATCTGCTCAAGAAGGTTTGAGGCGGCGCGCTTGCCTGGCAGCCTTAATCGATCGTAAGATTATGTGTAGAGGAAACCTCTTTGCGGAATGTCCTTTATGTATTATTTTGGCAATTTTCGTGTCTTGGCGCGTAATTTTAACCTGATTTGACGAATGCGCCTCGCGTTTGTCGTACAATGGGTGAGTCGTGTTACCCGGAATTATTTCGGGATTAGGCGACCCGTTGGGTGCAGAGCGAGAACCAGGCATGACGAGGGCGTTTAGCCGTTCTGAGGGGTATCTCAATGGGTCCATTTCAGGAGACATTCAATGAAAAGATCACAAATTACGAAATCCATCGCCAGCTGCCTGGCTCTGGCTGCCCTCACAGGTACGGCCTCGGCCACCGACTATGGAGTCTCGATTGCCCTAGGAAATTCGGTTAGCGGTCCGCTCCAACGGATTGGGACTTGGGACGGCGGTGACGAAAGCTACGAAGTCGCCACCCTCTTATTGCCTAACGGCCTCCAGAGCCGCAGCAACTGGAACATTATCGGATACAACAAGATTGACCTGTTTTGGTTCGGCGGAGACTCTCCGGAGGTCTATTCCACCGCGCAGACGTTGCTGAATTCGCCGCGACAGTCGGCCAGCGGTGAGCTCCAGGCTTATTCGACCGACTCAACCGGTCCTCACCTCGGAGTCATCAGCTTCACTGGTGCCTGCTTCCATTCGATCGATTTTCCGGCGCTCGCCGCAGGATCCACCGACCTGGGGCGCATTGCCCTGGCCCTTGTGGCTCCGACCGAGACGATCGCTTACACGTCCTATGGCCCGCTGACTCACGGAACCCACAGCGTGACAACGAAGACCGAGACAACTCCGGGCGCGTTTACGACGGCTACGAGTGCTCCGGTGAGTGTCCTGCCCAACCTTCCCGCTTCGTCGAAAACGGGGATCCTTGATAGCTACATCCATGTCGGCTACGGCAACACCGTCTACAATGCAAGCGACATTCTCGCCGTAAGCGATGCCAACGTATCGGCGATCTATCCGGATAGCGGCCTTATTGGCACGATTGCCCAGACCAACCCGCTGAGCCTTAACCTCGACGCAGGCGAACTGTACATTACGGCGATCGCCGGTAGCGCCACCGATTCGGATCTTGCGACCTGGCTTGCGGCTCCTACGACGATCCTCCCCTCCGGTCAAATCGTATCCCCGGAGCGGACCTACACGATCACCTACAAGTTGACGGATGGTTCCACCATCCCGGTAACGCTTCACAACGGGCGAATCCGCGGATTGGAAACCACAGGCACTTCGACCGGTTCGACGGAGCACGGTAACAAGTACGATCTGTCCTTTGACTACATCACCCTGGGCAACCAGACGCCCGTCACCCCCTAACTCATTAAGGCATTGAGCCGACATGCGGAACAGGCCACCTCGCCGAAGCGAGGTGGCCTTTTGATTTTCTGCACTACGTGGCGCCAGTCGTGTGGGCCCATGCATCGGTTCGAAAAGGAACCGCAGGAAGGTCCGCCCCGTTATAGAGCGGCGCCACCGGATCGGCGTCCCAGCCGTATCGAACGGCGACCGGATTGGGCACTTTGGGACTCGCAAGAACAACGGTGTCCCCGTCGATGCGGGCTTGGGCCCAATAGAACACCTTGTCGGCGCCTGCCAGGGCGAACCCGCCCAGACTGCTCGCCTTGTATTGAAGGCCCCCATCGGTATGGTCGAACATCACCCTCGCCTCACCTTCGTCAAGGTTGAGCCTCTTGAACACGGGACCTGAGGACACCAAATGCTGATGGTAGGCGACACTT
>Ga0302319_10001352_pt1 | contig 54749 bp, 36 predicted proteins | sample Bog_T0_2_FD_203319 | JGI IMG/M metagenome (GOLD analysis project Ga0302319, IMG submission 203319) | Peat permafrost microbial communities from Stordalen Mire near Abisko, Sweden - Bog_T0_2 | ecosystem: Environmental > Terrestrial > Soil > Wetlands > Peat | place: Sweden: Abisko, Stordalen Mire...
GCAACCCGGTTTCCTGGCCAAAAAGCCGGTGATCACCTCTATGGCCGGTTTTGAATCTCCGCCCCCAGAGTCGGTGATCGGGTCTATGGCCGCTTTTGAAGGACTGTGGCGTCCCCAGCCGCCGGGAGGTCGAAGGGCGATCCCCGCGTCGCGAAGATACCAGAACAATGCCGCCTGCGTGGGTGGAGGCACTCTGAGCTACGGCGCAATGGCCTGGCGATTTGTCCCCCAGGATTTCCGCATGCGCTCAACCTACGGAGCGCCAGCAGGCAGCTCGCTCGAAGACTGGCCCATCACCTACGAAGATCTCGAGCCGTATTACGAGAAAGCGGAGTATGAGATCGGCATCTCGGGCGACTACTCAGCCAGCCCCTTCTTCGGTCCGCGCCACCGGCCTCTTCCAATGCCTCCGCTGCCGCCGAATCGCGAATTTCAGATTCTCGAGCCGGCAGCCAAACGTCTCGGCTTGCATCCCTTCCACATTCCAATGGCCCGCAACAGCGTGCCTTACAACGGCCGCGGCCCCTGCATGCGCTGCCGTTGGTGCGTCGGATTTGCCTGCGAAGTGGATGCCAAAAACGGTTCCCAGAACACCGTCATTCCGGTGGCGCATTCCACTGGAAACTGCGAGCTACGCACCGGGTGCATGGCAAAAGAAATCCTCACCGACGATTGCGGCCATGCCCACGGCGTGGCCTACTACGACGCTGATCAGCACCTGCAGGAACAGCCCTGCGACATCGTCGTAGTCTCTGCCTGCGCCATCGAGTCCGCCCGCCTGCTGTTGAATTCAAAAAGCCGTCTGTTTCCCAACGGAATAGGAAGTCGCTACGACCAGGTAGGCCGTAACCTGCAAGACCACCATTACACCAGGGCCGTCGGCTTCTTCGACTTCGGCACCTACGACGACGTAGGCCCCGGCGCCAGCATCGCTGTTGCCGACTACAATCACGGCACCCCGGGCCTAAGTGGCGGCAGCGCTCTCTGCAACGAATTCATCCGCCTGCCCATTCAAATGATCGATCGGATGCCCCCGAATACGCCGCGCTGGGGTTTGGGGCACAAGCAGGCCATGCGCAACTTCTACAAGCGCAACATGCCGTCATGGGTCCCACTCAACCCATTCCCATGGCCGACGCCATGGTCACTCTGGATCCATCGGTGCGGGACAAATGGGGCATGCCTGTCGCGCGCATCTCCGGCAACGTTCATCCCCACACATTTGAGATCGGCGTCGTCCAGGCCCAGCGCGCTGAAGCCTGGCTCAAAGAGGCCGGAGCCATCAGCACCGTGGTCAACGCCGGCCACCCCACTACTGTTTCGGGTGGACAACATCAGGCCGGCACCTGCCGCATGGGCAGCGATCCGCACGGTTCCGTCGTCAATCGCAACTGCCAGATTCACGATGTCGACAACGTCTTCGTGATCGATGGCAGCGTGCACGTGACCAACGGAGGCTTCAATCCCGCGCTCACCATCATGGCCATCGCCTATTTCGCCTCTGAATCCTTGGTTCGCAGCTGGAAAGGTACGGGATTCCGTTCATGATGCGATTCTTGAAGTTCTCGGGAATCGTCGTCGGGCTCGCGGCTTTACTGGCCGTCGCCGGCACGTATGGCGCGTCCATTTACTACACGTCTCAGTTCGGCCAGGGCTGCGCCAGTTGTCACGAGATGTCCGCGTACGTGAAAGTGGTGCATGCCGCGCCCCACCGGACCACAAACTGCATGGATTGCCACGAGGCAGGCCTGGCCACCAAGCTGCGCCACATACGGATCCACCTCTTCGGCCCGATTCCTGAGGCCATCCGTCTGCGCAATGCAAACGTGCCGGCCATGACGGCAAATTGCAAGACGTGTCACCAGCACGAATTCGCCAGCTGGCATGCCGGCCCGCACAGTGCAACCTACGCCCAGATCTTCACCGACCCCACGCATAACACCAAACGCGTGCTGATGGACGATTGCCTGCGCTGCAACGGCTCCTACTTCAACGGATCAATCCGCGAACTGGTGCAGCCCATCAACACCAGCGGCCCGTGGCGCGTGGTTCCCTCCGGCGTGGCCAATCAGCCGGCAATGCCTTGCATGACGTGCCACCAGGTCCACAGCGAAGGCGCGCAGGAAACCCGGCCCACCTCGCGCATCTCCGTCGCCGACGCTGCCGTGGGCAATTCGCTGGCCTTCTATGACCGGCGCGAATCCATGCACTTTGCCGCCGCTTCGCTCTCCATTCCGCAGCTCCACGATGGAGCCCGCACGGTCACCATAAGTCAGGACCCTCGACAGGGTCTCTGCTACCAGTGTCATGCGCCGCGGGAGCCGGAAACGGGTTCTCCTGCAGCGACTAACAGCTGGGGCCCCAAGGTCGGCTCTGGCGACGACCGCACGCCCATTGGAGTTCACGAGGGCCTGAGTTGCGTCTCATGCCATGACAGACATAACGAGAACGCGCGCGCCTCGTGCAAGACCTGTCACCCGCAGATGTCGCATTGCGGCATCGAAGTGGAGAAGATGGACACAACTTATGCAAGCCCGACGAGTGCCCACAACATCCATTGGGTCAAATGCACCGACTGCCATCAGCACGGCATTCCGCCGGTAAAGACGAAAGCCGCCATCAAGGCAAACATCGTCACCACTCCGGGGATGGACGGATAACGAACTCCTCCCGCGGGACACCAGCATCCGACGACGGGTTAATGGGGAAAACTGGGCTCGATGCCGCAGCCCAGCACCCGACCCGGTTCAAGCGGACGTGCGAGGTTTTGCGCAGGGAACAGGTTGGCATCGCATACCCCGACCAGCAATCAAACTGCCCGCTGCATCATTGCGCGCCGCCGATGTACCTTACTTCAACCATCGTGCAGTCATCCTGAGCCACGTTGGGTGCTGAAAACTTCACCACGTGGTCGAGGATCCCGTTCAGGTCAAGCCTGCGAGCCACTTCGACAAATCCTGAATCACCAATGGCCTCTCCAGCGCAGTTTTCCGCTTCCACCAGTCCATCCGTTGCCAGCAGAATCCGGTCTCCAGGCCGCAGCCTGACCTCCGCCGAGGCGTAGCCCGCGTCCCCAATCAGCCCCACGATCATGTTGCTTTCCCCCAGCCACTCCACCCCGGATTCATGCACCAGCAGCGGATGAACATGGCCGCAGTTGATATATTCCAGCCGGCCATCGGGGTATAGTTTGAGCAACACCATGGTTGCGTACTTGCCCACATTGCGGGTGCAAAGAAACTGATTCACCAGCGTAGCAATCTCCTGCAGGCTTTGGCCGGAAAGCAGCTGCGCATGAATAATGCCCTGCATGGTCGCGGCCACAATCGCCGCTGGAATTCCTTTGCCGGAAACATCCGCTATCGTTGCGCAAACGCAGTCCCCGAGCGCCAATGCGTCGAAGAAATCCCCGCCGATCTCATGGCAGGGAATGCTCCTGGCCTGAACGCTGGCATAAGGAATCAAAGGCATCGTAATGGTCATCAGCCCATTATGAATCTGCGCCGCCACCGCCAGTTCCTCGCGCGCCTTTCTGGCCTTCGCCTCTTCCTCCGCAAGCAGCGCATTCTGCAGCAGCGCCGCGGCTTCGGTTGCAATCGTATCCAGAAGCTGATGATCTACTTCGCTCAGATTCCCTCTGCCGACCTGGCTGTCGAGATAGAGCAGCCCCAACAGATCGGCATTCGGATTCTTCGCATCGCGCTTGCGCAATGGAATGCAATAGATGCTGCGAATGCTGTTGGCCATGACGCTGGCCCACGCCGATGCGGCATTGTCTGACAGCGTATCGCTGATTGAAAACTTGGCATCGCTCTCGATGGCCCTGCGCATGGCGCCGCGGGAGATCGTCGAGTCCTCCGCAAGCACATGGCCATTCGAATTCAATCCCCGCGCCAGCTTCATTTCGTTGTGGTCTCGCAGGAACACATACCCGCGCTCCACTCCGGTCAGTTGCAAAGTCAGTTGCAGCAGCGTTGTCAGGATTTCATCGATCGCCCCGCCCGCATTCAGTTGTCGCGCGGCGCTCAACAGCCAGTTCAGCTGCCCCATCTCCCTAGCGGCCGGCAACTGCTCCTCGTTGGCCTGCGGATGATCGGTGATGGAGAAAAGCAAAGTGCCCAACTTGCTGGTGTGCCCGCCCGGTTCAAGCCTCGCCGGCGGCTCACTCTCAAACGTCAGCCGCTGCCCGTCAAGCGACCCCAACTGCAACAAGTCTCCGGACTTCAGCACGGCGCGCTTGACGCGATTTCCATTCAGAAATGTGCCGTGGCTGCTGTCCCTGTCAACCACTATGTATCCGCTGTCCTCCAGAACAATCATCGCGTGCTGCCGCGAAACACACAGGTCGCGCAGCACAATGTCCTGCCCCGGCGACCGCCCGATCAAGACTGGCTGGTCTTTCAGTGCAATCGAGTGAAGCCCTTCCGCGTCGGCATAGCGCAACGTTGGTGAAGCCGTCATATCTTGCTGCCGCTCCTCAGAAACGACGTTGATTCGAACCGATCCTGTTCGAACACATCCTAACAGGATGCCTCCGTTGAGCGTGCTTGAGGAAAGGGGAGTCAACGAAGCGGGGGGCAGGCAACTCGAGGGCTGGACATAGTTCTCCGCACGCATTTCGTGCCCGTCGAGCCCATGGAAATCAGCCCGGATAAGCGCCCGCGATATACCCATGCAGGGCCTGGATCGTCTGTTCCTGGCCGGAAATCACCCACTTCACCAGGTCGCCGATCGAAATGATCCCAAGCACTGTGTCCCCCTCCAGAACCGGTAGATGCCGAATGCGGTGCTGCGTCATCATGGACAAGCACTCGTCCACCGTATGCTTCGGGCTGACGAAGACGACCGGGCTAACCATGATCTGCGACACCTGCGTCTCTTTCGAGAGGTGCCCCATCAGAACTCCTTTGCGGGCATAGTCGCGCTCGGAAACGATGCCGGCCAACCGGTTGTTGGATAGCACCAGCAATGCGCCGATATCGTACTCGGCCATCAACTCCAGAGCCTCATAGACCAACCGGTCGGGTGCAATCGAGAGCACCGTTTTGTGGCCTTTGCTCTTGAGTACGAGCTCAATTGTGTCGGTAATCTTCATTGAGACCTCCTGACATTTGGCGGCCGCACGGATCACATCTTTTCGCGGGAAAGCAGTATAACCCGATCTGCGCGATCGGCGATAGCGCTTTTCGTACGAGGAATCTCATCCCCGGCATTCAACGCGAATATCAAAAACAGATGTGTCATCCTGAGCGAACAGGGCCCCCATCGCTTTTCAGTTCCGGGGTCACCAGCGACAGGTCTTCGTCGATGGGGTGGAGGTTGGGGGTGGTGAGCCGAAGGATCTGCTTCTGTTCCTCGCGAATTCCGAAAAGGACTCCCCGCTCCTGCGCCCTAGTGCTGGATCGTCGTCTCCGCCGCCGTTGGCTTCTCGGTTACCTGCGCCGGCGTGGGCAGTTGCGTCTGGTCCCATCCGCCGCCAAGCGCCTCCACCAGCGCCACCGACGCCGACATCTGCTGCACCTGGAGACTCGCCAGTTGCTCCTTGGTGGTCAGCAAGCTGGCCTGTGCCGTGACCACGTCCGTGAACGGATCAATCCCCGAATCGTACCGGCCCTGTTCGATATCCAGCGCCTTCTGCGATGAGTCAATCACTGCCTGCTGCTGCGCAATCTCCTGCGATAGCACTCGCACCTCAGCCAGCGCATCTTCTACCTGTTGAAAGGCTGTCAGAACCGACTGCCGATAGGCGGCCAGATCTGCGTTGTAAGTAGCAATGTATTGGTTCACCGTGGCCCGCCGCAGCCCGCCGTCGTAGACCGTCTCAGAAAGACTCGGCCCCGCGGACCAGAACCTGCTTGCTGCGTCGAACAGATTTTTGATCGCGGAACTTTCCACTCCGCCGCTGGCCGACAACGTCAGCGTTGGATAATACGCCGCATAGGCAATCCCGATCTGCGCATTCGCCGAAGCCATTGTCCGCTCAGCAGCCGCAACATCCGGGCGCCGCTCCAGCAACTGCGATGGCAGACCCACGGGGATGGGTGGCGGAGCGCTGGTTTTGGCCAGCACCGGAATCGAAAACCCGGAAGCAGGCTTGCCCACCAGCATCGCAATCGCGTGCTCAAACTGCGCACGCGCAATCTTCAGGTTGGTCGCCGCCGTCTGCGCGCTCTCAAGCGTAATCTGCGTATTCACCAGCGAGATCTGGTCGTCAACGCCCGTGTCGTAGCGCGCCTGCTCCACCTCAACGCCGTGCTTGTCCACCACCACAATCTGGTCCACAATCGCCTGCAGCGCATCCTGCCCGCGAATTTCAAAATAGTACTCGGCCAGGCTCGCCTGCTCTGCCAGCCGTTCATTGGCCAAGTCAGCCGCCGTCACCTGCGCCGTATACTGGCTTGACTTGATGGCGTTGCGCACCTTGCCCCAAAGGTCGGGCTCCCACGAAACCTCCCCCGGCAGCGAGAACACCTGCGACTGCTGTCCAACAGCAGCACCTGCAGCCGCTCCAGATCCTACCGTCGACGAGCTCTGCGACCGCGTGTACGACGCCCCCAGGCCCACCGTGGGAAACAATTGTGAGCGCGTCTCGCGCACCAACGCCCGCGCCTCCATGTAGCTCTCGAAGGATTCGCGAATATTCTGGTTGTCGACGTTGAGTTGCTCCTCAAGAGCATTCAATTCCGGCTCGTTGAAAATCTCCCACCATTTGCCGCGCAGCGCCGCATCCTGTGGCTGCGCAACGGTCCATCCGCCGGTCTCCTTGAAGTTTTGCGGCGTCTCCTTGTAGGCAGCCGGCGCTGTCGTCGCCGGAGGCACATACTTGGGCCCCACGTTGCACCCCGACAGCATGCCCAGCGCCACTGCAGCGCACGCGCCCCCCAACCCCACTCGAACTGCTCGGCTTTGCGACCTCGAAATCTTCATAACCAAATCTCCATCAGCACGCATGTCCCAACAGTGCTCATCTCTCAAGTCGCCTCCGCAGTTCCAGGTTCGAGAGCCCGGTGCCGGCTATGTCCGAACCGCAGCCGCATGCGATCAAAGAACAGGTACACAACCGGCGTCGTATAAAGCGTAAGCAGTTGGCTCACAATCAGCCCGCCCACAATCGTGATGCCCAGCGGCCGCCTCAACTCGGAGCCGGTGCCCGTGCCAAACGCCAGCGGCAGCGCGCCGAACATCGCCGCCATCGTCGTCATCAGAATGGGCCGGAAGCGAAGCTGGCATGCTTGAAAAATGGACTCCGTTGTCGTCAACCCCTGCTCGCGTTCAGCCACCAGTGCGAAGTCGATCATCATGATCGCATTCTTCTTCACAATGCCAATGAGCAGTATGATGCCGATAATCGAAATCACATTCAAGTCAATCTTGAATGCCATCAGCGCCAGCATCGCGCCCACGCTGGCCGACGGCAGAGTGGAGATAATCGTCAGCGGATGCACCAGGCTCTCATACAGAATACCCAGCACGATGAATACCGCCAGCAGCGCCGTCGCTACGAGGATCGGTTCGCTGGCCAGCGACGTCTGATAAGCCGCGGCCGTGCCCGCGAAAAACCCGCGCACCGTCTCCGGCATGCCCAGTCGCTGTTGCATCTGTCCCACCTCGCGGGTTGCGTCGCTCATCGATACGTTTGTGGCCAGGTTGAAAGAAACCGTCACCGAAGGATACGAGCTGGTGTGGTTGATCACCAGCGGCGTGGTACTGGTCTTTGCAGTGGTTACCGTTGAAAGTGGAATCACTCCCTTGCCGCTCGTATTGAGATAGATATCCTTCAAACTCAACGGGCTCTGCGTATACGGTGGCGCTACTTCCAGCACCACGTAATACTGGTTCAGCTGCGTGTAAATAATCGAGACTTCCGACTGCCCGAAGGCGCTGTAAAGCGAGCTGTCCAGAGACGCGGGCGTAATCCCCAGGCGCGCCGCCGATGGCCGGTCATAAGCCAGCAGTTCCTGCAATCCAGCGTTTTGCGCGTCCGTGTTCACGTCCTGAAATCCCGGCAGCGTCTTCATCTGCGCCAGCAGAATCGGGCCCCACTTCGCCAGGTCCGCCACGTTGTCTGACTGAATCGTGTACTGATACAGAGCGTTGCCGCCTCGTCCGCCAATGCGCAGATCCTGCGCCGCCTGCAGAAACGCCGACGCCACCGGAAGCCGGTTCATCTTCGGGCGAAGCCTATTGATAATGTCCGGCGCACCGGTCTGACGCAAATCGCAGTCCGGCGCCGACTCAACGCATTTGGTCCCCAAAGGCTTCAACGCGATATAAACGAAGCCGCCATTCCCCGAGCCCGTGTATGCATTCACGTGTGCGACTGCCGGATCGGCCTTGATCACTCTTACGAGTTGCTTGACCGAGTTATCCATCACCGGGAACGAGGCGTCCTGCGGCCCCTGCACGCCGCCAAGCATCGCGCCCGTGTCCTGCTGAGGAAAGAACCCTTTGGGTATAATGCCGATCAGGTAAAAGTTCAATCCGATCGTGAGCAGGAGCACGATCATCACCGGCAACGGATGATCCAGCACCCACCTCAACGATTTGGAATATCCCGACAACAGCCCTGTGAATCCCCTCTCGCTGAACCGATACAAACGGCCATGCTTCTCCTTGCTCTCATCCTTCAGAACATAGGCGCACATCATCGGCGTTGTTGTCAGCGATACCAGCATCGACATCACGATTGCCGTCGAAAGTGTAATAGCAAACTCGCGGAACAATCGTCCCACGATTCCCGCCATCAGAAGAATCGGAATGAATACCGCGATCAACGACATGCTGATGGAAAGAATCGTAAAGCCTATCTGCCTCGATCCCTCAAACGCAGCGGCCATCGGCGCCATGCCATGTTCGCGCAGCCGCGTAATGTTCTCCATCACCACAATCGCGTCGTCGACCACGAACCCCGTTGAGATGGTAAGCGCCATCAGCGAAAGATTGTCCAGGCTGTAGCCAAACAGGTACATCACCGCAAATGTTGAAATGAGCGATGCCGGAACCGCAACCGTCGGAATCAAAGTCGCGCGCCAGTTGCGCAGGAACAGGAACACAACCAGGATCACCAGGATGACTGACCCGATCAGTGACCGCTCCACGTCGTTGACCGATGCGCGAATCGTCGTCGTGCGGTCAAGAACGAGTGTGATCTTGATCCCCTGTGGTATCGACGCTTCAATCGAGGGCAACTCCGCCTTGATGCGATCGTTGGTCGCAATAATGTTCGCGCCCGGCTGGCGAAAGATCTGAACCGTCACCGACGGGACTCCATCGAGATACCCCGCTGTGCGAACATTCTGCGCTCCGCTGTAGACCTGCGCAACGTCCGACAAATGCACCGCGGCGCCGTTGTGGTAGCCGATCACCAGCGGCTTGTAATCCACCGCATCATGCATCTGATCGTTGGTGATGATGTCCATCACCCGGTCGCCGTCCAGAATCTGCCCGGCAGCCTCATGCACATTCTGCTGGCTCAGAATCGCCTGCACCGACGACATGGTGAGCCCGTAGCTATTCAACTGCGTTGGGTTAACCTCTACCCGCACTGAAGGCCCTGCGCCACCGCCAACATTCACCTGGCCCACGCCCTGCAGCTGCGACAGCTTCTGCGCAATTACTGACGAAGCCTCGTCGTAGAGTGTCGGCTTGTCGTACTTGTCTGAAGTCAGCCCCAGAATCATGATCGGTGAATCGGCCGGGTTCACCTTTCTGTAGGTCGGGTTGCCGGGCAGACTCGCTGGCAAATAGGTGCGGGCCGCATTGATGGCGGCTTCCACGTCGCGCGCCGCGCCGTCGATGTTGCGGCTCAGGTCAAACTGCAGTGTCACGTTCGTGCTGCCCAGCGAGCTTGACGACGTCATCTCGGTCACGCCCGCGATGTGTCCAAACTGCCGCTCCAGCGGAGTGGCTATCGACGAAGCCATAATCTCCGGACTGCCGCCGGGCAAACTCGCCTGTACTGAAATTGTTGGAAAATCAACCTGCGGAAGCGGCGAAACCGGCAGCACATTGAACGCGATTGCCCCAGCCAGCGTGATGCCCACCGTTAGCAGGGTGGTGGCTACCGGACGCCGGATGAACGGCGCGGAGATGTTCATGCACCCTCCGCAGGCTGCGGCTCACTGCCATTCCCCAGCGACTTGCGAGCCCGGTCCACGCGGTGCCCGATGCGGTCAAAGAAAATGTAAATCACCGGCGTCGTGTACAGCGTGAGTATCTGGCTCAGCAGCAATCCGCCCACCATCGCAATGCCCAGTGGACGCCGCAGTTCAGAGCCCATGCCCGTGCCCAGCGCCAATGGAATGCCCGCCAGCAGAGCCGCCATTGTGGTCATCATGATCGGCCGAAAGCGCAGCAGGCAAGCCTCGTAGATCGCATCGGTCGAATTCATCCCGCGCTCCCGCTCCCCCTCAAGCGCGAAGTCCACCATCATGATGCCGTTCTTCTTCACAATGCCGATCAGCAGGATGATGCCGATGATCGCCACCACGTTTAGATCCTGCTTGAACACAATCAGCGCCAGCAGCGCGCCCAGGCCCGCTGAGGGAAGCGTGGAGAGAATCGTGATGGGGTGAATGAAGCTCTCGTACAACACGCCAAGCACGATGTAAACTGCCGCCAGCGCGGCCAGAATCAGCAGCCCCTCATTTGAAAGCGAGCCTTCAAATGCCGCGGCGGTGCCCTGAAATCCAAACTGCACGCTGGCCGGCATGTTCAGGCTCTTCTGCGACTTCTCAATCGCCGTAATCGCGCCGCCGAGCGCCGCATCCGGTGCCAGGTTGAAGGACACCGTCACCGCCGGAAACTGTCCCTGGTGGTTGATTGACAATGCCTCAGGTACATTTTCGATATGAGTAAATGCGCTTAAGGGTACTGACCCGGAAGGGGTTGAACTGACGGCAGTGTTCGCCGACGATGCTGAAGACGAACTGGTCGTTCCCACTCCGGATGTGAGGGCATTCGCCGGCGTAGTCAGGACGCCCGAAGAAGAGGTGTAGGGCGCAGAAGTCGTCGTCGCGTTGGATCCTGCCGACGAAGATCCCGAGGAGGCATACGACGAAGCAGCGCCCGGCCCTGATCCCCCCGCCGATGCGCTCGACTGGATGTACAAATCCTGCAGCCGCGCCGGGCTCGATTGAATGTGCGGATCGGCTTCAAGGATCACGTGATACTGGTTCAGCTGCGTGTACATCGTGCTGATCTGCCGCTGCCCGAACGCATCGTACAGCGTGTTGTCGATTGTGTCCGGCGCAATGCCTAAACGAGAAGCTGTCGCTCGATCGATTACCAGGGACGCTGCAAGGCCCCCCGTCTGCTGATCGGTAGCCACATCGGCGAGCTGCGGCAGCTTCTTCAGGTTGTCCACCAGCTTGCCCGTCCACAGGTTCAGCTCGTCCACGTTGGGGTCTTCCAGCGTGTACTGGTACTGCGTGCGGCTCACGCGATCGTCTACCGTGATGTTCTGCACCGGGGACATGTAAAGATCGACGCCCTCCACATCCTTCAGCTTCTTCTGCAGCCTCCGAATCACGTCCGCCGCGCTCAGCTTACGCTCCTCAATCGGCTTCAGGTTGATCGACATGCGCCCGCTGTTCAAGGTCGTGTTCGTGCCATCCGCCCCAATGAACGATGACAAACTCTCAACCGCCGGATCCTCCAGCACAATCCGCGCCAGCGCCTGCTGCTTCTGCTCCATGGCCGGGAAGGAGATGCTCGCCGGCGCCTGCGAAATGCCCTGAATCACGCCCGTATCCTGAGTCGGGAAAAAACCTTTGGGAATGACAATATAGAGGAAGACCGTCAACACCAGCGTGGCCAGAGCCACCAGCATGGTTATGGTCTGGAAGCGCAAAACAAACTTCAACGTACGCCCGTAAAACGCAATAATGTTCTCGAACATGCGCTCGGAAGCCTTGAAGAAACGCCCCTGCTTTTCCGGATCCGTGTGGCGCAGAATCCGCGAACACATCATCGGCGTAAGCGTAAGCGAAACCACCGCCGAAAGGATGATCGTCACTGCCAACGTCACCGCAAACTCGCGGAATAGGCGCCCGATCACGCCTCCCATGAAGAGCAGCGGAATCAGCACCGCGATCAGCGACACAGTCAACGAAATAATCGTGAACCCGATCTGCTCCGCGCCTTTGATAGCTGCCTGCATCGGCGTGTCGCCCGCTTCCAGATAGCGGGAAATGTTTTCGATCATCACGATCGCATCGTCCACCACAAAGCCAGTCGAAATGGTCAGCGCCATCAACGAAAGATTGTCCAGACTGTACCCAAACGCATACATCGCGCCGAATGTACCCACCAGGCTAAGCGGCACCGCAACGCTGGGAATAATCGTGGCCGACACGTTGCGCAGGAACACGAAAATGACCATGATGACCAGCGCAATGGTCAGCCCCAATTCGAACTCAACGTCATCCACGGATGCGTTGATCGCCGTAGTCAAATCCGTAAGTGGAATGACTTGCACTGCTGCCGGCAAATTGATCTCTAGCTGAGGAAGAACCGCCTTGATCGACTTCACCACGCTGATGGTGTTTGCGCCCGGCTGCCTCTGAATGTTCAGAATCACCGCTGGCGTGTCGTTCATCCATGCGGCCTGGTTCTTGTTCTCGATTCCGTCCACCACGCGCGCCACATCGGTAAGCATCACCGGAGCGCCATTCTTGTAGGCAATTACCAGCTTGCGATAGTCGTCGCTCGTTATCAGCTGATCGTTGGCGTTAATCTGCCAGTCCTGGTGCTGTCCGTCAAAGTTGCCCTTGGCCTGATTCACGCTGCTCTGTGCAAGGGACGTGCGCAGGTCTTCGATGTTCAGCCCATACGATGAAAGCGCTGGCGGATTGGCCTGGATCCTCACCGCCGGCTTCTGGCCGCCGCTGATGCTCACCAGGCCCACACCGGCCAACTGCGAAAGCTTCGGAGCCAGCCGGGTGTCCACCAGGTCTTCCACCTGCGACAAAGGCATCGAGCTCGACGTAACCGCCAGTGTCAACACTGGCGCGTCTGCGGGATTGGTCTTGCTGTAGACCGGTGGCGCTGGAAGGTTGGAGGGAAGAAAGCTCTGCGCCGCGTTGATTGACGACTGCACTTCTTCTTCGGCGATATCGATGTTCAGGCTCAGTGCGAATTGCAGCACAATCACCGACGAGCCGCCGGAGCTTGTCGAAGTCATCTGGCTCAGCCCCTGCAGCTGCCCGAACTGCCGCTCCAATGGCGCAGTCACAGTCGTCGCCATCACATCGGGATTCGCGCCCGGATAGAACGTGACCACCTGAATGGTGGGGTAGTCGACCTCGGGAAGCGCGGAAACCGGCAACTGGATATAAGCAACGATACCCACGAGCAGGATTGCGGCCATCAGCAGCGAGGTAGCAACTGGACGCTGGATGAAAGGCCCCGATGGACTCACGGAGTGTTGCCCCCCGCCGGCTTGCCCGTAGCTGGCATCTTCGCTACCGTGATGGCTGACTTGTCCTGCAACTTATCAAAGCTGCTCGTCGCCACCTGGTCGCCCGGATTGATGCCTGTCACGGCAACCAGGCCGCCGTCTGAAACCGCCGTCTTCACCGGTTTCATATGCGCAACCTTGGCCGCCGGATCGATCACATAGACGAAGGCCGCGTCCCCGTTGTGCTGCACTGCGCCCGTCGGGATCAGCGTCGTGTCTTTCAGCGTATCCACGAGCAGCCGCGTGTTCACAAACTGGTTGGGAAACAGCGCTACGTTCCGGTTATCGAACGTCGCGCGAAGCTTCACCGTGCCTGTTGTCGTATCAATCTGGTTATTAATGGTCTGCAGTTTGCCGGTTGCCAGCTTCTTGGCGGAGTTGCGATCCCATGCCTCCACCGGCAGAGAGTGCGTCTTGCGCATCTGCCCTTCCACCTGGCCAATGTTGTCTTCGGCCAGCGTGAAGATCACCGTCGTTGGCTGCATCTGCGTGATCACCACCAGGGCATTCGTACCGCCGGCTTGCACCACATTACCCGGATCGACCAGCCGCAGCCCAACCTGACCCGCGATCGGCGACGAAATGTGACAATAACTCAGCTGCACCTGGTCGTAGTTCACCGTGCCCTGGTCGTTCTTTACCGTGCCCTGGTCTTGGAGAACGATCTTTTCCTGGTCGTCCAATAGCTGTTTATTGATGCCGTTCCGCGCCCATGCCGTCCGGTAACGCTCCAGGTCCATCTGCGCCTGCGCCAGAATGTTAGTGTCCCGCTCCAGTGTGCCCTGGGCTTCCATCAGCGTTGCCTCGTACGCCCGTGGATCAATCTCGATCAGTGCATCGCCCTTTCTCACGTTCTGGCCCTCACGGTAGGTCACAGCCGTGATCACGCCGCTGGCCTGCGGGGTAATCTCCGCCGTATACACCGGTGTCACCGTGCCCAGCGCGTCCAGGTAGACCCCAATGTCGCCCTTGGTAGCGGCTTCAACGGTCACCGGAACCGGACCAGTCATGCCCCTGCGCCCAACGCCGCTCGCCCCGCCCGCTCCCGCTGCACCGCCAGGTTTGGCTGCCTTGGTTGTGGCTGCGCTGCGCTGGTAAAAGTAGTACCCCACCACCGCAACCACCACAAGCAATGTAACCCAGAGAATCCAACCCTTACCGGACTTGGCCGGAGGCACACCCAGGGGCGAACCCAGTGAAGGCTCGCCGTCGCTGTGCTGGCCTGTTGATTTGTCTTCTATTTCAGACACTCAGAACTCCGCATGAAAGGCTTTGTCAAACGTACTCGTCGCAGAATCGCCGTATGACCTTGCAGTTGTCAATCAAGTTATGCTGTGTGAAAACAGGGGCATCCCCTGCTTGTCATAACGTCCTTATGTGGGCTTTAGACGCGCTTTCGCATGGGCCGGTTACGCTTCAGCTGCCCGTAAACGTTCAAGCTGCTCCTTGGCCGTTCCTCGCGCAGATTTGTATCCCTGAATGCATTTTTGCGTCTTGAAAGCATTAGAAGCGTCCTTTCCCCTCCCGGTTGTATTCCGGATCACACCTGCCCCCAAACTCCCATTCTTCCCATCACAGACCCTCAATTGCGCCATTCACTCCGATCAAAGCGCGCGAAAACCCGATTACCCTTACAATCAAAAGATACCAACGCTCGAAAGGAGAGCCCTGCCATGCCCAGAATCTATATGGACGCCAATGCCACCACACCCCTGCTGCCGGAGGTGATGGAGGCCATGCGCCCTTACTGGATTGAGCATTTTGGCAATGCTTCCTCCATTCACCAGCCCGGGCAGCGCGCACGCACCGCCGTCGACCGCGCTCGCGAGACCATAGCCCGCTTTTTCAATTGCCACGACGCCGAGGTTGTCTTCAACTCCGGCGGCACCGAAGGCGACAACACCGCCATCTTCGGCCTGCTCCACCCCGGCGATCACTTCATCACCACTTCCATCGAGCACTCCGCCATCCTCCAGGCCGCCAACCGCATGGCTCGCCACGGCGTCGAGACCACCTTTGTCGCGCCCCAGCCCAGCGGCCTCATTGACCCCACTGACATTCTCCGCGCCATCCGCCCGGAAACCCGCCTCATCAGCGTCATGCTCGCCAACAACGAGACAGGCGTCCTCCAGCCCGTCGAGGAAATCGGCAGGATCGCCGCCGAGACCGGCATCTTCTTCCACATCGACGCCGTCCAGGGCGCAGGCAAAGTCGAGTTTGACGTCCGCCGCTTCGGCTGCCACCTCCTCTCCATCAGCGCCCACAAGATGCACGGCCCCAAAGGCATCGGCGCCATGTTCGTCCGCCGCGGAACCCCCATCGACCCGCTCCTCGTCGGCGGCAGCCACGAGCGGAAGCAGCGCGCCGGAACAGAAAACGTCCCCGGCATCGTCGGCGTGGCCAAGGCCGCTGAGCTGGCCATGCACTCGCTCGACGACGGCACCATCTACCGCCTCGCCCAGTTGCGCGACCGCCTCGAAGCCGGCATCCTCGAACTTCCCGGTACCGGTGTCCATGGTATCGCGGCAGACGGCAAGCCTGTGCTGCGAGCCGCAAACACCACCAACATCTGGTTCGACAACCTCGAAGGCGAAGCCCTGGTCATCGCCCTCGACATGAAGGGCATTGCCGTCAGCGGCGGCTCAGCCTGCCACTCCGGAGCCACCGAGCCAAGCCACGTCCTAATGGCCATGGGCGTAGACAAGAACCGCGCCCGCGCCAGCCTCCGCTTCAGCCTTCTCAAAACCGCGACTGAAGCCGATATCGACCATGTCCTGCGCGTAGTCCCCGAAGCCGTAGAACACCTCCGCGCCCTGTCCCCCGTAGCCGTCGGCACGCTCGGGTAGCTCGCGGTGTTTCTTGGAATAACAAGAAATCTGGGTGCCCCATTCTTGCGACGCGCAATTGGTCGCTAGGGTGGGAAAGCACAATCCTCAACCGGTCCCTCTCGACCAAGAGAACAAAGTTGGGTGCCCCCGGTTTCGAATTTGAAACCGGGGATACCTCTGAACTAAGCCATGACAAAGTCAACCACCATCGCCGTAGCCATGTCCGGAGGAGTCGACTCCTCCGCCGTCGCGGCCATGCTCGCTCAGTCCGGCGAGACCGTCGTCGGCCTCACCCTCCAGCTCTGGGACCAGACCCGCCTTGCCGGCAAGCACGGCATCCCCGACGCTCCCAAGGCCGGCCGCTGCTGCTCGCTTGACGACGTCTATGACGCCCGCCGCGTCGCCGAGCACCTCGGCATCCCCTACTACGTCGTCAACCAGCAGGCCCGCTTCGAGCAGGACGTAGTCCGCCCCTTCGTCGACGAGTATCTCCACGGACGCACGCCAATACCTTGCTCGCTCTGCAACAACCATCTCAAGTTCGACGCCCTCATACAGACCGCCCGCTCCATCGGCGCGGACCGCATCGCCACCGGCCACTACGCCGTCAATGAATACGATCCTGCCCGTCAGCGTTGGATTCTCAAGCGCCCCGCCGACACAGCCAAGGACCAGACCTACTTCCTCTTCGGCCTCACGCAGGACCAGCTCTCCCGCACCCTCTTCCCCCTCGGCGCCATGAAGAAGCCCGACGTCCGGGTTGCCGCGCGCGATGCAGGTCTGGCCCTCGCAGAAAAGCCAGACTCCCAGGAGATCTGCTTCATTCCCGGCGGCGACTACAAGCAGTTCCTCACCGCCTATCTCGAAGAGCAGGGCCGCGCCATCCCAGACACAGCCGGTGAGCTTGTCGCCTCCAACGGCGAAGTCATCGGGCACCACGACGGCATCTCCAACTTCACTGTCGGCCAGCGCAAGGGCCTCGGCGTCAGCTCCCCCACGCCGCTCTACGTCCTCGCCATCCACCCCGACAGTCACCGCGTCACCGTCGGCGCAGACGCCGAGTTGGCCACAAAGACCCTCCGCGCCCGCCGCCTCAACTGGATCAGCATCCCCGCGCTTGCCGCCCCCATGCGCGTGAAAATCAAGATCCGCCACCGCCACGACCCCGCCTGGGCCACCCTCGAACCCGTCGGACCCGACGAAGTCCAAGCCACCTGCGACGACCCCCAGCGCGCCGTAACCCCCGGCCAGTCCGCGGTGTTTTACGATGGCGACGAAGTAGTCGGCGGTGGCTGGATCGTCTAGCCAAGCTCTCTTGCCACGGTTGCAATGTAAAAGCTGCAAACCCACCCGCTGACTTGCTCCGTTCGCGAAGCGTTCGGTGGCCCGCCGACCCCAGAAAACAGTTTGTCCCCCCTTCCGCGCCCCCTCTCGCGATATACTGGCCCGGCACTGAATTCCGGAGAATTTTCGATGCCAAAGAAAACGTTTGCTGGACCAGCCATTCTCGCTACCGCCCTTCTGGCCGCCGCCCTTGCCGCCTCCGGCCAGACCCCAACCCTCACCCTCCACCCCGACCAGCCCCTCCATCCCGTCAGCCCCACCCTCTACGGCCTAATGACCGAAGAGATCAACTTCTCCTACGACGGCGGCCTCTACGCCGAAATGATCCGCAACCGCACCTTCGGCAGCGACTGGGACGGCATCCACTACTGGTACATTGTCGAAAAGGGCAACTCCAGCGCCGCGATTACCGTCGACAAGGCAACCGGCCCCAGCGACGCCCTCGGGTCCAGCCTCCTCATCACCGTCAAAAAGGCAAGCCCCCAAAACCAGGCCGGCATCCTCAATGAAGGCTGGTGGGGCATGGCGCTCCGCCCTGAAACTACGTACAAAGGCTCCTTCTACGCCAAAGCCGACTCCGCCGACCTCGGCACCATCACCGTCTCCCTGGTCAGCAACGTCACCGGCAAGCCCGTCGCCACCGCGCAGGTCTCCTCCGTCTCCACCGGCTGGAAGCAGTACGAGTTCTCGCTGAAAACAGGAGCCATCGAGCCCTCCGCTGCGAACCATCTTGAAATCACCGTCGCCCATCCCGGCTCTCTCTGGCTCAATCTCGTCTCCCTCTTCCCGCCCACCTACCAAAATCGCCCCAACGGCAACCGTATCGACCTGATGGAAAAAATGGCCGCCATGCACCCCGCCTTCCTCCGCTTTCCCGGCGGCAACTACCTTGAGGGCGACCACATCCGCGACCGGTACGACTGGAAAAAGACCATCGGGCCGATGGTCGACCGCCCCACCCACCCGAGCCCTTGGCGCTATCACTCCTCTGACGGTCTGGGCTTCCTGGAGTTCCTCGGCTGGTGCGAGGACCTCAAGATCCAACCAGTCCTCGCCGTCTACGCCGGCTACTCCATGGCCCAGGAGCATGTGAATCCCGGTTCTGATCTAGACCCCTACGTCCAGGACGCCCTCGATGAACTCGAATACGTCACCGGCGCCGCCGACACCAAGTGGGGAGCCGAGCGCGTCAAAGACGGCCACCCCCAGCCCTTCAAACTCACCTACGTCGAAATCGGCAATGAGGACTGGTTCGATCGCTCCAACAGCTACGACGGCCGCTACACACAGTTCTACAAAGCCATCAAGGCCAAATACCCTGACCTCCAGCTCATCGCCACCGCCCCCGTCAAGACCGTAAAACCCGACGTTCTTGACGAGCACTTCTACGTGCGCGCCTCTGAGAACTTCCACGACGCCACCCACTACGACCCGCCCACATCCACCACCGCTCCAGTCTGGAACGGCGGCCGTTTCGACAAAGCAGATCGAAGCGGCCCCAAAATCTTCGTCGGCGAGTGGGCCACCCGCGAGGGCCAGCCCACTCCCAACTTCGGCGCAGCCCTGGGCGACGCCGCCTGGATGACCGGCCTCGAGCGCAACAGCGACATCGTCATCATGGCCGCTTATGCGCCGCTGCTGGTCAACGTAAACCCCGGCGGTATGCAGTGGGAGACGGACCTCATCGGCTACGACGCGCTGCGCAGCTATGGCTCGCCCAGCTACTATGCTCAGGTCTTGTTCTCGAAGTATCTGGGAGATCAAACCCTCGCCGCAAAGCTCGACGACCCCACCGCAGACCCCGCAAATACCAAGTTTTTCTACTCCATCACCCGCGACTCGGCAAAGAAGCGCCTCTACCTGAAACTGGTGAACGCTGAATCCACGCCTCATTCAATGGACATCGTCATTCCCGGAGCGAAGCTGGCCGAGACTGGCAGCCTGGTCACGCTAAGCGCCCCCAGCACAGAATCCACCAACACCATCGACCATCCAACCCTGATCATCCCCGTCGAAACCGCCCTCCACGGCGTCAACGGTCATCTCCACCACACCATCCCCGGCTACGCCATCCAAATCCTTCAACTCGACGAAAAGTAGCACCCGCAGCACATAAAGACGGGCAGTGGCCACACCGGTAACTGCCCCTTTTTTGCACTGAAAACTGCCAATGCCCCGCAAAAACAAAGCGTGGGAAAGATATCGGCCCGTCGCACGCCTGCCTCTTCCGCAGGGACTGAATGAGTTTGAGCGGTTCCTACTGAGCTACCTCCCAGGCCAATCCATCCGGACTCGCCACATCCACCTTGCCCACCATCTCCAGCGTCTTCAAATCAATCACCGCAACCTGGTTATCCCGTCCGCAGGCCACATAGGCTCGCGCTCCGTCCGGCTGCATCTGAATACCACCCGAACCGTGAACGGTCGCGAGCCGCTTCACCTCCTTGCGGGTCGTAGCATCCAGCACCACCAGCGCCGACTGCGCAGTAATCAGCACGTGCTTCCCATCTGGGGTGAATTTCAGCCGGTTTGCGCCCTGCACCTGCGCCGGCAGCGTTGCCGTCACTTTCTTCGTGGCCAGATCGATCACGGAGACCGTTCCCTCCCAGGCGTTAGCCACCCAGGCTTCTTTCCCATCCGGAGAAACATCGAACCCCTCCGAACCGCCTCCCACAGGAATAACGGACAGCTTCCAATCCCCGCCCGGCGGCGTTGGCATTCGCGGCGGTCCACCCCCGCCCGGTCCAGTTCCGGGCCCAGCCCCCGGTGGAGGCGCTTGCGGCGGTCCACCCTGCATTCCACCTGCACCCGGCGGAGGACCCCATGCCTGCGCCCCAACCTTGTCCATTACCGTAACCGTCGCCGCGTTCACGTTGGTGGTCACAATTCGCTTCCCGTCCGCAAACACATAAATCATGTGCGTCCGGTCCTGCCCGGTCCCCATGATCCAATCAATCTTGCTGCTTCCCGGGTCATAGCTGCCAATCGCCTTCGCCGCTTCCGCCGTGAACCACACCTTGCCCTGCTTGAAATCCAGCCCGTGCGGCCCACGCAGCGCGCCCAGGTCGATCGAATCCAGCCGCTTCTGCCCCACCAGATCAATCGCCGCGAGCGTGTGGAAAGCTCCAAACCCATAGTTCGACACATACGCCATTTTGCCGTCCGCGGAAGCAATTACCTCATGCGGATCATCCCCTACCGGAACCGTCGCCACTATGTGCAAGTCCGCCGGATCCACAATTGACAGCGTGTGGTCCTGCTTGGAAAGCGCCAGCAATGCAAACCGCGGAGTAGCCTGACCCAGGGCAAGAGTCGCCTGAGCAAGCAAGCTCAGCGACAAAAAAGTGATCATTCTATTTTGCATGGAGTGTCCTTGAATTCTCATGATTGAGAAGACGCAAGTTTATCGCGCTCGGACCGGAAATACTGACCCTGATTGAAGAATTCTTAGAAGCTGTCCAGAAACCCAGAAGAGGTATCAAAAAGTTGGAGGGAAAAGCGTCCCTCGGGGGCTAAAGCCCGGCTCATTCCAGCGTCTTTGCGGCACGGCTGAAGCCGTGCCCTTTCAAAACTGCCCTGAATCAGCAGTTCTTGGACAGGTTCTTAGAACAAACAGAGTCTTAAACGAACATCGCCCTACACAAACATGTCTTTGTCATTATGGATGTTCTGCTGCTGATAGGAAGGGTCAGAAGCGCGTAGCGATTCGACAATCGCCTTCAAAGCAGCCAGCACCCCGGAAAGCTTCCGCACCGGCTTCGCCACGGTCTCCGCCACAAACACACTCGCTTTGTCCACCGCATCCAGCGTCCCCGTAAACATGGTGTCAATCCTGCTCGTCTGATTCCGCACCCGAACAAGAATCTGATCGACGGCAACCTCAACGTCCTCGGCCTGCGAGCGCAGCTTCTTTGCCAGTTCGGAAAAGTCCGTCACAGTCGACTCCACTTTGGGAGCCAGCCGAACGAGTACTTCCCGTGTGTGGCCCAGCACCTCACGTGTCTGATCCACCACCGGCATCACCGAGGCGCGCACTTCGTCAATCTGTTCCTTCGTGTGCTTTGTCGACTTGCTCACCCCGATGTAGATGGCAAGCAGAATGATGGCCTGCATCACCAGGGCCCCAGCTCCCAGTGCGATACAAACCATCTCGATCATTTCGTGGTTCATTTCCGGCCTCGAGACTTCCTCGCGCAGCTCAACTGCGGACGTACAACATTTCTTGTTCCCGGCGCTACCCCGGCCAACAGGAAGCGTCCCGCTGCGGAGTATCCGCGCGAAACCCGCCAGGGCTACGCACGAACAGTCCTCCGCGGCGCATATTCAAGCTGGAAGAGGCTGGAATGCCCTCTAAGTCTAGAGCTCTGTCGGGTCTACCGTCGTCGTGCGATAAGCATTCTTCCCCGCTTCAACGGCTGCACTCACCCGCGTTGTCTGGTCGGAAACCAGGCTCTTGCCCCGCTCTACAAATTCTTCCCACTGCGCGCGGCCACGGTCCACAACCTCACGGCTGCGATCCACGTATTCTGAAACCTGGTCTTTGCTCTTGTCCACAATCGCGCCCACCTGTTCCCTGCTCTTGTCGACAAAAGCGCTTACCTGCTCTTTGCTCTTGTCCACCATCGTGGCCACTTGCTCCTTGCCCTTGTCGACCAGCACGCTTACCTGCTCGGCTGCCTGCTGGCCCTTCACCTTCACATACTCAGTGCCTTCGCGGGCAGTGTTGGCGATGCTCTCACGGGTCTCTTTGCCGCTCTTGGGAGCATACAGAATGCCGACCACGGCACCCACGCCCAAGCCTGCCAGAAACCATCCCAGATGATGAATCTTGCTGTCCTCTGCCATGATGAAAACTCTCCTTTTGCCCAGCATGAAGATTGCCTGAGCGTAGCAAATTCTGTCCACCGCTGCAATGCCAGGTCCCTTGCGGCACCGGCTGTAAAGATCGACGACTGCAAACTTCAATAACACTCGCGCCAACCTGACGCATTGGACGCGGTTTCCGTCGCCGGAGTTGCAACTTTTTCCCGGAAAAAGCCGGTAACCTGCGCCTGTTCAAAACAATACAGCAAACCCCTCCCCCATGGCGGTCTCCTTTGCTCATAGCCGTGGAAAACACGCACCCCATTCCCAGCAACGGCACCACAAAAAACAGCGTGGACCCGAAGGCCCACGCTACGTTGGATGAAAGTTGGAGAAGCTGGTTAGAATTCCGCCCGCACCGCGATCTGCCCGGTACGCGCCCCGCCAAAGTCTGATCCTATGGTTCCGGAAACCAGTCCGAAGCTGCCTGAACTCAGGTTCATGTTCGGATCGCCAAGATTGGTATGGTTCAGCACGTTGGTAAACGTACCCTCCGCCTTCACTTTGAAGCGCTCGGTAATCGGGAAGGTCTTGCTCAACCCTCCCGACAGGTTTACCAACCCAGGTCCCACCACCGTGCCCACTTGACTGTTGCCGAAGCGGCCAATTGGCAGCGGAGCCGGCCCGTTGGCGACAAATGATCCAGTCGCCGTCGGGGTAAACCCCGCGCCCGTGGTGCATGCGTTACCGACAGTCCACGTGGGATCTCCGGGGCAGGCAAATGCAGCCGAGTTGGTCCACAGAAAGCGGCTCTTGTTCGCCGGGTTCAGGCTGGCTCCAGCAACCAGGTCGGCGTGCTGGTTGCGGTGCCCGGTATCGAAGCTGCCGGTTCCGTCACCGAATGCCCCATTCAGACCCGAGCCGGTTCCCGAAGGATCGCCCTGCCCGTTGGGGAAGTACGGAGTTTCAAACGGTCCGGTCTGGACGGTAAAGATCGAGGACAAGCGCCATCCACCCACCACCAGGTCCGCCACGCGCGCCATGCTGTTGCCGAACTGCCGGCCCCGGCCAATTGGCAGGTCGTACAACGCGGTCGTGTTCCACCGAATCTTGCGCGTTCCGTATACGTTGCCGAAGTCGATATGACGGTTCAGCACCGAAGTAGCGCGAGCACCGCCGCCTTCCCCCGCAAACCCCGTGCCCGAGGGACCTTCGTTGTCCGCCAGGTTTTTGGCCCATGTAAAGTCTGAGTGATACTCCAGCCCATGCTGCAGGCGATGGCTCGCCTCCAGTTGCAATGAGTGGTAGCTCTCGTTAGCGCCCGTCGCACGCGTGTTGATGCGCCCCCAGTTAGGGAACAGGCGGCTGCTGATCGGCGCGTTGAACGCCGACACCGTGCTCGAATACGGCAGCGTATTCTCGTCCGGCGCCCACACCAGTTGATGCGTCTCGGAACCGATATACGAGATGCGGCCCGCATACCCCGAACCCAGATCGTGGTCCACGCTCAGCGACCACTGCTCCGTGTAAGGGTCCTTCCAGTTGATGCTGTTGGCGGTACCGAAGTAGTCTGTGCCGTATGCCGTCGTCGAACCGGCGCTGCCTGATCCCGCATAAACCTGCGGCCACTGGTAGCCGATCGCATGGGTGCTCGGATTATAGGTGTTGGAGAACTGCTGCGTGTAAGCCTGCACCGTGCCGGTCAGCGAGTAGAAGCTCGACCCCAGCATATTGATGTTGTAAAGGCCCACGCCGCCGCGAATGGCCCACTTGTCATCGCCTGTGGGGCGATAGGCAAATCCAAATCGCGGCATGAAACGCTTCTTCGGAAACTGCTTCAGGCCCGAGGGGAATCCCGACCCCTGGTTGCCTTCCACCTGCATGCAAGGCGCGCCGTTCACAGTCGCTGAGTTGGTCGCATTCACGCCGTCCGGGTCGCAGGCGTTGGCGCTGGCCAGAAAGCTCTGTGCCAGCAGCGACTGCTTGCCCGTGGGATAGATCACGCGCCCGGCAAGGGCAACCGTCGGATCGAAGTTGCCGATGTCGCCGCCCTTGTCATAGTACCCAGGGTGCAACTCGTAGCGAACGCCGTAAGACATCGTCAACCGCGGGTTCAGCTTCCACTCGTCCTGCGCAAAGAAGTGGTAGTGCTGCGAGACGCCATCGTTGTCCTGCGACACCACGTCGTAAAACGTCTGGTCCGGAATCCCCAGCAGGAAGTCCGCAAAATCCACACCCGTGAACAACCCGGCGCTGCCCTTGGTATTGAACTGATAGGTTCCATAGTTATCCGAGCCGTTGAATCCCAGCGGCGTAACCGCCTCCAGCGTCTGGATGTCGGCGCCGAACTTGAAAGTGTGGCTCCCCTTGCTCCAGATCAGCACATCGCTGTAGTCGTACGTGTTCGACTTGGTTAGGCTCGTCAATCGATCTGCGTTCAGAGGCTGGATATTATTGAAGTCCAACTCCGGAATGCCGTTGTAGAACAGGTTCTGCAGTCCCTGCCAGCCCTGAGCGGTTGTAAATGCCTTGCCGTCGAAACTGTCGCTCGATCCCGAAGTAAACAGCGTGTAGCCAAATCCAAAATCGTTGATCAGGTTCGGCTTGATGCTCCAGCTCGCATCGATCTTCAGTGCCCGGTTCTGGCTCGTATTCTGCGCCGACGGAACCAGAAGTTCTTCCGGTGAAGTCGTTGGGAAATCCTTCCACGTGAACTTGCCCCAGAGCAGAAACTTCTGGTTCGCGCCAAAGTACTGGTCGCCGCGCAGGTCGAACTGGTTCGAATGCCCGCTGTTGTCCACATTGGCCTGGTAATTGGCCACGCCGTTGTCAGTGTAGGCTGTGGGATCGCCGACGTTCGGGTCAGGATAGAACTGCTTCAAGGTATTCAGAGCAATCTGGCTCAGCGAGCCAGATGGAATCGCCGTCCCAAAGCTTCCGCCGGTATATGGATTGGTCAAGCCGCTGAAGCCCGTGCCCGTGTACTTCGAGAAATCCCCCTGCTTCATCAGCGTGCTCGGAACCACTTCATTCAAAGTCGTCTGAGCAGGATGACGCCAGCCTTCATACGCGCCAAAGAAGAACGTCTTGTTGTGCCCGTTGTAAAGATGAGGAAGTACAACCGGGCCGCCCACGCTGCCGCCAAACGTGTTGCCGGTAACACTGGGCTTCGTGGTCGTAGTCGGAAACGTATAAGCAATCGCATCAAAGGCCGAGTTCTGGTAGTACCAGAATCCCGATCCGTGCAGCGTGTTTGTGCCGCCCTTGGTGGTCACGACAACCTGCCCCGGATCGCCGTACTCCGCGTTGGCCAGCACGCCGTCCGCGCGAATCTCTGAAATCGATTCCGTCGAAGGAAATGTGTCGCCGCTGAATGTGCCGCCCGTCGCGCTTTTCACTGTCACGCCGTCAATCGTCACATCCACCTGGTACGGCAGCGCACCCTGTAGCGAGATGCCGGAGCTGTCCGCCTGCACGCCCGGAAGAGTCCCCAGAATTCCCGCCGCGCTGGTGCCGCTGAAACTGGCGCGCGTGTTCACCGGAAGGCTGTTGGCGTCATCTGCCGTGAACGTGCCGCTGATGGTTGGCGAATCCGTTTCGATCGCGCTCACCATGTCGCCCGTTACCTGCACCTCCTGCTGCACCGTGCCCACGGCCAGCTTCGCGTCCAGCCGAAGCTCCTGGCGCACTTCCAGCGCCACGCCTGAAGCCTTCCACTTCTCAAAGTTGGGCGCCGATACCTCAACCGAGTAGTGCCCGGCCTTCACATCCTGAAACCGGAAATCGCCCACACCGTTGCTCTTCGTGGTGCGCGCCGCACCTTCCTCCGTGTTGGTCAGCGTTACCACCGCCCCCGGAATCACCGCACCCACCGTATCCTTCACGGAACCGACAATCGAACCCTGTGTAGATTGCGCGCGGCCTTGTACAAAGGCCATCACCAGCAACATTCCAAGCACGGTCGCAGACCGCCATAAGGAATGTTGTACGCAAATCCTGATCATCTTGTGCATTTTCACTGTCTCCTAAAGAATTGCTGGAATATGTAGTATTTGGTGTCTCGCCTTGAATTGGAACGGAAGCGAAGAGGTCGACTGCCTCAGACGTTGAACAGCAGTTCAGCAGGCAAAACCCAGGTTGGAGATTGCTGGCTCGACGCCAAAAGAACCCGGCCTCAAATCCGCCGGACGGGGAAGTCCCACAAGCTCAGCCCCCCGTACAGGAAAAACGCCTGATCCTATTCATTGGCCTCGCCATCTGGCTCATTCATTGAGCTTTCTAATGATTAGAGGCTACTTACACCGTGTTAAGAACCTGCTTGCGTTGGGTTACAAACAGTTGAAAATCCTGGCGCCGACCGGATGGCCCGGATACTTGCAATTGGGGGAACGCGCCCTTGATTCTGTCTATTATGAAGGCATTTGGCTCCCTGTCCACCACTATTTTTCGGGGCTGCCGCCCGCGTCTCAGTCATCGTCCTTCGGCCTGCGCAATTTCGCGCCAGACTTCTCCACCTCTTTCCGGATCTCGTCCGCATCATCCACATCCAGCAACGCCGCCGCAGCTTCTTTCGTCTTCGGCCGCGCCACCCTGGCCTTGGCCGCATCGAATACCCGCGCATCCGACGGCCGCGCCACAAACGGCTCCACATGAGGCACGCTGTCGAACACCCCCGCAATCTCGCCCGCCAGCGCGTCCTCCAGGTTCATCGGTCCCAGTCCCAGGAGTTCGTCCATCGTCCGCGTAATCGACCCCATGCTGGTGTGCTCGTGGCTCACCGATCCCGGCTTCACCCACGGGCTCGCCACAAGCAGAATGCTGCGATGCGCATCCACATGGTCCACCCCGCCCTGCGCATCGTCCTCGGTCACAAAAAGCGCCGAGTCCTTCCACAGCGCTGTCTTCGACAAAAACGCCACAATCCGTCCCAGCGCCAGGTCGTTGTCCGCCACGTACGAACCGCGGTACGGATACCCATCCCCCTTGCGCGGATCCGCCGTGTGATCGTCCGGCAGACGAATCACAATCAGCCCCGGAACCTTCCCCGCCGCCATCCTCTGATTGAAATCTTTCTCAAACTCCGTCGCCCGATTCTGGTCCGGAATCCCCAGGTTGAACGTCGGGAAACTCCTGTCCGTCGATTCGAACACCGGCTTCGGCAACGGCGAGTTCAGGAATAAAATCTGTCCCTCCGGCTCCGCTCCCGCAATCTCCGCATTCCCCTCCAGCTCCAACCCCTCGCCGTAGTTCAAAATCCCCTGGCCGCTCGCCGCCACATGCTCCCACAGCGATCCAAACTGCGGCTCATCCTCAGGCATCGGCGCGTCCGCCCCGCCAAACAACGCCCGCCGTCCCGGCTGCACCGCTCCCGCAAAATCGCTCCGCCGTCCCCCGTACCCCGAACTCCACGCGGTATTGAAAAACGCCGTCGGATTGATGCCCATAACCCACCTGTGCCCGTCCGCCGAAACATCGCTGTCCACATAAAAGTTGTCGCTCATCGCGTACCGGCCAACCAGCGCATGCAGGTTCGGCGTTACCTTCAGATGCCTGACGTCCTTCTGCTCTTCAGCCCAACCATCCATCCCGTACCGCGCCAGCGCCGCGTCGCCGTTGGCCTTCGCCACATCGCCCAGCACCTCGTCATATGTCCGGTTCTCCCGGATCACCAGGAAGCAGTGCTTCAGCCGCGGCAGTTCCGGCCTGTTCGCAATCGCCGCCATGTTCGCCTTCACCACCGTTGCAGTCAACTCGGCCGCCGGCCCCAGCCCACCCAGCCGAATCACACTCAGGCTCCCCATCTCCAACGAGCCAACATAGCTCGGAGTCCCCGGCTTGTGTTCCCTGCCACCATTCGGCCCCGTGCCTTTGCCCTTGGTGTTCACCACGTAAAGCGTCTTCCCGTCCGCAGAAAAATCCACCGCCGATGGATTCCATCCCACTGGAATATGCTCCACCACCGTCATCAACGCCGCGTCCAGCACGCCCACCGCGTCTATCCCCGACTCGGCCACATACACCCGTCCGTCCCGCACCGCCAACCCGCTCGGCATCACCCCGCGCAGCGGCCTTCCCTCGCCATCCTGAAACCGCGCCCCCGTAAACGGCGAAAGCTCCGCCAACGTCAGCACTGTCGTCCCATCCGGGCTCACCTCGGCCACTGCGTCCTCGTGCGCCAGAGACACAAACACCGCGTCCCCCGTCGCCGCCACTCCCGTCGGAGCAGCTCCGCCCACCGTCCCCCCACGTTCCTCGGTAATCTTCGCGCCCAGCCTCAGCCTGGCCGCTACTGCCGGATGTTCCCGGTCATGTATGTCATAGGTCCACAGCGAGCTGCCACGATCGGAGTTCTCATCCCCCAGCCCGGGAATCTGCTTCCCCTCCACCACCGCGCCCTCGCGCGCTTCCTTTGACGGATACCCAAACGGCGGAAAATGCAGCCCTGTCCCCACCGGATCCTTGCCGTCCGCTCCCGGAATTGTGGTGTACTCAAACAGCCCTGTATTCGTCACATAAAGCCGCATGCCATCCGGCGAGAGCGCCAATCCAAACGGGTAGCTCCCGGTCGGAACCTCCGCGATCCGCTTCAGCGTTGCCCCATCCAGAATCACCACCCGCCAGTTGCCCTGGTCCAGCGCATACAGCGTCTTCCCGTCCGCGGAAACCACCAGCGTCGCCGCAAAGCTCCAGCTCCCTTGCTTCGTCGGCCCCGCATCCACCGGATCCCCGTCCAGCGAAACGGCGTTTCCTTGCGTCCAGTCGCTGGTGTGATAGCTCGCAATCATCCCCGAGTCGCCGGTCGCCACATACAGCAGGCTTCCGTCTGGCGAATAGGCCAGCCCCGCATGCACCTGGATCTTGGGATTATCGTTTGCGTTCGATGGCATCTTCACCACCGCCGGCTTCGCGCCAGATGGGTTTGTCACCACATTCAGCGCAAAAGGAAACCCAATGGAAGGAACCGCAATCTGCCCCCCATCCGGCCGCACCGCCAGCGCAAAAGGGTACGGCGCCAGCGGAATCCAGTTCCCCGCCGGATGAATCTCACGCCCATTCGGCAGCACCGCCGTTACACCGGTCTGCGCATGCAATGAAGAATTGAAAAAAAGAGCCACTACGCAAAGAAAGGGGAAAAGCCTCTGCATCCCATAATTCATTTCCCCAGTATGCATCGAAAACATGAATCCAGCGTTTCATGCTTCGCTCCAGCCACAAACTCCGGGTGCCCCAATCTTGGGCTTTTTTCTAGCGCAAGGGTGGGAAGGCACGCCTCTCAACGTCCAGCAACAGGGCGTGCAAGCGCCGTCTGCCGCACCGCAGGTGCCAACTCCCCGCACATCTCCAGCGCCAGCAGCGGATAAACCGTCCCGCTATATGTAATAAATTGCCATCCATCCCGGTTCAGCGACCGCGTATACCACCGCCCCGAAGCCCGTTGATTCGCCTTCAGCCAAGCCACTCCGCGCCGCACACGCTCATCCGTCGCCGCCACTCCCGCCTTGCGCAGCGCAATCAAAGCCAGCCCCGTCATGTGCCCGTCGCTCGCCAGTTCGCTCGGCGGATTGGTGAACTCAACCTCCGCCCTCAGCTTCTCCGCTCGATTTCCCTTGCCCCACTCTTCCGGCGTCGCAAACGTTCGTATCGACCACCCGCCATCCCCTAGCTGATGCCGCAAAATCATCGCCACCATTTCCTGCTTCTCCGTGTCGTCCAGCAGCCCCGGCCACTCCGTCGCCGCCCAAAGCAGATCCACCCGGTCGTAGTCGCCCTGCAGCTTCCGCTGCGCCCGCAGGTAGCTTTTCAGCAGGTCAATCTTTGCCCCTACCAACGTCCCGCGCTGCGCAACCTCCCACTCCGGAGCATTCCCCACCGCCCGCGCCGCAACCGTTGCCAGTTGATAACGGTTACTTTCCAGCGGCGGATTGTTGTCGTCGCTGATCGTCCAGTCCCCATCCGCCCGTTGCAGCCGGAACATCATCCCCAGCGCCTCCGCCGTATCCGAGGACAGCTTGTGCGTCACGTGCGCGTCCCAGATCGCCAGCCCCGCCGCCACATACACCGCCTGCGTGGAATCGTATTCCGGCTTCAGATCCTTCTCGTCGGTAGCCAGCTCCTCATTCAGCGTGCCCACAAAAAAATCCCGCAGCGCCTTCTGCGGAGCCCCCAACCGCTCCGTCATCAGCGGCCGAACCACCATGTACGATCCGTTCGTATGACAGGCCACGCACTTCCAGTCCCCCGTCCACGCAAGCGCGCCCTGCTCCATGTAGTCCACTGCCAGCTTCGGCGTGAACGCAATCCGCGTCTCGTCTTTGGTCGGCCGCAGATACGTCACATCCTTCCTGTGGTACTGGTACTGGAACGGAACCGCCCATGCCGTCTCCCCGCTCGCGCGCCGCAGCACCATCGGCATCGTCTGCCCATTCCAGGTCCACGTCCCAGAAATCGCACTTCGATCCGCCGCAACCGTACCCGCAAACAGCCCCTTACCTTCATTCACCTTCAGTTGCACGCCAGAACCGGTCACGGCAAATAAGTCCACCTTCGCCGGATCGTGCAGAAACTCGATAAAGCACGCCGCCGCCTTCCACGCTCCCGCGTCGTCCCTGGAAATCTGCACCACCACGCGCCGATCTTCGCCGTTGTCGCGGAAGCTTCCCTGCCAATTCGCCGCAAAATCCTGCGCATGCGACGCACACACAGTCAGCACTGCCAGTGCACCAAGCCGCAGCACGAATCTCTTCATGGAATGTCTCTCTTTGGGGAATGAAATGCAGAGCAATCAATAGCCCGAAGCCTGCTTCGCTCAGGAAAACTGTCAGTCGCCCCGATAGCCAGCAATAGTAACGCAATCGATTGCGCAAAGGCAACCGATTTTCTTGGCCCTCCTTGATTCCATGATTTTTCGCGGACGGAATTAAAATCCGCTTGACAATAAGATACTACTTATATAAGTTTTATCTTATGCAAAGTCTGGACGCCACCTTCTCTGCTCTGGCCGACCCCACTCGTCGGGCAATTCTTGCGCACCTTGCCATGGGGGAGGCCACCGTCAATGAACTGGTAGAGCCGTTCGAGATGTCGCAGCCCGCAATCTCCCAGCACCTGAAGGTGCTCGAAGGTGCGGGACTAATCGTTCGCCGAGTCGAGGGTACGAAGCGCCCTCGCCGGCTGGCAAAAGCGGGGATCGAAGCGATGGACCAGTGGCTCGGAATGCTGCGAAAAGCCCTTGAGACAAACTACGACCGGCTGGACGAAGTTCTGGCGGGGATGGAACAGGACAAGAGAGGAGAAAAGCGATGAGCAAGATGACTCTGAAGACCGAAGGTGATACCCACGTAATTGTGACAAGGCGTTTCGCTGCGCCTCCAGAAGCCGTTTACCGCGCCCATACCGATCCGGCAATCATTCAGCAATGGTTGCTCGGTCCGGAAGGTTGGACGATGCCGGTCTGCATCAACGATGCGAAGGCTGGCGGCCAGTTCCGTTACGAATGGACGAATGGCAAAGGCAGTGGATTTCACATCACTGGCGAGTTGCTGGAGTTGGAGCCTTACAGCAGGATCGTACATGTCGAGCGCATGCACCTGCCGGACCCCACGCCAGACAGCCATATTGAAACGCTGTTTGAAGCCGACGGCGCAGGAACGCTGATGACCATGCGCATGACGCTGCCCGATGGCAAGACACGCGCGGCGATGCTTGCAACAGGAATGGAACACGGAATGGAAGCGAGCTACGTCCGTCTGGAAGGAATGCTTTAGCCCAGCGAGACGGGGAGGCATGTCGCGGCCGAATAGAGGGAGGATTCGCGTGATTTACAAAATACTGGGTAGCATCGCATTGATCCTTGCCGTGATGCTTGTCGGTGCATGGCACTTCCACACGACCGTCTCGGTGGAACGTACCTTCAACGCCCCTGAAGCGGATGTATGGAGGGTTTGGACCGACGCGGACTCTATTCAAAAGTGGTGGGGGCCGAAGGGCTACACCGCACTCGTCGTCCGGAACGACCTGCGAGAGCGCGGCAGCTATCTCTGGGCGATGAAATCCGCGCGAGGAAAGGTGTTTTGGAACACCGGAATTTACCGGGAAGTCGTCCCAAACAAGAAAATCGTGTCCACGATGTCGTTCGCTGACGAGAACGGAAATGCAATTCCCGGCGCGCAGGTACCGGTTCCCGGGCATTGGCCCGCCGAGATCACCGTAGTCGTTGAATTCAGTGAATCTGCGGGGAAGACCCGAGTCACCGTCAGAGAAGTGGGCATTCCCCTCATCGTTTACCCCTTCTCGAAGATTGGTTGGGCTCAGCAGTTTGACAAGATTCAGTCGTTGCGGTGAACACCGTTAAACCTCACCCAGGACACCCGCAACTCCGGTCCAGTATCTCCGCAAAATGCATCCCTTCGCGGTCCGAAAGCTGCGCAATCTGCTCCCGGCAACTGAACCCGTCCGCCACCATCACCGTCATCGGCCCCGCCGCGTTCACCGCCGGCAGCAGACCCAGGTTCGCAATCGCCTTCGATACCTCGATCTTGTCCGCCTCAAAGCCAAACGGCCCCGCCATTCCGCAGCAAGTGGTATCGATCATCTCCACCTGCGCGCCGGCCTTCCTCAGCAGCGCAATCTCGTTCTTCGGCCCGCCAAACACCGCCTTGTGGTGGCAATGCCCATGCAGCAGCACACTCGCCCCCGCCAGCCTCCCGGCGAGTCCACCTTCTAGCCACTCCGGAGCCTTTGCCGCCAGCCAGTCGGCCAGCAGCCAGATCTGCGTGCTCATCTTCTGCGCCCGCTCGTCGTTCGGAAACAACTCCAGAGCCTCGTCCTTGAAGATGCTCGCGCAACTCGGCTCCAGGAAAATAAACGGCAGCCCCGCCTCAATCTGCGGCGCAATCCTGTCCAGCACCGTCGCCATGTAGCTCTTCGCCGTGTCCAGCAGCCCAAAGTCGTACAACGCCCGTCCACAGCAGATGTGTCCCTTGGTCGTCTGCACCCGGAACCCCGCCTGCATCAGCACCCGTTCCGCCGCCGCCAGCGTCTGCGGATGGTAGTAGTTATTCCACGTATCCGCCCACAGAACCACCGTCTGCTTCTGCTGCCCATTCGACCCGCGGGCCACATTGCTCGTATCGTCCGCCCCACGCCCGGCTTTCCAGCTCTTCCCCGCCAGTTGCGGCATCTGCCGCTCCTTGGCCACGCCCACAATGTGCTTGATCAGCGGGCTCGTCAACCCGCTCGACGTCATAAAGTTCGTAATCGCCGGCGTCAGCGATCCCAGCCGCGCCATCTTGTCCGCAAACCCAAACACATAGTGATGCAGCGGGTGCAGCTTCCCCTTGTACTTCTGCGCCAGAAATTCGCTCTTGTACTGCGCCATGTCCACCTGCACCGGGCACTCCGTCTTGCATGCCTTGCAGCTCAAACACAGATCCAGCGCCTCGTGCACCGCCTCGCTCGCAAAGCCCTCCTTCGTCAGCGCCCCGGCCAGCATCTCCCACAACAGCCTGGCCCGTCCACGCGTCGAGTGCTGCTCCTGCCCCGTCGCACGGTAGCTCGGACACATCACCCCGCCGTCCTTCTTCAAACACGCGCCCACACCCACGCAACGCGCCGCGGCGTTCTCCATCGACCCAGCATCCTTGGCAAACACAAAATGCGTCTCCGGCTTCAAATGCGCATTCCCTACTTCATCCCTCGCCGGCTGCTGACGAAGATTCTCCACCGGGTCGTACACCCGCACCGCATCCACCAGCTTGCCCGGATTCATCCGATTCGTCGGGTCCCAGATCGCCTTGAACTCCTGGAACGCCTTCATCAGCTCCGGCCCAAACATCTTCGGCAATAACGCCGCGCGCGCCTGCCCATCCCCATGCTCGCCGCTCAGCGATCCGCCCAGCGAAACCACCAGGTCCGCCGCTCGATCCAGAAACTCGCGGAACTTCCTGATCCCCTCCACCGTCTTGAAGTCGAAGTTGATTCTCAGGTGCACGCACCCCTGCCCGTAGTGCCCATAGAGCGGGCTCCGATAGCCGTACTCCGCCATCAGCGCAGTCAGTTTGCGCAGATACGTCCCCAGGTGCACCGGCGGAATCCCCGCATCGTCCCAGCCCTCCCAGCGATCCGGCTCCCCTGGCACGCATACCGTAGCCCCCAGCGAAGACTCGCGAACCTTCCAAACACTCTCCGCATCCTCGTGGTTATAGATTCGCGCCCGTGGCGCTTCCGGCCAGCTCGCCGCGGCCGCTGCCATCGCCTCTGCCTTGCTCTGCGCTTCCGCCGCGGTCCACGCCCCCATCTCCACCAGCAGAAACCCGCCTCCCGGTGGCAGCAGCTTCACATCGTCCACAGCCAGTTTCTTGCGCAGCATGAACTCAACCATCAGCCCGTCAAATCCCTCCAGGCCAATCGGTCCAAACTCCAGCACCCGCGGCACTACATCCGCCGCTAGAAACGGGTCATCGAACGCCAGCGCCGTCAGCACCCGGAACGGCGGACTCGAAGTCAGATTCAGCTTCGCCGAAACCACCGTCGCGCATGTCCCCTCCGACCCCACCAGCGCCCGCGCCAGGTTGAATCCGTTCTCCGGCAGCAGCTCATCCAGATTCACCCCGGAAACCCGCCGCGGAATCCGCGGAAACTTCTCCCGGATCAAGTCCGCAAAGCGATCGCGCAGATTCTTGAGCTTGGCATAAATCTCGCCCTCGCGCCCGCCTGCCGCGATCTTCGCCTCAAGCTCCTCCGGCGAAGTCCGGCCCACCGTCATCCGCGTTCCGTCGTAGAGAACAATGTCCAGTGTCTCCACGTTGTCCACGACCTTGCCGCCAAGCAGCCCATGCACTCCGCAACTGTTATTGCCGATCATCCCGCCCAGCGTGCAGCGGCTGTGGGTCGCAGGATCGGGTGCATAGGTCAGGTGATACACCTCCGCCGCCTCGCGCACCCGGTCCAGCACAATCCCCGGCTCCACCACCGCCAGTTTCGCTTCCGGATCAATCGACACCAGCCCGTTCATGTACCGCGAGTAGTCGAACACCACCGCAACATTCGCGCACTGGCCCGCCAGGCTGGTCCCCGCGCCGCGCGGCAACACGGCCGCCCCCGTCCTCCGGCATGCCACCAGCGCCGCTACCACGTCCGCACTGTCGCGCGGGGTGATTACGCCCACCGGCATCTGCCTATAATTCGAGGAGTCCGCCGCGTAAAGCGCCCGCGAGCCGAGATCGAACAGTACATCCCCTCGCACCGTTGCCTTCAGCAGGTTTTCTAACTCGTGGTGTGCGGAAAACCCCTCGTGGGCAAGGGGCGGCTGACTCATCAGTTCGGAAATCGGAAGAATACTCACGGTGGAATCCTATTCCAATTGTTTTTTCCCGGAACGTGTGCCAGATCACAAACCGATCGAATCCGGAAGATTCCCCCCAATTCCCCCCAGAATCATCCCGCATCCTGAAAAACCCGCGAGGATTCGCACACCAGCTGAATCGCTGGCTCGCTGACTTGCTGACCCGCTGTCTCGTTAAACCCGCCCTACCGCGTCGGCCACTCTTCCACCACAATCCCCAGATCGTTCAGCTGCTTGATCGCAGCTTCCACATTGCGGCGCACCTGCGGCCCGTCTCTTCTGCTGGCCAGTGGTGACTCCGCCACTGCCACTACGCGTCCGTAACGCCACGCCCCAGCCGGCAATGCAATCAACGCATCCGCAAGATCGTTCAGCCGCACTTGCACTTCCTGCCGCCGCGCCGCGTCCGGCCGCATCATCGAGCCCTGCCCCACCGTGCTCGGGTTCGCATCCGCCAGTGTGATGCGAAGCGTCAGCCAATTCGCATCCGCTGAGAGAAACGGATTGGCCCACGCGCCCCTCTCGTGCACATCCACATACAAGCTCTTGGTCGGCAATGGAATCGTCGCCAGTTGCGCGCGCTCCTGGTCCAGCTTGGTCGCAGTGGCCTGCGCCTTATGCTCAGCGCTCACTGCATTCTGCGCCACGCCAACCACCGCCTGCTCTCCCTTGTGGCACGCTGAAAGCCCCAACGCAACCATCAGTGCGATCGCCGGAGCGAAAGTTGCATCGGCTATTGCCGATAAGTGGGGGCGGGATTGCTGATTCACCATGACAGAATAGCAGCACTCGCCTTCTAAGCAGCATCCTGCATCCAATGCTCTACAGATAGCGTCCGCCCGCTCAACGACATGCGATTCCCCGCCCCGGGCAACGCCTTAAGTGAACGGAAAGTAACCACTTAATTGTGACTTGCGGGGTACAGACTTACGCCCGCGAGTTCATTTATGCTGCCTTACAGTAACGCGCAGGGAGTAATCTCGACAGGCATTGGAACGCGCAACGTGGTCGTTCGATTGGTTCAGTAGTTCAGTGGAGGGTAGCACGTGTTCTTTCAAACGTTCCAAAAAACGAGCCGGGTTCTTGCACTGGTTTTTGCGGCATCCTTGCCCTGCGCGCTGGTCGCCCAGGTCGTGCCAAGCCAGTCCAAGGGAGATCCCAATGCCCCTACGCCCCATTGGAACGTCTTCGTGGGCTACAGCTTGCTTGATCCAAGGGGAACCTTCTACCCCATTCAGCCTGATGGCACAGTGCTTCCGGTTTCTTTCAAAATTGAGAATGAAGGCCTCATCGAGAGTGCCGCCTGGTTCTTCGGTCGTCATGTCGGCGTCGAAGTCGAATCCGGCCAGCACGATCTGTTCAAGAACTCCGGGTTCGCCTCCACCGGCGGCAGCAACAGCGGCATCTTCACCCTCGAGAGCGGGCTGGTCTATCGCTGGCCCGGGGTGCATCTCACCCCCTTCGTCCATGGCATTGGCGGTGGCGCGGACATCGACGGCCCCGACCACGAGCCCTACACCTGGGGACCGATTATCGGCGGCGGCGGCGGACTCGATTGGTACTTCGGATGCCACAACTTTGGCCTCCGCGTCTTTCAAGCCGACTACGAATACCTTCACGCCAACTCCGGCCTCTCCCACGGCACCATCGCCGCGGGCAACTTCGTCTGGGCAGACGACGAAAACATCAACGCCATTCGACTCTCGGCCGGCCTCGTCTACCGCGGCTCTTCCTACTTCGGCCCCATCCCCGGATGCGGACCCATCCCCCCTCCCATCCTGGCTTGCGTCGCAACTCCCAACCTTGTCTATCAGGGTGAGCCCGTTACCGTCACAGCCACTGCCACCGGCCTCAATCCCAGGCAGACCGCAACCTACACCTGGATCGGCCCCGGCATCTCCAGTTCCGGCGAAGTGCTCAGTGTTCCCACCGCGTCGCTCGCCCCTGGCACTTATACAGTCCGCGCAACGGTCACTGAAGGAACCAAATCCGTCCAATCCGCACAATGCGAGGCCAGCTTTGCGGTCAAGGGCTTTGAGCCGCCCACCTGCGATATGAGCCCCATGAGTCTGTCCACGGTTTCTCCGGACCAGACCAGCACCTTCTCCATCAACGGCCGCAGCCCGCAGAATCTTCCCCTCGTTTATTCCTGCAATCCCTCTGCCGGCACAGTCCTGCTCTCCGGAACCACTGGAACCTTCAGCCCCAGCGGCGCACCCGAAGGCCCCGTCACCATCAACTGCATCGTCAAAGACGACAAGGGACAGACCGCGTCCTGCAAGGCAAGCCTCGTCATCAAGGCGCCCCCCGTTCCGCATATCGACATCCACATTGAGCCACTTTGCCCGATCGATTTCAGCAGAGACAAGATCCGGCCTCTGCGCGTCGACAACGAAGCCAAGGCCTGCCTCGATAAGGTCGCCCTGGCCCTGGAACAGAATCCCAGCGACACCCTCCTCGTCGTTGGCGAAGCGGCAATCTCCAGCGGCGAAGGCGATGGGGACGGCGCACAGCGCGCGGTCAACACCAAGAACTACCTGGCCACTGAGAAGGGCATTGACCCGGCCCGCATCACCGTTGTGATCGGAAAAGAAGGAACCAAAGGCGTCGAAGAATACCTCGTGCCTCCATCCGCCGTCTACACTTCGGACCTCCCGGGAACCACGCCGGTGGACGAGAACGTGGTCAAGCCGCAGGAGCGCATACCACTCAACCTGCGCCACCACGCAGCCCCCAAACCCGCCCCGGCAAAGGCGGCGCCAGCCAAGAAAGTACATGCCAAGCCGGTGCCGGCTCAACAAGCATCCCCTAAGCAAGCACCGGCAAAGCCAGCTCCGGCAAAGCAGGCACCTGCAAAAGCAGCCCCGCCCAAGCCGGCGCCGGTCCAGACAGTGCCTGCCAAGACAGCGCCTGTCAAAGCAGTTCCTGCGAAACAGCAGCCGACCAAGGCTGCCGCCAACAAAGCCAAGCCAGTGCAGCCGGCAAAGAAGAACTCGGACGTAGCCACCACAGGCAAGCCGTCCGCCGGAAAGCCATCCAACGGCCCATAGCCTGGCCGCACAACCAGCTTCAAACGCTAAGGCCGACCGGCAACCCGGTCGGCCTTTAATTTTCTCAGGAATTACCCTTCTCGCATGGTCTACGCAACGCCCTCAAGTAGTCCCCGTCCTCTATTCCCTATTCCCTGTTCCCTCTTCTCTGCTATTTCCCTATCACCCCGCGCGCAATCGCATCCAGCATCCCGTTCAAAAAGTTGATCGACTCCGGTGCCGAATATCGCCGCCCAATCTCCAGCGCCTCGTTGATCACAATCGGAAACGGCGTCCCCTTGAACCCCAGCATCTCCCCCACCGCCATCCGCAGCAGGTTGCGGTCCACTGCCGGCATCCGCTCCAGCCGCCAGTGCTTCGAATTCGCCACAATCAGCGCGTCAATCTGCTGCTGGTGCGCTATCGCCGCCCTGAAAAGGTCTTCGGCAAAGCCCTTCACCTCCGGCTCAACCTCGTCCCCTGCCTTCCAGAACGTGGCTCGCACCTGGTCCGGCGTCTGCTTGCCAATATCTGCTTGAAACAGCATCTGCATCGCCAGTTCCCGCGACTTGCGCCGCATCCCCGCGCTCAAGCGTTCCCGCCCTTCGCATCCTTTGCCTGCAGTTTGCGCCGCAGGCTCACCATTTCAATTGCCGCCACTGCCGCCTCGAATCCTTTATTCCCGGCCTTGATCCCAGCCCGGTTCAGCGCCTGTTCCAGCGTCTCGCAGGTCAGCACCCCAAAACTGTGCGGAATCCCCGTATCCTGCTGCGACTGCCCGATGCCCCGCGCCACTTCGTTGTAGATCGCCTCATAATGCGCAGTCTCCCCGCGTATCAGGCACCCCAGCGTCACAATCGCATCTACCTCACCCAATTCCGCCACCGTCCGCGCCGCCGCCGGAACCTCCCAGGCCCCCGGCACGCGAATCACATCAATATCGGCCCGCTTCGCCCCGCTGCGCTGCAGCCCGTCCAGCGCGCCCTCCAGCAGCCGGTCCGTGATCACCGCATTCCACCGCGCCACCACGATCGCAAACTTCATTCCAGCGGCGGAAAGATCGCCTTCCACCGCAACCGGCCTGCCCTTCACCGGATCGACCCACGCCCAGAAGCTCACCGAAAATCCAGCAACCGGCTCGACAGAAAAGATCCGCGACTTCCAATGCGTCTCCGTCACCGGCGAAAGCCGAACCTCCGCGCTCTCCCCGTCCTGAGCACGCAGCCAGGTCGCCGCAGCCTCATGCACCGCATCCAGCGCCGTCACTTCCACCACCACGTTCGCCGCTGAAGGGAACTCACCATCCACAATCTCAAGATTGCCCGATGGCGCCAGAAACGCCGCGCCCCTGCTTGCCGCTTCCTCCCACCCAGCCCCGCGCGCAAACCCCAGCGCGGAGAAAAAACCTCCCAGCCGCTCATAGTCTGCAGCGCTTCCGGCGGATTGAAGAAACGAAATCCCTTTAATCATTGAATGGCTCTCTTTGCCTGGTGACTTGCCTCTGGAGTTCATAACAAACCAGAGACTGTCATTCTGAGTGAATGGGGCCCGGAACGCTTTTCAGTTCGGGGGTGGTGAGCGAAGAATCTGCTTTTGTTCTTTCGTGCATTCTAGGAAGAACTTCTGAAACAGGACAACGACTCTCTTTGCCTGATTCTATCGCGCGTGGGCCTTTACCCCGCCAGCCACTCGTATCGCGCCCAGCAAAAAGGCCGGCATGTTGCCGGCCTTTCCGCGTGCAGCTTGTTTCCTGTGCTTACGTTGTCGACCGCGGCTTCACTGTGATTGCAGTTACCGGGACAATTGTCCCCGTCCCCGTATAGTTGCACCCCGGGTCCAGGCCTCCCGCTGCCACCGGCACGCAGGCAGGCAGATTCGGTGCAACCTGCAGCGAATCCGTCGGCGGCGTTGCCGTGGTCACATTCGCCGGAATCGAAATGTAGTGCACCAGGTTGTCGCCCGCCGTCCCCACAAAGAAGTACGAGTCGTCCGGTGAAAACGCGCCCGTCAGAGGAGCCGTAACCGCCGAACCTCCGGTGAGCGGAACAAACCCCACTGTATCCGCAGCGCCGCCCGCACCGAGAATGTAATACGGCAGCATCGCCCCTGTCGTCGACCCGTTATATGTGATGAACGCGAGGTTCGACTGCGGCGAAGCAACCACCTGGTTCACTGCGGTTGGGCGCAATGGGGATAGGCGAATCTGCGCAACCGAATGCTGAATCACCAGCGGAGACATCACCCCATTTGCCGCTTCCGGACAAGGTAACGGCGTGACGATTCCGCTCGAAGAAGTCGCCGCAGGCACCGTGATTCCGATGTCCGAAACCGTTATTTGACCGGCATCGAGCGCTGCACCCAGAATATGCTGTCCATCGGTGGTAGCCGCCAGTACATCGGTTGTCACCGGCACTGAGTCGCCCTGCGGATAGAACAGCGTGCTGGCCGCGTTGCCAACAGTCCCCGAGGGGCACCACGTACGCGCCACGGTTGGATCCCCGCTCAGGTATGCCCCAACTCCGGGAATCGTCACCGCAACACTCTGCGCTCCAGGGTTCGCCCCGCCCGATGCCGCCAGCGGATACGTCGTCCAGCCCGTGTTCTGGTTGTACACATACAGTGTGTCCGTGTGCCCTGCTCCGGCTGCCGCGCTATCCGTGACGTACAGCGTCCGAGCGTCCGGTGTCCATTGCGCAGCCGTGCCCAACCCGCCAAACGTTGTCGACTGACCTGATGAAACACTGTAGATGTAGAACACTTGGCGCACCTGGTCGTTGATCAGAACCTGTGCGTTGTTGGGAGCCACCGCCAGCACCACACCCGGCACACTCCCGTCCTGCTTCGCCAGCGTATTCGAGAATGTGCTGTAGTACATCAGCTGGTGCGACGAACCGAAGTAAATGTTGGTTCCCGACCGGTCCATCACCATCGAGTTCGGCACATAGGGCAGCCGCACACTCGCGCCTACCGTGCCGCTCAACAACTCCACCGGAACGAAATACTGCGACTGCCCCGGCGCGCCAAACCACACATAATCGCTCGCCGTGCCCGGCACCGTGATCTTCACCGGATTCGAGGAAATCGACAGTCCCCCGCCATTCAGGCCCGTCACATTGATCGGGGAGGGATTGCAAACCGGCGGCTGGCAGATCGCATTCACTGACCCAACGCCGGGAAAGTTCGTCGTAATCCCGCCGGTGCTGGCTGCTGTCACGTCAATGGGATCCGTCGACTGGTAGTCCAGTGTCAAACCCGTGATCGGATTCCCCGCCGTGTCAATCACCGTCGTCGTCAGATCCTGCTGCACGCCTTGCGTAATCGTCCCCGAAGTGGCGCCATTCGCTAGCGTCACTGAGATCGACTGCGGCGGACACGTCGTAAAGTAACCCGCCGACGAGGCGCCCTGCGCCACCGATGCTGTGATCACCGTTGTCCCCGGCTGCTCCGCCGTAATCTGATTGGTCTCCCCGTTGATTTTTGCAATCGCAGCAGTGCCCACCGTATACGTCAGCGTGCCCACTGTCGACTGGCACTCAGGAATCGAAGTGAGGTTCACGCCGGGCGGCAACGGGCACGCCAGGTTCGGATTCGACGAGCTGATCAGAGAAGCCGGCGCGCACAGCAGTTGCTGCTGATTGTTGCTGCCCGCGAAACACGCCTGCGCATCAAGCTGCGCCAGCTGGCCCTGAGAAAGACAGGTCTGCGGACCGGCCAACGTGACCGATGTCACCTGCGCGTGTACGTATACCTCCACCGGGTTCGATGTCACCGAATCCGCTGAAGCCGTCACATACGCCGTCGCATACGGCAGACCGTTTGTCGCTGGTAATGGACTGGGAAAATTGCAGATCGTATAGTTTGGAATCCCGCCGCCCGAGTTCCGGTTCCACGTCCCCGCGCAAAGATTGCCGGTCGGCGAAATATCGACGATCTGGTTGTTCGTTGTGCCATACGACCAGCTCGACACGCTGGCCGAGGTCCCCTTGCACGTCGTCGCAACCGGCGACGCCAGCTGCTGCGTCTGCCCAAATGCAATCGACATTCCCGTCGTCTGCGGACCTAGAAATATCGACGAAACGTCCGTATCCTTCAGTCCGTAACCAAGACCGTTGCAAAAGTTCCCTGCCGGGTTGCGCGTGCAGCCCGAGATCGAGATCCCGGCCGGTATGGCCACGCACAACAAACAAACAAGCGTCAAAAACCGCCGCATGAATCCTCCCCGCCCCGCCTCTTCAAACCGCGGAACGGTCTCAAGCAAATAACGTCAGAAAAATTGAGGTTTAGCAACTTCAGAAACTCACCGCACCGGAATTACTGCCCTTCAGGCCCGTGCCACATCTGGCAGCGACGCCGTCCAACTCCGGTCCAGATACCACCCTGCCTCTGAAGATGCCCGAATGCTCACTCGCCTGTCTGTCCCGGAAGCCGACCCAATCCCGATCAAAACCGTATCAGTCACGGCCACCGGGAGTGCGCCCTCTCCATCCGGACAGTCTGCGAATTCCGCTCGCAAATCTCCAATAAAAAGTGTATCAGGGCAGGCTGCCCCCTTAGATTCTCGCCGACCGTTCCCTGTTCCCTGCTCCCTGTTCCCTGACAACTGCTTCTCGAATCCTGCTCCAATAGACGCTGAAAAAATCGGTTGGAAAGCAGCCCTACTTCCCCGTCCCCAGGTACTTCTCAAACCAGTCCACCGCCCGGTACATCACATCCCTGCGGTGCACCGGATCCACAAATCCATGCCCTTCGTTCGGATAGACGACCAACTCCGTCGGCACATGTTCGTCCCGCAGCGCATGCCAGAACTCAAACGACTGCGGCGCCGGGCACTCCCCATCCCGATCCCCAACCACCACCAGCGTCGGCGTCTTCACCTGCTTGATGTAGTTGATCGCCGAGCTCTTCGCATACACCGCCGGATCGTCGTATACGCTCGCCCCGAAATACGGCGTCATCCACTGGTCAATCGAGTTCTCCCCGTAGTAGCTCTGCCAGTCCGCGATCCCAGCACCCGCCACCGCCGCCTTGAATCGCTGGGTCTGCGTCACCGCAAACATGCTCATAAACCCGCCGTAGCTCCAACCCGTCAAACCCACGCGATCCGCATCCACCGGGTACTTCGACAGCACCGTGTCCACCCCGGCCAGAATGTCCCGCAAATCCCCATACCCAAAGTCCTTGCGGTTGGCCTGCGTAAACTCCTCGCCCTGCCCAAAACTCCCGCGCGGGTTCGGCTGCAGCACAAAATATCCCAGCGCCGAAAATGCATTTGGACTCAAACCGCCGCCGCTACCCCATTGCGCTGTCACTGCCGCCGCTGGCCCGCCATGCACCTCCAAAATCAACGGATAACGCTTAGAAGGGTCATAGTCCTTGGGCAGCATCAGCCACCCCTGCACTCGGAATCCATCGCTCTTCCAGCTCAGCGACTCGCTCTTTCCCCACCCCGCCACCACTCCATCGTTCAAATGCGTCAGTTGAATCAGTCCGTCCAGCCCCGAACTCATCACTACCCCGGCCTTGGCCTCATACACCTCCGTAGCCTTGTCAAACGTGCTCGCCCGGAATACGAACAGGCTCCGGTCCGCCGTGTCCGATACGCTCAACTCCATCCGCCCATCGCCGACGGTGCCAGGAACGCTGAACACCGGCGAACCCACCGTCGTCGTCACCCCAGCGCTCGTCTTGTCCCCCTCCAGATGCAACCGGATCAGTTGGCAGTTCCCGCCCGCCAATTCGCTTACATAGATGTGGTCATTCCCCGCCCACTCAATCCATGCCGGCGTTGAAGGCCGCTGTGGCGTCAAATCCACCGGCTGCCCCCCCGCCGCTGGCACAATCCATACATCCCCGCCCGTCGATCCCTGATCGCTCATCAGCCCGCCGATAAACGCAATCGCCGTCCCATCCGGCGACCACCGCGGAACCGCGATCTGCAACCCATGCAGCGCCCCGCTCACCGTCTCCGGCGTCAGAATCGGATCCGCCTTACCGCCCAGCTCCTGCGTATACAGCTTCGCCACCCACCAGTTGTTTTCCCCCGGCGGATCGGCCGCAACATACGCCAGTCCCTTCGAATCCGGCCGCCAGTCGTACTCATACACATGCAGATTGTCCGGCGAAGCGAGCGTCGGAGCGGCCGGCTTGGCTGCATCCAATGCTGCAAACGCAACACGCTGGATCTCCACCCCATCCTCGCCAATCACGCCCGACCAAGGCTTCATCGCCGCCAGCGCCCCCGCCGGCCGCGTCGCCCCCTCCACATAGAGGAACGCCACCTTCGTCCCATCCGGCGAAAATGCCGGCGCCTCCACATACCCCTTCAACGTCGTCAGCCTGTGCGCAGCACCGCCATCGGCAGGCGCAACATACAGGTCCGTCTGCTCGCTCGGCGCGGCGCAATCGGAAAAGAATGCCAGGCTCTTCGCATCCGGAGACCACACAATTTGCCCCTCCCGGCAGTGCTCATCCGCCTTGGCCGCCGCCGTCACCCGCACACTTTTGGCCAGCTCGTCCAGCGCAGCCACCCGGATCTCCATCCCGCCCTTGCCAAACTCCAGCCACGCCAACCGCTTGCCGTCCGGCGAAACCGCCACCTGTCCCACTGACCGGCCACGGTTTAACCCCTTCAACGCCTCGTCAATATGCGAGTGATCCGAATGCCCAGGCGCCTGTCCCGCAGCCAGAGGACCGCTTGACGCAACGCTCAGAAACAAAACAGCGCCAGCCAACAGCCCGGCGCGAAGACATGTGCGAGTCGGAGTCAAAAACATAAGGAAATCCTATCAGGCGCAATCTGCCCCGGCGCTGTCCAGAGCCGCGGCCTCCCCCGTGCCATAAACTCTGCCCACCTGGCCTCCTGACCCCGCCAAAATAATTTTCAAAACTTTGCAGTTTAATTCCGCAATCCGCGCACAATCGAAGACATGGAACATTACGCACCCAATTCGCTCGCGCCATCGATCTTTATGTTCCGCTGGATTTCTCCTACCCCCTCCCCCCCTCATATCTTTAGTAATCACTTCATGTAATTATCTGGTTAACCCCGCCATGACAAGCACACTTGACAGCCTCGTTCATTATAGGTAAAGTAAGCTTGTCTTTTAGGAAAGGACACGCGTCATGCTCTTCTCGAAAAACAAGCTCAAGCCGCTCCAGCGCTCTTCCGGCATTTTGCTCAGTTCCATCCTCCTCCTCACCATGGCCCTGTTCGCTGTCGCTTACGACGCTCCGGCGCACTTCAACGTCCCGCATCCGATCCTTCTGGTACTCCGGCTCCTTCCCGCCTTCCCCGTCGCCGCCATGGTCTACATCGTTGGACGCTACCTCGCCCGGGAAACCGACGAGTTCATCCGCGCCATCGTCACCCGCTCCATCCTCTGGGGGCTCGGCGTCACCATGGTCGCCAATATCGTGCTCAACGTCCTGTTCTCAGGCGGCAGTGCCTACGGCCCTTCGCAGATATTCGACATCGACATCTTCTTCGCCACAGCCTTCCTGGCCCTGCTCGCGCAACTGCGGAGGAACCAATGAACATCCGTCTCTGCAACAAGGAACTTAGCCCGCTTCAGCGCCGCACCATGCAGCTCTTCGGCGCCAATCTCGGCTTCACCGCCGTGCTCTCCCTGGCCACGCATGACCTCGTAAAGGACATGCACCCCAGCGCACTCTTCATCTACCTCACGGCCCTGCTCCCCACCATCCCCGTCGTCGGCATCGTCGTTGTAGTCAGCCGCTACCTCGCCCGCGAGACCGACGACTTCATCCGCATGCTCGTAGTCCAATCCCTGCTCTGGGGCCTCGGCATCACCTTCGTGCTCGACACCTATCTCGGTGGCCTTTTCTCCCATCCGCAGATCTTCCGCCTCATCCCCATCCTCAACATCGACCTCTTCTGTGTCTCCGTCGGCATCGCCGTCCGCATCCAGCTCTGGAGGAACCGATGAAAAATCGCCTCCGCGTCCTCCGCGCCGAGCGCGACTGGAGCCAGGCCGATCTCGCCGACCGCCTTCAAGTCTCCCGGCAATCCGTCAACGCCATCGAGACCGGCCGCTTCGACCCCAGCCTCCCCCTCGCCTTCAAACTCGCCAAGCTCTTCTCAACCCCAATCGAACAAATCTTCTCCGACGAAGAATAACCACCGATGCCTCTTTGGTAGCGCCGGTCCAGAGCCACGCCCGCATCAATGTTTCCGCCACCGAAGCGGTTTCTCGGAGGGTATAGACGAGATTTGCGGCTCCCGAGCCAGCCTCCCGGAGCGAGCGAATGATAATAGCCCCGGGTGAAACCCGGGGCACACGCCCAACAGAAACAATGAGCAGTCCTGGAGGGATGGCATAACCGTCCAAAACGCGACCTACTTCCGCACCATCTTATAAAGATCCAATGTGGTCCGATCGTCATCGTCAAACACCGGATAACTCGTCATCTTCTCCAATTCAAACGGCGCAAGCATCGCCTTGTTATCCGCATCCACACCATTCCACGCCAGATACCACCCCGGCTGATACCGCGCCACCTTCGCTGCCCCATCCTCCGTTCCGTAATAGTCGTTAATCGCCGGAATCCCCGTCATCAGCGCAATCTGCGGTCCACTCACACCCAGCGTCAGCGCCTTCTGCTCCGGATGGCTGCGAATTATCTTCGCAATCGACTCCGCCGCATCCCGATAGTCGTAACTCCGACGCGTCAGAAACCCGCCAATCATCCAACCATTTGCGATAACTGCTCCGCCTGTCACGACCACCAGAAGCCACGCCGTCTTCTTCGCATGAGTTAATAACTCGCCGAAGGTCAGCACGACAATCCAAACCAGCGGAGCCAGCATCGGAAAGAAATACCGCGGCGCATAGTCATCCTGACGCCGAAGGATGAACACTGCCTCCGCCGCCAGCACCATCCAAGACGCAGTAAACAGCGGATTGCTCCATAGCTTCCGTTGCCATGCCACTGCCAGCACTAGGATCGCAACTCCCAGTGGGTACAGCACCCGGTCAACCCAGAAGCAGTTCACGAAAAAGTCATGAAACGTCGTGACCGTCTGCCCCCACTCAATTTCCGGCAGCGCATTCACATCAAAAAAGTACTTGTAATCCGCGCCGTATCCCATCCCGGCCACAATCGCCGCATAACTCTTCACCAATAAAGCCGGCACCACCGCAACCGCCAACCCAACCCGAACAAGCGTCCAGAACTTCCGCCCCATCGCCGACCACGCCACCCACAGCACCGCCGGAAGCAGCACCGCACCAGTAGTCTTGGTCAGCAGCATCGCCGTCGCCAGCAGCATGATCACGAACAGAGGCCACGCCCTCCGCGCTGTCACGAAAGTCGCCGCCAGCATCAGCGCGCAGAACTCAAAAACAATCACCGTCTCCAGAATCGCGAGCCGATTGAATACAAAGGCAAATGGGCTCGAAGCAAGCAGCAGGACGGCAAGCAACGCCGGCGCTTCCCGCCCTTCCGAAAACCGCGGCACCAGCAAATACACCACACACAGAGTGGCAATCGAGATCGCCACATTCAGCGCCCGCGCCGCGATCACGCTCACGCCTGTGAAATGGAACAGCACCCCCAGCAACACCGGCCACACTGGCAGCGCCACCGCTGGATTGTAGTCCCCGGCCACAAACCAGTGCCCGGTCAGTGTGTGCATCACCGCCGCGTTTGCCCACCAGCCCTCATCGGTGAACTTCGCCTGGTCCATCATCCACGGCGACCAATTGGGAAAGTCCGCGAAAAGGTGGCAAAACTTCAGCGCGCTCAGCGCGAAAACCCCGGCCCAGATTCCAATCCGAACCCACCGCCGCTTGAACCACCCGTCCAGGTCGAGATTCATCTTTCTTAGGCTACCTTGGCCCTGATGGCGCGCAAGCGCCTTCTGCCCCACCGCAGGTGGCTGACTAGCTGGCTGGCTGACTCGCTTCGTGAATCGCCAACAGCGTCTCCAGCAGCGGCCGCAGCAGCTTCAAATCCAATGCATTCGCCCCATCCGATTTGGCATGAGCCGGGTCGTCGTGAACCTCCAGAAACAGCCCGTCAATTCCAGCCGCCACCGCCGCCCGCGCCAGCAGCGGAATAAACTCCGGCTGCCCGCCGCTCACTCCGCCCGCCCCCGAAGGCTGCTGTACTGAGTGCGTCCCGTCGAACACCACCGGCGCCATCCGACGCATCACCGGCAGGCTCCGGTAGTCCACCACCAGCGTGTTGTAGCCAAAACTCGCCCCGCGCTCGGTCAGGAAAATCCGCTCGTTGCCGGTTGACCGAACCTTCTCCACCGGGTGCGTCATATCCCATGGCGCCACAAACTGGCCCTTTTTGATGTTCACCGCGCGGCCCGTCTTGCCCGCAGCCACCAGCAGGTCCGTCTGCCGGCAAAGAAACGCTGGAATCTGCAGCACGTCCACCGCCTCGGCCGCAATCTCGCAGTGGCCCGGCTCATGCACGTCCGTCAGCACTGGCAGCCCCGTCTCCCGTGCCAGGCGCCCAAGAATCCGCGTCCCCTCCACCAGTCCCGGCCCGCGAAAACTCTTCACACTGGTCCGGTTCGCCTTGTCGTAGCTGGCCTTGAAGATGTAGGGAATGTCCAAGTCCGCCGCGATGCGCTGGATGGCGTCCGCCATGGTCCGCACATGCGTTTCCGACTCGATCACGCAAGGCCCGGCAATGAGGAACAGCTTTCCCGCTCCCACCTCAACCGGCCCGATTTCAAAGGAGTTGCTCACCAGCCAATTCTATCGTGCCCAGCGCTCAATCCTGCCCGCCGCCTCGGTCTCTAAACCAGCGTCGCCTGGTCCACACGGCTTCGCGACCACTCCCACAGCGCCCTGTCCAGCGCGTGCAGCGCTGTCGGCCCCGGCAGGTTCTCCTGCGGAGCCACAATGCCCCGCTCCGCCAGCCGCCGGCAGAAATTCACATATTCGGCATAGAACTCAACGTTATGCCTCGCATGCCCAAGCGCCTCCAGCGCCCGGCAATCCAGCACGTTGTACCGCTCCGGCCAAATCGCCGCCAGAATCGCCGAGGCAATCGCCAAGTCCACCCCGCGCAGCGACGTCAATGCCTCAGTCGCATTCCGCAACGAGGTTTCCTCCGCAGCCGCAACCGCCAAAACCAGCTTGATCTTCGCCTCGCTGTTCCCAATCAGGTAGTGCATCACCCGCTCCGACTTCCAGCGGACAATGCTTCCCAGATTAGCCAGCGAATGGTCCCCATTGCGAATCGCCGCCCCGGCCTCAAAGGCCTCTCTCTCCAGTGCGTGTTCCTTCGCGCCGGCCTTCCGCCAATTCTCCTCCGCAAGTTGTTGAAGATCCTGGGTGTCCGGTTGCAGTTCAAATTGCGCCATGGTTCGACTTTCCTCCGTACATCAAAACCCAGCCACCATAGGCCTCGCCAAAAACCCTTGTCAATCCCCAAAAGGACACATGCCAAACTGAGCCGCTGCTTCGGGCAGGTCCGAGCAATGCTCGACCGCGCAAGTTTCGGCGCCGACCCCTGGAATGACTACGTGGCAGGTAACCCAATCGCCACGTCAGCCGATAAATTAATAGGAGACAAATGCGAATCACGATTGACATTCCGGACGAACTCCACGCGAGGCTCAAGGCACTGGCGGAGAAAGAAGGCACAACAATGCGAGCCATACTCCTCCGCGCGATTGAACGGGAACTGCAAGCCGAAGAATCTCCTCCGCCCGCAAGTACGATCGGAGCATAAACCTTCCGCTGATCTGATTGAAGAGGCCTGCGACTCTGGAGCTTGGTAAGGGTAGAGTCGACGAGTATATCGACTCTCCCTGAACGTTCTCATCTTTCTTTGGGCCCTTGGAAAGCCACGATTGCTCTACCCACCAGATCAACAAAATTCCAAATGCCGCGAAGATCAGGTACAGCGTCAAATGGTCCGCGGCTTCGTTCATTAGCCGGTCCGGCAGCCACGGCCGGGAAAACCTCGCCAGCCATATCCACAGAATCAACGCCAGCAGGAAGCTCACATGGCCTCGGAGCAGCTTGCCCCGGGTCCACTTTCCCCCGCCGAGGTGACGCCCCCACTTGCCGTAGCTCCAGATCAATCCGAAGACAAGGACGATATAGCCCGCGCACAGGGCCAGGTAGAGCGACCACGGTTCATCCATCAACGGTATATAGAGGCCCCGGGGTCACAAGGACAGTCGCGAGACTAACCGCCTCTCGCTTGAAACGAAAGCGCACTGGCTGGTACATTCGCTGCACTCCCGTTTGGTTCTTCCTCGGGAAAGACCAACCCACTCCTATGCGCGCGCCTCAATTATCTGCTCACTGAGCACCGCTGCGCCCCGCCCCACCCGGCTTTTATAGCTAGCCGTAATAAACTCCCGAAACAGTGGATGCGGCTCCAGCGGCCTTGATTTGAACTCCGGATGAAACTGGCAGCCCAGGAAGAACGGATGCCCAGGAATCTCCACAATCTCCACATACGTCGCATCCGGCGTAGTTCCGCTTATCCGCAATCCGCCCCCCGTCAGCAGCGCCTCATACTCGCGGTTAAATTCGTACCGATGCCGGTGCCGCTCGCTGATCTCCGTCGTCCCAACGTACGCCTTCGCCGCCAGCGACTCTTCCTGCAATATGCAAGTCCAGGCCCCCAGCCGCATCGTCCCGCCCATCTCTTCCACACCCAGCAACTCGCGCAGCTTGTAAATGATCCTGTGCTGGCTCGCTGGGTCAAACTCGCTCGAGTTCGCATCCTTCAGCCCGCACACATTCCGCGCAAACTCAATGCAAGCCGTCTGCATACCCAAGCAGATTCCGAAGTAAGGCACCTGTTTTTCGCGCGCATACCGGATCGCATTCAGCATCCCCTCAATTCCGCGCTTACCAAACCCGCCCGGCACCAGAATCCCATCGAACCCCTCTAACTGCGCCTCATAACTCCTGTCATCCGGAGTCTTCGACTCCAACCCCTCCGCTTCAATCCAGGTAACATCGAGCTTCAGATTCTGGCTCACCGCCCCATGAGTCAGTGCTTCCTTGAGTGACTTGTAACTGTCCTCGTACTCCACATACTTGCCCACAATCGCGATCGAAACATGATCCTCCGGGTGGTAGCACCGATCCACCAGATCTCTCCAAGCCGCAAGGTTCGACTCCTGCGCATCCTTGTGCAGGTACTTCAAAATCAGCGCATCCAACCCCTCTTCGGCAAAACGTAGCGGCACCTCGTAGATTGACGGCACCGTAGTAGCGCCCACCACCGCCTTCTCCTCCACGTTGCAGAACGCCGCAATCTTCTGCTTGATCTCCCGACTCAAATTCCGATCCGAGCGGCAAAGCAGCACGTCGGCCTGAATCCCAATCCCCAGCAGCTCTTTCACAGAGTGCTGCGTCGGCTTGGTCTTCAACTCCTGCGCCGCCGCAATCCACGGCACCAGCGTCAGGTGCACAAAAACCGTATTCTCGCGCCCAAGTTCCTGCCGCATCTGGCGAATGGCTTCCAGAAACGGCAGCGATTCAATATCGCCCACCGTTCCGCCAATCTCCACAATCGTCACGTCCGCGCCATTCGACGAAACCTTGCGCATCGCGTTCTTGATCTCGTTGGTCACGTGCGGAATCACCTGAACCGTCTTGCCCAGGTAATCGCCCCGCCGCTCCTTCAGGATGATCTGCTCGTAGATCCGCCCCGTCGTCAGGTTGTTGTCCCTGGAAAGCGGCGCATGCGTAAACCGCTCGTAGTGGCCAAGGTCCAGGTCGGTCTCCGCACCGTCGTCGGTCACAAAAACCTCGCCATGCTGAAACGGCGACATCGTTCCCGGATCGACGTTCAAATAGGGGTCGAACTTCATCAGGTTGACGCGCAGGCCGCGGCTCTCAAGGAGGCAGCCGATCGAAGCCGCCGCCAGACCTTTACCTAAACTGGACACAACTCCGCCCGTCACAAAGACATACTTTGCAGACATCGCCGCAACCTCGCTTTTCAATTGTTGGGATTGGCCGAACAAGGGGTGCACAATCAAGTATGGCAGAGTTGGCGACGGGAACAAAGCCAAAAAACACCCGTAAAACACGCTCAAAAAGGCCAAACTCTGCATAATCGTATTAGATTCAATCGCTTCCCTCCGACCATTTCTGTGCAAAACAAGACGCTCACCCCTTGACCCGATGGCAGCGCTTGCCCCATTGAAGCCCCGTCAAACCCTCATCTTGCCCGGCGCCGCCACCCGGGCTAGCATGCTCCTTGGAAGGACCTGAATCCATGACCACAACTGCAATCCTCCAGCGCAAACTGGGCGCCACCGGCCCCAACGTGTTCCCCCTCTCCCTCGGCTGCATGGGCATGAGCGGCATATACGGCCCATCGGATGATGCCGAATCCATCGCCACCATCCACGCCGCCATCGATGCCGGGGTAAACCTCATCGATACCGGCGACTTCTACGGCATGGGCCACAATGAGATGCTCCTCGGCCGCGCCCTCCGTTTCCAGCGCGACCAGGTCCTGCTCTCGGTAAAATTTGGCGCTCAGCGCACCCCCAGCGGTGCCTGGCTCGGATTCGATGCCCGCCCCACCGCCGTCAAGACCGCCCTCGCATACTCCCTCAAACGCCTTGACGTGGACCACATCGACATCTACCGCCCCGCTCGACTCGACCCCGCCGTGCCCATCGAAGACACCATCGGCGCCATTGCCCAGATGGTCAAAGCGGGCTACGTCCGCCACATCGGCCTTTCCGAAGTCGGCCCCGGAACCATTCGCCGCGCTGCCGCCGTTCACCCCGTCGTCGACCTGCAAATTGAGTACGCCCTGGTCAGCCGCAGCCCCGAAGCCAGAATCTTCCCCCTCCTCGAGGAACTCGGCATCGCCGCAACCACGTACGGCACGCTCTCCCGCGGCATGCTCTCCGGTTCGCGACCCGCCCATCCCACCGACCTTCGCGCCCACCTGCCCCGCTTTAAGGGCGAAAACCTCGACCAGAATCTCGCACTCGTGGAAAAGCTCAAAGAGATTTCCGCCGCCGGGGGCATCACCCCTTCGCAGTTGGCCATTGCCTGGGCCCTCGCCAAACAGCCCTTCATCGTCCCGGTAATCGGCGCGCGCACCCGAACGCAACTGGCCGAAAGCCTGGGCGCCCTAAATGTTCACCTCACCGCTGCCGAAATCGCCGAACTCGAAGCCGCTGTCCCCGCCGAGTCTGTAGCCGGAACTCGCTACGACGCCATCCAGATGAAGAACCTCGACAGTGAAAAGTAATCAGCAAATGACCGGTCGGATCGAAATCCTGAAGACCGACATCACTACCCTCGCCGTCGACGCCATCGTCAACGCCGCCAACAGTTCCCTGCTCGGCGGCGGCGGCGTTGATGGCGCAATCCACCGCGCCGCCGGCCCTGACCTGCTCCATGAGTGTCGTCTGCTTGGCGGATGCGAGACCGGCAACGCGAAGCTGACCAAAGGCTTTCGACTTCCCGCCCGCTTCATCCTCCACACCGTCGGCCCGGTGTGGAATGGCGGGTCTCACAACGAGCCGGAACTCCTCGCCAGTTGTTACCGATCCTGTTTCGCTCTGGCCCGTGAACATGACCTCCACACGCTGGCCTTCCCCGCCGTCAGCTGCGGAATATACGGCTATCCCATCCCAGAGGCCGCAGAAATCGCCCTTCGCGAAACTCTCGCCGAACTCGCCCAAAACCCCAACCTGGAAAAAGTAATCTTCGCCTGCTTCGACAACGCAGTCTACTGCGCCTGCACACAGGCTTTCACTCGACATCAACTCTCCGGCCAGCCACCCGTATAATCGGGATAGGGGGAGGCCTCACGACCTCTCCCCTCCCACACCACCGGACAAGCGGGTCCGCATCCGGCGGTTCGATGAGTTGATCCCCTGCCGCACAGCACAGAGGCCGGAGGTTCAAAGAACGCACCGCCGATGGTGGATTCGCCGCTCGTCGAGTTCCATTGCAGGCTTC
>Ga0302319_10001354_pt1 | contig 54716 bp, 46 predicted proteins | sample Bog_T0_2_FD_203319 | JGI IMG/M metagenome (GOLD analysis project Ga0302319, IMG submission 203319) | Peat permafrost microbial communities from Stordalen Mire near Abisko, Sweden - Bog_T0_2 | ecosystem: Environmental > Terrestrial > Soil > Wetlands > Peat | place: Sweden: Abisko, Stordalen Mire...
GCTATCGAAGCCTACATTGCAAATCACAACCAGACCCCAAAGCCCTTTCGCTGGACGGCAACGGCAGACCGCATCCTGGGAAAGGTCGGCGCTTTATGCAAGAAACTTGCGTGACACTACACTAGAATGGTGGCCGCGATGGCGGTGGGGGCGATGCTCCTTTTTGTTTGTGCGCTGGCGACACGGAGCCAGGCGGACCCGAGTGCGATGACTTATTACCCGTACTTTGGGGCGAGCAACCTGGGTACGATTACCAGTGCGACCACCGTGACTTTGTCGCGGATGGGGACGCTCTCCAGTTACCCATTGACCCTCGGTACGGGCGGGACCTCGAATTTCACCGTGACGCTGGTGCTTTCCGATTCGAACTTTAATGCGGGCGACAAACTGGAACTGCCGGTCGCTTACCCAGCTGCTTCGGGGCAGCAGATGCTGGCGGTCTATGACGGCGGGACGAATGGGACATTGCTCCATAGCTCGACATGCACGGCGCTGGCGGGCACGGCCTTGCTGGAGTTTGTCAATATCACAGGAACGGTGTGGACTTACACGCCAGAGGGAGATCTTGGGACAAGGACTCTGGCGCCAGGGGCGCAAAACGCGCTTCAGGCGGCTTTGAACTCCTCTTCCGGACTTGTGACCGGGAGCGGATTGGCCAACGGCAGCGCTGCGTACGCAACCACGGCCGGCAGTGCGGCCGTCAGCGGGAGCGCCTCCCTGAGCGGCAGCGCCGTCTCTGCGGGAACGGCCTACAGCCTTGCGAATGCAACGGGCGCCCTCTCAACGCAGGCAAGCATCCAATTACCTCCGGTGCTCTCCTCGACATCCATCTCCGGCTGCGTGGAGGACCTGGATGGAGACCAACCGGCCGGCACCGGCACCAACTCAGTGCCGCCAAACTCGACGGTAACAACGTGGGTGGCCCTTACCGGCGGCAACGCAACGGCGCTCTCCGGTTCGAATGCCCCAGTCTGGCAGCCCGGGAAGGGGATGTATTTCAATGGATCCGCGGTGATGTCGATTCCGTCGGTGGTGTCGGCGTCCACTTACGCCATCGTGATTGATTACACGCCGGGACTGCCGAGTAACTCGCCGCTCCTTTACACGGGTAACTGGCAGGATGGCCAGGTGGTATTCAGTTCCACGAATAACATCAACAGCGGCGTGAACTGCCAGATCATCGGCGTGCCGGGGTGGGGCGGCTACTTCGGCGGCGTCACTCCCGCGCAAACTGGAGAAGGCAATACGATCATCACGAGCTTCGACTCGACCAACATGATCTACCAGGATGGATTTCCGCAGACCTTCTACCAGGGCGGGCTCCAGGCTTCCATTGCAAATAATACGCTCTATTTGGGGAATGAAGGGGGCGGAGTCGGCGGGTATAACTTCGTGGGATGGATCAGGCGTCTGCGCATCTTCAACCGCGTTCCGTTGGCGAGTGAATACGCATCGATCTTTGCCTCCGACGCCGGCAGGTACAAGTGCCCGGCCAGCAATGAGCTGATCGTCGACGGAGACTCCATCTCGTCGCTGATCACCAACAATGCGCTGACGAAGATGGGCCTTCCTGCGTACCTCAATGGTATATGGGACATCCGTTCGGCGGCGTGGGGTGGCAAGACCCTCTCGGCGGATACTGCGGATGACGCCGCCTTCGCGGCCATGCAGGATATCCGGCACCCGGCCCCGGTGGTGAAGGAGTGGCTCGGCACCAACGACATTTACGCGAACCTGGTCAGCGGCAGCAACGCCTACGCAAGTCTTGTCACGCGATGCCTCGCCCGGCGCGCGGCGGGTAATCGCATCGCGGTGGAGACAATGCTTCCGCGAGCCTCCGCAAACGAAGAGAGCCAGCGTCAAATCTTCAACGGACTGGTGCGCGCAAACTTCAGGCAATTCGCGGACGCGATCATTGATCTGAAGGACCTCGCGCCAACCATGGACAATTATGCGACCAATTTCACCACCATCAGCGGAACCAATTACCTGACCACGACGGGCTCCACGCAATACCAGGGCGATCTCATCCATCCCACCGCCTATGGTGCGTCATTAATCGCCCAGGCGGAGGCCAGCGTGATCAATGGAATGACCCCGGCATCGAGCGTGGCGCCAGTATCCTCCACCACCGGTCAGATCCTGGTAAGCACCACCTCCATCGGCATGAACGCCGTGTGGACCGGCGCCGCTCCGGGAGGCAATGTCGCAATGTCCACCGACGGTGCGGGTGGCATGGCCCTCACAGGCAATGCGACGCTCTCCGGTCTCCTGGTTTCGAGCGAAATCGGGAAGGCGCTTGGGCATTGGTATCCCTTCACGGTGAATCTGACGGAGGATGCCATCGGAGGATACAACCTCTCGAATTACCAGGGCGTCACGAGCGGCACGGGTAACATCGGCGGCGCCGCGGTATTCACCGGCTCCAACACCCTGACGGGACCATCCCCGATATTCACATCGGGCACCAGCTTCTCTGCGTCATGCTGGTTCTGGGCGCCGAACGTCACCAATAACCAATGCATTATCGGGGCCTATAATGTCGGTTCGAACGGATACTGGTTTATGTCCATGGCATCAGGAGCCTTGTCGGGGTATGTGGGCAATTCGTCTGGCGGGAATGCCATTCCGTCGAGTATCTCCGTCAGCTCCAGCACATGGAATTTCTGCTCGATCACCTATAACGCGGCGACCGGCGCAGTGTCGGTAACGGTGAGTGGGACTACGAATACGGCCACTTTGAGCGGGCTCTACAGCGCGCCTCCTACTCCCTTCTGCGTGGGCGCATTCTACTACGGCGGATCGCTCAATAATCCTTCCAATACTTATTTCCTTACCGGCAGGATTGCAGACGTGAGGCTTTGTCCCGGGGTGTGCCTGTCACCGTCGGCGGTCAATACCGAATATACCGAGGGCATCGCCAATGGAATCGTCTCGCAGAACCTGTACCTGAGCGGGACAGCGGCCGCGCCGGCGAACTCAGGCACCGCCGCCACCTGGGGTCTTGTTACCACTCCGGGAGGTAACTACAAGCTGCCGCTCTACCAGTAAGGGAGTTATGCCGGAAGAACCCGAAACTGAGGTTGTCGTCGTCACACCCGCCGCCCCGGCAGCGCCTCCGGACAATCGCGCGGCGCCTGACGATGGCGGCACGGATCCGATGGCCGCGATCGCCCGGCTCACCGCGGCAGTCGAAAAGATGCAGCGCGCGAGTTCTTCACCAAATCCGGCCGGTGATGCGCAATCCGCCGATATCATCCGGCGCATCGAGCTTCTGGAAAGCTGGGTCGCGAGCAACAGGTTGCCTTAGTCGCGGACCAGGTTCACTTCCCAATGTCATTCACTCTACAGATAGGCAATGGCGCGCCGCAGTTATTCTCCGATCTCGGTCTTACGGGATTGCGGCGGCGGCAGCGAAGCCAGCGGGCTGGGAGTTTCTCCTTCACCGCAGATGGCGCACTGATGGATGGAGACGCCCTGGCGGCTGAGGGCGTGATCTGCACGGTGGCCTACAACGGCACGCCTTTCTTCGCCGGCCGGCTGCATCAAATTCCGCGCAAGGGCTCCGGAGCGGCGGAAAGCATCGATTACCAATTGCTCGACGCGTGGCACGACCTGGAGCGGAACGTCTACCAGCAGCAATGGAACGTCATCACCAGTGTCGATGAGAGCGGCAATCCCACGACGGCAGCACAATACCGCAGCGAATGCATCCTCGGCATGGACCTCAGCGGCGATGCGCTGACCAATGGCCAGGTAATCCAGCAGATCGTGGAATGGGGGATCAACGTCGGGGCATATTGCCGGCTCGGGACCATCGGCGTCAGCGCGCCCGTGCCGTTTGACGAGGTGACCGATCTGCCGTGCGCCGAGTGTATCCGCAAGATGCTGCGATGGTCCCCCGACGCGGTCGCGTGGATGGATTACACCACCATTCCGCCGAGCTTCAATGTGACGCGCAGGGCGAATGCGCTCCCGGTCCAGATACCACTCATCGGGGCGGTGGAGAGCATCGACATCAAGGCGCTGCCGGAGCTTGTGGCGCCGAGCGTAGTGATCCGTTACCTGCAGGAGAACAAGGTGGACGGAGTGCCCGCGGTCGTCGTGATCCCGGACGTTTGGCCGTCCGGGGCGAGCGGGACGGAGTTCGGCGCGCTGGTGCAGAGCGTGCGTCTCGCGGGGAGTAACTCGACTTACCAGAAGCAGCCGGTGGTCGCCACCGAGATACCCACCGACAATAGCGCGAACTCCGGCAGCGGTTCCGGCGATGGCGGACCGTCCGACGATCCCACCATTACGTGGTGGCGGAGAAAGGTCGCGTGGCTCCAGCAGTTCTCGCCGGATCGCCTCGCGATTACCAACGTCTACGGCATCGTCGATCCCGGACAACTGGACCCGAGTGGCGATGGCTCGCCGCTGGACGACGATATCACCCTGTATCCCAATGAGCTGATCAGCGGGAGCGTCGCTTCATGGATGGGATGCACCGTCGCCGCCACCACATGGAGCGCGCTGGTGACTTACAATTATCCCGACCCCATGGATTCCGAGGCGCAGCGGGCAATCGGCGTGTTCGGCCCGGGGGACGACGGCGTCGAGAGCGGCCAGGTCTATATCGCCTGCCACGCGCGGGCCACCAGTGCGGTGACGCAGACTTATGCGCAATTGACCAGTTATGACCAGGCCGAGCCTGTGCCCGCCGGGCTCGCGGAGTATCTTTATAACTCGCTCGATCTCCTGCAGTATGATGGCAGTTACACCGTCGTCTCGCAGGAGGTGGGCGCATGGCAACTGGGGGCGGTGCTGAATCTCACCGGCGGCAGACTGGAGTGGAGCGGGATGAACGCGCTGCTGCAGGAGATTACCGATGACCTGGACGCCGGGCGCACCACGCTGCGATTCGGAGCCGCCGGGCATCTTACCATGCGCGACCTCATGGAGCAGCTCCGCGCGAGCCGCAGCCGCACCACCAGCAGCCATATCAGGGAGCGCCAGACCGGCGCGCCCGGCGATGCGCCGGAGGTGGACGGCCCGGCGCACACCGCGACCGGCGGCAGCAGCACCACGCCATCCGCTCCCGGAGCCGGGCAGGACCTGCCCTTTCAGGTCTACGACGCCAGCGGCGAGAGCAACCTTGCAGTCAGTTTCAATACTTATTCCTATCTCTTTAATAGTCCGGATATCAACGACACCAACACCATCGACGGCCTGGATACCAGCGGGCTCAGTGTAAGTGTCGGGGATTATATCTGGCTCGAAATTGATTATAACGCGGATTTGACCCTCAATGGCGACCCCAGCATCAATAACGGCTCCGCATGGCCGTCGAGCGACGGCGAGAGCCAGTACGATGTGGATGGCAGCGGGGATCAGCCATTCGTCAGCGCATGGTATGCACCGGTCGCCTATATTACGGACTCCAGCGACCCCACCCCGGGGACCTATTTCCAAAGCACGGATGGAACCCAGACCGGTAAGATTGTGCAATTACTCGACAGCCATCTTATCCTGACCGCGTGGGCAGTGGAAGGGATGGCCGTGAATGTACCGAGCGCATGGACCGGGACCGCCTAAGAGAAGGGAGCAAAGGTATCTTGAACTTATGATTGCCCCCGGCGTACATAACGCTTTCCCCTTCCCCATCCGCGAAGCCTCGGGGACGTGGGACAGCGTCGATTATACCGTCGACCAGGCCACCGTGTGCGGTCCGGGCACCCGGTATCCGGTGGCGATGACCATCCAGCAGATGGCGCAGCTTTACTGGCGCGCGAAGAGCTTCACCCTTGCCTCGAGTTGCGCGGCGAGCCTCTACGGTGTGGCCTATTACAGCACGGCGTTTGAGGATATCACATGGCCCACGCTGGTTACCCCGGGTGCGAACCTTGAATATTATCAGATCGGGCAGCCGGAGGACACGCAGCAGCTTTACCCCGGGAGCCAGGCGGATAATGGGGTGCCGTGGATGGTGGTGGTCCCCGTCTACCAGGTGTTCGATGGCCAGCCGCCCATGTCCATCAGCCTTCCCGCTTCCGGGTATTTCAGCGCGCCGGGTGGGGAAGAGGGGACGATGTCCGAGGTGGCGGCGGCGTGGATGCTGCGCCTCTTTGAGTATGGGGCGCTGCGGAGCGGGTCGGATTATTACCCGAGCATTGAGCTGACGCTCATGCAGCCTTTGCTGGGAGACACCTGCGGATCGGTGGGTCTGCGCAGCCTGGAGTCGGCGCCGCCATGACGGACATCGGCACCCTTGGGGACCTGGAGATTTATCTTTCCACCAATGCATTCAAAGTGCAGGCGATGCGCCCGGCCACCATCGCGAGCCCGCTGCCGCAGCCCGGCGGAACGCTCACGCTCACCGGCCTCGGCGGCAGTCCCCTGACCATCCAGGTTTACTCGCTCGGCGTGCTGATCACACCCGGGCTGCCCGATCAGGTCTGGACCGTGCCGGACTTCGTGACCGCCGCGCTGACGATCAGCGGATACTGGACCTACGACGGGCTCTATGACGCGGGCACCGGCGCATGGGAGGGGTGACCATTTTTTCGATAACCAAACAACCGGAGATCCGAACCATGCCAAACCTGCTGACACCACCCGCCAAACCAACCGACGCCCAGAGCCGCGCCACGCGCGCACTCGCCCTGCCGCGCGCCATGTTCACCCGCCTGCTGCAATCCTGGGCTCAGGGCCTCGATCTCGTCTGGTCCGCGCCGAAGCCGGCCGACGTGCTCGCCGCCATGGGCCCCAGCGCCGGCGAGGCCTTCACCCGCAGCGCCCAGCTCCGCGCCTTCCTCGAGGCGCAAAACCCCGGCAGCACAGCCATCCCGCAGGCCGCAAAGATCAAGCCGTACACGATCCATGCGGATGGGACGGTGACCGTGAATTAATTGTGTTACCCATGTCCTGAATCTGCACTCGGGAATTACAGAAACTCTGCGGCGACCGCCGCCCTTAATTCATTCCACCATCCGCCATCTGCAATTCTGCACAGGCCGATTTGTAGTTGAGTCGCTGGAAATCTGTTCCACACTCTTGGGAAAACCCGCTCCGTCCTCCCGCCGCGCGCGGTGTGGAAGGGTATCGCCCGCGCTTTGAAAATCTGGCAAAAAATCTTCCTCGTTTTCGCCCTTGCCCTCGTGATGCTGGCCACCGTCGCCTACATTACCGACCGCTCCATGGGCGGCCTGGAGGAGAGCGCGGAGTGGGTCTCGCAGCGGCACGATTTCCTGGATCAGCTTAGCTCCTTCGAGCTTCACCTCATGGAGGTGGACAGCGCCGCGCGCGGCTACCTGCTCGCCTCAGATGAGCAATACCTGCCCGCCTACGACAAGTCCCGGCGCGAGCTTGTCCAGGATATGCTCGCCATCGAGGCCTCCGTCACCCATGGGCAGTTCGAGCGTCCCGAGACCCAGGACCAGGAGGTCCACTACGCCCAGCAGCTCCACCTCCTGCTCTCCCAGAAGACCGCCATCCTCAAGGCGGCCATCGCCGCGCGCCGGGAGCAGGGGCTCGATGGCGCCGCCGCCATGCTCAGCGATGGCCAGGACGAGAACGTCACCAAATCGCTGCGCACCATCATCGGCGCCCTGCGCTCCATGGAGCAGAGCCGCCTCCAGACCCGTTCCACCCTCACCGCCGCCATTGGAGACACCTCCATCCACGTGGTCCTCATGGCCATCTTCCTCAGCGCCGTCATTCTCGCCCTCGCCATGCTCAATATCCGGCGGGATATCGCCGTCCGCCGCCGCGCCGAGGAGGCCCTCGCAGAGGAGCACAATCTCCTGCGCGGCGTCATGGACGCAATGCCCGAGCAGGTCTTCGTCACCAATCGCGAGGGCCGCTTCATCATTGATAACATCTCCCACCGCAACTTCCTGGGGGTAAAGCTCGCCCGCGATATCGAGGGCAAGACCGCCGCGGACTTCTTCCCGCCCGGCGTCGCCGGCGAGATGGCCAGTGACAACAGGATGATCATGGAAAGCGGCCAGCCCGTGCTCAACCAGGAGGACCTCGTGGTGCGTCGCGATGGCGAGGTCGTCTGGATCGCCACCACCAAGGTCCCGCTCAACGACGTGGAAGGCAGATGCATCGGCCTCGTCGGCGTCAGCAGCGATATCTCCGTGCGCAAGGAGGCCGAGGAGCGCCTCCGCCTCGCCGCAGAGCAATTGCGCCGCAGCAACCTCGAGCTCCAGGAGTTCGCCTCCGTCGCCTCCCACGATCTCCAGGAGCCGCTGCGCAAAATCCAGGCCTTCGGCGACCGCCTCAAGGTCAAGTGCTCCCCCGCCCTTGGAGAGAACGGGCGCGATTACCTGGAGCGCATGCAGGATGCCGCGCGCCGGATGCAAATCCTTCTCCACGATCTTCTTACCCTCTCCCGCATCACCAGCAAGGCGCAGCCCTTCGCAAAGGTGGACCTGCATCAGGTCGTCGAGGATGTCGTCTCGGACCTCGAGGTCCGCATCGAGCAATGCGGCGCCCAGGTCGAGGTCGGACGCCTCCCCGTCATCGATGCCGATGCCGGGCAGATGCGCCAGTTGCTGCAAAACCTCATCTCAAACGCCCTCAAGTTCCACGCCCCCGCCGTCAGGCCCCAGGTCATCATCTCCGCAAAGGTGCTCGATAATGCCGAGTCGCTCGCCGGCTCCATGCCCGGCGAGGAGCTGGTGCAGATCATGGTCCGGGACAACGGCATCGGCTTTGACGAGCGCTATCTCGACCGTATTTTTCAGGTATTCCAGAGACTCCATTCCCGCAGCGACTACGAGGGGACAGGCATCGGACTGGCCGTTTGCAGGAAGATTGCCGACCGTCACGGCGGCCTCATTTCGGCCAAAAGCTCCGAGGGCCAGGGTGCGACATTTATCGTGACATTGCCTGTAAAACAGCGCAACAGTGACGGGAATGAAGAAGCACGGTGAACCCATTACCATCCTCATGGCAGACGACGATGCAGACGATCGCCGCCTCACACGTGACGCGTTGGAGGAGAGCCGTTTGGCCAACGACCTGCGCTTCGTGGAGAATGGTGAGGAGCTGCTCGATTACCTCCGCCATCAGGGCAAATTTTCCGATCACGATGCCAACCCGCGTCCCGGCCTCATCCTGCTGGATCTGAACATGCCGCGCAAGGATGGCCGCACCGCGCTCAAGGAGATGAAAGCCGACCCGGATTTGCGCCAGATCCCCGTCACCGTCCTCACCACATCGAAGGCCGACGAGGATATTTTCCGTTCGTACGATCTCGGCGTCAATTCCTACATCGTCAAGCCCGTCACCTTCGAGGCCCTGGTGGACATCCTCCAGACGCTGGAGAAGTATTGGTTTGAGATCGTCGAGCTCCCGCCCGACGCCGTCCAGGCCCGGCTCAACCGGGTGTAGCAGGGCGCCGTTTCAGCGCCGGGAACGTCGTCCCGATCGGAGCTAATTCTCCTCCGTGTGGTGCCGCTTCTTCCGCTCAGGCGCAGCCGCGGCAGTCGATTGCTCCGCCGCCGGCGCATCCGTGCGGAAGGGGACAGCCGGCAGACCCGCCTGGTTCGTCAGGTCGCAATCCGGGTAATCCGCCCACGCATACCGCACCGCCACCGGCGTGGGCACATCCTTGCTCTGCACGATCACCGTATTCCCGTGGATCGCCGCATCCGCCCAGGCGAATCTTCCATCCGCGCCGGCGATCTGGAAGCCCTTCACCGCCGCGCCCCCTTTTGAGGCCAGTCCCCCGTCCGCATGGTCAAACGTGACGACCGCCTTCCCGTCCGCGATATCCATCCCGGCAAATACCGGGCCCGACGCGTCCACATCCGCCCCGCCATAGACATCCGCCTCCGCCAGCAGCACCAGGCGGTGGGCGGCGTCCTGCTTGTCCGCGGGGTGCAACTCGTGCGGCTCCTCCGTGTCGATCGTTACCGCCATCCCGGTCTTCGGCGTCGCCAGCGTCCGCGCCTGCGCCTCCCGCAGCTCCGCCCAGTTGCTCGGCTCCGGCTGCGCATGTGGACCCAGGAATCCCGACAATTGCGTGTACAGAAACGGAAACGTCCCCTCATCCCACGCCGCCCGCCAGCTTGCGATCATTGCCGGGAAGAGCCGTGCGTACAGTGCCGGATCGCCCGTGTCACTCTCCCCCTGCGCCCAGAGCACCCCGCGGATCGGGTAGCGCGTCAGCGGCGCGATCATCCCGTTGTACAGCGACGCCGGCTCGCGCGCCCCGGTCGGGTCCAGTGGTCGCACCGGCCGCGGCGGCGGGGCCGATCCCACTGCCTTCGCCGCGGTGGCATCCGTCTGCCAGGCAGAGAGCTTCGTCTGGTAATCCGTCAGCGCCGCCGGGTATTGGTCCACCGCTTTCGAAAATTGATCCAGCACCGTGCGCAACACCGGGTCCTTCTCCAGCGTCGGGCGCGGCGTCCACGAGGCCGCGCGGGAGGGCCCCCACGCGCTCTCGATCAGGCCAAAGGGCATCCGCATCCCGCGATTCAGCTCACGGGCAAAGAAAAACGGGATGGCTGGAAAATCCCGCACCGTGTCCGGGTTGCACACCACCCACGCCCCGTTGACATCCGTCTGCGGGCTCTCCACCGCGGCGTGTTTCACCACAAAGAGCCGCAGCATTGGCAGATCGGAGTCCGCCATCTCCTTGTCCGCATCCTTTGCGGCCGGCACCTTGTACTCCATGTTCGATTCCCCGGCGCACACCCATACCTCGCCCATCGCCACATTGTGGATCGCGATGCTGTTCTTGCCGGAGACCGTCAGGTCGTACGGGCCGCCGGAGGGGAGGGGGTCCAGATTGACGGCCCATGTGCCATCCTTCGCAGCGGCGGTCTGGGCGGAGTCCGGTCCCAGTTGCACCGTCACGGTCTCCTGGGGGTCCGCCGTTCCCCACACATTGATCCGGACATCGTGCTGCAGCACCATATTGTCGCCGAACAGCGCCGGCAGCGTCACATCCGCACGGCAGGTCAATCCGCAGGTCACTCCCAGACCAATGAGAACGGCGAGCCATCGGCCCGCCGGCTGGGTGCGGTAAACGTTAAGAGCAGGGAAAATGCGGATCATGGCAATGGCGCCGATCATGCACCACCCCGGGAGCGCCGCGTCAAGGCAAGCTTCCCCGGGACCGCCATTCTCCTGATTGGCCATGGACCGGGCCAATCGAAGATCGGCGCTCCCGAACCCTCTCCACGTCACTCAAATGTAACAATGAACGGCTTGGGAAGCCGGAGGGGGCGGTGGTAAAAAATGCGGCCTTTCACGTACTAGAGGACGCTCTTCCAGAAACCGAGCGCACTTCGCGGCAGTTTATGGCGTCCTGCAGTTGCGCCGGAGTTAAATCCGGGGCCGGGCGCCCCACGCCGCGCAGCGCCTTGGGCAATGGTGGTTTTCTCTTGAATGTCTAGCAATTAGATAGATATAAGCCGCATGCAATGGCGCCACCATGCCACAATCCAGCTCCGGGCCCTCTCGCGGCTCGCGATGCCCTGTGCCCTGGTGCTCGTTGGCGCCCATGCCTTTGCGACGGAGACTCCCGCCCCGGCTCCCGCCGCCACCCCGGGCGCGCCTGCTCCCGCGCAGAGTCTCCCTGAGTTCTACATCCGCGAGTACCGCGTCACCGGCGCCCATCATCTCACCCCGCTGGAGATCGAGAGCGCCGTCTACCCCTTCCTCGGCCCAGGCCGCACCGCGCAGGATGTGCAGGGCGCTCGCGACGCCCTCGCCAAGCTGTACGACGACAAGCACTACAGCAGCGTCAGCGTCACCATCCCGGTCCAGACCGGCGCGCGGGGCATCGTCTATCTTGCGGTCGCCGAGTCGCCGGTCGGCAGGCTGCGCGTCGAGGGCTCGCGGTTTCACGATATCGATCTCATCAAGAAGGCCGTTCCGGCGCTCGCCCCGGGCAAGCTTATCGATTATTCGGAGCTCCAGAAGGAGTTCATCGCTCTCAGCCAGAGGCCGGACGTGCACTTCGGCACACCCACCATCCGCAACGGCGTCGTCCCCGGCACCATGGATGTCGATGTCAACCTCACCGACACCCTCCCGGTCCACGGCAGCCTGGAGCTGAACAACCGGTACAGCTCGGATACCCCGTCGCTCCGCCTCGACGCCTCCCTCAGCTACACCAATCTCTGGCAGCTCGGTCATTCCATCGGCGCCAGCGCCCAGGTCTCCCCGCAGGATTTTAGCAAGGTCCAGGTCTTCACAGGTTACTACACAGCCCTCTTCCCCGGCATCGAGAACTTCTCGCTCACCCTTCAGGGCACCTTGCAAAACAGCCGCGTCTCCACCCTCGGCTCCATCGATGTGACCGGCAAGGGGGAGATCGCCGGGCTGCGGGCGGCTTTCAAGCTGCCGAACATTGGGGATTACTCCCACAGCTTCACCCTCGGGATCGATTACAAGGCGCTCGAGCAGGATGTCACCATCGGCGCGGTCACCACCGCCACCAAGACCCCCACCACTTACGTCCCGCTTACCTTCGATTACAGCGGCACCTGGGTCGGCCCCAGCTTCCTCACCGATCTCGATCTCCAGGTCGTCCTCAACCTTCGCGGCATCGGCAGCAACGCCACCCAATTCGATAACAACCGCTTCGGCGCGGATCGCAATTTCATCTACTTCCGTGGCGATGTGGAGCAGACGGAGGATCTCCCGTACGACCTTCAGCTCTACGCCAAGCTCTCCGGCCAGATCGCCGATTCCCCGCTCATCAACAGCGAGCAATTCAGCGCCGGCGGCCTCGATACCGTTCGCGGGTACCTCGAGAGCGAGGTCCTGGGCGACAACGCTGCCGTCTTCAATTTCGAGGGCCGCAGCCCGTCGCTCCTCTCATGGATCAAGACCCCCAGCAGCGCAAAGACCGCCAACGACTGGCGCTTCTACGGCTTCTTCGATGCCGCCGCCGTCTCCATCGACGAGGCCCTGCCCGGCCAGGCCGTCCGTTACTCCCTCGCCAGCTACGGCGCCGGCACGAGGATGACCGTCTTCAATGACTTCAACGCCTCCCTGGATCTCGCCGTGCCGCTCTTCAGCCAGGCCTTTACCAAGGCCAACAACCCATTCCTGACCTTCCGCGTCTGGACCGATTTCTAACCACCACCCTTTTTCCTCCAACAAACCCGGAATCCTTGCCGTCATGCAACCCATCCACGCAAAATCCTCCATCTTCCATCGCCTCCTGCTCGGTGCGGCGGCCATCCTCCTCCTCACCGGCAATGCCAATGCTTGGTGGAACAGCGACTGGAGCATCCGCAAGAAGATCGTCATCGATACCACCAGCACCGGCGTCCCCATCGACGGCGCCATCGGCACCGCTCCGGTCCTCATCCGGCTGCACGACGGCATTTTTGCCTTCGATGCCGCAAAGGACGACGGCAGCGACATCCGCTTCGTCGCATCGGACGACAAGACATTGCTGAGCTATCACATCGAGAGCTTCGACAACCTCATGAACGAGGCCTTCGTCTGGGTAAAAGTCCCGGACCTCAAGCCCGGCGCCCAGACCACCATCTACATGTATTACGGCAATGCCGGCAACTCCGCCGTCAAGGTTGACGACCCCAAGGGCACCTATGACTCCAGCACCGTCCTCGTCTACCATTTTGCGGAGAAGAACGCCGTGTTCGTCGATTCCTCCGGCAATTCCAATGCCTCAAAGAATCAGGTCGCAACGACCGATTCCCTCATCGGCAGCGGCCTGCGCCTCACCGGGCATGTCGCGCTCACCATCCCTGCATCCCCCTCGCTCGAGGTTTTCGCCAATACGGGATGGACATGGTCCGCATGGATCAAGCCTGCCGCCCTCGCGCCGAATTCCATCCTCTTCAGCCGCAAGGACACCGGCGGCAGCCTGGTCATCGGTCTCGATAACGGCGTGCCCTTCGTGGAAGTCGGCGGCGCCAATGGCGTCGTGCGTTCCGCCGCGGCCGCGCCCATCGCCGCGAGCACGTGGCATCATCTCGCCGTCGTCGCCGCGCCCGGTAAGATCACGCTCTACCTCGATGGCGATCCCTACGGCGGCCCGCTCTCCGCCGCTCTCCCGCAGCTCAATACAGATATCTCCATCGGCGCCGACGTCCCGGATGGGAAGCGTCCCGGCTTCTCCGGCGAAATGGACGAGCTTGAGATTTCCAAGGTCGCCCGCGACGATGGCTTCATCAAGTTCGCCTCCATTACCCAGGGAGGCACCGATGCGTCCAACAAGCTCCTCGTCATCGGCGCCGATGAGCAGACCTCCACGTGGCTCAGCGGCAATAGCACATTTGGCATCCTCATCCGCTCGCTCACACCCGACGGCTGGGCCGTCATCTGCCTGTTGGCCATCATGGCCGTCGTCAGTTGGACCGTCATGATTACCAAGGCCTCGTTCCTCAACAAGAACTCGGCCGGCAGCGGTCACTTCCTGAAGGCATGGCGCCATGTCGGCAACGACCTCACCGTCCTTGATGGTGGCGATCTGGAAAGCGCCAAGAGCCTCGGCGGCCGCGTGGACAAGAAGACGCTCAAGCTCTGCCGCAATGCCTGCATCTACCAGATCTACCACACCGGCGTCGAAGAGGTCCGGCACCGCATGTCCAGCGCCGATAGCGCCAGGGTGCTCTCCCCGCAATCGATCCAGGCCATCCGCGCCAGCCTCGATACCGTCACGATCCGCGAGACCCAGAAGCTCCAAAAACTGATGGTCTTCCTCACCATTGCCATCTCCGGCGGCCCCTTCCTCGGGCTGCTCGGCACGGTCGTCGGCGTCATGATCACCTTCGCCGCCATCGCCGCAGCGGGCGATGTGAACGTCAACGCCATCGCCCCCGGCATCGCCGCAGCGCTGCTGGCGACGGTCGCCGGCCTCTCCGTCGCGATTCCCGCACTCTTCGGCTACAACTACCTCGTCTCCCGCATCAAGGACGCCATCACCGACATGCACGTTTTCGTCGATGAATTCGTCACCAAGTGCGCCGAATTCTACCGTCCGCGCTAATACCGGCCAACCGCCTAATCCAGGCCCCACCGCACCATGCAAATCCAGGAAGACAAACCGTACGACGACATCAACATCACCCCGATGCTGGATCTCGCCTACGTGCTCCTCGTCATCTTCATCCTCATGTGCACAGCCTCCGTGCAAGGGATGAAGGTGAATCTGCCGCAGATCGTCGGGCCGCCTCAGCCGCCACTCTCAAAGCCCAAGACCCAGGCCATCACCATCAATAACGAGGGGAAATATTTCCTCGATACCACCCCCATCACGCTGCCCGATCTCGCCGCGAAACTCAGCGCCCTGAAGGCCGCCAATCCTGATCTTCCCGTCGTTATTCGCGGCGACAGCACGACGCCATACCAGGCCATCATGGATGTGATGACCGTGGTGGGAAACCTCGGCATCAGCGAGGTCGGCCTCGCCACCAAATCCGGCAAATAGAACCCCCTCTCGCCCCACCCCGCGCGCCAGCGTGTACCTGAACTTACACTTACACTTGAACTTGAACCCCCGCCGTTAACCCAGGCCCCACGCACCATGCAAATCCAGGAAGACAAACCGTACGACGATATCAACATCACCCCGATGCTGGACCTCGCCTACGTGCTCCTCGTCATCTTCATCCTCATGTGCACCGCCTCCGTGCAGGGCATGAGGGCGAATCTGCCGCACGCCAGCAGCGCCCCCTCAACCCAGGCCCCCAAGCACAAGACTCAGGCCATTGTCATCGATAACCAGGGCAAGATCGCCCTCAACGGCCATGCAGTAACGCTACCCGAGCTCTCGGCAAAGCTGACCGCCGCGAAATCCGCCGATCCCGACATCCCCGTTGTCATCCGCGGCGACAGCGCGACCCAATACCAGGCCGTCATGGATGTCCTCGGTACAGTCGCCAACCTCGGCATCACCCAGGTCGGCCTCGCCACCAAGGCGGCCAGATAGAACCCTCCTGACCAGTCACGCACCATGATCGAAGACGACGATAACGAAGTGAGATTTTTCCAGCACCCCTCATTGGCACTGGGTGGCGGCTTCGTCGTCCTGCTGATCGCGGTAGCGATTTGCCATCGCGCGTTCATTGCGTCGTCCGAGGCTCCTCAGAAACAATTGGTAATCAATGTCGTCCCTCCGTCGCCGGAAAAGCCGCAGCCGACCCCGATTCCGGCGGCGACGCCAACGCCGCCCCAGATTGTGGAAAAACCCGATACCACATTTATTCCAGCGGGCGCCCCGGCTTCCGCTGCGCCTCGCGTTCCTGTGCCCCCCGCTGCTCCCGGCCCGATTTCAACAAACATCAACGTCCAGGGTGGACCGACCGACTTGGTCTTTGGCGGACCGGGCAACGGCGGCGACGGCCCCGGCGATCAATCACCGGGCGGACCTGACGGGCAATTCGGCGCGTTTGCCAATGAAGTACAAACGCGCGTACTTCAGGCGCTTCAGTCCAACCCCCGGACCCGCCTCGCGGCCATGAAGCTGACGGTGCGGATTTGGCCGGACGCATCCGGTCGCGTGATCAGGGCCCGGATCGCTCCCGGTACAGGAAACCATTCGTTGGATAACTTGATCCAGAATCAGATTTTGACCGGCCTGCAACTGGCATCCGTGCCACCCGCGGGCATGCGCCTTCCCATTGTCATGAGTGTGACTGCGGAGCGGCCCGAGTAACTACCCAATTTGAAGCAACAAAGAACAGATGGCAGACGAAGACGACGACGATCGCAGTTTTTTGGAGCGGCACCGCGGCATTATGATCGCGGTGGCAGTCCTTGCGGTCGGCGTTTTCGTTTATACCGTAGTCCAGCTCCTCTCCGGGAGCCACGGCGGCTCCTCGGAGCGGATGGACACCGTCAGCATCAGCATGCCGCCGCCACCCCCGCCTCCGCCGCCCAAGCCGATCCCCACCCCGCCGCCGCTGGCCACGCCGCCACCCGAGCAGCAGCAGGATCAGCAGAAGATGGTCGAGCAGCAGCCCGTGCAGGACGAGAAGAAAGACGCCCCCAAGCCAAAGGCCCCCGATGCCCCCGCGCCGCTCGGCACTGGCATTACCGGCCCCGGCGGGCAGGATATGGGGCTTGCCGGCGGCCTGGGCGGCGGGGGCGGCTATGGCGATGGCAGCGGTGGAGGCGGCGGCACCAAGTTCGGCTGGTATGCCACCGAAGTGCAGAACGCCGTCAGCGACGCCCTGCGCAGCAATCCCCGCACCCGCAGGGCCAGCATGAGCCTCGTCGTCCGCATCTGGCCGGACTCCACCGGGCACGTCGTCAAGGCCCATATCTCCGGCAGCACCGGCGATACCACCCTGGACGCCACCTTGCAGAACGACATCCTCACCAGCATCCAGCTCACCGATCCGCCACCAGCGGATATGCCGCTGCCCATCGTCATGCGGATCAGCGCCCAGCGTCCTCAATAGCCCGGCTCACTTTTTGAAACGACACGCCTCACCAACCCTAAACCCTTTCCTTATGCCCAAAACCCACTTCGCCAGATGGAGCGTGCTCCCGCTGCTGATCGCCCTTGCGGCATCGTCCCTGCCCGCGCGCGCCGCCACCCCGCCAGCCACCAGCGGCTCGGCCGCGCCTGTTACCACAGGCTCCGCGGCTGCCATGCCCGGTTCCTCTCCCGCGCCCCATCTCCCGGGCAACGATCCCTCGCTCTTCGCCAGCAGCATCCCGCTCAATAGCACCCCCGGCGGCATGCCCCCCGCTCCGCAGGGCGTCTCCACCAACTTCGCGGTCAATCTCCTCCATCTCCTCGTCCAGCGCGGCGTCCTCAAGCAGTCAGACGCCGACGCATTGACCCAGCAGGCCCAGGCCGATGCCGCCGCCGCGCGAGCCCAGGCCCAGCAGGATGCCGTCGTCGCATCCCAGGCCGTCGTTACCCAGGTCGATCAAAAAGTCGCCGAGATGGCCCCGCCTCCCCCGCCCTCCGATGATACCGTCAGCGTCCCGTACGTCCCCGATAGCGTAAAGCAGGAGATCGCCGACGAGGTAAAGGCCAACGTCATGAAACAGGCCCTCGCCGAGAACTGGGCCGCCCCGCGCACCATCCCCCCATGGGTGACCAAGTTCCGCTTCACAGGCGATATCCGCACCCGCTACGAGGGCGACTTCTTTCCCGATACCAACGACGACACCGGCGCTTTCCCGAACTTCAACGCCATCAATACCGGCGCGCCCTTCGATGTGGCCGGCACGGAGTTCTCGCCGCAGAATGACGTGAACCAGGATCGCGAGCGCTTCCGCATCCGCGCCCGCATCGGGGCCGATGTCGATCTCGATAACGGCTGGTCCGCCGGCATCCGCCTCGCCTCAGGCCAGGATGACTCGCCGGTCACCGAGAACCAGACCCTCGGCCTTGCCAACAATGGCCAGGGCGGCGATTTCAGTAAATACTCCGTCTGGCTTGACCGCGCCTTCCTCAAGTACGAGTACCAGGCGGATGACGATCCGGCCAAGGACTTCTCCGTCACCGTCGGCCGCCAGGACAATCCCTTCCTCTCCACCACGGTCACCTGGGCGCGCGACCTCGGCTTCGATGGCCTCACGGTCCAGGGGCGCTACCCTGTCGGCCGGGGCTTGGTGCCCTTCCTGACCATGGGCGGCTACCCCGTTTTCAATACCGACTTCAACTTCGCCGGCAACCAGCCCTCCAAGTATGAAAGCGAGGACAAGTATCTCTTCGCCGGCCAATTGGGCACCAACTGGACCATCAACAAGGACCTCAATGCCAAGGTCGCCGGCGCCCTCTATTACTTTGAGAACATCGAGGGCCATCTCTCCAATCCCTTCACCCCCCTCACCAGCGCTGACCAGGGCAATACCGACGACAGCCGCCCCTCCTTTGCCCAGAACGGCAATACCTACTTCCCCATCCGCAATATCGTGCCCACCGCCCAGAACGATTTCGGCACCATCGACCAGTTCCAGTATTACGGCCTTGCCAGCCCCTTCCATGAGCTCGATTTCACCGGCCAGTTGAACTACGACCACTTCGCCCCCTACCGCATCTCGCTCATCGGCGAGTACGTGCAGAACCTTGCCTTCAATTACAACCGCATCAACGCCATCGCCGTGAACAACCGCGGCGCGAACAGCACCTCCGGTGTGCTCGGTCCCTTCCAGGGCGGTAATAACGCATGGATCATCACCCTCAAGGCCGGCAAGCCCGCGCTCGAGAAAATCTGGGACTGGGACGTCGACCTCGGCTACCGTTATGTCGAGAGCGACTCGGTGGTGGACGGCTTTAACGATTCCGACTTCGGCGCACCGCTCACCGGCACCAACCTCAAGGGTTACACCGTTGGCGGCGATCTCGCCCTTGGCACCAGCGTCTGGCTGGGCCTGCACCTGCTGAGCGCCGATTCCATCATCGGCCCTCCCTTCAAGTCCGACGTCGTCCAGTTTGACCTCAATGGAAAATTCTAAAACATCATGAGAAACCATCTCCTCACCCTGCTGGCCATGACCGCCCTCCTCGCCGCCCCCGCTCTGCGTGCGGACGAGACGGCCACCGAAAACAAACTCAAGGAGGCATTGAAGACCTACATCCTCCAGTTGCGCACCGTCACCGCGGATCGCGACAATCTCCAGGCCGAGCTCACCGATCTCCAGAGCCAGAAGGACGCAGTGACGAAGCAGCTCGCCGACGTGACCCAAAAAGCCTCCGACACGCAGCAAAAGGATGCGAAGGCCATCGCCATCCTCAAGGGCCAGGTCTCAGACCAGGAGGCTTCCATCGCCCAGCTCCAGTCCACGCTCGCAACGTGGGAGGATTCCGAGCGCAAGGCCGCCGCCATTGCCACCGCCACCGAGGCAAAGCGCGCAAAACTTGCCGATTTGAGCATTCACCTGCAACGGATTGTTGACGACCAGAAGCTAAAGAACGAAGAAATGTACAAGACCGGCATGGAGGTCCTGGACCGATACGAGAAATTCGGATTGGGCGACGCCCTCTTTGCAAAGGAACCCTTCGTGGGCATTACCCGCACCAAGTTTGAAATCCTGGTGCAGGACTACGAGGATAAACTGGTCGATTCAGAAATCGCCGGGGGCACCCCCGCCGGCGCCAAAACTCCCTCCCAAAAAAACCAACCATAATCCATGCCCCTCCATCTCCGTTTCCGTTCCGCCGCCACCCTCGCCACCTGCCTCTCCCTTCTGCTCTTCGCCGGCCCCCGGCTCCGCGCCGCGGATGCCACCTCCGCAGATGACGGCGCCACCGTGGTCGCCCGTGTGGGCGATAGCGAGGTCACCCTCGCGGAAGTTCGGTCCGCCCTGCTGAACCAGAGCGCCGATATCCAGGCCGCAGTGCAGGCTGATCCGAGCAAGCTCAGCAATCTGGTCCGCGCCATCCTGGCCCAGCGCCTCCTCCTCAAGGAGGCCCTCGCAAAGAAGTGGGACGAGAATCCCGCCGTCACCGCCGCCCTGGATCAATTGCGCGACAACGCCATCACCCAGACCTATCTCCAGTCCGTTTCCGCCCCGTCCAAGGATTTTCCCACCGATGCACAGTTGCAGGAAGCCTATGACGCAAACAAATCCAAGCTCCTCGTCCCCAAGCAGTACGATCTCGCCCAGATCTACATCATGAATCCCAAGGGCGCCCCGGATGATGTCGCCGCCAAGGCCCACGTCAAACTCGAGGCTACCCGCAAGGCCCTTGCGAAGGAAGACTCCGATTTTTCGGCCGTCGCCACCGCGGAGAGTGACGATGCCAAAAGCGCGGCCAAAGGCGGCGAACTCGGGTGGGTCGCCGCAAACCGCATTCAGCCGGAGATCGCCACCCAGCTCGGCAAGCTCGGCAAGGGGAGTGTCAGCCAGCCCATCCGTCTCGATGATGGCTGGCACATCATCAAGGTGCTCGACGTCAAGGAGCAGCACACCCCGACCCTGGATGAAATCCGCCCCCAGCTCATCCAGACCATTCGCGCCCAGCAGGCCCGGGCCAACAGCGAGCAATACCTCGCCCAGCTCCTGAAGGACAACCCGGTCCAGATCGACGAGCTCTCCCTCTCCAAAGTCTTCAAGACCCAGCCGTAATCTGGAGAACGGGGGGGACCCATGGGACCGATAGGACCTATGATTGCCAGGGAGGCGCGCAAGTGCGGATCCGAGTCTGCACTCTGCGCGGCACCCCATCCCCAGACGTCAGCATCGAGCGCACCACCACGGAGGAAAGCGCAAGGGTGCGGGTCGCAAGCCTTTGGGTAAGGGTAGGTATACGGTCACTCTCACGGACGGCAATGTTGAAGCGGCAAAATCCATCGAAAGGAACTTGTCCGAGCTGTTGGATGATCTTTTGTGCAAGTGGTTGGAGTCAAATGTAATACAACAATCGTATTGCAAGAAGGCGGCTTAACTCTGATATTGCGCCGTGCCTTCCTCAAGCCCCGACGAAGTTAAAATCCTGCCGGCCTATACTCTGGCCGAGGCAGCTCGCTATGTGGGGGTGAGCGAGAGAACATTGAGGACTTGGTTTCGCGGTGGCCCAGCCCAATCCACGATAAAGGGGGCCTTTCGCAGGGCAGCGGTAAAACCAATTCTTCCAACTGAGGCTGGCCCCCGGGAGCCCTTGTCTTTTCTCGACCTCATCGAAGCGCATGTTTTGTTTTCGCTCCGCAAGTCTTACAAATTCCCAATGGCCAAGGTAAGGGTCGCTATGGAATATCTTGCTACATTTGGAGACGACCTCACCGCATTGGCGCGCGAGGACTTTTTTCATGATCACGGAGACATTTATCTTGGTCGCGACAGGCGATTGCTATCGCTGACCGAGCGCGGACAGATGGCTGACAAAACAATACTGGAAAGCGGCCTTCACCAAATCACATATGGCAGCGATGGTTACGCGAACGAGTTTTATCCCCTCTTCAACAACGCCCCTCAGCGGGATTTTGTCATAAATCCTGCGGTCAATTACGGTTACATCAGTATCGCCAAAAAGGGAATTGGCGCAGACGCCTTGGCCGCTCGCTATCAAGCCGGAGAGAAGATGAGTGACATCGCCCAGGATTGCGGTCTCTCGCTAGAGGACGTTGTGGAGTCGATCCGCTGGCATGACCGACTTGCCGCATAAGCCCACGCTGTTCATTGACAGGAACTCCGGGGGTAGAATTTTTCGTGACCTGCTCTCGAAAGCAGATTTAAAGGTCGTGCTCCACGATGACGCGTTCGGGCCGCTTACCCCTGACGAGGAATGGGTGAAGGAAATAGGCAAACGAAACTGGATCGCCATAACGTGCGACCTTCGCACAATGAAAGCGCCCCTTTTCCTATCCGCTTTAAAGCGTTCGACGGCACGAGTTTTTATTTTGGAGGGTCTGAATGGAGCCACCGCAGAGGGAAAGGCTCAATGCATCATCGATTCATACGACAAAATTGTTGATATTTCGCGTAGACCCCCTCCGCTCTTTTGGAAAATCAATCGGGAAGGCGGCGCGACGTGCATCGATTTTAAGCACGTTTTAGGCTTATTGCGAAAAGCAGGTAAAACTACGGGGCTGATTTGAGCCGTTTCAACTTTGGAGAGCCAAGCAGTTCCCATAGGACCCATGCTGGATATGCCGCGCCCGATACTCCCTATCTCCCCAGCGCCCCCGTCTGGAGATCCAGCGCCCGGCGGCGCACCTGGTAATCGAACCGCGCCGTCGCCGCGGTAATCTGCGCCTGGATTTGCTGGAGGTCGGCCTGGCTGAGCTCGACGATGGAACTCGTACCCGCCTGGTACTGGCTCTGCGCGAGCTGGAACGCCTCGTTCGCGCTGGCCAGCAGATCGTCGCTCACACTGATGCCGTCGTAGGCCGTCTTCGCGTCGACCCACGCATCGTACACATCCCGTGCAGCCTCGGTCTCGAGATCGGCGAGGTCCTTCTCCGCCGCTTGCGCGCGCAACGTAGCCTCCTTTGATCGCGCCGTGATGAGTCCGCCGGTGAAGATCGGCACGCTTACATTGACGCCCGCCGCGCCGTAATTCCGCGGCAGGTCCTTGTCGGCCGTGCCGGGATTGAACCCGCCGCCCCCCTGCGCGCTGATGACCGGGTAATGCGCCGCCCGCTCGGCCTTCGCGAATTCCAGCGCCGCATCGCGCTCCGCCCGCGCGGCCAGCAAGTCCGGCCGGTGCGCCCACGCCTCGGCGATCAACGGGCCGGATTCCTCCGCCGGCAGCGGATCGAGCGGCAGCGGCTCCAGGGTGAACTCCGCTTCTCCGGCCATCCCCATCGCCGCGGACAGCTCCGCAAACCCCTCGTGGAGCCGCGCCTGTGCCTGGAGCTGGAACAACCGGGCCTGCGCATAGGTCACCCGCTGGAAGCTGATATCGAGGTTCGATTTCAGCGACGCTTTGGCCAGCGCCCTCACCCGGTCGAGCAGCACCTGGTTGGTGGACACCGTCTGGTTGGCCACCTCAAGCAACGCTTGCGCTCCCTGCACGGAGAAGTAGGCCTGGTCCACGCGGAAGAGCACATCCTCCCGCGCAAGGTCCGTCCGCTCCACCGCCGAGAGCGCATGCGACCGCGCGCTCCGCGTCAGGAAATAGGTGCGGCCAAAGTCCGTGATCAGCTGGCTGATCATCCCGCCGTCGGATTGCCGGGTGAGAATCGTCGGGTCGGTGATGCCGCCGCCCAGCGCCGCCAGCCGCGAGGAATCGTCCAGCGCTTTCACCGCCACGGCATTCGCCTGGATCTGCGGGAAAAACTGCGAGCGCGCCTCGTACACGGTTTGCGTCTCCGCCTCCGCGCGCAGCTCGCTGGCCGCGAGCATCGGCTGATGCGCCAGCGCATAATCCTCGGCCTCTTTCAGCGTCAGCCGCGAGGGGAGATCGGGCAATGTCATGGAGCCGGATGGCGGTGTCACCGGCTGCACCACGCCCGCATGCAGAGTGCATGCCGCGACAAGGAGGAGCGGATATAAAGCGCGAGTCATGCTTTGGATGGTTTAGACCGTGCCCCCATGCTGAAGGCCCGGCACCGGCACGAGCTCCTGGTTGGTTTTTCGCTGCTCCTTCCGCTCATAAACGATCAGGAAAGCCGCCGGGACGATGAAGACCGTCAGGATCACGCTTACCCCAAGGCCGCCGATGATCGAGCGCGCCAGCGGTGCATACGCTTCGCTCCCCTCGCCGAGCTTGAGCGCCATCGGAATCAGGCCGATCAGCGTTGCCAGTGAGGTCATCAGCACAGGCCGCAACCGCACCCGCGCCGCATGGCTCACCGCCTGTCGCACTTTCATTCCCTTCTCAACGAGCCGATGGGTAAACTCAACGATCAGGATGCTGTTGGATGCCACGATGCCCACCAGCATCACCACCCCCATGAGCGACATGATATTGAGCGTGGTGCCGGAGAGAGCCAGCATCAGCAGCACCCCGGTCAGCCCCGGAGGCACCGCCAGCAGGATCAGGAATGGATCCACGAACGACCGGAATTGCGCGACCAGGATCAGGTAAACCAGCACAATCGCCAGCACCAGGCCCCCGCCGAAGGCATTGAACGACGAGCGCATCGCCTGCACCGAGCCACGGATGGTGATGGTCGTATTCTCCGGCAGTTTCGTCTGGTCCACGATCTTCTGCACACCTGCAAAAACGTGGCTCAAGTCCTCGCCAGACGGGGAAACATACACATCCACCGTCCGCCGGATCTGGTAATGGTCCACCTCGGTCGGCGTTTGGATGTGTGAGATATGGACCACGGCATCGAGTCGGGTCGGCGTTTTCAGGTCCGGCGCCCGCAACGGCAACGCGCCGAGGCTCGCCAGGTTCTTCAGCAGGTTCTCCGGGTATTGCACGGTCAGCAGGTAATTATTCCCGGTCTTCGGATCGATCCAGTAGCTCGGGGCGATCATGCCGTTGGAGGTGAGAGCCGTGATGAGGCTGTCCACCAGTTCCTTCGCGGAGAGTCCCAGTTCGCTCGCCCGCTCGCGGTCGATATCCACCTTCAGCGACGGGTAATCGACATCCTGCGGTACCAGCACATCGCTTACACCCGGCAGGGCTTGCGCCTGCTTCGCGATCTGCGCCGCGATGGCGTGATCGCTCTCCATGTCCATGCCGCTGACCTGGATGTCGAACGGCGCCGGCACCCCCTGGTTGAGGATCGCATCCACGAGGCCGCCGGTCTGGAAGTAGGAGGTGATCTGCGGCATGTCGCGCTTCAGCCTTGCGCGTACCAGGTCCATGTAGGCGAAGCTGGAGAGCTTGTGCCCCGAGTTCAGACCCACCTGCACAAAGGCGGTGTGCGGCGCCGAGTTCGGCGTCAGGATCGCGGAGAACCCGGGCGTGATGCCGATGTTTGAGACAATGATCTTGAGGTCGCTCGCGGGCACCACCTGCCTCACGATGTCCTCCACCTGGCCCACCAGCTTGTCCGTCAATTCAATCCGCGTCCCCGAGGGCGCTTTCACGTTGATGACGAACTGGCTCGGATCCGTCCGCGGGAAGTACGATTTCCCGATCAGCGGGTAGAGCAGCAGGCTGACAACAAAAGTGCCGGTGATGACGAGCACCGTGATGAACGGGTGCCGCAGGCAGGGCGCAAGCAGCGCCTCAAACCAGTCGAGCATCGCATTGAACCTGGTATTGAAAGCCGTATTGAACCGCGCGCCCCAATTGTGGCGCTCCGGATGTTCGTTGTGCTCCAGGTAGGCATCCTCGCCCACGCTGTGTCCCGCGTGGCCCTTGATGTAAGTCGCGCAAAACAACGGCACCACCGTCATCGCCACGAAGTAGGACGCGAACAGCGACAACACCACCGAGAGCGCCAGCGCTGAGAACAGGAACTGGCTCACGCCGTAGAGAAACGTCACCGGGAAAAACACCACCGCCGTCGCCAGCGTCGCCGCCAGCACCGGCAGCGAGACTTCCTCGCCTCCGCGCTCCGCGGCCGTTACGGGATCTTCGCCCATTTCCAGGTGCCGGAAGATGTTCTCCAGCACGACGACCGAGTTGTCGATCAGCCGCGAGAAGGCGAGCGCCAGCCCGCCCAGGATCATCGTATTCACGCTGCTGCCGCCCATCCCCAGCAGGATGAACGTGGCCAGCGCGGAGAGCGGGATCGAGAGGAACACCCCGACGGTGGCCCGCACATTGCCGAGGAAAATCAGGATCATCAACCCCGTCAGGATCATGCCGATCCCGCCTTCATGGATCAGGTTGTCGATGGCCGTTTTCACGAACACCGATTGGTCGAACACGACTTGCGTCACCAGTTGCTTCGGGACGTCGAGCAGGTTGGCGACGACCTTGTTCACGCCATCGACGACCGCGATGGTATTCGAATCCCCGCCCTGCTTGAGCACCGGCAGATAGACCGATGCCTGGCCGTTCACCCGCACCTTGCAGACCTGGATTTGCGACGCATCCTGCGCCTTGCCGACATCGGACACCAGCACCGAGGATTCGCCCACCGTCTTGAGCGGCATCATGTTGATGTCCCGCATCGCGTTGATCTGGCTGTTCGCGTACACGTTGTAATCGTATGGGCCGATCTTCACGTCGCCGGCGGGCAGGATCAGGTTCGATTCATTCACGTTCCGCACCACGTCCATCACGCTCAGGTCATGCGCCTCCAGTTTCTGCGGATCGACGTAAACCATGATCTGGCGATACTTCCCGCCGAATGCCGGCGGCACCGAGGCGCCCGGGACGCCGGCCATCTGGTTGCGAATCGTGAACTGCCCGAGGTCGCGCAATTGCGCCTCGTTCAACCCCTCGCCCTTCAGCGTGACCAGGCACACCGGCAGGCTCGACGCGTCGAATTGCATGACGATCGGCGGCAGCGTCCCCGGCGGCAGATACCGCAGGCTCGCCATCGCGAGGTTCGCCACGCTCGTAACATCCGAGTCGGGATTCGATCCCGGTTGGAAGTACACCTTGATCAAGCTCACGCCCGTGAGCGACCGCGACTCCATGTGATCGATGCCCGATGCCAGCGTGAACATCCGCTCGAATTGCCCGGTGATGTCATTCTCGATCTGCTCCGGCGGCATCCCGGAATAGAACGTAGCCACCACCACCACCGGGATCTTGATCGGCGGAAATAGGTCCACCGGCATGCGCACGAGGCTGGTCACGCCGACCACGCAGATCATCAGGCAGATGACGATGATCAGGTAGGGATAACGGATGGCAAATCGGGACATGGGATCGGGTTGGTTGCCGTCACTGGACCGTCGGCAGGTCCACCACCTTGGGCGCCACTTTCTGGCCGGGATGCACCTGCGCGTTGTTCCCGAGCATGACCAGCTCACCCTCCTTGAGACCGCCGGTCACCTCGTAAACATACGGCATTTCCACCCCCAGCTTTACCGGCCGGGCCTCGACCTCGTCATCGGCGGTGATCACGTTGACCGTCGGGTCCTTCGGATTGCTGATCGCCTCTGTCGGAATGGTCAGCGCGTTTGCATGCTGGTCGAATTGAAAAAGCACCACCGCGTACATTCCAGGCACAATCTCAAGGCTGGGATTGTCCAGTTCCATCTCGGTCGTCATCGTCCGCGTCTCGTCATTCACCTGGTCGGTAAAGCGCGCGATTTTACCGGTATGGATTTTGCCCCCGAGCGAATCGACCCGCACGGTCACCGGATCGCCGAGGTGGATGTCCTTCACATAATCGACCGAGACCGGGAAATCCAAACGGAGGTGGTAATTGTCCGATATCCGCACCAGCGGCATCGATCGGTCCGAGCTGGTGCCCGCCTGCACCAGCGCGCCGGGATCGGCCGTTCGTTGCGTGATCACGCCGTCGAACGGGGCGGTGATCTGTGTGTAATTCACAAGCGTCTGGTATTTCTCAACCTCGGCCTTCGCGGCGGAGACAGCCGCGGCGCTGCTCGCATCCTTCGAGCGTGCGGTGTCGATATCCTGCTGCGCGACCAGTTTCGGGTTCTGCCGCACCACATCCTCGAGCCGGGTGAAAAGGAGGTGCGCATTCGCGTAATCGGCCTCCGCCTGTTGCTCGCTGGCCTGGGCCGCATGGAGTTGATCGGACAGCTCCGGCACCTCCAGCGTCGCAAGGAGTTGCCCCTTCGTGACCTTGTCGCCGATGTCCACATTCATCTGCTCGACATACCCGGTGACCATCGCGTGCAGCTCGGATTCGACATAGGGCCGGAACTCCGCGGGAATCGGCACCTCGTCATAAACATCCTGCCGTGCGACCCGGGCCACGGCCACAGTCGGGACGGTTTGCGCCTCGGTCGCGCCTCCGCCTCCTCTCAAGAACATCCAGGCCGCGATAGCCCCCAGCACCAGCAGACCTGACAACAATTGGATTTTCCCACCGGAGCGACGTGGGGGCGGTAACGCGGTACCTGTTCGGGGCGGCTCTTTAACCGACTGTGAAATGGGATCCAGTTGTTCAGTTTGCATATTTATTTCCTGGAATGGTCAGGCCTGGCTGGCGTGGCCGTTGAGTGGCTGGCTAACGGGACGGCCCGGCGGCGCAATCGGCAGCCGCACCGTGATCCGGCAGCCGCCCTCAGGGCGATTTGCCGCATCGGCCGAGCCCCCATGCGCGAGGCAGATCGACCGCACAATCGAGAGCCCCAGCCCGGTCCCGTTGATGCCGTGGGTGCGGACGGAATCCGCGCGGAAGAATCGCTCAAACACATGCGGCAGCGCCTCCGCCGGGATGCCCGGCCCATTGTCGAGCACCTCCAGCACCGCCTCGCCGTTGTCGGCGCGCGTATGGATCGCGATGCGTCCGCCGGCCGGGCTGTACTTGATGGCGTTGTCCAGCAGATTAACGACGATCTGCTGCAGCCGGAACCGGTCGCCCGCGATCTCCACGCGCCCCTCGCTGTGGCACGCAACCGTGACCCCCTTGTCATGCGCGATGGGATCAATCTGCTCCACCGTCGCTGCGACGAGGCCGCCGAGATCCAGCCTGCTCACGTTGATCACCGCCTCGCCCGTCTCCAGCCGCGAGATGGCCAGCAGACCCTCCACCATTTTTCCCATCCGCTCCGTCTCTTCCAGGATGCTGGCGATCTTCTCGCGCATGGCGTGGTTCAGCGCTGCCTCTTCGCCCAGGCTCTCCAGCTCCACGCGCATGATCGTCAGCGGCGTCCGCAACTCATGCGACGCATCCGCGGAGAATCGGCGCGAATGCTGAAAAGCCTCGTCCAGCCTTGCGATCATCTGATTGAGCACCAGCGAGAGATGCTCGATCTCGTCCGATGTCCGGCTCACCGGCAGGCGCTGGTTGAGATTCGAGGAGGTGATCGCCTTCGCCCCGTCGATGATCCGCCGCACCGGCCGCAATGCCTGGCGCACCAGCACCGCGCCGCCCGCCACGGCCACCACCAGGATGATCGGCACGCCGATCCCCAGCATGATCAGGAATCGCCGCAACACCTGCGCATCCGGCAGGTCGGATACGCCGCAATCCACAAGGTAATGCTTCCCGCCTGCCACCGCGATCCGTTGCACAATCAGCAGATTCCCCAGCTTCACCGGTTGCGTCCCAGCCGCCGGCGCGGGCGTGGGCAACAGTGGCACCGCCGCGGGATCGAATGCCTTGTCCGTCGGCATGCCGGAGGCATAAAGCAACGAGCCGTCCTCCTGCCGGATGCGGATGAAGCGGTCGTTATTCTCCGGCGCATAGCTCGTCCGGATCAGATCGAGCGTGTACGCCTGGCCCTCGCGCGGCATGTGCTCCGCAAGGATCGCGGAGACCTCGCTCGCACGGCGCTCCAGCGTTTGCGTCCGCGCAAGCCGCAGGAAGTAACCGAGCCCAATGTAAATATAAAATCCAAATCCCGCGCACACCATCAGCGACACCGCCGCGTGCCACGCCGCGAGCCGAAAGGTGATCGACCTGCCGTTCATAGCTCCGCCTCGGCGAGGTAATAACCCGAGCCGCGCATCGTGCGGATCAGAGGTTGTTCAAATGGTTCGTCCACCTTCGTCCGCAACTGCCGCACGTACACATCCACGATGTTCGTCAGTCCCTCGAAACTCTGGTCCCACACATGATCGACGATCATCGAGCGCGAGAGCACGCGCCCCTTGTTCAGCGCGAGATATTCCAGCAGCGAGTATTCCTTCGAGGTCAGCTTGATGCGGTTCCCGTCACGGCGCACCTGGTGATGGACGCGGTCGATCTCGAGGTCCGCGATGCAGATCACGTTCTCGCGCTTGGCCGCGCCGCGCCGCAGAAGGGCCTTCACCCGCACCACCAGCTCCGCGAAGGCGAACGGCTTGGTGAGGTAATCGTCCGCGCCTGCTTCGAAATTGGAAATCTTATCCGCCACCGCGTCGCGCGCCGTCAGGATGAGCACCGGCACCTCCGTATTCGCCTTGCGCAGTTGCGCCAGCAATTCCGTGCCGCTCAGCCCCGGCAGCATCAGGTCCAGGATGATAAGATCATACGGTCCATGTTTCGCGTACTCCAGGCCCTCAAGCCCATCCGCCGCGCGATCTACCGCAAAATGCTCCGCCGCAAGGCCGGTCGTGACCGCCCGCGCAACCTTCTCATCGTCTTCAATGACAAGCACTCGCATCGCAATGGTTTAATCGTGGCCCACCCAGATGAGGATTCCATGAATAAACAATTAAGTTTTCTTCATCTCATTGCAGAGCCAGCCGTCAGTCGCATATTCATCGTATTACCCAGCGGCGTAGCGCGCCTCCGATCCAAATAACCACACCGTCTTATGAAACTCCTCATCACCTGCACCCTCTGCGCCGTGGCCCTCACCCTCGGTGCCTGCCAGAACGCATCCCACCCCAACGACTTCGCCGAGAAAACCCACCGCACCTACAACCCCCAGACCGGCAGCTTCGAGCAGACCCCCCCATTCGGCAAACAGAGCAACAAGTCCGACGCGAGCCAGTAGCTTCGCTTTCTGCGCGAAGCGCCATTGTTGTAGCGATGCCTCGGCGAGGCATGCGGGGGCGAACTCCGCAACTCTCCAGCCTCCCCCTATTTCCGAAACAACCTCATCAGCAGCGTCAGGATAATGCTAATCACGATGCATGTCGTAATCGGGAAATAAAACGATACCCCCGGCTTCCGCACCGAGATATCGCCGGGCAATTGCCCCAGCCCGCCAAGCCCGCCCGTCTTCCAGATAATCAATCCCGCCAGCGCCATCACGACGCCGGCGACAAAGAGCAATTTGCCAATGTCCTGCATGGTATAATTACGAAAGATCGTGCCCAAAGTGCCCGATCAATATCCCCGCGATAAACACCAGAATCCCCCCCACAATCACCTGAAACACCGCCGACAGCAGCGGCGTATCCATGTACCGGTGCCGGATCCACGCGATCACCAGCAGCTCCACAATCACCACCCCCATCGCCAGCCCGAATGCGAAGCCGAAATTATTCGAGAGAAACGGCAGGCTGTGTCCCAGCCCTCCCAGCGCTGTCATCACCCCGCACACCCCCCCGCGTGCCCATGGATGCCCGCGCCCGCTCAGCACCCCGTCGTCCGACAGCGCCTCGGCAAAGCCCATGCTGATCCCCGCGCCCACGGAGGCCGCCAGCCCCACCACCAGTGCCGTCTGGCTGTTGTGCGTCGCAAACGCCGCCGCAAAGATCGGCGCCAGCGTCGAGACCGATCCATCCATCAGCCCCGCCAGCCCGGGCTGCACAATCTGCAGCACAAACAGCCGCTTCTGCGCCTCCGTCTCCGCATCACGCTCCGTCTGGGTAATTCCGGTCTCCTCGATCGACTCCGCGATCTGCGTATGCTCCCGCTCCGCCTCCGCAAGATCACCCAGCAGCTTCCGCGTCCCCACGTCCAGGCTCCGCTCCGCCGCCTTCTCATAAAAACGCGTCGTCTCAAGCTCCATCACCGCTGCCGCGTTCCGCACCGCCTTGATATCCATCGTCGCCCCCAGCCAGAACGGCTTGTGATTGGTAAACCCCTTCACATCCGTCCGCCGGATCAGCGGCAGATGCTCCCCGAATCGCGCCCGGTATTGATCCAGCAGACGCCGCCGATGCTCCGACTCCTCCCCCCGCAGCCGCTCAAAGATCCGCCCCGTCGCCGGGAAGTTCTTCTTTAATCCCTCCGCAAACTCCCCGTAGATCCGCCCATCCTCCTCCTCAAGGCTTACCGCAAGGGCCAGGATTTCACGCTCTCCAAGGTCTGCAAATGCCAGCGCCATCGCGCAATTTTACCCCGCCGGCACCGTCGCGCAATCGTGAAAAGGCGCCTGCGGCACCAGGTCCAGTTCCTCCATCAATTGGCGATCCTCATCCACGCCCGGATTCTTTGCCGTCAGCAATTTATCCCCGTAGAAAATCGAATTCGCCCCTGCGAAAAAGCAGAGCGCCTGCCCCTCCCGCGTCAGCCGCGTCCGCCCCGCGGAGAGCCGCACCTTCGCCAGCGGCAGCGCGATGCGCGTCGTCGCGATCAGCCGCACCAGTTGGAACACATCCACCGCCGCTTGCGCCTCCAGCGGCGTGCCCGGCATCGCCATCAGGCAATTGATCGGCACGCTCTCCGGCGCAGGGTCAAAATTCGTCAGCACCTCCAGCATCCGCAGCCGGTCATGCTCCGTCTCCCCCATCCCGATGATCCCCCCGCAGCACACGGACATCCCCGAGTCCTGCACCGCCGCGATCGTATCCAGCCGGTCCTGAAAAGTATGCGTCGTCACGATCTCCGGGTAATACTCCGGCGACGTGTCGATATTGTGATTGTACGCCGTCACCCCCGCCTCCTTCAGCAGCCGCGCCTCGTTGATCGAGAGCTGCCCCAGCGTCACGCACACCTCCATCCCCAGCCGGCTCACCTCCCGTACCGTCTCCAGCACTTGCGCAAAGCGCGCATCCCCCTCCCGCACCCCCTTCCACGCCGCCCCCATGCAGAAGCGCGTCGATCCATTCTCCCGCGCCCGGCGCGCCACCTCCATCACCTCTTCCGTCGGCATCAGCCGCTCCGCCTTCAGCCCCGTATCGTACCGGGCGCTCTGCGCGCAATACCCGCAATCCTCCGAGCACCCCCCCGTCTTGATCGAGAGCAGCGTGCAAAGCTGCACCTCATTCCCGCTCCAATGCTCCATATAAACCGCCCGCGCCCGGCTGATGAGGTCAAAAAACGGCGATTCGTAGATACTCTGGAGATCGGATAGCTTCATGAAAAGGCACGCCCAGCGTAGAGAACGCGAGGCGGGCGGGTCAATGATTCGCTATCGCAGGTTTCCCGGCACGCCGGAGGCGCGCAGCATGGAAGCCCAGGTTTCCGGCACGCCGGCGGCGCGCAGCATGGAAGCCCAGGTTTCCGGCACGCCGGCGGCGCGCAGCATGGAAGCCCAGGTTTCCGGCACGCCGGAGGCGCGCAGCACGGAAGCCGAGGTTTCCGGCACGCCGGAGGCGCGCAGCACGGAAGCTCAGGTTTCCGGCACGCCGGAGGCGCGCAGCATGGAAGCCCAGGTTTCCGGCACGCCGGAAGTGTGCAGCATTGAAGCCCAGGTTTCCGGCACGCCGGAGGCGCGCAGCATGGAAGCCCAGGTTTCCGGCACGCCGGAGGCGCGCAGCATGGAAGCTCAGGTTTCCGGCACGCCGGAGGCGCGCAGCATGGAAGCTCAGGTTTCCGGCACGCCGGAGGCGCGCAGCATGGAAGCTCAGGTTTCCGGCACGCCGGAGGCGCGCAGCATGGAAGCCCAGGTTTCCGGCACGCCGGCGGCGCGCAGCACGGAAGCCCAGGTTTCCGGCACGCCGGAGGTGTGCAGCATGGAAGCCCAGGTTTCCGGCACGCTGGAGGTGTGCAGTATGGAAGCCCAGGTTTCCGGCACGCCGGAGGTGTGTAGTATGGAAGCCCAGGTTTCCGGCACGCCGGAGGTGTGCAGTATGGAAGCCCAGGGCTGCGCGAGGAACGAGCGCTGCCCTGGGTTCGCGCGCCCACGGCAACCGCCCTGAAGGGGCGGAAGGAATCCCTCATCGGAACCCATCATCCCCATGCAAGATATACAGATACCAATATGCGCCGGATCAGATAATAACTGACCTAATGCAAGATGCTTTATGACCGCCATGAGAACGGAAATGCCACGTCCTATCTGAATCCGTGGAAACATTCTCCGACTTACAACTGATTCTGAAACGTCCCCCCCACCGGCAATATCTTCTCAATCTTCGACCGCTCCACCGTCAACGGCGGATAAATCGGATTCAGCGAGATGAACGTGTACCGGTCCCCATCCACGTGCAGCCGCTTGAACATCACCGTCCCGTCATTCAGCCGCGCGATCACGAGGTCCCCCGTCTTCGCCTCCCATGTCGGGTATACAATCGCAATCGTCCCCTGCGGAAATTGCGGCGCCATGCTATCCCCGCGGATCTCCACCGCGATCGCCTTGGAGTCCCGCACGTTGAACCCGATGAACCCCTCGTGCTCGTAAACATCCTCCCACGCCTCGGTCGTCCCCGCCTGCGCCCATGAGAGCTTCGGGATCACCCGCGCCGTCATCCCCGGCGGCGTAACGATATTGGCGGTCGCCCCCATCGTCCGGCCCGTGCCCGCCATGTGCGCGTAATCCGACCCGCCCATCAGCTCATCCAGCGGCAGGTCCAGGTGAAAAGCCAGCCGCTTGAGCAGTCCCTCGCTCGCTCGCGTCTGTCCCTCCTCCACATTTCGCAGCGTGCTCCGCTGGTAGCCCGTCAGCTCTGCCAGTTGATCCAGCGTCAGCCCCAGTTGTTGCCGGCGCGCTTTGATCCGCTCGCGCGGGGTTCCGGCGTGGGGTTCGTCGCGAATCACGGCGGTATGCTCATTATTGTGCACAGGTGCCTGCTCGATTAACTCCAGCGCCTTCACAAATTTCGGCGAGGGCTCGTGGCCGCCTTCTACGATGGATATGTAGTTGCGCGAGAAGCGCATGCGATTTGCAAGATCAGTCTGCGTGAGCCCCAGTTTATCCCGGAGCGCCTTCACTCGTTGTCCAATGGTGTTCATGCGAACAAAAATTTCTGTTGCTAAATTACAATTAATGAGCATACTCTGCTCACTCACACGGAAACTGGTAACAAATATATGGAATCATTACAACAAAATTGTGAATTAAATGTGCACGAACCCGCCCCTCGCCGCCCTGCGGGTCGCCCGCCCACCCGCCGCGACCAGCTCGACGTGGTCGCCCAGATGGCGGTCGCCGGCCTCGACGCAGCCGGTCTCCCCCTGGAGGACTACGCCCGCTTCTACGAAGGCCTCGGCGCCATTCTCTCTTCCCCCGGCGCGGAATCCGCACTCTACGCCGCCACTTGCATCGCCGAGTTCCTCCGCGCCCAGCGCGATGTGCAGGCCGTCGTCAAAACCTCAACGGGAGTCCGCCCATGATCCCCCGCGATCCCGAGTCCATCCGCCAATACCTCCTGCGCCGCCGCATCTCCTCATGGTCCATCGCCAGGCGCCTCGAGATTGATCACAGCCATCTCCACCGCGTCCTCATGGGCGAGCGCCCCGGCAGCCCCGCCCTCCTGCGATCCGTCGCTGAGATGGCCGAGAGCATGAAGCGCCGCCGCCCCAACCAGACCAATGTCGACCGCCTCATAGACGCCGCCGCCCACGTCTTCTTCATCAAGCGCGGCTGCTTCGACAGCGAAGTCTTCAACGACCCAACGTGGAAATCATAGCCATGCTCGATCTCTGCATCGCCGCCGATCACCTCCGCTGCACCTGCTGCGGCGCCCCTGCCTTCGCCATCGACGAAGACCACGGCGCCCTCTGTTCCGATTGCCTCGAGGCCCTGGCCGATATCCAGGACTTCCTCGATTCCCTCGAAATCCATTAACCGAGCCAAAACACCAAAATGAAAAAACCAAAAATCCCAGCCATCGTCATCACCTCCCGCGAGGCGATGATCGCCACCGTCAACGACATCGTCACCGCCAAACTCCGCCACGCCGAGATCACCTCCCAGATGGAACAGGAGATCGCCGCCGTCCAGGAGCGTTACCAGGAGCGCCTCACCGGGCTCGGCCGCGAAATCCAGAGCAAGGAAGCCGGCGTCCAGCTCTACTGCGAGCAGCACCGCGACACCGAGTTCACCGGCCGCAAAAGCATCGATCTCACCCTCGCCACCATCGGCTTCCGCGAGACCCCCTACCGCGTCGAGAAAGCGCGGACCAAGGACACATGGGAGGAAATCGCCATCCGCATGGCCGCCATCACCACCCGCGACGCCGCAGGCCACCCCCTCTTCTCCGGTGAAGACTACGTCACCTACGCCGAGCCCGCCCTGGCCAAAGCCGTCCTCCTCCAGGACCGCCCCCGCATCCCCGCCGACGTATTAAAAGCCGCCGGCATCCGTTTCGCCTACGACGAAATCTTCTACATCACCCCCAAAAGCGACGTCGCACGCAGTTCCGCCAGGGAAGCGGCGTAGGCAATTAAGCCAAATTAAGGTAAATTAAGGTAAAAAATTTTTCGCAAATCCTGTAGCAATGCCTCGCTGACGGCGTCGATCATCGACCATGCGGTGGTAACGCCGGAACATATCCTGCATCGTGTTCCCCGCTCACTCCCCCTTCCGCGCCGCAAACCGCTCATCCGTCAACGTCTCCATAAACGCCACCAGCGCCTTCTGATCATCCGCGCTCAGGTGCAGCCCGGTCACCGGATGCTTCGCCAGGTTCGGGTCCAGCGTATCACTCCGGTGAACCCCGTCATTATAATGCGCCACCACCTCCTCCAGCGTCGTGAACCGTCCATCGTGCATATACGGCGCTGTGTGCGCGACATTCCGCAAACTCGGCGTCGCAAACTTCCCGCGATCCGCATCGTTGTGCGTGATCAGGTAACGCCCACTGTCCGACTCCGTGAGATCCAGCCCATTGTTATGAAATTGATGGTCCGTGAACAGCGGCCCCCCATGGCAATGAAAACAATCCGCCCCGTATTGCCCCGTCCGCGGATCGTATTCCGTCATGAACAACTCCGCGCCCCGCTGCTCCATTGGCGTCAGCGTCGCCTGCCCTCGCAAGGCGCGGTCAAACTTCGCATCAAACGAAGTCAGCGTGATGAGGTATTGCTCAATCGCCAGCCCCAGCTTCTCCGGCGTGACGTCCGGTGTGCCGAATGCCGCAGTGAACAGCGGCGGATAAACCGGGTTCGCGGCCAGCTTCGCCATCACATCCGGCAGTGTCTCATCCATCTCCCGGTGATCCTGGATCGGCACCAGCACCTGCGCCCGCAACGATGCCGCGCGCCCATCCCAAAAGTAACTCGTCTTCCACGCAAGATTGAACAACGGCATCGCATGCCGAACGCCGCTCTGTCCCCGCACGCCAATGCTGAATCGGCGCGGATCGGTGAAATCCGCATCCGGCTGATGGCACGACGCGCACGAGATCGTGTTATCCCGCGAGAGGGCCGTCTCATGGAAAAGTTTCTCCCCCAGCGCGATTCGCTCCACGATCAGCGGATTATCCCGCGGCAGATCGGGAATCGGAAAGCTGCTGCTGATGGTAAATGGATACGGAGTGTACTTCGCCGGGAGATAAAGCGGCTGGATCGCCGATGGCAGGCTGATCGCCGGCGCATCGGACACAATCCGCACCACATGGAAAGCGCCGGGCAAATTCGAATCCAACGCCGCCGCCACCGGATCGCCCGGGCGCGAGTGCGTCGAGGTGCCGTCCCGTACGAAGGAGAGGGGACGCGGCGCATTGAGCAGCGCGCCGAGATCGAAATCCAGCAGCAGCGCCTCCGGTTGCGTGAGGTCCAGCTCCGCCGTCAGGCTGATGCAGGTGCGATTCGGCCCGCGCGCGAGATGATACACAAATCCATCCAGCGGCGCGGAGCCGGTGCGGTAATGCCCCTCCAGCGCCATGAACACATAGCCCCCCTGCCAGCTCCAGCGCAGCCCGTCGAGATTGCCATTCAGCGGATCCTCCGCGGGCGCCTGCGATTTGCCCGCATTCGCCGCGTCATCCAGCCCGATATAAAATCGTACCGCCCGATATTTCCCGGCCGGAGGCGTTTCGATCCTCACCACCGATCGCTGCTGCGCCGCATCCATCCACGCGTATTGGCCCGGGATCTCCACCCACGTCCCATCCTCCCGCTGCAACGCAAAGCCGCTCAGCAAATAGCTCAATCGCGAAACCGACAGGGTCTCTCCCGCTGCGTTCGTATAACGCAGCGAATCCAGCCGCAGCGGCTCCCCGTCAAACGTGGGCCGCACCGCAATCTCCAGCGGCGCACCCCACGCGGCGCCCGCCAGCAGCAGCGCCATCAGCGCGGCGAGGTATTTGGCATCGCGCGACATACCCTATGTTTCGACAGACTCTAATACCCGTTCGAGTCGTACGAGGAGGTCCCCGTCCGGTTAATAATATAAAAGCGGGCCGGGTTCGTGGCCGCCGCGCCGGTGTCCGTCGTAGTGGCCTTGCAGCCGGTCGCCGTCACCGTGGGGCTCAGGTTGGTCGCGGTCGAGAGATCATCGGATGCCGTCACCGTATAGATCGCTCCCTGCACCGCATGCCACGTGAGCGTCACCGTGCTGCCAGAGACACTCACCGGCGCGGAGGATGCCCACGTCTCCGTCGTCCCCAGCGCCCCCTTGAAGTACTGCGTCAACGGCGTATCCGCATCCATCACCGCGACCGTGGTTGCGCCCCCGGAAGGTGTGCCCATGTACCAGCGCCCGGTATTATAGGGATAGGCCGGCGACGTGCCGTCCGTTTTCAAGGTTACAAAGTACGCCCACGTTCCATTCGGGTAATCCGGCGTCGCGCAATACCGGGCATTGTACTTGTTCAAGTCATAAAGCACCGTCCCACTATATAGCGCGCCCTGCACGTATCCATGATCTCCCAGGTAATCATAATCCTCGGCATAATGTCCCAGCCCGTAAGTGATCAAATTGACGCCGCTCCCGCTGGAGTAAGTGGTCGCCGGTCCATACTGGCTGGACGTGATGGACGATCTCCCTTGCGCCGCCAATGCCCATGCCGGCAACGTCGTCCTGCCCGTGGAGGCAAGATTCGTCGTCCCATAACTCCCCGTCCGCAGCACATACCCCGAGATCATCCTCCGCACCCCGCCAATCGCCACCGTCGGCGCCGAGGTATAACCGGTTCCCGCGCTGGTGATCGTGACGCTCGTCACACCACCCCCTGTCCCGCTGATGGTCGCCGTAGCCGCCGCACCGCTCCCGCCGCCACCGGAGAATGTCACCATCGGCGCCGTCTGGAACATCGTCCCTGCGCTCGTCACCACAACCGATGCTACTCCTCCTCCGCCATTGATCGTCGCATACCCCGCCGCGCCTGTACCGCCGCCATCATAACCATACGGCCCATACAGCGGCAGCCCGTCGCTCAGCCAGCCGAGAATCGGCGAATGCTTGAAAGTCGTCGTGCTGGTATTCTCCGAGTAAACATTGGTCGCACTGTTGTAATTCACGTTGTCTCCCACAAAGTACCGCGTTGCGATGGGATCGGCATGGGCATGATATTGTCCGCCGGGCGGGTTATGCGCAAACGAGGAGTCAAAGGACGAGAACTCCAGCACCCACGCGTCCCGGTTCCAGATGCCATCCCCATTCCCGATCGTCCCGTTCGGCGTCGCATCCTCCGCGTGACTGTGGGAGTACGAGTAACCATCCGACGTATTGTAAATGGCCATCCCATCCACAAAAAAGCCGATCGCCCCCATGCTCGTCAGCGTTTTGGTTGTGGGCACCGATGCCGTCCGGGGGAACCGGTAAACCGGCGTGCTGGATCCCTGGTTGGCCGGCAGGTTCGGATTGCTCCACGGCCCCATCACCTGCCCTGGCAGTCCCGAGTTCTTGATATAAACCCAACTCGGCGAGTAATCGATCTCATGCACCCCCGCATAGGTCGGCAGTGTCTGCCCCGTCCACGTGGTGCTGGGCGTGCCGCTGCTTTCCGCCGCGCTACTGGCGTAAATCCGGGCGTAGATCGTCGAGTGGTTGGTATACCACGAGGAGAGCAACGGGTCCGCCCCGGCGCGCGCGCCCGAAAGGCAAAGACTACCGAGGATCAAAAGAAGGGAGGTCTTCATAGGGGTGAATTTTTGCGCGGAGCGGCAACATCCAGTACGCCTGCCACCGATCCTCGCTTTCATGAGCCCCTTATTGCAGTCCAACGTAAAGCTATGATGTCGCCCTCCGCGGAAAAATGTTAAGGAATTGTAAATCCAGTGCAGAGAGGATCGGATTTGATTCTTGCAGGAGGAATATCGAATCCGCAATATTCAGGTGTGAGCAAAAAAAAAGTCCAGTCGATGCGGAAGCGTCTGGACCGGCTCGGCCTGGACCTCAGCGAGCACGAAAAAATCCTGTTCGCGCGAAGCCTCGCCGCAACGCCGGACGAGAGGTGGCGGATGCACGAGAACTTTCTCCGCTCGCTGAACTTATACACACGCTCCGATCGGAAGGCATACGGTTTCAAATAGCCGGCATGTCTGCTGCGATCCTGCAGGGAGTGCCAGCTACGACTTTGGACACCGATATTTGGATCGATCTGCCGGAAAGACAATATGTGAAGGTGCTTTCCGTTTGCAGGCGCCTGGGGTGCGAAACACTGGCTGCAACGGTTGTGTCGCTACGTGATGACACACTGGTAAATTTTCTCTATCGGGTAGACGGGCTCGGGGCCTTCAAGACTGAGACCAAAAAGGCGGTGCGGCTGAATTGGCTTGGAATGGAAATCGACGTAATGCCGCTCGAAAGTATTATCCGCAGCAAGGAAGCCATCGGTCGGGAAAAGGACCTGGCACACCTCCCTTTGCTAAGAAAGACAGTGGAACTCCGTACCAAAACGAAGAAAAAGAAGTGACGCTATATTTCAAAGGCTCAGAGCAGGATTTATGCAGTCACTCATCATTGAGTCCCTTACCCTTGAGAATCCTCTGCATGCATTTCTCAATCCGCGCCTCGCGGGTTTTGGATTGCTTGGCTGCGGAAAAGTAAATGAGGTATCCTTTTTGCCGTCCCGGCGTCAATGCACCAAAGGCAGCTCTCAATGCAGGGTTCTTATCCATCTTCTTTTGAAACTCTTCAGGAATTACGAGTTCGGTTTTTTCCGGAGGATCCACTTTCAAGCCGGCTTTTTCCACTTCAATGGCCTGATGAATATAGGCTTTCACGATGGCTTTCGTCTTTACGATTTCCTGGAGCTTGGCAAACCGGATCTGCCGCCCAACGCGCGTATTTTCTCCCGTTTTGACCAGCATCCCATCGGTATCTTTTAACAAGCACCCTTTAAAAAACAAGAGTGCCAGGTACGCCTTAAATCCCTGTATGATGACGACGTTCTTTTCTTCAAATGAGTAACAAGGTTTGCCCCACTTCAGTTCTTCATCCAGCCCGCAATCAAGAATGATCGTTCTCAATTTCTCCATCTCTTCCCGCCAATTCTTGGCTTTGCTGAGATAGGCATCAACTTTGGGATTGGTTCTGTTCATATCTGAAAAATCAAGTGTGTCCACGCTATCGCTACTCCTTACCCAAGTCGAGCCTCCCTGGCAAATGGCGGAGGGGGTGGGATTCGAACCCACGGTGCCTTGCGGCACTCCGGTTTTCAAGACCGGCGCATTCGACCGCTCTGCCACCCCTCCTGTGCATGCAATTGACCCACGATAGGCGGACTTTGGAGGAAGCTCAATGACGGGCTTCGTCCGGCTCGAATGCCTTCTCGTATTGCTGCGTCCTGAATCCCCACGCCAGGAAGGCAATCCCAATGAGGATCAGGAACAGCGAAAGCAACTGCCCGTACGTCAGAAACCCGAAGGCAAACGCGAATGGCGAATCGCTGCCCGGCTGGCGGAATTGTTCCCCCGCGATCCGCAGCAGCGCGTAGAGGATGAAGAACGCGCCGGTGATTACCCCGCGCGGGACCTTTACCATCGTGCGCAGCGCCCAGAGCGCGCAGAAGAGGACCACCCCTTCCAGCGCCGCCTCGATCAATTGCGAAGGATATCGCGGCGTCAGGATGCCGCGCAGCACCTCTCGCACATGCTCGCTCTTGCGGGCGGCGGCCACGATGGCCTCCGGCATCGAGAGCTTCTGCGCGTAGGACGCAACCGTGGGGTCCTGGTAGAGCAGCGATTCCGCCCGCATCGCCAGCGCCTGTTTGTCCTCGAGTTCCTTGGGAAATTGCATCGCCCACGAAACCCCATACGCCGCCCGCCCATACAACTCCCCATTCACGAAATTGGCCAGCCGCCCAAAGAACAGCCCGATGGGCGCCACCACGCAGAGACTGTCCCCGATGCTCGTCCACGAGAGATGATGCCTGCGGGCATACCACAGCGTGAAGAACGTGAGCCCCAGGATGCCGCCGTGGCTCGCCATCCCGCCATCCCATATCTTGAAGATCATCAGCGGATCGTGAATCCACTCCGTGAAGTTGTAGAAGAGCATGCTCCCCAGCCGTCCCCCAAGCAGCACGCCGAAGAGCGCCGCCCACGTGATGAAATCCCCCACCTGCTCAGGCGGCAATTGCGAGTAGCCGCGCCGCGCCAGCCACGTGTAAACGAGATATCCCACCAGGAATGCCATCACATACGCGAATCCGTACCAGTGCAGCCCGATTCCGGGCACGATCTCCCAGATGTACGGACTCAGGTCGTGAACGTAATAGGCGAGCAGCATGGGCAAAACTGTTGCGGGCCACGGCGTAAATGGGAAGTCCCGGCTTTGGATATGCCGGTTACTCGAATCCCCCGCCGCGGCTGCGCCAGTTTACTTCTTCGCGAGATTATCCAGCGCGGCGTTGACATCCTGCGCCTGATGGGATGTCGAGGCCTTGAGGTCCGCCCAGACGATCTTCCCGTTCTGCACGAGGAAGGATTGGCGCTTCGCGAAGCCCATTGTGGTCGGCACGCCGAACGCCTTCGCCACCGCCCCGTCATGGTCCGCGATCAGCGTGAACGGCAGGTTGTACTTTGTTTGGAACTTTTTCTGCGCATCGACCACATCCTCGCTTACGCCGAGGATTTGCAAGCCGCGCGCACGCAGCCCGGCGATGGAATCTCGCAGGCTGCAAGCCTCCTTGGTGCACCCGGGCGTATCGGCCTTCGGGTAAAAATAGATCAAGGTAGTGCCCTTCTTATAAGTATCGGCAAAGGAGACCGTGGCGCCATCCTGGTCCACCGCCGTGATGTCCGGCGCGGTCGCGCCGACATCCAGCGCGCGGGAAGGCACCAGTCCGAGGAACATGAGGAGGCTCATAGACAACACAATCCGGAAAGGGGTTTTCATTGGCGGCAATATATAACGGCAAAACGGCCCGCGGTAAGCGTTTTTTTCTTCCGCTACAGCCATCGCCGTGCTGCCCACCAGCCAGCGTACACACCCACCGCGCTGCCGATACCGGACACAATAAACGCCGCCATCATTCCAAACGGCTCCCCCGCCGCCCAGCCAACGGTGGCGCCGACATTGGTTCCGATGAAGATGAACAATTTCACGATTCGGGTGATGAAGCAGGAAACGCACCTACGGTCCGCCGGATCATTTCACGGTGGCCGCGGGCACCCGGCAATTCACCGTTACGCCGCTGCCGGGGGATTTCACGATCTCGAGTTTCCCTCCGCACATCGATGCCCGGTAGCGCATGATGCGGAGGCCCATCCCCTTCGCGCCTGGGGCGGCCATGGGCATCCCTTTCCCGTTGTCGCGGACGGAAAGAAGCACATGCCCCTTCGCGGCGTGCGCGAGCCGGACGGTCACGCGGGTGCTGCCGCCGTGGGTAATTGCGTTGCTCGCCGCCTCCTGGGCGATGCGGTAGAGATGGGTCGAGGCACCCTGCTGGCGGATGTTCACCGGCCGGGGGCAGACGAAGCGGCAATCGACCCCAAACATCCGGCTGGTCACGCCGGCGAATACCTCCAGCGCCTTCATCAGCGCGCGCGGGCCGGCATCCACTGGGTGCAATCCGTGGGAGAGGGCGCGCGCGTCGGTGGCGGAGGCGCGCAGGAGCTCCGCGATGGCATGCAACGCCTTTGCCTCCGGGTCATTGCGCTGGGCCAGGCGCCGCTCCACAGTGGTGGCGAGGTAGCTGGCGCCGAGCAATTGCTGGCAGAGTCCATCATGCAGATCCTGCGCGATGCGGCGCTGCTCTCGCTCGCTGATCTCCAAGAGCTCCCGCTCCAGCCGCTCCCGCTCTGCCCGTGTCCGCAACGCCACGAGCCCATAAGCGATATCGCCGGCGAGATTTTGCAGCAGGCTCGCCTCTTCGCGCTGAAAGGCCACGACCTGGTCCGAGTAAATGGCGAGCGTCCCCAGGCACTCCCCGCGCCAGAGCAGCGGCAGACCGATGACCGATGCATAGCCGCGCTGCAGCGCCGCCCGGCGCCATGGGGCGAATCGCGGGTCGTGCGCAAGATCCCGGCACACCACCGGCTTACGCGTGCGCATCGCCCGGCCCACCGGCCCCGATCCGCGCGGCTCGCCGGCCGCCCAACTGACCCGCGCCTTGTCCACATAATCCTCACCGGCGCCTGCGCGCGCCACCGGCCTGAGGGTCTTTTCCGCGCCAGGATCGGGCAGGCCGACCCATGCCATGCGATAGCCGCCCATCTTCACGATCGCCTTGCAAATGCTCTCCAGCAGTTCCCGCTCAGAGGTGGCCCGCATCAACGCCTCGCCGCATTCCAGTGTCGCCAGCAGCGCCGCGTCCACCCGTTTCCGGTCCGTCACATCCAGCCAGAAGCCCACCAGCTCCGGCGTGCCTTCCTTCTTCCCGGCTGTGACCGAGACCTCTGTGCGCACAAATCGATAGGTCCCGTCCCGCGCCTGCAGCCGGTACTCCAGCGCTGCCGGATGCCCAGCCCTCAAACCCGTCAGCGTGGCCTGGACCGCCGCGGCATCGTCCGGGTGGACGTGTTTCGTCCAAAAATCCGGCCGGCCGATGATCTCCTCCCTTTGATACCCGAATTGCCGGCGCACGTTGTCGCTTACAAAAGTGATCAGCGGCGGGCAGGAAAACGCTGCCGCGTAGATGACTGCTGGCGTCACATTGAGCAGATACTCCAGGCGCGCCTTCGTGGTCTGGAGCTCCGCCTCAGAACGGCGCTGCTCTGTGATCTCCCGTTCGTTGAGCACGATGCCCCGCACTTCCGGGTCGGCCAGCAGGTTTACACCCTTGCTTTCCATCCAGATGTATTTGCCGTCCTTCCGCCGCAACCGGTACTGCGTGTAGCCGGTGCCCCCGGGCCGCGACAGCACCTCCATGAAGAGACGGCGTGTGTGCTCGAGATCGTCGGGATGTACAAAATCGAAACCGTTGCGTCCCACCAGTTCCTCGTTGGAAAAGCCGTAAATCCGCACCGACGACGGGCTGGAATAGCGGATGACCCCCTGCTCATCCAGGATGCCGACGCGGTCCCAACTGTTATCCGTCAGCGCCCGCATGAGGTGCTCGGAGCGGGATGGTCCGTTTCGCGCGGCAGCGGGAGGATTGATGGCTGGAGTCTCGCCGCCATTCCCGTCCGCGGCGCCGGCGCTCGCCGGGGGGGACGCGCGTTTGCGTTGCAAAAGGGATGGGCTGTTCACGGGACGGGGGTAAACCGCTGCAGTATCACTTGAAGCAAGGCGGGCGCTTTGTCGAGAGCGGAGCCGTGCTTCACCCGGCCTATGGCCCATAGCTCACGCTCACAGCTCCGCCACCGGTGGAGTCTGTGAAATATCCAGCCCCAGTCCCCTGCTGCTGCAGGAGCACGCCATGAAACGGCACCCGATTCGTAATTTCGAGCACAGTTCCGCCAAAGACGCCGGTGAGCGGAGAGATTGCGAAGCTAATCGAGCGCGGCTCGGGCGGCGGGAAAGTGAACTTGAGCGGCGGAGTCACGGAAAATCCAAAAATGGCCGTGCCCGGGAATCTTCCGCCCGAGAAATGAAGCTCTCCAAGCTCGGCCGTGACCGGGGCGTAGTGATAGCTGGATCCTTCGACTTGCAGCGCCGTCGAGATCGCGGGCGGATAGGCGCTGGTTGCCGGCCCGGCGGGTTTCCACCAATCCATCGTGCCGGTCAGCAATCCGGTCGACGAGGAGCTCAGGAAGGTGACGCTTCCTGCGAGGCCGCCCTTGTTCGCGTAAAGCGGGGTGTAAATGTTCATGCTCCCGCCCGGCTGGATGGGCGCGGAGACACTAAATGGCGTACCATCGGCAAGCGCGCCCGACATACTACCCATGCCTGCCTTGCTGACGCTCAGCGAGGCATAGCCGCTGCCTGTGGGCCCGGCGGTGGACGAGAGCGCGAGCGTGTAGCTTCCCGCCAACGGGCAGGGCGCAGTCGGCGGATAGACCGTCGCAAGGCTGGTAGAGAGAGCGCTCGTCCAGGTGCCGTCCGTCGCCGTCCCAGTCAGGACAGGTGTACCCCCTGTAAGTCCCAGCGTGAGATAGAGGGTGATCGGCACCGCCCCCCGGCGCGGGATCGTGATCTGGGTGGAATTGCTCGGGCTGAAATCCGATTCAATCGCATACCGGCCCCCGCCGATCTCCAGGTAACCAGTGAAGACACTCGTATTGAGTAACTTGATAACCAGCATGCCGGAGCTGGCGACTGCCGGAGCTCCCGATGAGACGAGCCCCGAGTAGGAGCCCGCATAAAAGGCCGCCGGGACAAAGTTCGCCGTCCATTGGGCCACAGCCGGCATGGGAATCACCAGCGGATTGGACGGGCTTGTGGTGGGCCCAGTCCAGTCCTTGAAGAGATAGCCAGTGTATGGGGTTGCCGTGATTGTCTGAGAGGAATTGAGCCGAGCATAACTCACCCCGGCGGGAGTTGCCGTGCCGCCGACGCCCGCCGTTACGGTCTGCTGCGCATTGACTTGCAGGGAGAGAATCCCGGTGCCGTAACCTTCAGTCGTTGCATTGGTAGCCGTGAGGATTGCATTAAAACTACCCGCATTGCCCAGCGAGCCGGAGATGAGCCCGCTCGACGGATTGACAGTAAGGCCTGACGGAAGCCCCGTTGCGCTGTAGCTGAACGGGCCAATGCCGGTGGCGTTGATCTGGTAACTAAAGTGGCTCCCGTAGTTGAGGCCGGACTCGGTATTGCTCGTCACCGCCGCCGCCGAGCTAACGAAGTTCGCCTGGACCAACGTCGCGGTTTCGATCACGAAAACGAGGGGGTTGGACAAGGAAGATATGCCGCCGGTCCAGCCGGTGAAGATGTAGCCGGGCGCGGCGGTGGCGGAGAGGGTAATGGTCGAGCCGGCGGTGGGATACGAGGTGCCGAGGTAACCGCTGGTTACCGTGCCGGACCCAGCGACTGTCACGGTAAGCGGCACGGTGGGCGCCGTGGCGAGGACGTTGATGGCGAGGTTGCCCATCGCGACGCCGATGGCATTGCTCGCACTGACGACCGCCTGCCACGTCCCCGAGGTGGTGCAGGTCCCGGAGACCAAACCGCTGGCCGTGTCGACGCTCAAACCGGGCGGCAGATTGTAAGCATTGTAGGAAGTTGGTGAATTACTCGCAGTAATCTGGTAACTGAATGAATCCCCCACAACCCCCTGCGCCGATGTCGTGCTGGTAATGGCCGCGGCCAGCCTGCCCGTGTCGTAAACATTAATCTCCAGATTGTTGAAACTGGAATCGTACGCCGCCGCGAAGAGATACCTCCCGGAACAATCGGTCTTGAGCCGGCTGATGCCGTTGGTTACCGGGAAAGTGCCGGTGACGGCGAAGGTGCTGGTGTCATAAACAATGACTTGGCCTTGCTCGTCGGGCGCGGTGTAAGCAAACGCATCGTCCGGGCTGAATGCGAGATTGGTGGGATACGCGCCGGTTGAGAAAGATCCATTGTAAGCGGAGATATTTCCAGTCGGGATTTCCTGGATGGTGTATGGTGTGCCGAAGCCGCTGCCCTGCCCGCCTCCGTTGGGAAAGGCGAGGAACGCGCCTGAATGACTAAGGACAAGGTCTTCGCCATTCTCCGTACTGACCGTGCTGTACTGTTGCGAGAGCGCCGGGGTGCTGGTGGATACGTTGAACCTGTACAGCGAAGAGGGGCTCAAGCTGGCGTTGCCGAAATAGAGCGTATTTTGGTCGGGGCTGATCTGGAGGTATCCGTCGGCGTAGGGAAATGCGCCGTCGGTGAAGGTGAGCGAGGAATTACCCGAAGCGCTGACCTGCATGAGTGCCGTGCTCGGACCGTCCACGTGAGGTGAGAGATAGAGCCAGCCATTGCCGCCTACAACGATGTCGCTGGGCTGCTGCGGCGTGTTGATGCTGGGCAGCACCGTCAGGGTGGTCAGGTCCACGACGCTGACACCGCCGGTCGTCAGGCCGCTGTTTGCCACATATAGCCGTGATCCGTCCGGCGACACTGCCAGTCCGATGGGACTGGTGCCCACCGGAATCAACGCGATGAGGCTCAAGGTGCTCGTATCGATGACCGCTACGCTATTGCTGCCGGTGATGGAGGCATAAATGCGGGGCCGCACGGGGTCCACGGCAAATCGCACCGCCGGGAGGTAGAAGGTGGCGTCGAGGGTCCCGAGCGTAGCCGGGACGAAGTTGGCCTGCACGGACGTGGCGGACTCAAAAATGAAACTCAGCGGATTGGCCGTGGTGGTGATGCCTCCGGTCCACCCGGCAAACACATATCCCGGTGAGGCCGTTGCGGAGACGGATACCATCGACCCCACCACCTGGCTGGTGGCGCCTGCGAATCCACTGCTCACGGAGCCGCTCCCGCTGACGCTGACGGTAAGCGAGGCCGTGGGCGGCGTGCCCGCGGTGATATACAGGTTGGCCATCGCGACGCCGATCGCATTGCTGGCGCTGATTACGACCTGCGAAAAGCCGGGCGTGTTGCACGTGCCGGTAATCATTCCGCTCGATGTGCTGACGCTCAAGCCCGGCGGGAGCCCGGTTGCATTGTAGGGGCCCGACGAATTGCTCGCGGTGATCTGATAGCTGAAAGGCGCACCGGTGGCGACGCTTTGCGAGGTGGCGCTCGTGATGACGGCGGCCAGCCGCCCGGTCTCGTATACGTTGATGTTCAGCGGGTTATCGTCGATGTCGCTCATTGCCGCGAAAAGGCGCCTGCCGGAGCTGTCCGTCTTGAGCCGGATGACATCCCCGGGCACAGAAAAAGAGCCGGTGAGCAGGAAGGTGCTCGTGTTGTAGACGTACATCTCCGAGGAGTCTTCGGGTGACGTGTAGGCCAGCGCGTCATCGGGGCTGAAGGCGATGTTCGTGGGATACGCGCCGGTGTTGAAGGTGCCGTTGGAGGCAGACAGATCATTCGCTGGGATCTCCGCGATATCGTAGCCGTCGTTCTGCCCGCTGCCGGTGGCGAAGGAAAGAAACGCGCCCCCGTGGCTGATCTCCAGGTCCTTGCCGTTGCTGCCCATGGTGGTGCTGTTGGTATCCAGGAGATTGGCGGTGCCGGAGGAGATATCGAAACTGGAGAGCGACGCTGGGCTCAACCCCGCATCGCCGAAGAAGAGCGTCTGGCCGTCTGGACTGACCTGGAGGTAACCGCCGCCGTAGATATTGATGCCGTTGTACACCACCGCCGGGATGGAGCCGCTCGCGCTGATCTCCATCAGGCCGGAGAACGACTGCGGCACGCCGGGCGGCAGGTAAAGCTCACTGTCCACCCCCTCGGCGACATCGCACGGCGCCGATGGAAGCGCCAGGCTGGGAAGAACCTGCAGGGTATTCAAGTCGATGACGCCGACGCCATTGGTGGTCGATCCGCTGTTGGCGACGTACAACTTGGTCCCGTCCGCGGAGACCGTGAGGCCGAGCGGAGCGCTGCCGATCGGGATCATCTCGATGAGTTTCAGCGTGTTGGTATCGATCACAGCCACGCAGTTGCTCCCGGTGATGCTCGCATACATCCGGGGTCGGACCGGATCGAGGACCAGGCGCGAAGTTGGGAGATTCAAACTCCCATCCAGGGTGCCAAGCGCCGCCGCGGCGCGATGCAACGGCAGCAGCATCGCGCAGAGAATGGCAAGAACGGCGAGATGCGCCTTGGGGGAGGGGGGAGTCATCGGGGATTGTTGAGCTGGCGGAGGATATGGCAGTCCTACCGCCAGGGAACTGCGCTATTTACCATCCTATCGGGCGAGCGTCCACTCGTTATCCCGGATGCCGCGCTCGGATTCTCACGCGCTATCGGGCTGGCTGGCGCGAAATAATAGTGGATGTATGAAACATGTAATGATCACCCATGGGGCCATGTTAAAGGCCGCCGCCGCAGCGATTGCATTACTGGCGATGGCTGGCCTTGCCGGCTGCGCCAGCAGCAGCGGTGGCGGGACGGCCTCGCTCAACAACTCCGGCTCGGTCCAGGGTCGCGACCTGGGGCGTGGAGGCGCGACATCCGGTGGGCTTTCTTCGCTGGATCGCGGGGATAACTCCGCAGATCTCAGCGTGTACGATGCCCGGCAGATGCAGGACCAGCAGTGAGAGGCGACGGGACCTATTCGTCGTGTGGCCGGCAGTCCGGGGTAGTGGCTCAATCCGCGGGTTGGCGTCAGGATTTCAAAAAAAAAGGCCATTTGGTCGGATTAGGTCGGATTCAGTCGGATTAGGTCGGATTCCGGGTTGGATTTTTGGACTGATTCGGGCTGGGCGGGTTTGATTGCCTGGAAAAAGTACCATTTGGTACGACACGGCAGCGTCAGGGGTGACTTCGGTTTGTTCGCCGGGAGAGGTGTCCCATGTGCGATTGCGCGTCATGAATATAAGCCTTGCAGAAGACTCATTGCTTCTCCTAGGGATTTTTTTTGGCTGAAGGGAGAACCGGTCCCACGCAAAGGCGCAAGGGGCGCAAAGGGAGGGATTTACACAAGGTGAAACGGATGGAAAAATTTGGACGTTTACCTTTTGTTCCGGCTCCGCCGGGCGGGGAGTTGATTCGGCCAGCCGGGCTCGCCCTTGGGTGCGCCTGTGGCGCATCGTCTCGCTCCTCCCGGCTGGAAGTCCCGGGAACCCCCTCCGCACTGCTTCAACATGAGCCACTACCCAGTCCATGCGTCGCTTTACAGATATATCGTGCTACTATATGGTCTTAGCTCGATAAAATTTCCCCGTCCCCTTGAAACGGATTTCCATTCCCATCGTCGTCATTCTTGCCGCGTTCCTTGCGGCCGGGGCGGTGGGGGGACTCGTCAGTGGGAGGCACGCGGGTTACGAACAGGCCATGGATCGCAGCAAGATGCTGCCCGGCGGCGCGATACGGTGCAAGCCGGGTCCCTGGGGCGAGCTCTCGTACACGCCGTTCAGCATTGCCGCGCCGGATGACCTGCTGCCGGTGCGCTCGATGGAAGCGACCGGGACACGCTGGTTCTTCAGCGGCTACACGACGGACAGTTTTGTCACCCTGCTGCAATCCACCAGCCTCACTCCGGATCAGCAGCATCAACTCCTCGGCCCGGACACCTTCACCGTGCGGTCGGATGGCATCGAGCTGACGCCGAGCCCGGACATGGTCTTTGCCCTGCCGCGGGACGCCCGGGAAAAGTTCTACCAGATTCTGGCGCAATCCGCCGAGAACGACCAGCAGTTGAACTACGTGCCCAAGGCGGAGGTGGACGGCTGGTTCTCGGCCAACGGGGTTTCCCCCGAGGCCAAGACGATGTTCCGCAGCCTCTGTTGCGAGCGCGGGGAATATCTCATGTTCTCCGGCGTGGCGGCAGTCCTCTCGCGATTGCCTACCTATGACGAGAAGGCGCACTTTACCAAGGCGCTCACGCAGCAGCGCACCCTTCTGCTGAGGCTGCATCTCACGCCGCAATCCGATGTGGATGCACTGGCAAAATACTGGGGTGTCGGCTGTTCGCACACCGATGCGCGGACCATGCTGAAATCCCTCTCGACCATCCCCCAGGGTACATGGATGAGCATCATGATGGTGCTCCCCGATCTACCGTCCGCAGAGTTGTACGATTACCCCAGCATCACCGACAATCCCCTCAACGGGCCGCCGGTGAATCGCGATTGCGCCTGGACCTCGCTCAATTTCTTCAATGAAGTACCGGACCCGAGCTTCGGCACGATGTCCGGCGTGCTCAGGGAGCTGTCGGCCAATTACAAGGAGGTGACCGGCCAGCCGCGCTACGGCGACCTGATTCTCTTTGCAAGGCCGGACCATTACCTGGTCCACGCGGCCATCTACATCGCGGATGACATTTGTTTTACCAAGAACGGCAGCACGCTGATGCACCCGTGGATGCTCTCGACCATTGACGACGTCACCAAACACTTCGCCTTCGAGATAGACCCGGACCAGAAGCTGACCATCAGGTATTTTCGGAAGAAGGAATTTCTTTAGCGGGGACCACGGATGGAGGAAGGGATTGGCGGTTTGCGGACAACGGGGCATCTCGGCAGGCTCCAGCTTTTTTAACCACGGATTACACGGATATTTAGGATTACACGGATGAGGAGTTAACATTGTGGATGCGCCAACAGATGGTCGTTTTTGTCCCATTTTAGGTGCGCTGTTGTCCTATCGGAAAACTTGCTCCCCGTGCGTCCCGCACGCATCGTGAGCCTAAGCCTTGCGCATTGTTGCGGGGGCGAATCACCCCCATCCGCGCAAGCGGCAACCCCCATAGTCCGCTCATGAAAATCCCCCCGCTGCGTCGCACCCTGTTTCCACTTCTCGCCCTGCTCCCATTGATCCTGGCCGGCGTCTCCCGCGCGGATGACGCAAGGCCGGTGGTGGATGACTCGAAGGTCGCGCCTGAAATGCCGGTCAATCCGAATCTGCCGACGCTCTTCATCGTGGGCGATTCCACCGCCAAAAGCAACGCGCCGTTGCGCGGATGGGGCTCGGAAATCGGCGCGTTCTTTGATCCCGCAAAAATCAACGTGGTGAACCGGGCCATTGGGGGGCGTTCCAGCCGCACCTTCATCACCGAGGGCCGCTGGGACAAGGTGCTGGCGGAGATGAAGCCGGGCGATTACGTGATTGTCCAGTTTGGCCACAATGACGCGGGCAATTACATGGACCCGAAGGCCAAGGGCCGCCCCTCGCTCAAAGGCGAGGGCGAAGACACGGCCCAGGCGTTTAAATCCGACCTCAAGACGATGGAGACCATCCACAGCTTCGGCTGGTATATGCGTAAATATGCAACCGACGCGAAGGCGAAGGGCGCGACGCCGATCCTCCTCTCCATGGTCCCGCACAAGGATTGGAAGGATGGCAAGATCGTGCGCAACGAGCAGGCGACCTTCGTGCAATGGACCAAAGATGCTGCCACCACCACGGGCGCGCTCTTTATCGATACCAACACCATTATCGCCGAGGGCCTTGAGAAAGAGGGCCAGGATAAGGTCAACACCTTCTTTGGAGATCTGCGCACCCACTCGACGCCCATTGGCGCAAAGTACAATGCCTCCGCGGTTGTCGTGGGCCTCAAGGGATTGAACCCCGATCCGCTGGCGAACTATTTCAGCCCGCTCGCGGATCAGCTCCCGGCCACACTGACCAGCGGGACATCGGTCGAGTGAACGCGGCGCTGACGCGGTTTGCGGCCATTGCAGCCGTGCTTTGGGCTACGTTCAACTGCCTCGCCGCCGCGCCCGATCCGCTTGCCGCGGCAAAGGCCGCACTGCCCGGCGGCATCAGCGGGCCGGGCGAGCCGTGGACTGATGGGACCGGCTCCGGCTGGCGCAGCGGCCCTGGTGGTCTCGTCCCGGAGCATCAGGCCACCGGCTCCGTGGTGAAGGAGGGCCTGCTCCCGCCCATCAAGCCGCTGCTCAAACTCCACATTCGCGACACGGTCATCTGCCTTGGCGGCGACGGCAATTACTACATGACCGGATCCACCGGCGATAACATCTGGGCGTTCAACGATGGCGTGGAATTGTGGCGCTCGCCCGACCTGCAGAACTGGACTTACGTCGGCCTTGTCTGGGATGTGCGCAAGGAAGGGACATGGGAGAAAACGCCGCGCAATCTCCATGGCAAGGAGGTCGTCAGCATCTGGGCGCCGGAAATCCATTACCTTAAGAAACTCAATACCTACGCCATTGTCCTGAGCATGGCTCCGAGCGGCATCACGATCCTTAAGAGCAGCACCGGCAGGCCCGAGGGGCCGTACGTCAATCCCGTACCGGGTGGAGGAATGCTGCGGCCCGGCATCGATCCTACGCTCTTCGAGGATGACGACGGGAAAGTCTATTTCGCCAACGGCGCGGGTGGTGTGATCAGCCTGATGAAGGATGACCTCAGCGGGTTCGCGGTGACCAAAAGCGTGGCGCTGCTCAATCCCGATCACAACCCCGCGCATCACGCCGCGAAAGTGGTGCAGCGCGGCATGAATGGATTTGGCCATGAGGGCGCCGTCCTGTTTAAGGCGAACGGAAAATACTACCACGGAGCGGTCGATAATTACGAAGGGCGCTACTCCAGTTGCGTCGCCATCGCGGACAATATCTGGGGCCCGTATGATAAATGGCACGAGACTGTCCCGTGCGGCGGCGGCACCGGTTTCTTTGAGGATAAACAGGGGAGGTGGTGGTGTACCTTCTTCGGCAACGACAACGCCGCCCCATGGCGCGAGATGCCGGGCATCGTGCGAATCCAATTTGCCCCTGATGGCAAAATCAGCGTCTCACCTCACCAACCGTTCGTGGACGAACCGAAGTGGAAGTAGGTGCGGTGTTTTACCACGGACGGGAGTGCAGGGGAGAGGACATCGCTGGTCGCTACGCAGGTTTCGGCTTTTTTTTACCACGGATTACAGGCATGTAGTCATGCAAGTTTTTTCTAAGACTTTTGGGGTTTCTCCCTTCGGTTGGTGGTGGCAAGGGTGTTCCCCCCGAACGCCTGCCGCGGCGAGCGGTGCGGGG
>Ga0302319_10001355_pt1 | contig 54712 bp, 34 predicted proteins | sample Bog_T0_2_FD_203319 | JGI IMG/M metagenome (GOLD analysis project Ga0302319, IMG submission 203319) | Peat permafrost microbial communities from Stordalen Mire near Abisko, Sweden - Bog_T0_2 | ecosystem: Environmental > Terrestrial > Soil > Wetlands > Peat | place: Sweden: Abisko, Stordalen Mire...
GTGAGCTTATCGTTGTAGTACGAGTTGGCGTTGGTAGGGCCAAGCGCGCTTATACCGCCGAAAGAGCCCGTGCTGAGAGAACTGACTCGCGGGAAACCGTCCGAGGCCAGAGCCGAACCGGTAAAGTCCGTGAGACTGGCGGTCTGGTAATCGAGCACGCCCGCCGGAGCGCTGTCCGGGTTGTGAAAACGGAGATACCCGGCACCCAGATGGACGAGTGTACCCGTAAATCAGCTGATCGCGGCGCGCCGTGATCGGAATGGGAAGGCCGTCGGGAGAGGTGATCTGATTGGTATTCTGAACCGACCAGTAACCCGAAAGCTTTATTTTGTCGTTGAAGTTGTGATCGCCTTTGATGCTCGGAATGTCCTGAAAATGATGGTTCGCGGTATTGGGCAGCCAGTTGTTCACCAGGTTGGAATTGCTGGGAGCCGGAATCAGCGCCTCGAATTTTGCGGCGACGGGGTCGATCCGGCTCGACGGGATAATATTCCCTGGAAACGGGTTCCGGTAAACCAGTCCGTTCACGGTAAAGTCGCTGGCCGGGTCGTAAATCACGTTCTCGAAGACCTGCGTGCCATTGGCGGCCGTGGCGATCTGGCGCCCGGTAAGCGCAGCGCTGAAGTCGCCGTTCCGGAACGCCGTGGTGGGGACCGTCGAGAGGGAGCCGGCCGACAGCGAGACATCGTGAAAGTCTTCGAAGTTGAAAAAGAAGAACGTCCTGTTCCTGCCGTTGTAGAGCTTCGGGATCCAGACCGGGCCGCCCACGGAGAATCCGTAATCGCTCTTCCGGTCCCGGCCGCGGGCGCCCGTGAAATGCTGTGACGCGTCCAGAGCTTCATTGGCGAAGTACTCGTATCCGCTGCCGTGAAACTGGTTGGTGCCCGATTTGGTGGTGAAGTTGAAGAGTCCGCCTGTAACCTGCCCGAATTCGGCCGAGAAGTTAGATGTCGACATCGAGAATTCGTCGATAGCTTCCACCGAGGCGGCGGCAACCGAACTGGTCCACGTTGTGTCGTTTCCGCTCGTCACGTCCTGGCCTTCGAGATAGATCTTGAACGTGCCACCCGCTCCGCCGTTGATCGGCGAGTTGTACGATGTGCCCGAAACGCCCGGCGACAGGATGTCGAAACTCAGCCAGTTTCGAATTGCCCCCGTGCTGCCGGCGCCGCCCCCGAAGTTCAGCGGAAGAGCGTTGATACGCTCGCCGGTGATCACGGTGCTCTGCTCGGCGCTCTCGGTTTTCAGCAGCGGGGCCTCCGCACTGATCGTCACCGACTCGCTCGTCGAGCCGACTTCGAGCTTCAGGTCGACACGAACGGTTCCCGAGACTTCCACGACAACGCCCGTGCGGATCGCCTTCCTGAACCCGGCGGCCTCGACATCCACCTCGTAAAGGCCCGCAGGCAGCGAAGGCAGGGTATAGTTGCCGGTTTCGGTGCTGACGGTCTCCGATGTGGCGCCGGTATCGGTATTTTTTGCCAGTACCTTGGCGGACGGAATCACGGCGCCGCCGGGGTCGAGCACTGTACCGGTGATCGTCCCCCGGTCGCTCTGGGCGTACGCGGACACGGCAAACAGAGAAATTATGATAGCGCTTACATATTTTACCATGGAATCCTCTTTCTCTGGATCGGTGTCGGCGGCCGAAATGCCGCTGTTTTGTGGGACTTTATCACAGCGATAGGGTATGAGTCAATCGATTGAAGCGCTTCCACTCTGACATGCCGAGCAGACTGCGGCGCTCGGTTTGACACCAGTGATCGCAGTAAATATAATCGGGTTCGCTATCGACGCGACCCGGATTCTTCCCCGATTCTGCAAACGATTACGGCGCGGGCTGGTTCGGGTTCGGAAATGCCTCAGTACCGGGTTGGCGAATCTTTTGCTCAATAGCAGGGAGATCACAGAATGCGCATCAATCGAGTTTTATCCGCGGCAATGCTACTGGCTGGCCTGGCCGGCGTGGCGAAGCCACAAGGATTTCTGGCCCCCACGCCTCCGATGGGCTGGAACAGCTGGGATTCCTTCGGCACTACCATCACCGAAGCCGAAGTGAAGGCCAACGCCGACTATATGGCGGCTCATCTGAAGGACCATGGCTGGCAATACATCGTGGTCGACATTCAGTGGTCCGAACAGGCGCCCAAGAGCCACGGCTACCGGCCCGACGCCGATCTCGCGATGGATGAGTTTGGACGGCTGATTCCGGCGCCGAATCGTTTCCCGTCATCGGCGAACGGCCAGGGCTTCAAGCCGCTTGCGGACTACGTCCACAGCAAGGGTCTGAAGTTCGGGATCCACATCATGCGCGGAATTCCGCGCAAGGCGGTGGCGGCGAATCTGCCGATCGCGGGGAGCAAACTCAAAGCGGGAGACGTCGCCAACAAAGAATCGATCTGCCGCTGGAATTCCGATATGTACGGTGTCGACATCACGAAGGGCGGTCAGGATTATTACGATTCGATCGTCCAGCTGTACACGTCCTGGGGGCTCGATTTCATCAAAGCCGACGACATGTTCGGCCAGGGCCCGACCGGCGATCACAGCGGCGAAATCGACGCGCTGGGAAAAGCCATCGCGAAGTACAAACGCCCGATCGTCCTGAGTCTTTCTCCCGGCACGCGCGACGACAGCAAGGCGGACTTCCTCGAAACCCACGCGCAGATGTGGCGCATTTCGGGCGATTTCTGGGACCGCTGGGTGGACCTCAAGAACCAGTTTGCGCGCTTCAACAACTGGAACAAGTGGGTGCGGCCGGGACACTGGCCCGACGGCGACATGCTGCCTCTGGGACATATCGGCATACGGGCGGAACGCGGCGATCCCCGCATGTCGTTGCTCACTCACGACGAGCAGATCACGCTGATATCGCTGTGGTCGATCGCGCGGTCTCCTTTGATGTTCGGCGGCCATCTGCCCGATAACGACGACTTCACGCTTTCGCTGATTACGAACGACGAGGTGCTTGCGGTGGATCAGAGGGCGTCCGCTAGCCGGCAACTGTTCTCGAAGGGCAACCAGGTGGCGTGGACGGCCGAGATTCCCGGATCGGCGGCGAAGTATGTCGCGGTATTCAATATCGGCGATGCGGGCGACGAACAGGTGCGGATCGACTGGGCCGATCTCGGCCTGCCGGCGAAGTGCGTGGTCCGCGATCTGTGGGCTCACAAGGATGCGGGCGCCGTGCAGGAAGGACAGGCCTTCAGCGTGAAGCCCCACGCTTCCGGTTTTTACCGGATCACGCCCGCGGGTGCGAAATAATGCGGCGCGCCGCAGCTGCGGCTCTGGCGATGCTGGCGACGGCCGCGCTCCCCGCTTCGGCGCAACAGGGCGCGAAGAGAGGGGAATGGCCTTTTTACGGAGGCGACTCCGGCAGCACGAAGTATTCTCCACTCGATCAGATCAACGCGTCTAACGTCAAGGACCTGAAGATCGCATGGGTGTGGAAGGCAAACAACTTCGGCAAGCGGCCGGAGACCAACTGGGAGGTAACGCCGCTGATGGTGGGCGGTGTTCTCTACTTCACGGCGGGCAGTCGCCGCGACGCGGTGGCAGTGGATGCCGCCACGGGCGAGACGCTTTGGATCTATCGGTTCGACGAAGGCGCCCGCAGCCAGCCTGTCGCGCGCGTGAACAATCGAGGACTGGCTTACTGGAGCGACGGGCGGAACGACAGCCGAATTCTGCTGATCTCGCCGGGTTTCCAGTTGATTGAGCTGAACGCGAAGACCGGACTGCCGATACCCGGTTTCGGCGCAAACGGCAACGGCATTATCGATCTGACCGAAGGTCTCGACCGCGAGAAAGTTAAGCCGGGGTCAATCGGATCCAGTTCGCCCGCGATCGTGATTCGCGACACCGTCGTCGTGGGCGCCGCCCTTCTCGCGGGAACGGCCCCGCCCACGAAGGAGAATACACCCGGTTACATCCGCGGCTTCGACGTTCGGACCGGCAGGAAGCTGTGGACCTTCCGGACGATTCCGCATCCCGGCGAGTACGGCAACGATACATGGGAGAACGATTCGTGGAAGTACACGGGCAACACCGGGGCCTGGGTCCCGCTGACGGGCGACGAAGAACTGGGCTACGTCTACATACCGGTTGAAATGCCGACGGGTGACTTCTATGGCGGCACGCGTCCCGGCGACAATCTGTTTTCGGACAGCCTGGTGTGCCTCGATGCGCGCACGGGCAAGCGCGTGTGGCATTTTCAGCTGGTTCATCACGACATCTGGGACTGGGACATCGCGGCGCCTCCCATACTCGTCGATATCAACGTAGACGGGAAGAAGATTAAAGCCGTGGCGCAGGTGACCAAGCAGGCGTTCACCTACGTGTTCGACCGGACGAACGGACATCCCGTGTGGCCGATCGAAGAGCGCCCGGTGCCGCAGTCGGATGTGCCAGGCGAGAAAACCTCCCCGACGCAGCCGTTCCCGACGAAGCCGCCCGCATTCGACGTGCAGGGTTCTTCGATCGATCATCTGATCGACTTCACGCCGGCTTTGCGCCAGGAGGCGATCGAGATCGCGTCGAAATACAAGATGGGGCCTCTCTATTCGCCTCCCATCGTTCCGGGAACCGACGATAAGCAGGCTCTCTTTCTGATGCCGACCCATCTGGGAGGCGCGAACTGGCCGGGGGGCGCGGTCGACGCCGAGACGGGAGTGCTCTACGTCGCCTCAATAACCGGCAGCGAGTTCCTTGCCGTTTCGAAGGCTGATCCGGCGCGGTCCGATTTGGGGTATGTGGGCGGAGGCGGTGGAGGAGGACGCGGCGGTGGTCGTGGCGGTGGTGGCCGTGCCGGAGCGGGCCGCGGTGGCGCAGGGCGAGGAGCCGGAGCAGGCGCCGCTTTTGCCGGAGCGCTGGACGACGGCGAAACTCCCGCCGGAGGACGCGGGACTCGGGCTCCCGGTCCGGAGGGTCTGCCATTAGTGAAACCACCATGGGGCCGAATCACCGCAATCGACCTGAACAAAGGCGACATCATTTGGACGGCGGCTAACGGTGACGCGCCGGACTTCATTAAGAACAATCCGGTCCTGAAGGGGATCGACCTCAGCAATACGGGCAAGCCGTCGCGTTCGCTGCTGATGGTGACGAAGTCTCTGGTGTTCGCACCCGAGGGCAACAACCTTTGGGCAGGCCCGGCGGGAGCGGGTGGCACCATGCTGCGAATCCTCGACAAGAAGACCGGCGCTCTTGTTCATCAGATGGCGCTTCCGGCAATGGCAACCGGAGTTCCCATGACCTACATGGCGGACGGGAGGCAATATGTGGTGTTGGCCACCGGTGCGGCAGGAGTTCCGGCGGAACTGGTAGCGCTGGCGCTGCCGTAGCGGCTACAGGGGTCCGGGAAGATGAAAAGAACCACAAGACGGGAGTTTCTCGAGTTAGCGCCGGCGGCGGTTACGTTGTCGGCCCTTCGGCCGGAAGGCGCGGGGGCGGCTCCCCCGACGAACGCTTCCACCATCTGGTACCGCCAACCCGCGGAGAAATGGGAAGAAGCTCTGGCCGTGGGGAACGGGCGGCTCGGCGCGATGATCTTCGGCGGAATCGCGAAAGAGCGTCTGCAGCTGAACGAGATCACGGTCTGGTCCGGAAGCCTGGAGCGGGATGCGGATAAGCCGGAGGCTTACCAATCGCTTCCGGCCATTCGTCAACTGATCAAAGAAGGCAGATACGCCGATGCCGGGAAGATGGTGAGCGCGGAGCGGCTTTGCCTCAAAGGCGGCAGATACGGGCGCGACACCTACGGTTCGTATCAGACGCTCGGCGATCTGAATTTCGAATTTGCCCCGGCGGCCGGGCCTGTAACCGGTTACCGCCGATGGCTCGATATCGACGACGCCGTGGCCGGGGTCACGTGGCAGGCGGGCGGGGATACCTGGACTCGGGAGATCTTTTCGTCGGCCGTCGATCGGGTGCTGGCGATGCGGATTGCGTGCAGCCGCAAAGGCGCAGTCGCGTTCAGCGCGCGGCTGGGGCGGGTGAAATTCGCGGAGACGAAGGCCGAGGGATCGGATACTCTCGCGATGACGGGAACGAGCACCGGACAGCCCGGGGATCTTCGATACGAGGCCCGGGTTCGCGTGCGGACCAAAGGCGGGGCGGTTTCGGCGTCCGGCGACACGATTACGGTGAAGGACGCCGATGAAGCCATTGTGTTCCTGACCGCCGGAACCGACTACGCGCTCGACTATTCGAAATCCTATAAGGGGTCCGATCCTCACGCCGCCGTGGCGAGCGCCCTGGACAAGGCATCGAAGCGGACTTTCGCAGCTATGAAAGCGGATCATGTGAAGGAATACCAGCGTTATTTCCATCGCGTGACACTCGACCTCGGGAGCAACGGCAACGCGGAGCTGCCCACCGACGAGCGCCTGCGCAAATTCACGGCCGGCGAGGACGACCCCGCGCTGGTCTCGCTGTTCTATCAGTTCGGACGCTATCTGCTGATCTCGTCGAGCCGCCCCGACAATCCCCTGCCCTCGAACTCCCAGGGTATCTGGGGGGACGGCCTGAGCCTGCCGTGGGGCTGCGATTACAAGTCGAACATCAATTTCGAAATGAACTACTGGCCCGTGGAAACGGCCAATCTGAGCGAGTGCCACGAGCCGATGCTGCGGGCGATCCAAGGCCTGGTGGCTCCGGGCGAGAAGACGGCGAAAGCGTACTTTAATGCGCCAGGCTGGGTCATGGCATACACGACCAACGCCTGGGGATGGACCGCACCGGGTCCTGGTGTTCCGTGGGGACCGTTCTTCTGCGGCGGGGCGTGGGTTTGCCAGCACCTCTGGAAAATTACGCATTCACGCGGGACCGCGAGTATCTGAAGCGCGTCTACCCGGCGATGAAAGGGGCCGCGCAGGCGTGTCTCGAAATGCTGATTCCGGACGAGAACGGGAAGCTGGTCACGTCGCCGTCGACGTCTCCGGAGAACAGCTTCCGCACGGACGACGGGCAGGCGGCCTGGACGTGCGCAGGCACGGCGGTGGAACGGCAGATCATATGGGAGCTGTTGAATAACACGCTGATGGCCGCGCGCACGCTGGGCGTCGACGAAGAACTGCAGAGCTTCATGGAGGCCGCAAAGACGGACATCCGTCCGCCGGAGATCGGGAAGGCCGGCCAGCTTATGGAGTGGGGAAAGGACTGGGATCTGAATGCGCGCGAGATGGGTCATCGGCATATTTCCCATCTGTTCGCGCTGCATCCGGGGCGTCAGATCAGTCCTGTTCGAACGCCGGAGCTTGCGGACGCGGCGCGGAAGAGTCTGACGCTGAGAGGCGACGAAGGCACTGGCTGGAGCAAGGCCTGGAAGATTAACTGTTGGGCGCGTCTGCACGACGGCGAGCACGCCTATAAGCTGATCCGCGAGCAACTCACGGCGGTGGACAGCACGCGGACCAATTACACGAACGGCGGGGGCACGTACCTGAACCTGTTCGACGCGCATCCTCCGTTTCAGATCGACGGAAATTTTGGGGCGCTGTCGGGGATTACCGAGATGCTGGTGCAGAGTCATCTGCAGTATGAGAATCCCGCCCGGCCGGGCGACGACCGGTACGTGATCCATCTGTTGCCCGCCCTGGCTCCGGTCTGGAAGGCCGGAGAAGTGCGGGGAATCCGCGCGCGTGGCGGGATGGAGATCGATCTCGCCTGGAAGGGCGGGAAGGCGGTTTCCACGACCTTGCGGCCGACGGTGAACGGTGCGTGGCGGTTGCGGGCGCCTCAGGGACAGAAGATCGCGAGTATCCGGTCGACGAAGGGCGCAGCCGCCATCACGCCCGCGGACGACGCGACTGTCGAGGTGACGCTCACGAAAGACACCGTTTGGCGTATTTCCTATTCTTAGTAATCGGTTGCATCCATGATCTGTCGGACCAATTCGGTAGATTGTCGAATCAATTAAGAAAGCGCTTGCATTAGTCTCCGGGAACTTATAGACTTTCCCAAAAGCACGTAAGGAGAGTCTTGCATGAAGTTCGGTTTCGTCGCGCCATTCTGGCTGCTTGCCGTCAGTTCGTTGTTCGCTCAGACTCAGGGCGGCTCCATCCTCGGAACGATCACTGACAGTCAGGGCGCCGTTGTGGTGGGCGCCAGGGTGGAAGTCAGGAATGCAGACACCAATACGGCGTCACCGCTCGTCACGAATTCCAGGGGCGTTTACGAAGTGCGATCCCTGATCCCCGGGAATTATCAGGTAACCGCGGAAGCGTCCGGGTTCAAAAAACTGGTGCGGACCGGCATCGTGCTGCAGCTGGGCGACGAGTTGTTCATCGATCTGAAGCTCGAAGTGGGAGCGACGTCGGATTCCGTCACGGTGGCGGCCACAACACCCATTCTCGAGACCGATTCCGTCAGCACGGGCCGTTCGATGACCACGCGGGAACTGATGACTTTGCCCGTTCTCAGCAACGACATCGTGGTGCAGGCCATGCTTGCCGCAGGCGCGCAGAGCAACGGGCTCAACGGTTATGTGACCCAGGGACAAGTGAACGGAAGTTCCCAGCCTTACTACGCGGCGGGCAACGTCGGAGGCAGCGAGTGGAGCATCGACGGCGCGCCAAACAACGGCAACACTCGCCGAACCGGCTATACGCCCGATACCGACACCGTCGAAGAATTCCGGGTCGAGACCTCGAACTTCGACGCATCGATCGGGCACACCACAGGGCTGAGCGTGCAGATGCAAAGCAAGTCCGGGACGAACACTTACCATGGCACGGCGTCCGACGACTATTGGAACACGCGCCTGAACGCAGCGGGATTCTATCAGAAGCAGGCGTTCTACCAGTCGATCGCGTCGGCGAATGCCGCCGGGAATACGACGCTGGCGAATCAACTGGCGTCGGGGCCGACAACGCCGGGCGGGCACTCGAACAATTACGCCGGCACGTTCGGCGGGCCGGTGTGGATTCCGAAAGTCTATAACGGCAAGAACAAGCTGTTCTTCTTTATCAGCTTCGCCGGAGCGAAAGACCGGCAGCCCGCGCGGCCCGCCAATATCAATTACACGGTGCCCACGGCGTCGGAGCGCACCGGAAATTTCTCCGATCTGCTGCCGTTCGGCGTGCAGTACACCGTGTACGATCCGCTGACGGTGCAGCCCGATCCCACGCGGCCGGGCCACTATGTCAGAACGCCGTTCCCGGGCAACATCATTCCGTCCAGCCGCGTGGGCGCTTCCGATTCGGCGCTGCTGAATTTCGTGAACCAGTACATGCCGCTGCCGAACAACAATCTGAATAATCCGACCGCTTCGCCCAACTATATTGCGACGTGCCAGATCGATAACAGCGACTATCACGCGATCGACCAGAAGACCGATTATCAGATGGGAAGCAACAACCGATTCAGCGTGCGCTGGAACTACTCTCATTACTTCGAGCCGCAGGGCGACTATACCTGCACCGGTCTGCAGTCGGGCGACGAAGTGCGAATCCAGAAGGGAGTAGTAGCGACGTGGACCCATACGTTCAACTCTTCAACCGTCCTCGACATTACCGGATCGTTCACAAGCTTCATCGACCGGTTCACTTATATCGATCAGCACAAATACAACCCGACGACGGTAGGATTACCGTCGTACCTCCAGCGGCAATGCGAAGCGCAGGACAATTCCTGCGAACTGCCTAATATCAGTATTTCCGGATACCAGAGCATAGGGGCGGGCGGAGCGGGTTTTCCGTACGACCGAACGGAGAACGTGAAGGCGAACCTGTCCCATGTGCGGGGCAAGCATACCCTTCGGGCGGGCATAGAATTCCGCGACCAGATTCACGACGACGCAGGCACGCCCGGCAACTCCTCGGGCAATCCGTCGTTTAACAACACCTATACGAGGAAGGACGACGACGGCAGCGCGCCGAATTCGAGCCTGGGCCTTTCGTGGGCCGCGCTGGAGTTGGGAATCCCGTCGACCATCAGTCAGGACAACAACACCAGCCAGACGCTCACCAACCCTTACTATGGCTGGTACGGCCAGGACAACTGGCGCGTAAGCAGCACCCTGAGCGTCACTCTGGGCTTCCGAATGGAGTACGAGCTGGGGCCGACGGACCGGTACAACCGCCTTGTTACCTCATTCAATCCCACCGCTGCGTTGCCGATAGCGGCGATCGCGCAGGCGGCTTACGCTTCGGTCACGCAGGCGACCGCGATATTACCGGCGAGCGCTTTTAACGTGGTTGGCGGGAACCTGTATGCCGGTGTCAACGGAGCCTCGCGGAAGGTCTGGCAGAACGAACTGATGTATATGCCGCGCCTGTCGGTCGCCTGGCACTTCGATCCGAAGACGGTATTCCGCGCCGGCTACGGAACCTATTACGATACCGCAAATGTGAACAACGACGGCGTGAACCAGGGGGGCTATTCGATCACGACCACGACGACCACCAGCACCACGTTCGGACAGACCTGGAACGCGGGCAACCCCGCGGCGGGTATTTCGCCGCTTTCCGATCCATTCCCCGTCCAGGCCAGCGGTTCGCGCTTCCTCCAGCCGTTCGGCAACTCATTGGGGTCTATGTACGAGGCGGGACGCGGATATACCTTCGACGACTACAACCGCAAACATCAATACGTTCAGAAGTGGCGCGCCGGATTCCAGCGCGAGGTCGGGCGCAATATGGTTTTCGAAGCCGCGTACTGGGGACAGTGGGGCAGCGACCTGAATGTCACCGATAACCTCAGCACGCTGGGGCCTCAGTATTACAACACCACCGAGACGAGAAATCTTACACCAGGGAACATCTACAACGCCAACGTGACGAATCCGTTCTACATCAATAATTACGCTTCGTTCGCCACGTCAAACCCGACCCTTTACCGGGAATTGAACAGCCTCAGCTTCTTCACCAGCCCGACCGTGGCGCTGAACAAACTGCTGACTCCCTTCCCGCAGATGAACGGCCTGAGCGAGGCGTTCCTGCCTTACGGCAGGGATCAGATCGCGGCGGTGGAACTGAATTTCACGAAGCGATTTTCCAGCGGCTTCAACTTCAACACTTCCTATACATGGATGCACGCCCGGGACAAACTGACCATTAACAACCCCTACGACACCTATCCCATCTGGGAACCCTCGAATAGTTCGCGGCCGCGGCGTCTCACCATGTCCGGGATCTACGAATTTCCGTTCGGTAAGGGCCGGCACTTGCTGAACAAGGGCGGAATCGTCGGTCAGGCGGTGGGCGGATGGGAGGTATCGGGGACGTATCAATACCAGCCGGGAGACCTGATCGGCTTCGGCAACGACTTCTACACGGGGAATCTGAATAACCTGAGAAACGAGCTGGAAAACGGCTGCGTGCCGGCATGCAACCAGATCAACTCATGGTTCAACACAAGCAACTTTGTCACTAACTCCTCTCTGCAGCCCGGAGCGTACCAGGTGCGCGTGTTTCCCTATTACGTCGACGGAGTGCGAGGCGACAAGCAGAGCATCGTGAACGCGAATCTGCTGAGAAACTTCAAAATCAGGGAGAAGGTCACCTTCCAGCTCAGGCTGGATGCGGCGAATCTGCAGAATCGCTCGCAGTTCAGCGATCCCACTACGAGCCCGACCAGTTCGACATTCGGGAAGGTCACAGGCCAGACGGTGACTCCCAACCGGTTCTACGATCTGCAGGCCAGAATTCAGTTCTGAAGGGAATACGTCAAATGTTTATCACCCGCAAAAGGCTTTCGAGGCGCGCCCTGCTTCGCGGCGCGGGCGCCGCGCTCGCCCTTCCCGCGCTCGACTCGATGACGCCCGCGTTCGCCGGGCCGGATGCCGGGGGTGGCCCGACCCGTCTGCTGTTCAGCTACAGACCCTCCGGCGCCATCATGTCCGAATGGACTCCGAAGGCCGCAGGCCGGGACTATGAGTTCTCTCAGATACTCAAGCCGCTCGAAGGGTTCCGGAACGATATCACCGTGCTCACGGGGCTCGGCCATCGCGAGGCCGAGTCGAACGGCGACGGCGCGGGCGCGCACGGACGCGCGGGCGCGGCTTACCTGACGGGCGTTCGGTGCAAAAAACAGGCGGATCGGATATTCATGCAGGGGTTTCGGCGGATCAGATCGCGGCGCGCCGATGGGAAGCCGAGACGCGCTTCCCGTCTCTCGAGTGGAGTTGCGACGATTCCAGGATCATCGGCGCCTGCGATTCAGGTCTGAGCTGCGCGTATCAGAATACGCTTTCGTGGCGAACGCCGACCTCGCCGCTCGCCGTCGAGACGCAGCCGCGGACCATCTTCGAGCGCCTCTTCGGTGCGGATGACCTCGGGTTATCCGCCGCCGACCGCGCGGCTGGCCGCAGAACGGACCAGCATCCTCGATCTGGTCACCGAGGACACCAGGCGTCTGGAAGGCAACCTCGGCAGGGCCGACCGGCTTAAGGTAAACGAGTATCTTTACTCGGTGCGTGAGGTCGAAAAACAGATTCAGACAGCGGAGCGCACGCCTCATCCGGACGATGTTGCGCTCGAAAAGCCCTCGGGAGTTCCGCTGGTTTTCAAAGACTACATGAACCTCATGTGGGACATGGAAATCCTGGCGCTGCGGACCGATCTGACGCGCGTGGTGACCTTCATGTTCGGCCGCGAAGCAAGCCAGCGGACCTATGCCGAAATCGGGATCCCGGATCCCCACCATCCCCTCACGCATCACGCCGGGAGACAGGAATGGATCGACAAAGTAACCCACATTAATGTGTATCACTCGCAACTCTTCGCGGGTTTTCTGGCCAAACTCAAAGCGACGCGGGAGGGCGGCGCCAGCCTGTTGGACCGCTCGATTATCGTCCATGGCAGCGCCATTTCCGAAGGCAACGGACACAGTCATCTGAACCTTCCCACGGTCCTCGCCGGAGGCGGCAACGGCCGCCTGAAGCACGGGGAGCACATCGTATATGAAGGAGGCGAACCGATGACGGATCTGTTTTTGTCGGCCCTGGACTGCATGGAGGTTCATCCGGAATCTCTCGGCGACAGCACCGGACGGCTCGGGGGAATCGTTGTGGAATTGCGCCGAGCCGGCTGAAGGCGCTTTGCGCCACGCCCCCGCAAACCGTGATACAGTTACCTGTAACCGAACAGAGGAAAGTCTCGCCTCAAAATGCAAGCGCTTCCATTAATGCCTGTATGACCACTACCCGCCTGCTGCCCCTTCTGCTCTTCGGCGTCTCCGTTTCGACCGCGCAAACACGGCCGGGCGCAGGCACGACCGCTTTGGACAAAGCCTTCCACGATTCCGTACAGTCCTTCTTCTGGAAGAACTGCTATTCCTGTCACAACGCGAAACTCAATACCGGCGGCTTGAATCTCGAGTCGTACACGTCGCTCGATTCGGTCGCCAAAGACCGGGAGAAGTTCGAAACAGTCCTGAACAAGCTCCAGGCCGGTGAGATGCCCCCGAAGGGGATGCCGCGCCCTTCCGAAACCGATCTGAAACTGGTGGAGAACTGGATTCGGCAGGAGTTCGACCGCGAGGATGCGGCCATCCCGCCGAATCCGGGCCGCGTCACGGCACGGCGATTGAATCGTGCCGAGTATAACAACACCATCCGCGATCTGCTGGGCGTGGACTTCCATCCCGCCGACGATTTCCCGCAGGACGATTCGGGCTACGGGTTCGACGACATCGGCGACGCGCTCTCGCTTCCGCCGGTCCTGATGGAAAAGTACCTCGCGGCGGCCGAAAAGGCGACTCATACCGCGATTTTCGGGCTGGGCGACGTAAAGCCCGTAGTCATCCGCCATCAGCCCCCGTATCGCGAGGGATCGGACGGCGGCAGCAACGCCCGGTTCCTCGACAAGATCCCCTGGACGATCACGAACTACGATCTCACGGGTCTGACTCTCCCGAGTTCGGTCCACGCTATGCACAATTTCCCGGCCGAGGGCGAATACGAGTTCCGGATCAGTCCGGAGGGAAACCGGCCCCGGCCTTCCGAGCCATTTCTTGTAGCCGTCTGGATCGACGGCAAACAGGCTGCAACTGTGACCTTCGAGGCGACCACCAACGGCACCGGGATGGAAGGCCTCGATCAGACTGTGATGGTTCATGCGCCCGCGGGAGAGCATTGGATCGCCGCGTCGGCGCTGAAGCAGTATGAAGGACTTCCCGCGAAGTACGGCGGCCTGAACCCCACGACGCAGCCGGACATTCCCACGCCACAATTTGGCGGCGGCGGCGCTTTGCCACCGCTCCCTGCCGACTCCACGCCCGAACAGAAGGCGGCTTTCGAAGCGAGGCAAAAGGCCCGTGCCGGGCGGGGCGGCGGCAGAGGCGCGCAGCCCCCGCGGATCACGGATGTCAGCTTCCGTGTTAATTTCGTCGAAATCTCGGGGCCGTTCCATCCGAAGACAGACCCGTCGCCCGAGAGCCTGAAAAAAATCTTCGTCTGCAAAGAACATACGCCCGCCTGCGAACGCCGCATCGTGACCGATATGGCGCGACGGGCTTATCGCAGGCCCGCTACCGCTCAGGAGGTCTCGAGCCTGATGACGCTGGCGTCCGACGATCTGAAGCGCGGCGCTTCGTTCGAGCAATCGGCCGCGGTCGCCATCGAAGCGATGCTGGTCTCTCCCCACTTCCTCTTCCGCATTGAAAGCGATCCGAAGCCGGGGCCGGGCGGCGATCCCGAGCACAGGATCGGCCCTTTCGAGCTGGCCTCGCGGCTTTCGTACTTCCTGTGGAGCAGCATGCCGGACGACGAGTTGCTGAAGTGCGCCGAACAGAACACGCTGCGCGATCCCAAAGTTCTGAGCGCGCAGGTGACGCGCATGATGAAGGATCCGAAATCGCAGGCTCTGGTCGAGAACTTCGGGGGCCAGTGGCTTCGCTTCCGCGCTCTCGAATCGATACAACCGGATCCGGTGGCCTTCATGGCATTCGACGATTACCTCCGCATTTCCATGCGAACGGAAACGGAGATGTTCCTGCAGAATGTGCTCTCGAAGGACGGGAGCATTCTCGACCTGCTGAACGGAAAGTATTCCTTCCTGAACGAGAAGCTCGCGCGGTTCTACGGCATTCCTGGCGTGGCGGGGCCTGAGTTCCGCAAGGTGGATCTTACGGGAACGCCGCGTGGTGGTGTTTTGACTCAGGGCAGCGTGCTGACCACTTCGTCCTATGCGACCAGAACATCCGTGGTGCTGCGCGGGAAGTGGGTGCTGGAGAACCTGCTCAACGCTCCCGTGCCTCCTCCTCCGCCAAACGTGCCGCCACTGGACGAGGCGAAGGTGGGTACTGCGATGTCGCTCCGGCAGCAGATGGAGTCGCACAGGACCAATCCGATCTGCGCCTCCTGCCACTCCCGCATGGACCCGATCGGTTTCGGGCTGGAGAACTTCGACGCCATCGGCCGCTGGAGAACCGAGGACGGCAAGTTCCCGATCGACGCATCGGGCACGCTGCCCGACGGCAGGAAATTCAACGGTCCGGCCGAGTTGGAGAACGTCCTGATGGCGAATCGCGACGCGTTCGCGCAGTGCCTGACCGAAAAGATGCTGATCTATGCCCTGGGCCGCGGTCTGGAGCCTTACGACAGACCCGCCGTTAAGTCCATTGCCGCGCAGGTCGCGAAGGATAATTACAGGATTTCCAGTCTGGTGCTGGGAATCGTCAACAGCCTCCCGTTCCAGGAGCGCAAAGGAGATCGAGCGAATAATGATCACACGTAAACACCTGCCGAGGAGAACCTTTCTCAGAGGTCTGGGCGCCGCGGTGGCTCTGCCCCGGCTTGATTCCATGACGCCCGCGTTTGCAGGCCCCACGGCGGGCAAAGCGCCCACGCGGCTGCTGTTCAGCTACATCCCGAGCGGCGCGACAATGGCCGACTGGCTGCCGGCCGACGCGGGCAAGGATTACAAGATCACGCGTATTCTGAAGCCGCTTGAGGCTTTCCGCGGCGATTTCTCGATTCTCCAGGGGCTCGACAATCACCAGGGTGAAGCGCTCGGCGACGGCGCGGGCGACCACGCCCGCGCGGGTGCCGCTTATCTTACCGGTGTACATTGCAAGAAGACGGGCGGGACGGATATCCATTGCGGAATCTCGGTCGACCAGATCGCGGCGAACGCGATCGGATCCGCGACGCGATTCCCTTCCCTTGAGTTGGGCGGCGACGACACGAGAACGGTCGGCGCCTGCGATTCCGGCTACAGCTGCGCGTATCAAAACACGCTTTCGTGGCGAACACCGACTTCGCCCATCCCGCCGGAGACGAATCCGAGGGCCGTATTCGAGCGCCTGTTCGGCTCCGAGGATCTGACTCTCTCGCCCGCAGATCGCGCGCGACGGGCCAGCGAGCGCGGCAGTATTCTCGACCTCGTGAGCGAACAGACCCGCACGCTGGAGGGCAACCTCGGCCGGGCCGACCGCCGGAAACTCGACGAATATCTTTTCGCAGTCCGCGAAATCGAGAAGCAGATTCAGCAGGCCGAAAAAGAGAACGCGCAGCAGGTGTCTCTGGATAAGCCCGCGGGCGTTCCGGTGCTCTTCGCGGATTATCTGAAGGTGATGTTCGACCTGCAGGTGGCGGCGCTGCAGACCGACCAGACCCGCGTCATCACCTTCATGTACGGGCGCGAAGCCAGCCAGCGCACCTACAGCGAGATCGGCATCGCCGATCCGCATCATCCTCTCACCCACCACGGCGGCAAGAAGGACTGGATCGAGAAAGTAACACAGATCAACACCTATCACGTGGAGAACCTGGCTTACTTCGTCGGAAAGCTGAAATCCACCCAGGACGGCGATGGCACGCTGCTCGACCACGTGGCGCTGGTTTACGGCGGAGGCATCTCCGAAGGCAACACGCACAACAAAACGAACATCCCCACGTTGCTGTTCGGACGCGCCAACGGCAGCCTGACGCCGGGACGGCACATCGTTTATCCCAAAGGCACTCCGGTGACGAACCTGTTCCTGTCTCTGCTGGACACGATGGGAGTTCACCCGGAAGCGATCGGGGACAGCACGGGCAAGTTGGATCGTCTCAGCGACGTGTAATCGCCGACTGCCGGGAGCGCCTACCTCTTCGCCGGCCCGGTCGAATCACGCACGACAAACTCCGGATCGATGACGAAGTCCTTGCCGACGGTATTCACATCGCCGGCGTCGGGGGCGAGGCTCGTGAACAGGGTGTGGCCGATGCGGTCGCGCGGGATGTGCACCGTCGTCAGCGCGGGATAGCAGAATTCGGAGAGCTTGATATTGTCGAATCCGGTGACCGACACATCTTCCGGTACACGGAGACCGCGTTCGCGAAGTTCCTTCAGGACGCCCACCGCCATAAGATCGTTGACGCAGATAATCGCCGTGGGCGGTTCGCTGCCGGACAGGACTTCCCGCGCCGCCTGGCGTCCGCCTTCGAGGCTGTCGCTGTCCGCCGCAATCCGGATCGAGGCCTGCGGGCAGGCGATGGCCACGGCCTCGCACAGCGCCCTCCGCCTCTCGTCGAGAGGGCCGAGCACCGTATGATGACCCACGAAGCCGAATCGCTCGTGGCCCAGCGCCGCCAGATACTCGACAATCCGCTCAACGCCTTTTCTGTAGTTCACGCGGATTCTGGTGATGTTTCCGCCCGGGGTTCCCACGTCGTAAAAAACGATGGGCAACTGGCTCTCGGTCAGTTCCTGTACGATGGCATCATCCATCTCGGACACAATCACGGCGAGTCCCGCAACCCGGCGCCCGAGCATCAGGCGGATGCTCGCGGCCAGCTGCTCGGAGCTGTACGATGTGTTCGCAACCACCACTTCATAACCATGGGCATGACAATCGCTCTCGACGGCGCGGTATACATCGAGAAAGAAAGGATTGTCCAGATTCGAAACGATGACACCTATAGTGCGGCTGCGCCCTCCGGCCAGACTGCGGGCGTGAAGATTGGGATGATACTTCAGCTCGGAGACCGCTTTCATCACGCGCGCTCTGGTGGAGCTCTTGACAACCTCTACGCCGTTCAGTACGCGAGAGACCGTCGCCGTGGAAACACCGGATCTTTTCGCAACCTCCTCGAGGCTCATTGCAACGATTGTAACGCGGTCCCCGTGTCGGTCCCCTGGCCTTTAGTTCATTTGTTTCCGCATATTGCAGCGAACGGAAGGGCGTCACAATTGACAACGGGGCTACCAGAACGTATGCTTATTGTGCAAGCGATTACAGGACCTCCCGCACTGCAGGCCCTCTGCGATCCGCCGCCGGTCCTACCAATTCAGTCTCCGAAGGGACAAAGTTCATCGCTATCCCCATGGTTTCCGTATCCGCCTCTTCACATCGGTTGTCCGGCATGATCCCGACGACCCGCACTAAGATGACCCTCGGACTGATCGTCGGGAACAGAGGGTTCTTTCCCGATCATCTGGCCCGCAGCGGGCGTCAGGAGATGATCGCGGCGCTCGAACCTCACGGTGTCGAGATCGTCGCGGTCGGTGAGTCGGAGACTAAGTTCGGCGCGATAGAAACCCGCGAGGAAGCCGTGCGATGCGCGGATCTCTTCAAGCTCAACCGGGAACGGATCGACGGAGTGATCGTGACTCTGCCAAACTTCGGCGACGAGCGAGCCATTGCCGATACACTCCGGCTGGCAGGGCTGAACGTGCCTGTGCTGGTGCAGGCCACTCCCGACACGCCGTCGAAAATGTCGATTCGCGACCGGCGCGACAGCTTCTGCGGAAAGATGTCGGCATGCAACAACCTGAAGCAGTATGGGATTCCGTTTTCGCTGACCACCCTGCATACCGAAACGCCGCAATCGGCCGAATTCGAGGCTGACATCGATTGGTTCCTCGGCGTGTGCCGCGTGGTACGGGGACTCCGTAATCTGAGAATCGGTGCCATCGGAGCAAGGCCCGCGGCGTTCAACACCGTCCGGTACAGCGAGAAGCTGCTCGAAGCCCACGGCATCTCCGTTGAAACCGTCGATCTGTCGGAAATACTGGGGCGAATCGAGCGCATGCAGGACAGCGACGATCGGGCTCAGGAGAAGCTGGCGGCAATCCTGAAATACGTTTCGACAGACGAAGTGCCCGCGCCGGCCCTGATGAAGATGGCGAAGCTGGGCGCGGTCGTCGACGGGTGGATGAAGCAGACGGATGTCGCCGTCAGCGCCATTCAGTGCTGGACGGCGCTCGAAGAATACTTCGGCGTCGTGCCCTGCACCGTGATGAGCATGATGAGCGAGAACCTGATGTCGAGCGCCTGCGAGGTGGATATCTGCGGCGTGGTTGGCATGCACGCCCTCCAGCTGGCCTCGAAGACGCCCAGCGCGTTGCTCGACTGGAACAACAACTATGGAGAAGATCCCGACAAAGCGGTCTGTTTCCACTGCAGCAATCTTCCGAAGCATTTCTTTCGCGAAGTCCGAATGGACTTTCAGGCCATCATCGCCGGCACCGTCGGCGCGCAGAATACCTTCGGCACCTGCGTCGGGCAGGTCAAGGCCGGGCCGATGAGCTTCGCGCGTTTTTCGACGAGCGACCGGGAAGGCCTGATCCGGGGTTATGTGGGACAGGGTGAGTTCACCGACGACTCGCTGAACACCTTTGGCGGCGCGGGCGTGGTGCGAATCCCCCGGCTGCAATCGCTTCTTCGATACATTTGCGAGAACGGCTTCGAGCACCATGTGGCGGCGAATCTTTCCACCGTGGCCGGCGCCGTGCATGAAGCGACCACTCGATACATGGGCTGGAAAGTGGACTATCACAATGCCGACACTGGTCGCGGGCGTTGATTTCGGGACGCTGAGCGTCCGCGTGTCCATCGTCCACAGTGAGCGGGGCCGAATCGGTTCCGGGTCGGCGGGATATCCGCTCCACCGCAAGAAAGACGACCCCGATTACGCCACCCAGAGTCATGGCGACCATCTGGCGGCTCTGAAGGAAGCCATGCGACTGGCTCTTGCCGATGCCGCAGTCGGAGGCCGCGAGATTGCGGCCCTCGCCATCGATACTACCGGTTCCAGCGTGATTCCCGTCGGCGACAATATGGAGCCGCTCGACGATTATTCCCTCTGGTGCGATCACCGGGGCTGGCGCGAAGCGCAGCGGATCACGGAAATCGCGCAGACGATGCGAGTGCCGGCCATCGACTGGTGCGGCGGTGTGTACTCTTCCGAATGGGGATTTTCCAAGGTGTTGCACTGGCTGCGGCACAACCCCGGGAAGCGCGACCGCTTCGTCACTGCGTTCGAACACTGCGACATGATGGCGGCGGCATTGTGCGGCATTGAGGATCCGTTCGCAGTAAAGCGCAGCGTTTGCGCCATGGGGCACAAGTGGCTCTGGAACGCGTCGCTGGGAGGTTTCCCGCCGAATGAGTTCTTCACTGCCGTGGATCCTCTGCTCGACGGGATCGCCCGAAAGCTTCGCGGCGATTACGCCACCTCCGACTGCCTGGCGGGACGGCTCAGTTCGCGGTGGGCGGGTGAACTGGGCCTCGAAGCCGGCATCTGGATTCCGGTGGGCGCATTCGACGCGCATTGGGACGCGGTCGGGGCGGGTGTTCGCCTGGGGGATGTGGTCAACGTGATCGGCACGTCGACCTGTATCGTCGCGCTCAGCGGATCGGCCGAACTGGTGCCGGGCGTCTGCGGCGTGGTTCCCGGTTCGGTCGATCCGCAACTGACCGGAATCGAAGCCGGGCTCTCCGCAACAGGCGACATCTTCGAGGCCATTGCGAGGCGGGCGGGCACGTCCGTTACCGAGTTGTCGCGGAAGATCGAGGGCTATCGGGCCGGCCAGACAGGTCTGCTTCGAATGTCGTGGGACAACGGCGATCGCACCGTGCTCGTCAATCCCGAACTGGGCGGCGTGACTCTCGGCTGGAATCTTACTCACGGACCGGAGGACGAACTGTTCGCAGCCATCGAAGGAACGGCGTTCCACACGCGCGTGATCCTCAATCGAATGGAGCGGCATGGCGTCGCGATCGACCGGGTCATCAATGGCGGCGGCATTCCTCAAAAGAACGAAATGTTGAACCGCATTTATGCAAACGCGCTCGGCAAGCCGATTCTGGTTCCGGCGGGGGATGTGACGAGCCTCGGATCGGCGATTTTCGCATTCCTGGCGGTCGGGACATTTCCGACGATCGCCGCCGCGCAGGACGCGCTGTGCCCGAAGTTTCGGGCTTATGAGCCCGACTCTGCCGCCGTGGGCGTCTACGCGGAGCTGTTTCCGCTGTACGAGAAGCTCTACTTCGGTTTAGGGCGGAAGGACTCGGAAGCCGTGCGGATCGGGGACGTGCTCCCCGAACTTCGCCGCATCTCGGCCAGGGAGCGAAACGCCTCATGGAGGCTCAAAAATAATGTTGCTTGAAAACCTCCGCGCCGAGGTTCTGGAAGCCAATCTCGAAGTGGTTCGCCACGGACTGGTGCTCTACACTTTCGGTAATGCCAGCGGCATTTCGCCGGACCGCCGGCTGGTTGTCATCAAGCCAAGCGGTGTCCCGTACGAGAAAATGACTGCCGCCGATCTGGTAATTACCGACCTCGACGGCAACGTCGTGGAAGGGAGCCTGCGGCCCTCCTCCGATCTCCCCACGCATCTCGCGCTCTATCGGCAATTTGAGTCCATCGGAGGGGTTGTCCACACGCATTCGGCATACGCCACCGCCTGGGCGCAGGCGCGCCGCGAAATTCCCTGCCTCGGCACAACCCACGCAGATTATTTCCATGGCCCGGTCCCCGTCACGGAGCCGATGTCCGATGCGGACGTTGAGAAGGATTACGAACTCAACACCGGACACGCGATCGTCCGCCGCTTCGAAAAACTCAATCCGATTTCTATGCCGGCTGTTCTGATTTCGGGACATGCGCCCTTCACATGGGGACGGACTCCGATGGAAGCCGCGCGCCATGCTGTGATCCTCGAAGAGGTGGCGAAACTCGCGTATCGAAGCGCCGCGCTTCAATATGAAGCGGCGCAACTCGAACGCTCCTTGCTGGACAAACACTTCCTGCGCAAGAACGGACCGTCCGCCTATTACGGGCAGAAGTGATTAACGGGTCCTGAAAGCGCTTGCAGTGGCGCGCCCGCCGCCACGCCGCCTGAGATATAATCGTGCCGGATTCGATGAAAATGAACAGACGCCACGCACTCGCTGTCATCGCCGGGGCTCCCGCGCTCATTCTGCCGAAAAAGACGCTCGCCCAGAACGCTTTCCCCGAAATCGCTCTGCCCGAAATCGCCGCGGGGCCTTTCAGCGGAACCTCCGAAGCCCTCCAGGCCTACACGATACCCGAGTGGTTCAAAGACGCGAAATTCGGCATGTGGGCTCACTGGGGACCACAATCGGCCGCCGAACACGGCGACTGGTACGCGCGCAACATTTACATCGAAACCGAGGAGCAATACAAATATCACCTGGCCACCTACGGCCACCCTTCGAAGTTCGGCCACAAAGACATTTGCCGCATGTGGACCGGGGACAAGTTCGATCCCGACCACCTGATGTCCCTGTACAAAAAAGCCGGCGCTAAATACTTCATGAGCATGGGCGTCCATCACGATAACTTCGATCTCTGGAACTCGAAGCATCAGCCACGCTGGAACTCCGTGGCGACCGGGCCGAAGAAAGATGTCGTAGGCCTTTGGAAAAAGGCCGCCGACAAACACGGTCTGCGCTTCGCGGTCAGTGAGCACCTCTCCAACAGCTATAACTGGCTGGGTGTTTCGCACCTCAGCGACAAGACCGGTCCTCTGGCCGGCGTGCCTTACGACGGCACCGATCCGCGGTACGCCGACCTGTATCACAACATCACCGCCGAATATCTGAATCCCCCGCCGACCCCGGGGCGCGGTCCGGGCCGCAATCCGCAGCCGGGTCCGCCCGCCATGAGCCGCAACGCGCCTCCGGAATGGAAGCAGCAGTATTTTCTCCGCATCAAAGACCTGATCGACCAGTACCAACCGGACCTGCTCTATACAGACGGCGGCATTCCTTTCGGCGACATCGGCTACAAGCTCGTATCGCACTTCTATAACGTGAACGCCAAGGTTCACGGCGGTAAGATCGAAGGCGTCTACACCAGCAAGACACGCCGCGACTGCGCCACCGGCACGTGCGCTCTCGATATCGAGCGCGGCGTCGCCAATCAGATCATGCCCTATGCCTGGCAGACCGATACCTGCATCGGCGGCTGGCATTACCGGCGCGGGCAGATTTATAAGACGCCGAAAGTGGTGATCGATATGTTGTGCGATATCGTCAGCCGCAATGGCAATCTCATGCTGAACGTTCCCCTGCCCAACAGCGGCGAGCCCGATGCGCAGGAACTGGCGATCGTCGAGGAAATCACGAAGTGGATGGCGGTGAACGGCGAAGGCATCTATGCCACACGTCCCTGGAAGATACTGGGCGCCGGGCCGGGCATCGATTCCGCCGCCGGCGGCGGCATGAACGAACGCGGCCGCAAGGATCTTACGGCCGAAGACGTGCGCTTCACGACCAAAGGCGGCAATCTCTACGCATTCGTAATGGGATGGCCGGAAAAAGAAGCTTCCATCCCGGCGCTCGCACTCGGTGGAAAGAACAGCGTGCCCAAATTCCGGAACGTCGCTTTGCTGGGTCATGGAGGCAAACTGAAGTGGACGCAGGACGAGTCGGGCTTCAAAGTGCAACTGCCCGAAACAAAGCCTTCCGACCACGCCGTAGCTTTCCGGATCGCCCTGACGTAATCGCCGGATCATGAAATCGCGCCTGATCGTCGTTCTCGTCGCGACAGCGCTGCTCAGCACCCCCCAGGCGAGTGAGGTCATGCCCGCCGGGATATGGTCCCCGGACCAGGGCGACGGAACTTACATAAACCCGGTACTCAACGGAGACTATTCCGATCCCGACGTGGTGCGCGTCGGCGAGGACTTCTACCTCACGTCCTCCAGCTTCGTGAATGTGCCGGGCCTGCCGATTCTGCATTCGAAGGACCTGGTCAACTGGATGATCGTCGGCCACGCGCTGCCGCGCATCTACCCGGTGGCGCACTACGGCGCCCCACGCCATGGCGGCGGTGTCTGGGCGCCCGCCATTCGTTATCGGAACGGTCTTTTTCTCATCTATTATCCGGACCCCGATTTCGGTATTTTCGTCGTGACCGCCCGAAATCCCGCAGGCCCCTGGAGTCCGCCGGTGCTGCTCGACGCCGCGGCGGGCGCCATCGATCCCTGTCCCTTTTGGGACGACGACGGGCAGGCGTATCTGGTGCACGCCTGGGCCGCTTCGCGCGCGGGCTTCGCCAACATCATCACACTGGAGAAACTCTCTTCCGACGGCCTCAAGGTAATCGGCCCTCGCCAGGACATCGTCACGGCCGACGAACTGCCGCCGGCAGCCACCTCCGCCGGACCGAAGCTCTGGCAAACCACCGAAGGCCCGAAGCTCTATAAGCGCCATGGCTATTACTACATCTTTGCCCCGACCGACGGCGTCAGGGGCGGCTTCCAGGGCGTGCTGCGCTCGCGCTCCCTCGCCGGCCCTTACGAAGGCCGCGACGTCCTCGATCAGGGCGCGACAGACATCAACGGCCCGCATCAGGGCGCCTGGGTGAACAGCGCGTCGGGCGAAGACTGGTTCCTGCATTTTCAGGACACCGACACTTACGGACGCCGCGTCTGGCTGGAGCCGATGGTCTGGAAAGACGACTGGCCCGTTATCGGCGAGCCTCAGGGCGAACACGAATACGGCCAGCCGGTGCTGCGTTCTAAGAAGCCCCGAACGGCCCGGCCGCAGCCTGTAGCCGTGCCGATTGTCGACGACGACTTCACGCATGGCATGCACGCCGGCTGGCAATGGCATGCCAATCCCGGGGACGATTGGGCGGACGTGACATCGCGCCCCGGTTACCTCCGGCTCAAATCGATTTCCAGCTCGGCCAATCTCTACGAAGCCGGCAACATACTCACCCAGAAGCTGCCCGGCCAGACCTTCACCGCGACCGCGAAGATGAGCCTGGCGTCCCGATCGCAGGGCGAACGCGCCGGCCTGATCGTCTGCGGCTACAACTATGGCTGGATAGGCCTGGAGGATACCGGCAAAGGCGTGAAGCTGGTGCAGGCGACCCGCCTCAAAGCCAACGAAAACGGCGCGGAGACCAAGGTGACTGCCGACGCCGCGGTCGCCGGAGATGTCTGGCTTCGCGCGCATGTGGAGCCTGCTATCGTCCGTGAAACTACTGGCCAGCGTTCCGCGCTGGCCAAAGTAACCTGGAGCTACAGCGTGGACGGCACGAATTTCAAACCGCTTGGCCCCGCGACGACCGCCCTGCAGGGCCGGTGGGTCGGCGCGCAGATCGGCCTCTTCGCGCAGGCCACCTCCGGAACGGCTTCCAACGTTTCGACGAAAGTCGGCTGGGCAGATTTCGACAGTTTCAAAGTGACGCCTTAGCCGGAAGCCCTCATCACGGCGTCGGAGGCGGTGTTGCCGCCCCGATGCCGTGATGAGAGGCCGGCTCAGAACACGAACTTGACCAGGAACTGAATCCACCTTGCTCTGTCGTTCTCGCTGGTAATCTGGCCGAAGCTCGAACTGGTTACCGAAGTGTTGGGACTGCCGAACCAGGGGTGATTCATCGAGTTCAGCGCATCGGCGCGGAGCTGCACCGTGTACTTCTCTTTGATCCGGACGTTCTTCATCAGCGAGAGGTCCACCTCCTCCTGATGCGGACCGCGGAACCAGGAGAATCTCGGCGAGATCTGCGCGTAGTGCAGCGAATACTGCTGGGATGTGACTTCGTTGAAGCCGGCACACTGGGTGCAGAAATACTCGGAAACGCTCTGGCCGCCGGGAATCTGGGAAGTGTTGAGCACGCTCTGCAGATTGCCTGTGAAAATCGGATCGCCGAAGCCCAGCGGAGGGCCGCTCTGGAAAGTATTGATGCCGGACACCTGCCAGCCGCCGATGAAGCGGTCCACCCAGACGTTGTTGTTGAGGAACGGCCTTCCGCGGCCTATCGGAAGTTCATAGATCGCGTTAACGATGAAGCGGTTGGGATAGTCGCTGCCCGACACCACATACTGCGGAAGCGCATCGTCGGGGTGGAGGAAGCTGGTAGCGTCCATCTGCCTCGAATGCGTGTAGTTCACCTGAGCGGACAGTCCTTTCGAGAATCGTTTCGAGAACTGGATCGTGCCGGCATGATACCAGCTGTAGCCCTCGTAGGTGGGCATGCTGAGACCGCTGAACTGCGGGTCCGGCTCGATCAGACTCTGCGCGGAAATCGTATTGTTGTTGTAACTCGTTCCCGCCACCAGTCCCGCGAAAGGATTCGAAACGTTCGAAGTCCAGTAATTGATCAGGCTCTGATCGCGCGCGCCGTTCAGTCTGCTCAGGTACTGGCTCGGGAAGTAATCGAGCGTGCGGGTGGTCGCCAGGGAGTTCGAGTAGCTTCCGATGTAGGTGACCTCCATAACGATGCCGCCGGGCAATTCGTGCTGAATACTCCCCTGCCATTTCTTGATCCTGCTGGCCCTCGGGTAAGGGTTCGCGATGGTGCCGAGACTCTGGCCCAGAAGGGTGCTGGCGCCCAGCGTGTTCTTGTAAGGCTGCAGCACTCCGCTCGGGTAAGGGTTGGCCATGTTGGCGAGGAACGTCAGACCGCTGTTCAGGGTGGGAACCAGGTTGGTGGTCTGGTTGTAGTTGGGCTGATTGACGTTCGCCTGGTCCACGCCCAGGGGTCCGCGATAAATGCCAAATCCGCCGCGGAAGACGGTCCTCCGCGGCAACTGGTAGGCAAAGCCGATGCGCGGCTCGAATTCGTCGAAATCCCGCTGGAACAGTTCTCGCGGAACTCCGCCGACACCGGCATACTGAATTCCTCCCAGCGTGGAGAACTGCGAGGCCGGCAATTGCGGGAGCGGGTTCGCCGCATAGGCTGCTGCTGCGGCGGCGTCGAAGCCTCCCAGATGCGCCAGAGTCGGATTGTAGTTGCGGACGGCACGGTTGTAACGCTCCGTGATCGGGCCTTCCAGTTCGTATCGCAGCGAAAGGTTGAGCGTTAGTTTACGCGAGAGTTTCAGGTCGTCCTGGAAGTAGAGCCCGTAATAGGTAGATTCTTCGTAGTAAGTGTCCGCGATCTGATAGCTGCCGCTGGTCGGCACATTGAGCAGAAACGCCGCCAGACCCTGACCTCGGGAATTCGGCGCGCCAGGCGAATTGTCGAGAGGGCCCTGTGTGTAAGTGGTGTCGAAACTGAAAGTGCCGCCTTCGGCCGCGCCGCCATACGAATAACTTCCCTGGCGCTCCTGCTTGTATTCGAAGCCCCACTTGAAAACGTTCCTTCCGGCTACCTTGGTAAACGCCCCGATGGAGTCGCGATTCTCCTGCGGAAGCCAGAGCAGACTGTCGTAGACGCCCGGAATTGTGCTGCCCGAATAACCTCCGTAACCTGCGATTGTGATCGTGGGTGTTCGCCGCGTCGAGGCGGCAAAGAGATTGTTGTAGGACTGCGGGAAACCATATGCCTGGGTCAGGTCGATTCCCTTGCCCGCGGGATTCGAATCCGAGATTCTGATGTAACGAGCGTCTCCGACGCGGAGGTTGAACAGCAGGCTGGAGCTGAAATTGTGCACCAGATCGAATCCAAAGCCGGAGTCCTTATAGCCGAACGAATCCCCGAGCCATATGGATTTTGTGCCCAGCCATGCGGGAAGCTGATACACCGCGTTCGACCGGTCCACGCGCAGGAACATACGTGTGTTCGTTCCCAGGTTGTGGTCCACACGCGCGATCTGCGTGTTGTAGTGGACCGTCTGCGAGGCGTTGGTGTAGTAATCGTTGCCGCCGTCGGCGGTGCCGGTCGTGTTGGGCAGCGGCAGGTTGTTGACGTTGCCGATCAGCGCTGCGGAAATCGGGCTGATCAGGCTCGATGGAAGAATGTTACCGGGAAACGGCTGCTCCTGATAACGCCCTCCGGCGATCGCCGTGCGCGTGAACGGATTATAAATCTGGTAACTCGACCCGAGCGCGAGCAGACCCGAGAAATCGCCCGTGCGCTGCGCGGCCGTAGGTGTGTTGCCGGTCTCGGGCTGTGGGCTCGAATAAATGTCGCCCTCATAGGCGTACATGAAAAACGTCCTGTCCTTGCCGTGATAGACCTTGGGAATGATGACGGGTCCATTGATCGACGCGCCCCAGCGTTTGCTTTGCGCGGCGGATCGCGGCTGTCCGGCTTTGTTGTTGAAGAACGTATTGGCCTCGAGGGTCTCGGGCACGGGTGAGAAGTATGCCGACCCGTGCAGGGTGTTGGTGCCGGATTTCAGACTGACGTTCATTGTGCCGCCGCTGGTGCCGCCGGTGGTGCCGTCGAACGAAATGGTCTGAACCTTGAACTCCGCGATGGCGTCCGCGGGCGCCACGTAACCGGGCACCAGCGCCGCGGTGCCCGTATCCTTGGACGTGTTACTCATGCCGTCCATCGTGATGGCGGCGGATTCGCTCGGCGAGCCGGCGATGCTTACGTTCACGGTGGCGCCGGGTTCCCACGGCTGCTGCCGCGCCTGATTTGTCGTGCCGTTTACACCGGCCGAGAGGCCGATCAGAAAATACGCCGTGCCAAACGGGACGGGGAGTTCCTCGATCGTCCTGTTATCCACGACCTCGCCGAGCGAAGACGTCTCGGTTGAAAGCAGCGGCGTCTCCGCGGAGATTGTCACCGTCTCGGCCGCCGCGCCCACTTCGAGCGGGATATCGACTTCCACCGTATCGTTGATCTGCAGTTCCACGCCGGCGCGCCGAAAACCCTTGAAGCCGGACTTGGCAGCGGTGATCTCGTAAATGCCGGCCGGCAGAAGCGGCGCCGAATACAGCCCGGACCCGTTGGTCTGCACGATTCTGGACTGGTTGGTCTCTCTTTGAATCACCGTTACCGCCACCCCGGGCACCACGGCTCCCGAACTGTCTGTGACTCGCCCTTCAATTGTGCCGCGTGTGTCCTGCGACCAGCCCGTCAGTGGCGCGAGAAGAACCGCAGCCAACAAGGGAACCGCGCTGAGAACGCGTGGCAGACTTTGCCGATGTTTCATCTTTGAATTAACTCCTGTCCTGGTGGCTGAAAACGCTTGCCGAAACAGCTAAGCCTAACCCGCCGTCAGCGCACATGCAGGATGGTATATCACGAGTTGTGCCCGTACGCAAGCGCTTACAGCAGTACAGAGTCATTTTTACTGCCCGCGAAGTGCACTGCCGCCGCAGACGACAGAGCCGCCGCAAAACCGGCGCCGGTGGTATATCATGACTAAAAACCTCATGCAAGCGCTTTCGTCACTGCCGGTTCGCTTCCTTCTATTCCTGTTGTTCGCAACGGTCATACAAGCGCAGCCCCGGAAGCCCCTCTTTTCCGAGGATTTCGAGTCCGGGAAGATCGACCCGGCCAAATGGACCGAGCGGGTTTCGGGAGATAACATTTTGCGGGTCCAGTCGGACCGCGCCGCGCACGGCAAATATGCGCTTCTGGTTCGGTGTCCGGCGCCTTCGATGCGGACATTTGCGTTTCTGGCCGCCACGCAGGCGCCCCCGGAACTGCGGCAGCATCACTTCGGTCGGGCATATGTCTACGTGACACCGAAACTGCCGGCCCGGCATACCATTCTGATCACCGCCGGGACCCCGGGCTTTCCGAAGTATAAATACGAGGAAGTAGCAACGCTGAACGGCCGTTTTCAGCTTACTTTCGTCGATCAGATCGACGGCGGAGAAGACTGGCATTCCGGCGGACCCGACATTCCTCTCGACCGGTGGTTCCGTCTGGAGTGGGAGTTCGACGACCACCCCAATCGTGCGACGGTCTGGGTGGATGGCGAGAAGGTTTACGAAACTCCGTTTACCTTCAAACAACTCGGCGGCGACGGGCTCGTCGGAGGATTCACGGATGTCGCATTCGGCTTCCGGCTCTGGGGCGCGGCGCCCGAAGCCTTCGACGTGTATTTCGACGATATCGCGCTCGACACGCAGCGCATCGGCGCCGTGCATTAGTACGGCAGCATCAGTCCGGCGGCTTGACACCGGAGTCGTCTGTCGTATATAACTCCGGATGCAATCGCTTACAAGTCAGCCCTGCCTATGAAACAACTCACGTCGATCCTTCCGATCTCCCTCGCTCTCGCGACCGCGCTGCTCTCGCAACCTCCGGCCGGGCCGGGAGGCGGGCGAGGGCGTGGCCCCGGGGGGCCGCAGATCAAGGCCGTGGAGGTGCACGGCGATCGCACGGTCACCTTCCGCTTCAACGCGCCGACCGCCAAAGAGATCGTGCTCGTGGGCAATTTTCTGCCCGATCCGAAACCGCTGCAGAAGGACGACAAAGGAATTTTCAGCGTCACCGTCGGCCCGCTCGACCCGGCGATTTATCACTATCACTACACAATCGACGGCGTCCGCGGCATCGACCCGCATAACCCTTACGGACAGCGAGGAGCCGACGACGCGACTGGCTCCATATTTGAAGTGCATGCCGCCCAACCGGCTTATTTCGATCCGCAGCCTGTCCCCCATGGCGAGGTCCGCACGATCTGGTACGAATCGAAAAGCGTGGGCGCCGAGCGCAGCTTCCGCGTCTACACGCCGCCCGGTTATGAAACGGGCAAGGTGAAGTACCCGGTGTTGTATCTGCTTCACGGTTCGGGCCAGAACGAGAACGACTGGAGCGAAGTCGGACGCGCGAATTTCATCCTCGACAACCTGATCGCCGAACACAAAGCGAAACCCATGCTGATCGTGATGCCGTTCGGTCATCCCCAGGCGTCACACCTCTCCGGGGCTGACACGCCCGCCGGCCTGAAGCCGAGCGCGTTTGCCGACGACCTTCTGGACCAGATCGTCCCCACGGTTGAGAAGACGTTTCGCGTTTCGGTCAAGGCCGACGACCGCGCCATCGCGGGCCTTTCGATGGGAGGCGGCCAAACCGTCAGCATCGGCTTTACCCACCTGAACCTGTTTCACAGCATCGGAATTTTCAGCGCGGGCGGCGGCGGGAACGATCCGGTCAAACAGTTCCCCGACCTCCTGACCGATCCCGCCGCCACCAATAAAAAAATGAAAGTCATCTGGATTTGCGCCGGCGACAAGGACTTCGCTCTCGCCGGAGCGCAGAACCTGGACAAAATTCTGACCGAGCATAACGTGAAGCACTCTTTCAGCACGACGCCGGGCGTGCATGAGTGGAAGGTCTGGCGGTATTCGCTCGACCGGTTCGCGCCGCTGCTCTTCCGGTGAGGCCTCTATGCGCGCTTCAATAAGGACCGTTTGTCTGGCTGCGGGAATTCTGACGCCGACTGCTCTGAGCCAGACGCCTCCCGATCCCGCGTGTTGGCCAGAGTCGCCGCTGCCGTGCGAACTGGAACACCTCGCCTGAAGCCTTCGTCGGGAAGACCACCGCTGACGTCATACTCGACAATGTCCTTAGTTGTAGAGAATTAGCCCCCGCTGCACAGTGGCTCGCCTCGTGGAGCGAGGCCGGTTCGAACATGTCCGCAAGCGCATCCCCTGGAGCGGCGGACGGAGCCGGCATAGTAATGCAAGGCAGATCAAACGAAGCCGGTTGCATCGAGCGTCATACGCGATATAGTTTCATGTGATGACACGGACCGCCCGATCATTCGCTCTCGGTTTTCTCCTCGTTGCGGCACTCAGCACCACAATCCGGCGAAATGGATTTATGACCGCGTTGGCGCGATCACGATGACCCGGGAGAAGTGAGCCACCGGGACTCCTGTGGTTCTTAATCGGGTCGAGCGGATGGAGCTTTACCCACCCTGTTTCAGGAGCCATGAAGCCTGTAGTTTCCGATATTGACGTTTTCAATGCAGGCTGAGGCGGCCGTAGCAAGCATTTCAACCCGTTACCGCATTCGGTGACGTCGGCGTGACGTCGGCCAGTACCGAGGAATCTATGACTGTGTGTCGCCGCTGTCATTTGCTTAGGGGGCTGACATGCGACGTCGCGGAATGATTGCCTTGCGGCTGCGCTCCGCGACTGCGTCATACCTCCGGACTGGCGTGAGTTGGTTTCTAAACCAAACAAGGCTCGGCATGGTTCGATTGGCGGTTTATTGAGTAATGGCCAAACCGTCGACCCATGAGTGGGACGTTCCAAGGCCTCCGGTGGGTGTCAATTTGAGAACTCCGACAGGACGCCGGAGCTTCACAGCCTTTGCGTCGAAACAGGTAATCCGAGTGATTGGCATGCGTCGCCCGTGTGAAGGGTCCGCAATTATCGTTACCCGGTCGGACGAAAGACGAGCCGGGGAAGCTTCGCCGACGAAGTCAGTCCCAGCAAGGCCCTTCCGTCCGCCATTCACCTTGACAGGGCTGGCGGCGCCGGCTTCATTAGTTTGGCTCTATCATGATAGAATTCCTAAGCAAGTTCGTGAACGATGCCGGTGCGCGCTCGGTCTCAACCTCCAGTCGCTAACCAAACCAACAATCCGCCCCGTGTGTCGGGACTGTCACTACATAGCCATGCCAGCGCAGAACGCTCGACGGCGTTCGCCGGAGGCGTTTAGGAGCTCTATCAGCCGATGAAACTCGCTGCGGCTTTTCTTTTCGGAACTCTGTGCGCGAACAGCGCTCTGTGTGCCGGTGTTCGACCGGACCCTGCCGCCGCCGGAATGAACCCGTCCGGATTGGCGCGCATTCCAGTTCGTATGAAAGAGTTCACCGACGCCGGCGCAGCGGCAGGCATTGTTACCGCCATCGCCCGCCATGGACACCTCGCCGCGCTCGATGCCGTCGGTCTGCAGGAGATCGAAACGAAAGCGCCGATGCGAACCGACACCATATTCCGTATCGCGTCGCTGACGAAACCCATCACCTGCGCCGCAGTCATGATACTCGTCGATCGGGGCAGACTTTCGCTGATAGATCCTGTCGAGAAGTATTTGCCGGAGTTCAGGGGACAGAAGGTAGTCGGCTGCGGGACCGGTTCCGGTTACTCGTGCGCATCGGTAACGCCCGGGCGGCCAGTAAACATCCTCGATTTGATGGCCCACATGTCGGGCCTCCCCGCCGATTTTGCCCGAGGTCGTACTCCACCGTCAACGTTGGCCGAATTAGTATCGCCCGCGGGCAGGCTCACGTTGCTGTTCGAGCCGGGCACTGCCTGGACCTACAGCAATGTGGGGTACGCAACACTCGGCCGAATCATTGAGGTCGTCGCGAAGGAACCTTACGATCGATTCCTGAAGGAGAACATCCTGGATCCGCTCGGAATGAAGGACACGTCGTTCGCGCCAGAGGAAAGTCAGCGCTTCAGAGTGGCGGCAGTTTATACCGACGATAACGGCTCGCTGAAGCGCGCCACGCAGGTGGAAACGCAGAATGGCCCGCTCATCCCCGCGCCGCAGGGCGGACTATTCAGTACCGCGGCTGACGTGCTCCGCTTTAATCAGATGGTTCTCAGCAAAGGTGCGCTCGACGGCAGGCGAGTGCTGTCGGCCGCGGCCGTTGAACTGATGGCGACTAACGTAACCGGCGACATCAAGGCGGGCTTCGCCCCCGGCGTCGGCCACGGACTAGGGTATGAGGTCGTGCGCGAGGCGCGAGGCACGTACCGCTATAACTCGGTTGGCAGCATCGTGAAGGGCGGTGCTTACCGAACCTACGAGTTCGTGGATTTCGCAAGGGATATGGCAGGCGTGATCATGCTTCAAAGGACCAACGGCGGCGGCGATATCGCCGATGAAATCAACGTCTTTCTGGCCATGGCCGCCGCCGCCATCGAATGACGCACCTGGCACATCATTGACCGGTGTAGCCTCCGTCTACCATCAGGTTTGCGGCTGTGACAAAGCTCGCTTCTTCCGATGCCATGAAGAGAATCGCGCTGACGATCTCGGCCGGGTCCGCTACTCGGTTCATCATATGAAGAGGGGCGCGTTCGGCAATCCATTGCTCCATCGAAACACCCAATTTCGCGCATTCGCGTTCCGTTGCGCTGGTCAGGACACATCCCGGAGAAACCGAATTCACGCGGATGTTGAAACACGCCAGATCGAGGGCCATGCATCGCGTGAGGTTTTCAATGGCCGCCTTGCTTGAATTGTAGGTGGCCATCCGGCGCTGTGCGACGGAACCGCTGATCGAGCCCACATTTACAATCGAGCCTTTTCCTGCCCGCTTCATGTGAGGAATGGCATATTTCGAGACCAGAGCCGTGCCGATGACGTTGACGCCCAGCACTCTCCGCCAGTGCTCGATCGTGGCATCCTCGACTGAGAACGTGGTGAAATCCGCGGCGTTATTGACCAGGATGTCGATGCGACCGAAATGTCCGAAAGCCGTCTCGCTGATGAGCCGAGCTCCGGCTTCCTCGGATATATCGCAGCAGACGGTCCGGACTTCTCCACCGGCTTTCTCGACTTCACCTGCCGCCCGATCGAGACCGGAGGAACTCACGTCAGCCAAAACCAGCTGGGCGCCTTCCTGGGCGAAGCGAACCGCCGTACCCATACCGATCCCGGCCCCCGCACCGGTAACGATTGCAATCTGATTGTGAAGACGCATCGAAACGACAATACCGCAAGCGCTTACACATATGCAAATTCGGGGGCGTTCAGACGACGCGGCCTCGCCGACTGGAGGCCCGTTCCACCAGTTTGGGCTGGAACAGGATCTGTTTTACGCGAACGGCCGGCTTTTCCAGAAGGTCCAAAGCCAATCGTGCAGCCGACTCGCCGATGGCTTTGCTCTGCTGATCCACACTCGTCAGCGGCACTCGCATGAAATCCGCGTACGCCACGTTGCCGCATCCGACCATGGCCACATCGTCGGGCACCCTCAATCCGGCTTCGAGCGCGGCTTTCATCGCGCCCATGGCGGTGGGATCGTTATAGCAGAATACGCCGTCCGGACGCGGGGACAGGGCCATCAGACGCCGCATGGCCCGGTAGCCACGGGTGTCGTCGCCGTCACCGCCGTGTTTACGCATGATGATATATTTCTCAGAAATCTGCACGCGATGGCTTTCGAGGGTACGGCGGAAACCCTCGGCTCGGTCCCGCGCAGTGCTGACTTCGGGCCCACCGATATGGGCAATGCGTCGGCACCCTACCTCCAGCAGATGCTCTGTGGCGATTCGGCCTACCTCGGCGTCGTTGATCCCAACAAAGTGAGCCGCCACATTATTGAATTTGCGATCGATCAGAATGTAGGGTGTTTTTTGGTCGTCCAGAATCCGAAGGCTTTCCGCCGTCTGCTGGGCTGACGCCACCACAAGAACATCCACACGGCGTGACAGCAGCTGGTCGATTTCCTGACGTTCGAGTGCGGGGTCGCCTTCGGAGGACGAGAGGACGAGGCTGTAACCCTTCCCCCTGAGTACGCGGGAAAAAGCTTTGGCCACTTCCCCAAAGAACGGATGGACAAGATCGGGGACAACTAAACCTATGGCATAGGTCCGCCCTGTAACCAAAGACCTGGCGGCGAGGTTCGGCCGGTAATCGACCTCCTTCACCCGCTTCAGCACGCGCGCGCGGGTTTCATCGCTGATGTCCGGGTGATGGCGCAGCGCCTTCGACACGGTCATCAGCGAAAGACTCAGATCCTTCGCTATGTCCTTGAGACGGGCGGCCATTTATCGCCGACTATACCGCACGCGCAGCATTCTCCCCCTGAGACAACCGGCTTTTACAGCTCTCGCTTTCGACCGTATGGCCGCGCCTCAAATTGGGCCACAGAAAACCGTAGAGCGCCACGAAGGCGAAGCAAAATGCCGGAACGATAAAGCCGCGCGACATATCGTATTCATCCGCAACCCAACCCATCAGCTTCGGAAGGATGGCTCCGCCCATGATTGCCATCACGATAAAGGCGGAAGCTTTGCGGGCCTGAAGGCCGAGCCCGAAAATGCCGAGCGCGAAGATGGTCGGAAACATGATGGACATGAAGAAGTAGCTCAGGAATACACAGACTACCGAGAACCATCCGAGCTTGCAGGATACCAGCAGGGCGATCACTACGTTCACGGTTGCATAGAGGGCCAGCACCCGATTGGCCGCGAAGCGCTTCAGAAGCCGGGCTCCCGTGAACCGGCCTGTGAGGAACAGGATAAATCCGACCGAGGCCAGATTCGATGCGCCTTTATCGCTGATCGAAAGCAGGCCGTGCGGGCCCGTCTCGAACCATCCGGAAAGCCACACCGCGTTCCAGGAAGCGGGAATCGGAGGAACCTCCGACGTCATGTAGTTTATGAAGAAACTGAAGATGCCCGCCTGCGCGGCCACATAAAAAAACTGGGCAGCCACGGCGAAGACGAAGTGATGACGGGACCACAGGGAACGGGCACGTTCCGCCTGACACTCTGCGCGATCATATACGTCCGGAGTCCTGATTTCGGGGATCTCGGCAAGCCAGAATATAACCGCGAGGATCGTTACCACCGCGGCCACGCCCAGGTAGGGGATGTACAGAGTCTCGCTCCCGGTGCTCCGGCCGGCTCTGTCCTTCGAGTAAAAGAAAGCGCTCCCGACAATGGGTCCGAGGATCCAGCCGACGCCATTACACGATTGCGCGAGATTGATGCGGGTGGCCGCATAGCGTTTGTCGCCAAGCACGGTGGTGTAAGGATTGGCAATTGTTTCGAGGAAGGTCAGGCCAGTGGCGATGAGGCACACTCCCGCGAGATAGGCGACGAAAGCCGTGGTGGAGGAAACTACTCCCTGCCGGGCGAGAGCGTTGATATGGGTGGCCGGGACAAACCACAGGCCCCCGCAGGCGACGATCAGGAGACCGGTTACGATTCCCCCTTTATAGCCGAGCTTGACGGCAAGCCAGCCGGCGGGGAGCGACATCAGAAAATACCCGAGATAGTGGGCGAACTGAACCCAGGCGGACTGGGCCTTCGACAGGCTCAATTCCTCCTGAAAGTGTTTGTCCATTACGTCGATCATGCCGTTGCAAAAACCCCACAACAGAAAGAGCGAACTGACGAGGAGAAACGTCGCGAGCAGATTCCTGCCGTCCTCCGCGAGAAAGAGTCTTCTTCCGTCCTTCATGTGTTCTTTCGGCGGGCGTCAGGCGGTCGGCTTAATAGCGGCGCGAACTGCGCGCATATATTCGAGAGAAGCGGGGCCGACTTCCCCTTCCTGGTAAATTTCGAGGTTTACCGAAGGAACGATCCCGTGCGCAATGGCGGCCCGCATGTCGGAAACAAACTGATCGCGGGGGTATCGCGGAGGTGAGATCTCCGTGTCGAGGCGGCTGTGGGGCCAGTCCCGTTCGAGGATGAAGTTTGTATGCGCCTGCAGTCCGGCATAGGGTCCGGAAGAGTAGATCCCGGTCCCGTCGGCGGGCAGATTGTCCCAAAGCTTCAGGAAATCGTAGCCTTCACCGCAAAGGTAATCCTGGAAATCCGTGGAACGGGGCAAAACCCAGGGGTTGTAGCAGACGACTCGTTCGGGATTCCCCGCCTTGGCCGCAGCGGTCAGCCGCCGGAAATCCGGATTCAGCGGGTAGTAGACGCACGCGTCGTCGAAAAACCAGCCCGCGAGCCCTTTGCCATAGCGGTTTCCGACTTCGCTTACTATGGCCGTCCAGTTATCGAGGAACGGCTTCGGGTTCTTTGGGTCGTAGCCAGTGTGCTGCCACCAGCCGTCGGGATTGCGCCAGTCGCCGTGACCGCAGTGGTAATAGAGAATGAGCCGGATGCCTTCGGCGCCCAGTGCGTCGATCCAGTCGGCGATGAGATCGCGTTCACTGGTCCGACCGGGCAGCACGCGGTCGATCGCCTTGATCGGCGCCGGAAAATAGTGCTGGCCGTGGGAGGTCGTGATGATGACATAGCCCGCACCCATGGAGCCGACCATCTTCGCGAACGCCTTAGCGGGGAAATCTCGCGTCGCTTCGATATACGATTTGCGGGGTCCGTGGCGCGGCGCCGACATTGAAGTCCAGTGGAACTGGAGCCCATACTTTGCGTGACGCATCCAGGCGGTGTCGGAACGCATGGCGGCAGCCTCTTTGCGCAGGCTCGCGTCAAGATCCGGGGCGATCAGTTCCAGGGAGTAAAACTCCATTCGATCACCGGGTTTCGGGGCGCTGAGCGCAATGTCGCGGATGCCCCTGGTGAGACGGAGTCGCCCCATCTCGATGCGATCCCAGACACTGTCGACCGGCCGTTCGAGGCGCTGATCGCCACTGACAAGCGCCAGCGTGGCGCCTTTGCTTCTGGTGAGAGCGGTCACCAGGAACTCGCCGGATTCGGGGACGTTGACCTGCCAGGAAAACGAATCCTCGGCCGCCGTCCAATTGCGAACCTGGAGGCGTTTGGCGCCGCTTTCGACGACACCCGGCTTCGGATTTCCGGCAATCGAGGCCTCGTCTCCCAGCAGCAGGGTGGGACGATCGGATTTGATAGCTATGGGACCGGAGGGTCCCGGAGGAGCGGCTCCATTCGCCTGTCCTATAAGGGTCGCGGGCGCTGCCATCGCGAGAGCGCTTGCAAGAAACTCTCTTCTCTTGAGCGGTGAAGATTTCACGGCCGTTCGACCTCCCGGTCCATATAGCGCTACAGTTAACGAAATTTATCTCATAAACCGGTGTCTGTCAAGCGCCGTCGCGAGTGAGAAACCGCTTGCATTCGTCACGCCGCCTGAATATACTGAGTTCCTGAATTCTCGGGTTTAGCGCTAACTGTGTTAGCGCCACTTTGTAGTGGAGGAGCGCTCGTAATGAAAATCATGCCCACCCCTGTCGGTCGGTTACGGCATTCCCGGCTCGCCTTGCCGGTTTCCGCCCTGACTCTGACCTCTTTTCTGTTCGTGCATCCGGTGTTCGCCCAGGATCTCGCGGGCATCGTCAGCGGAACGATTACAGACCCCAGTGACGCCGCGGTTCCTAACGCGGCCGTCAAACTCGTACTCGACGACACCGGGGATACCCGGACGCAGAACGCCAACTCGACCGGCTATTTCGCGTTCCTCGATCTGTTGCCGGGAAAGTACACCCTTTCGGTAACGGCCGCCGGCTTCCGAAGTCTGGAGCGGCAGAATATCAATCTGACGGCCTCCGAACGTCTTTCGGTCGGACGCATCGCGCTCCAGATCGGTGCCGCCAACGAAACGATCACGGTTACGGCGCAGGGTGCCGTGGTCCAAACCGAAAGCGGCGAGCGCTCGGCCGAAATTACAAGCGCGCAGGTGCAGAATCTGTCCAGCCTTAGCCGAAGCTGGACCTCATACATGCTGACCATTCCCGGCGTCTACTCGGACTCGGGGGAGGGCGGCACGCCCAGCATCGCGGGTCAGCCGTCGAGTTCCAATTCGATCAATGTGGACGGCGTCGGAGGCGACGCGGAAAACGGCTCGCCTCGCTTTCGGGTCAGTCTCGATGAAATAGCCGAGATAAAAATTATCGAAACCAATCCTCCCGCCGAATACGGTTTCCATCCCGGCGCGGTGATCGACATCGTTACCAAATCGGGCACGCGAGACTTTCATGGCAGCGGCTGTTATTACAAGCGCCATGAGGAGTTCAACGCCAACACCTTCTTCAACAACCGCGTAGGCACGCCTAAGCAAAGGTATCGTTACAACGATTATTGCGCCTCCGTAGGCGGTCCCGTATTCATTCCCGGGAAGTTCAACAGCTCGCGTAATAAACTGTTCTTCTTTTTCTCCGACGAAAATCAGCGCAACTCCACTCCCTCGGGCAACCGAAACTACACCATGCCGACACAGGCCGAACGCAACGGAGACTTCTCGCAAAGCAAGTCGGGTAATACTCCGGTAATCGTAACCGATCCGACGAACGGATCGCCTTTTACCGGCAACATAATCCCGGCCTCGAGAATCAACCCGGCGACGCAGAAGCTGCTGTCTCTGTTTCCGCTGCCCAACTACATCAATCCGTCGATCACCAACAATCAGTACAATTTCATTTTCCAGGAAGTCCAGCAGAACCCGTATGACAAGCTCTTCGTCAAGACCGACTGGCTGATCAGCGACAAATTGCACTTCAGCTTCGAATACGGCGACTGGGCCCAGAAAAACAGCGGATATTCGGTAGGCGCCGGATTCGCCGCGTGGGGCGAGATCGCGGCCGGGTACAGTACCGGCTCCAAAGGAGATCCCACGGGCCGTCTGACGTACACGATCTCTCCGACGATGGTGAACGAACTGCTGTTCAGCGGCCACTACTTCTATGAAGGCGTGTGGAATCCCAATCAGACCGAGCTCAACAAATATAACCGCACGATGGACGGAGTCAGTATTCCATACCTCTATCCTTCAAACTCCGGCGTGAACCAGTACAACCTGATTCCGAATGCGTCGTTCGGCGGCATCCCGAACGCGGGCGCCTTTACATCCGACTCGAGATTCCCCATCAGCACCATTAACCGCAGGTATGCGGTTTCCGACAACCTCACGAAGACCTGGGGAAACCATACGTTCAAAGCCGGCTATTTCTGGCAGAATACTTCGCGACACTATGGTTCCCGCGGGACCTACTACGGGAGTTTCGATTTCAGCAACAATGCCAACAATCCCATCAACACCGGATACGCTTACTCCAACGCGATTCTGGGAGTTTACAACAGCTATACCGAAGCCAGCTCTTATTTCGTCTGGAAAACAGCCGGTTTCGGGATGGAATGGTACGCCCAGGATACCTGGAAGGTGAACCGTAAGCTCACTCTCAACTACGGACTCCGGTTGAGCTATGTTGAGCCCCGAACGAACAATACCAACGGCATCGGCGCAGCCTTTAATCCCGCATTCTACAATCCCGCGCAGGCTGTCACCCTCTATCGGACCACTTTAGTGAACGGCGTGCGCATGGCGCTCAATCCGCTCAATGGACAAACCGCGAACGCGATTCTGATTGGCGCGATCGTTCCCAACTCGGGAAACATCACCGACGGCATGGCGCTGGATTCCGACCCGAAGGTGCCGCGAGGCGATCTGTACAATCCGGGTTTGCTTCCCAGCCCGCGCTTCGGCTTCGCCTACGATCCGTTTGGCAATGGCAAAACAGCCATACGCGGAGGATTCTCGATCCTGTACGAAACGGAAAAGACCAACGGGGATATTCAGCCTTACAACCCTCCCGTCCAGTTCAATCCCATCATCTACTATGGGACAGTCGCCGGAATCAACCCGAGTGCCGCCGCATTCCTGCCGTCAAACATTACGGGGAAGGACTTTACCGGCAACGTGCCGACAACCTACAGTTCCAGCCTGGGCGTCCAGCGCGATCTGGGCTGGGGGACGGTTCTCGATGTCGCCGGAGTCAGCGTTCTCGGCAGGCATATTCTCGCCGCCGAGCAGCTGAATAATCTTCCCTATGGACAGAGGTTCCTCGCTTCGAGCCTGGATCCGACCACCGGAAAGCCGTTACCGGATAACCTGCTTCGCCCGATTCCCGGGTACGGAACAATCACCTACACCGAATATACCGGAAGTTCGAACTACTATGGCCTGCAGACTCAGGTGACCCGCAGGTTCGCGCATGGCGTGCAGTTCGGTGGCGCCTGGACCTGGTCCAAGGCGCTTGACTACGGCGGCGAATACGGCGCCTACGCTCAGTACGCCTCGCGCCGCGTCTGGAACTATGGGGAGTCCAGCACCGACAGAACCCACATCCTCAGCATCAACTGGCTCTGGGCGCTGCCTAAAGCGAGCAGCCTGACGAATCAGTTCCTGGTGAAGACCCTGTTCGACGACTGGCGGATTTCGGGAATCGCGACCTTCATCAGCGGAGCGCCGACCGGGATCGGCTTTTCCGAGACCAACGGCGCGGATCTGATCGGTGGCGGAGACGGACAGCGTGTCAACGTGACCTGCAATCCGCAACTGTCGAAGGGACAGCAAACATTCTACGAGTTCTTCAACACCAGCTGCATCTCCGCACCGGTGTTGGGCTACATTGGAAACGCGGACCGCATCGTCTTCCGCGGCCCGGGCACCGAGAACTTCAACATGAGCCTGTTCCGCACGTTCAAGGTGAAAGAACGGGTCACTTTTGAACTGCGCGCGGAGACCTATAACACGTTTAACCATACGCAGTTCACGGGCGTGAATACGAGCGCGCAGTTTAACCCGTCGGGGGTGCAGACAAACACTGCGTTCGGACAGTTCACGAGCGCGGCGAGTCCGCGGTACATGCAGCTCGCGGGACGCATCACCTTTTAGCGGATGATAAGGAGGCAGGCGGGGCAACGCCTGCCTTAATCGCTCATGACTACGATTACCAGACGAAAAGCACTCGCAACACTTTCGGGCCTCGCAGCGGCGGCCACCTCGACCGCAGCCCCCGCGACCGAGTTGTTCGTAAGCCCATCGGGCAACGACTCTTATTCGGGCGGCAAAGCCAAACCCTTCAGGACCTTTGGCCGGGCTCAATCGGCGGCACGCAGGGCCCGATCGAAAGGTTCGGTTACGGTGTGGTTTCGCGCGGGCGTTTACTACCTGCCTGAAACCGTCGCTTTTACGGCCGAAGACTCGGGTACGGAGCCGAATCCCGTTATCTATGCGGCGTACGCCGGCGAAGAGGCCGTGCTCAGCGGCGGCGTCAGGCTGACGTTGAAGTGGGAACCGTACCGCGACGGCATCATGATGGCCAGAGTTCCCGCGGGCCTGAAGACCGATCAGTTGTTTGTAAACGGGAAGCGTCAGATCCTCGCGCGGTACCCGAACTACGACGCATCGTCCCAGTACTTCGACGGCTGGTCGCCCGATGCATTCAGCAAAGAGCGGGCCTCGCGCTGGTCGGACCCGCGGGGAGGCTACATCCACGCGATGCACCGCTCGATGTGGGGCGACTTCCACTACCTGATCACCGGCAAAGATGCCGCGGGCAATGTGATCTACGAAGGCGGCTGGCAGAACAATCGGCGTTTAGGAATGCACCCCCAGTACCGCTTCGTGGAAAACATCTTCGAGGAACTGGACGCGCCCGGCGAGTGGTTCCTGAACGAGAAAACGTCCACTCTGTATTTCTATCCGCCCGCGGGGACGGATCTTAATGCGGCCGCGGTGGAAGCCGTGCGGCTCCGTCATCTGGTCGAGTTTCGCGGCAATGAGGATCGGCCGGTGCGTTGGGTAAGTCTGCGCGGGTTCACGATGCGGCATTCGCTGCGCACCTTCATGGACAACAAGGAGCCACTGCTGCGCAGCGACTGGACGACCTATCGCGGTGGCGCGGTCTTCTTTAACGGAACGGAAAACTGCGCCCTGGAGGACTGCTTCCTCGATCAGGTCGGCGGCAACGCGGTGTTTGTGAATATGTATAACCGCGGCGTGTCCGTCCGGCGCTGCCATATCGCGCGGGCGGGAGCCAACGGCGTGGCCTTTGTAGGCGACCCTAAAGCCGTGCGCAGCCCGCTGTTCGAATACGAGGAGCGTCAGAGCGCCAGGGACATCGACAGGACACCCGGACCCAAATCCAATAACTATCCGGCGGACTGCACGGTCGAGGACTGCCTGATTTATCTGACGGGGCGAGTGGAGAAGCAGACGGCGGGCGTTCAGATTTCCATGTCGCGCCGCATTACGGTACGGCAGTGTTCGATCTACGACGTGCCCCGCGCGGGCCTCAACATTTCGGAAGGCACCTGGGGCGGTCACCTGGTCGAGGGTTGCGACATCTTCGACACGGTCAAAGAAACCGGCGATCACGGCTCGTTTAATTCGTGGGGACGCGATCGTTATTGGGGATTGAAGGACGTCGATCTTAACAAAATCGCCGGCAGTGAAGACCGCACCCTTCCGCTGCTCGACGTTGTCGAGCCCATAATCCTGCGCAACAGCCGCTGGCGCTGCGATCACGGGTGGGACATCGATCTCGACGACGGTTCGTCGAACTATCACATCTATAACAACCTGGCGCTGAACGGCGGTATCAAGCTGCGCGAAGGCTTCTACCGCGTGCTGGAAAACAACGTGATGGTGAATAACTCATTTCATCCCCACGTCTGGTACACCGACAGCGACGACATCGTCCGCCACAACATTGTCTTCGGGCAGTACAGGCCAATTCGAGTAGCCAAACCGTGGGGCAAGGAATGCGATTACAATTTGCTGCACACCCCGGGGCAGAAGACTGCATCCCCGGCGACTGTGCTGCAGGGCCAGAGCGGCCGCGACGAACACTCCATCGCTGCGGACGCCCTGTTTATTAATCCGGCGGCGGGAGACTATCGGGTTGCCGCGGGATCTCCGGCGCTCGCGCTCGGATTCGTGAACTTTCCGATGGACCGGTTTGGCGTACTCAGCCCGAAACTCAAAGCGATTGCACGGACTCCCGAACTGCCATCGGGCGCGCCCAACGGACAGCCTTCAACGCTGCTCTCGGGGCGCGACCGGCGGACGGCGACGTGGCGCGGGGCCACGGTCCGGAACGTGGTGGGGCTGGGCGATATCTCCGCCGCCGGTCTTCCGGAGGAAACGGGAATTGTGGTGGTCGCGGCGCCCGCAGGCAGCGCGGCGGCTTCTCTGGGATTGCGGCCCGGCGATGTGATTCTGAAATTCGCCGGAAAAGACACGAAGGCCCTGGACGAGTTGCTGCGTGTCGCTCCGGAAACGGCAACAGGCACGGTAACGATTTTTCGGGATCAACATGAGATGGTATTGGGGCGTTAGCGTACTCACCGCGGTTTCCGCGACAGGCGCGCCTCCGCCGGCGCCGCATGCGGCTCCCTATACGGCTCCCTATACAACGTGGAGCGCCTACGGCGGCGCGGCGGACAACATGCAGTATTCCGCTCTTAAGCGGATCGACAGGAGCAACGTCAGCCGGTTGGAGCAGGTCTGGTTTTACCCGGTTGTGGGACGTGCGGAACTGGCTTTCAGTCCGTTGATCGTCGGCAACAGAATGTATGTTGCCGGAAAGGGCAACCGGGTGCTGGTCGCGCTCGATGCCGCGACCGGCAGGGAGCTCTGGTCCCACCCTGTAGACGGGACCACCACGGAGCGCGGCTATGCTTACTGGTCGAGCAAAGACGGCTCGGATCAGCGAATCATTTTCTCCGCCAATAATTATCTGCAGGAAGTCGATGCGAGGACGGGTGAGTCGTTCCGGTCTTTCGGAAAGGCGGGGCTGGTCGATTTACGGGAAGGCCTCGGGCGCGACCCGAAGTCCATACGGCGCATTCAGAGCCGAAGTCCGGGCCAGGTCTTCGAGAACCTGATCGTTCTCGGTTCGCTGACGGGCGAAGGCTACGACGATCCGCCGGGCTGGATTCGCGCCTACAACGTCCTTACCGGAAGGCTTGTATGGACCTTCCATACCGTACCGCTGCCCGGTGAATTCGGTTACGATACCTGGCCTCCCGATGCTTACAAATTCACGGGCGGCACAAACACGTGGTGCAATTTCTCGGTCGACAAAAAGCGCGGAATCGGATATTTCCCCGTTGGCTCGCCGACTTACGATTTTTATGGCGGACGCCGCAAGGGCGCGAATCTTTTCGGGGACACCCTGCTGGCTCTCGATCTCCGCACAGGCAGGAGATTGTGGCATTATCAGGTGATCCATCACGATCTCTGGGATCTGGATCCTTGCACCGAGCCGAAGCTGCTGACTGTACGGCACAACGGAAAAATGCTGGACATTGTGGCGATGGCTACCAAGTCGGGCCTTCTTTTCGTATTCGACCGCGTGACCGGAAAGCCGCTCTGGCCGATCGAGGAGCGCCCTGTACCGAAGAGCGACGTACCCGGCGAAGAAGCGTGGCCTACTCAGCCCTTTCCGACAAAGCTGCCACCGATTTCGCGACAGACGCTCAGCGAGAATGACATCGATCCGTACCTCGACCCCGCGGAGGCGGAGCGAGTGCGAAACGTAATTCGCAACTCTCGTTATGAAGGCCCTTACACGCCAATGTCGCTGAACCGCGATCAGATTTCTTTCCCCAGCGAATACGGCGGCACGGGATGGGGCGGCAGCGCAGGCGATCCGCGCACCGGCGTAATGTTCGTCCGCGCGGAAAACACACCGGAGATGCACAGGATGACGGAGCGAGCTCCGCAGCGTCCTATGCTCTCCGGCACGCCGGAGCAGCAGGGCCGCGCGCTCTGGACGAGATTTTGCGATTCGTGTCACGGAGCCGGCGAAACCGGCGTCGATTCCCTCGGCAAAGTTCCGCCCGACCTCATCCGCCATCTGGTGCGCGAAGGCAACGGGCCCATGCCTGCCGTCGGTGTCTCGGACCTGAGCGAGGAAAACCTGGGCCGGCTGCTGGCCTATATCGCCGACCCTGCCGCGGGCGTCGGCCCTGCGACGCCGGTCGGCAACTTACCGACCTTGCCGCAGGTTCCCTGGCCCAACGGCGAAGCCCATCGTTACTTTCTCGGTCCCGCGATGGGGGGGCGGTTCGGCACCACCAAGGGTCTGAACGGTCTTCCCGCGATCACGCCGCCGTGGTCTGAACTGGTGGCTTATGACTTGAACCTGGGGACGGTCAAATGGAGAGTTCCGCTCGGCGTGGTTCCGGAGCTCGCGGCCAAAGGAATCACCGACACCGGCAGCTACCACCCCGACCGAAACGGCCCGGTTGTGACAGCGGGCGGACTCATCTTCATGGGGACGCTGGGCGACGCTACTGTCAGGGCTTTCGACGAGGACACCGGCAAGGTGCTGTGGGCGCGCACGATGGGATCGAATCCCGAAGGCATCCCGTCGGTTTACGAGACGGGTGGCCGCGAATACGTGGTGTTCTTCCTTCATACGAACGGCGAGCCGAGCCTGGCCGGCCCCGGGAAGCCCGAAGCCCAGGGATATTACGTATTTGCTCTGCCCTCGGGCGGAGAGTAGCGAGGTCTTTCATGAATCTTCGAGCTGTTTACGCGGGCGCCGTTCTGTTGACCGTGGCCTGGGCTCAGACGCCCGCGCCGGGTCCGGCGTACCCCCGCGCGTCGGGGCCGGTCGGTCCTCTACCCACGGGGCGATCGGAATGGCGGGTGGCCACGCTGGTGGAACTTGCGCCGTTTCTAAACTGGCGAGTGGGCATCCGCGCCGACGACTTCCGCGGATTGACACTCGCCGAGGCGATCGTGCGTATCGACAAGCTGGCGCTTGGGTATGTGGAGGGCTCGGACGCGCAATGGGTCAGTCCTGAAATTCGGAAGAATCTCGATTACAACCTCGCGCCGGAAGAACTGGCCGCGGTGCAGAAGCGGCTGCGTGCGTTCAAGGTACAGATGTGTGCCTATCGTGTAGCCAACTTACCGACAGATGAAGCCTCACGACGCAAGGTGTTTGAATTTGCCAAAGCCTTGGGGGCGCAGACGGTTGTCTGCCCGGCCGACGCGAAATCGCTCCCCGCTCTGGATGCCCTGGCGAACGAGTTCGGCGTCAGTGTTGCGCTGGAGTCGGGTTCGGCAGCGGAGCTGCAGGGCCGAAGCAATCGTATCGGTCTGCTGGCCGATACTCGCGAGGCGGTGGCCGGCGCAAAGGATCGTCTGATGATCGTCAGCCTTTCCGAGGGGGCCGGTGCGAAAGACCTTCTGAGGGGGCTCTACGCGCAGGGAGTCAAGCCCTTGTTCTTTACCTTGCATACAACGCGCCCGTTCGACGAAACCGCGGGATTCAGTCACGCCGTGGACGATTTCGAAGACGCCGTGCTGCCGGTGCTCGGCGAATACATGATTGCGAGATCGAAGACGCTTACGATCCGAGGCGCAAGCGAGTTGTCGGACGAAGTGAAGGGGAAAATCGATGCGGCGCTCCCGAGGACCGCGCCGGCCGTCCCGCGCAAGCCTCGCCGTCTGCTGGTGATGGACGAGCATATGGGGCACGCTCCGATTCCCCATGCCAACTATGCGCTCGAACGGATGGGCCGCCTCACGGGCGCATGGGAGACGGTACTGAGCAACGATCTCGACAATCTGAAGTACGGTAAAATCCGGCAGTTTGACGCCATTATGCTGAACAGCAGCGAATCCGATATTTCAGCCGATCCTGCCGTTCGCGAAGGACTGCTGCGCTTTGTGCGCGAAGGCGGAGGACTGGGCGGGATTCACGCGGCTGCCTGGAGCGCAGCCTTCTGGCCGGAATTCATGGAGATGACGGGGGCGTCGCAGGGCATGCACCGCGTTCAGTCCGCCACGGTGAAAATCGACGATCCGCTGAGCCCTTTGACGAAAGCCTTCGCGGGACAACCGTTCACTTATTCCGACGAGTATTACCGGATGCCGGACACCGGCCCGCAGGGGACTTACTATTCTCGGGAGAAGCTGCACGTTCTTCTCAGCGTGGACCTGGCGAAAACGCCCGACTTCTACAGCGGCCGCACGCCCTTCGTTCGTCGGGACAACGACTACGCCGTTAGCTGGATTAAGGGCTACGGTAAGGGCCGAGTGTTCTACGACTGCATGGGACACACGCCGGAGATGTTCATGAACCCCGAGATGAATCAGTTCCTGCTGGCGGCCGTGCAGTTTCTGTTAGGCGATCTCCCTGCCGACACCACTCCGAGCGCCTTCATGGATGTTAAGGGAGAGACGAAGTAAGGCGATGCGACGGAGAGAGTTCATACGCGCACTGGCGGCCGGCACGGGAACTGCGCTGTTGCGAGGCCAGACGCGTCGCACGTTCCGGATAGGATGCGCCACGCTGGCCTGGAACGTAAGCCCGAATGCCATCGACACTCTTGAACTTGCCCTGAAAGATATCTCGGAACTCGGCTATTGGGGATTTGAGACGGTCAGCCCGATGATCGAGGCGCTGGACGGAAAAGGCGGGCTGACCCCCTTGATGGACCGATACAACATCCCAATGCTCGCGGCCTATATGGATGCGGATGTGATGGACATCTCGTCCCGGCGCGAGAACGTGGCGAAAGTGATCCGTGTTTCGAACTTGGTGAAAACATACGGGGGCTCGTACGTCGTGATAGGCGTGAACGCAAGGGTGCGCGGACAGGCTTTCGATTTCTCGAAAAGCAAGGTTGCCATCGTATCCGCGCTGAACGAGTTCGGGCGAGCCGCCGTCGATTCCGGCCTCCAGGCGGGGCTGCATCCGCATACCGGGACGGTCGTGGAAAAGCGGGACGAAGTCTATGGCGTGATGGAAGCGGTGAACCCGAAGTACATGGGCTTCGCGCCGGACGTCGGTCAGTTGCAGAAGGGCGGCGCCGATGCCGCGCAAATCGTGAAAGACCTGGCCCCGCTGATCACCCATGTTCACCTGAAGGACTACAGCGGCGGCAAGTACATGGCCGGGTATTGCCCGCTGGGTATGGGTGTCGTCGATATCGAAGGCATACTGAACACCCTGGAAGCAGCGGGTAGAAACCCTGGTATCGTTCACGAACTGGACCGCGGCAACGCTCCCATGACCGCCAGGGAAACGGCTGCCTTCAGCAAGGCGTATCTGAAGCGTCTTGGCTATGTATTCCGAAACTGATTCAGCACTATCGTCCCATCGTTGTCGTGGAATACAACTCCCGGCTCAACGTTGCGCTTGTGAAGTCTTGCAGGACGGCAAGAACTATCGGACGAAATGGCCTTGCTGCCCGGCGCGGGCGGGTCCTCGTGACCTGTGAGTGGTCCGTACCGATGAGCGGTGCGCCGTCGGGCGAGCCGTTCCTTCTTTTCGCCGAGTCGCGATAAAACGACGCACACGATTCATCGCAGTGTTCAGCGAAATTGAGATAGGTATGCACCGAATGATTGTCCAGAATCAGGCCCAGAGTCTGAGTGGTGGGATTGCCGGCATCGAGTTTATTCAGGAAATCGATGAAGTCGCTGCTTTTGTGCATGTCTTTGACGATTTCAGTCACCTTGCCGGTTTGCAGCGCTGAGACGCAGTCCACACCGGCCGCGCGAAGGGATTGCTCTGTTCTCGCGGGCCATGCCGACTTCGGGGACCGTGTAAACCGCCGAGGGCAGAATCTGAGGGACCGGAATGTCGGCGCATGCGCCAAACGCGCAACTCATGGCGCGCCGAGCCTGCTGCATCCCGGTCGAGGCTAGGCCCAGGAAGCCTATGCCGCCGCGTAGATGTGCTGAATGGCGGTGCAGTAGCGCTCGTCTACCTTCAATCCGCCGCGCCGCTGACCGGCAAGGCCCGCGGCCGTCAGATTCAAACCAGCGGTATTGCCAGGAGGATTTTCCGGTTGATTTCTGCGAGGCCCGCCTGACAAAGTGACAAAATTGGGGCGGTGTCTATTTTCGCCGACGTCGTGGACTCCACTATCGTCCGTGATCGGGTGAACGACGCCGTGATCGGGCACGACCACTCGCCTTGTCGAGTATGTTCGGGTCATCCAGTTCACAGGAGGTTTCTCGGAGTGCGGTCTGATATCGTCCCAGCCAGCCGCCCCAGCCGTCTTCGGTCGGGATGGCGCCTCGCTTTAGCATCTCGCGCACCGTCTTTCTAAGCTGCTGAGGTTTCTTCAGCAGCTTCTCAGCGTCGCCCATATCGGTGACGTCAAGGATAGTGGCGCCGGTACGCTTTCGCAACCTAATGAAAGAATTAGGCCGAAGTGCGCCCTGGCTGCGTGCGTCCTCCAGTTCCGTGGTGTACTGAACGAAATGAATCTTCGCATCCGTTCCTTCAAGCATCAGGTAATTTCGTCCTGTTTGTTCGTCCTGGCCGTGGACGAGCACCCTGCCCTCGACTGATGTCGTCTGCCTCAGATCGAGTAGTCCTATCGGCAGTCGCTCGTCTGAGATCAGAGCACCGTGCGCTGCCAGAGTTCTCTGTCGGTCGCCCGTCCACTGCATCACTTGAAGCACCTGTTCGAAGTCTGGCCGCAAGTGCCAAGTGTTTGGACCGGTCGCTTCCGCAAGGCCCATTTGACGGAGTACGGCGAGCCGTGCAACATCATGTCGGATACGAGACCTCGCTATTTCACTCAACCCAGCGTGCGCCGGATTTCGCGACACCGTGCCGGATTCCAGTGCGTCCTTCAGAAGTCTGCGGTCGACCGATGTGAACCGCTTCTCAGAGACCTCGCGACGTTCCGCCTCGACCCCGTCGAGTTGCGTTCGATACCCGAGTTGGCGCGTGCACAAGTCCGCGGCAATGGATCGAATTCCCTGTTGTACATACTCGCGGCTCATCCGCAGTGTCTCACCGCCATCTCTCTTACCGCGAATCACTACGTGAGCGTGAGGGTGTTCGGTATTGTGATGCTCAGCCGCCACCCATTCGAGTTTCGTTCCCAGATCCTTCTCCATCTGTTTGATCATTTCGTGGGTCAGGCGCGGCAGGTCGACCCGATCCCCGAATTCCGGCGAGACGATCAGTTTCCACAACTGTTGGTCGCCCGCAGCCTGCCAGTCTGCGAGTTGCCCGGCGATGTCAACGGCTTTGTTCTCGTCACTGAAACCCACGCCCCTTAAGTCGTTCTCAAACGTTGCTGTTTCCCGTGACAGGTAACGCCCGTGCGCTTTCCATTGGCCGCGAACCCGGTTCTTCAGATACGTCACCCGGACTGCGCAACGCTGATGGTACGGACGCCCGGCTTTTCCTTTTCCGCCTGCGCCGCGGTTGCCAGCCTTTTTGCTACTGCGGGCATACTGCATGAGAAGCTTGAATCCGTTCGACCACGCCGCGCCTTCGTTCCGCGTGACAGGAGGCCTCGGTGGCCGGAGTCGGAATTCGCGGTCGTCGTCAGTTCGTGCCATGGTCCGCCAGATCCTGCATGGCGGCGCGCGCATCGCCGGACATCGCCTGACCGGCAGCCTTGACGAGACGGGTGTAACGATCCTTAGCGCGGGCGATGGCCTGCGGTCTTACCTCAGGTGGCGGTTCCGGTATGCAGGTCAGAATCGCTTTGACGAACGCGTCCACCAGCGCATAGAGCGCCTGCTGGCCACGGCCAATGCGGAAGATATCGAGTGCAACCCTATCAAAGCCAGCTCCCATCCGCTCATCAGTTCCGGTCATTTCGGCTCGCCCATCCAACTCGTGCCTGATCGCCGCACGAACGAATGAGCTGGGATTTGCGTAACCCCTGCTCTTCGCCGCCCCCTCAATCTCGTGTTGTTCCTCTCTGCTGAGCCGGACCGCGACTCTGGCGTCGCGGGCGCTACTTGCATGTTTCATAAAAAGCCCTCTACATATAGGGGCTCAGAAAGGCATTTCCGGACATTTTTCTTTGAACTATTTTGCGCGTCGAACGTTCGTCGAACGAAGGAGTGATTTTGTTCGACAGCGGAACCGACTGACTACGCACAAGCTGAGACCCAAAAACACCCGGTCCGTTCGACAATCCCTTTATGTTCCACTACCGGTGTTTGTGGCCTGTTGTCGGTGTTGCCAGTCGTCCACGCCGTGGTCGATGTTGTCAATGGGCTCCGAAAATACCGAACACAGCCGAACAAAGCCGAACAAGATTCGGGTTTGTACGGCTTTTTTCGGACTACAATGAGGCCAGTCAGGATTAGCGCTATGGACCCTGCAATCAGCAAGTTGGTTGAAGAAATCTCCGACAAGCCGCCTCGCTCTAAGCTGGAACCTCATGCGGAAGTAATCGCCGCGTTGCGTCGGAAACGCCGCACCTATCGTGAGATTGCGCAGTTCCTACAGGAACATCTCGCGATCAGCGCTGTTCCCAGCACAATCCACGACTTCGTCCGCGTCCGCCGACGGCGGGGAAAACGAACCGCCGACTCAGGTGATGAACAACCCGTTCCTTCGCGGCGAGGGAGAGCGAGTACGGCAACTCAGAATGACGTGCAGCAGCGCATTGCCGCCCTGAAACGGCGAACTTCTCCGGATCAACCTCAACCGCTCTTCACCTACGAAGAGGATGAACCCCTGAAATTGCAGCGAAAACCGCCTGCGACCAGGGCCGACTGAGAACCGCGTCCCCAACTATTTTTGCTTTCCGCGAAAATAATTGTCCAAAAATCCGTTCCTGAGCCCTTATATGTAGGGGCTCGCGAAATTCCTGCGGCCCGATGTTCGGATTCTTCACCGCCAATCCCTTTCAGGTAAGGGCGGCAATCCTGACCATCGAAAGGAGGCAGCATCATGCCGGAACGGAAGGAACAGAAAACGCCGGAGGCACCCCAGCCACACAAACGGGTCGTGTTCACACAAGGTGGTAAAGGCGGGGTCGGGAAAACGGGCTTCATGATTCAGCTGGCGGAATGGTTTCTCGCCAATGACATTCCGTTCACTCTTCTCGATCTCGATACTGAGAACAAATCGCGCGGCAGTCTCAAACACTACTTCGACGGACTGGCAAGGAAGATCAACATCCACACTGAGGCGGGGCTCGACATGTTCATCGATTGCCTCGCCGAGGGTACCCCTGTCGTACTCGCCGACATGGGTGCCGGATCAGGACAGGTCGCACTCAACTGGTTCGAAACAATGTATCCGGATCTGGCCGAGCAGGGAATCCTGTTCACCGCGATAGGCGTCGTTACCTCGGACCCGGCGAGCGTGGAGAGCGTATTAAGCTGGGCCGCCCGACTGCAGAACCGGGTCGAGTACGTGATCGTGGAGAACGCCACCAGTCCGCAGGCCGACTTCTCCTACTGGCGAGACAGCGATCAGAGCACCCGCTTTCGCGAGGCGTTTCAGCCAGCCGTATTGTCCATGGAATACCGTCTTGCCGATCTTGAGAACGCATCCCGCCAGCATGGCGCCACCCTCGCACAGATTGCCCAGCGGAAGACAAACGCCACGGAACTGCAAAGGGCTTCGTTCATTATCCGCGCTCAGAGCTACCGCCGGCGCTTGTTTCAGGAGTTCGAAAAAGCGAAGGAGTTCTTTCTGCCATGACTCCAGATGGCGCTGCTGCAATAGGGCCGGAACCGAGCGCTGAGAAAGACCTGACCTGGGTTGAGGAGGTTGCGGCGCTGCTTCCGGAGGAATCGCGCCTCGGCTGGTACCGGAATGTCCAGCCGTGGTTGCGAATGCTTCCGCCGCAGGATGAAATCGCGCACCTTGCGTACTCGATGGGATATCTGGCTCTGCTCACTCGCAGTACCCCGGCGCTGATTGCGGAGGAAAGGGCGAAGCTGACGGCATTGCTTCAAAGGCACAGCGACGACGTGATCGGCGCTGTGAAGACCACGGCCGACTACCATCAGAAGCTCAATGACCGATTGAAGAAGTTGCCCTCGGAGATCGCCCAGGGTCTGAGCCCGAAGGCGCTCGCCACCGAAATCGCTGATGGGGTGCGGGAGCAATTTCTGCAATCCGGAATTCCGGAGGCGGGGCGACTGCTCAAGGAACAAGGGGACCGTCTCCGGCAGTTGGCGGCGGATCAGGATCGCGCTCGTGTCGAACTCCGACAGCACATGAAGGATTCGCAAAGCCACGTCACGTGGGTGCTGAACAGTGTCACCGCAGCCGCAGACTCGGCGAAGAAATCGATGGACCATTGGAACGAAGAGATGTGCCAGGTGCAGTTGCTATACGCGGGGCTCATTCTGTTGCTCGGTGTACTCATCGGCTCACTGCTCTACTGGTGGGTCTTCGATCCCGGGCAGAGGCACCTTGCGGACCACTCAGCACAAATTCGGCAATCGCAAGCCCCGGTTCCGGTCACGGGAAAGAGAACGCAACATGCACCCAAATGAGCGCACTCGAGAATCGGTACAAACTCTCGGGCTGGCCATCGGGATTCCCGGTCCGACCGCAGAGCGCCCCCTCACGGAACCAGATAACTTTGAGAAACCCGTTGACGTGAAAGCTGCCGCCCAGTTCCTCGGCGTCAGCGCTTCCCTCGTTTATGCTTATGTTGAGCGGAAGCAGATTCCCCATTTTCGGATGATGGGCCGCGCGATTCGATTCCGGCTGTCGGAGTTGAATTCGTGGCGGCAGCA